>WBZM01002051.1_pt1 | contig 18041 bp, 14 predicted proteins | sample 5204271 | NCBI WGS metagenome assembly WBZM01 (sample SAMN12344346, study PRJNA552823) | activated sludge metagenome | biome: Activated sludge suspended growth; feature: Nitrification reactor; material: Wastewater; isolation source: activated sludge from nitrification reactor of wastewater...
CCGCCCAGCCTTTCAGCGACAGCGTCTTGGTGATCGCCGCCGTCAGGGTCGTCTTGCCGTGGTCGATGTGTCCAATCGTCCCCACGTTCACATGCGGTTTCCCGCGCTGAAATTTCTCTTTGCCCATGGTTTCCGTTTCCTTGCTGTCCTAACTCATCGGGCGCAGCGGTGCAGGCGTTCCGGTGGAACGACTCTACTTCCGGCCGCGCAAGATCTCCTGCGCCACGGCCTCACTGACCGGCGCATAATGGTGAAACTCCATCGTAAACGTGCCGCGGCCCTGGGTCATGGAACGCAGACGCGTCGCATACCCGAACATGGTCGCCAGCGGCACAAAGGCGCGGACGGTCTGCAGGCCGTCTGAGCGCAGTTCCATCCCTTCGATCATCCCTCGGTTGGCCGAGAGGTTGCCGATGACATCGCCGGTATAATCGTCCGGCGCAACGACTTCGATAAACATGACCGGCTCCAACAGAACCGGCGCGCCGCGTTGCACGGCGTCTTTGATGGCCATCGAACCGGCGATCTTGAACGCCATTTCCGATGAGTCCACTTCATGAAAAGACCCGTCTATCAGGGTGGCCTTGATATCGACCACAGGATAGCCGGCCAGCACGCCGCTTTGCAGCGCTTCTTTGATGCCGGCCTCGGCCGGGCCAATGAATTCGCGCGGGATGGCGCCGCCGATGATGCCGTTCTCGAAGACAATGCCGGAGCCAGGCTCCAGCGGCTCGACATCGAGCACCACGTGGCCGAATTGGCCGCGGCCGCCTGACTGGCGCACGAAGCGCCCTACGACCTTGTTGACTGGCCGGGTGATGGTCTCGCGATAGGCCACGCGTGGCTGACCGACGTTGACGCCGACCTTGAACTCGCGCATCAGCCGATCGACCAGCACCTCCAGATGCAGCTCGCCCATGCCATAGAGCACGGTCTGGCCCGTTTGCTCGTTCACCTGCACCTGGAACGTCGGATCCTCTTCGGCCAGGGCGCGCAGGGCATGACCCATCTTGTCCTGGTCGATGTTGCTCTTCGGCTCGATGGCCAGCTGGATGACCGGCTCCGGGAAGTCGATGGCTTCCAGAATAATCGGCGCCTTAGGATCACACAGCGTGTCGCCGGTGAAGGTGTTTTTCAGGCCCAGCGTGGCGGCGATGTCGCCAGCGCGGATTTCCTTCAGGTCTTCGCGGTGGTCGGAATGCATGCGCAGGATGCGACCGATGCGCTCCCGCTTGTCCTTAGAGCTGTTCAGCAGCGAGTCACCGACGCAGAGGACACCGGAATAGACGCGGAAGTAGGCCAACCGGCCGACGTAGGGGTCAGTGACGATCTTGAACACCAGCACAGCCAACGGCTCATCGCCGTCGGCCTCGCGCTCCTCTTCCTTGCCCGTGAAGGGATTGATGCCGACAATGGCAGGGATGTCGAGCGGCGACGGCAGGTAATAGACGACGCCGTCGAGAACGCGCTGAATGCCGCGGTTGCGCAGCGCGCTGCCGCAGAACACCGGCGTAGCCAGGTTGTGGATCGTGGCCGCGCGCAAGGCGGCGCGCAAGTCATCGACGCCGATCTCTTCGCCTTCCAGATAGCGCATGGTCAGGATATCGTCCGTTTCGGCGATGGCCTCAACCATGGCCTGGCGGGCCGCTTCAACCTCATCGCGCATCTCGGCGGGCACGGCACCCACAGCCGGTTCGCTGCCCAGATCCTCGTCGTGCCAGACGTAGGCTTCCATCGTCAACAGGTCAACGATGCCCCGGAAGGCCGATTCCTGGCCGATAGGGTATTGGATAACAATGGGGTTCGCGCCCAGACGCTCCCTGATCATGCTGACTGTGCGGCCGAAGTCAGCGCCGATGCGGTCCATCTTGTTAACGAAACAGATGCGGGGCACGTCGTAGCCGTTGGCCTGTCGCCAAACGGTTTCCGACTGCGGTTCGACACCGGCCACGGCGTCAAAGACAACCACGCCACCATCCAGGACACGCAGACTGCGCTGCACTTCGGCCGTAAAGTCGATGTGTCCCGGTGTGTCAATGAGGTTGATCTGGTGACCGAGCCAGGAAGTGGTCGTCGCCGCCGAGGTGATGGTGATGCCGCGCTCGCGCTCTTGCACCATGTGGTCCATCGTGGCCGTCCCTTCGTGGACTTCGCCCATGCGATGGATCATGCCGGTGTAATAGAGTACACGCTCGGACGTCGTCGTCTTGCCGGCGTCGATGTGGGCAATGATGCCAATATTCCGGACTCGTTCCAGGTTCAAATCAGCCATGGATCCCTTATGCCCGGAAATGGGAGAAGGCGCGGTTGGCCTCGGCCATGCGGTGCGTGTCGTCACGCTTCTTCACGGCCGTGCCCTGGTTATTGGCCGCGTCGACGAACTCATTGGCCAGCTTGTCGGCCATTGTCTGGCCGCCGCGGTTACGCGCCGCGCTCAGCAACCAGCGCATGGCCAGCGACAGCTGGCGGTAAGAATCGACAGGCACCGGAACCTGATAGGTCGAGCCGCCGACGCGCCTCGGCCGCACCTCGACCGAGGGCATCACGTTTTGCAGGGCCTGCTCAAAGACCTCGACGCCTGCCCGGCCGATGCGCTCTTCGATCATGTCGAAGCTGTCGTACATCAGCGTCTGGGCAGTGCTCTTCTTGCCATCATACATGAGGCGATTTACGAACATCGACACATGCACGTTGCCGTACTTCAGGTCGGGTTCGATTTCGCGCTTTTCAGGACGGTATCGTCTGGACATAGCTCTTCAATCCCTCGGACTGTCGTCGGAGACAGGCCCTACTTCTTCTTGCCCGTCGTCGCGCCCTTGCCGACCTTCGTGCCGTACTTAGAGCGGCCCTTCTTGCGGTTGGCAACACCACCGGCGTCGAGGGTGCCGCGGACGATGTGGTAACGCACGCCGGGCAGGTCCTTCACACGGCCGCCGCGAACCAGCACGACCGAGTGGTCCTGCAGGCTATGGCCTTCGCCGGGAATGTAGGCGGTCACTTCAATGCCGTTCGACAGACGAACGCGGGCCACCTTGCGCAGCGCCGAGTTCGGCTTCTTGGGCGGCATCGTCTTCACCTGCGTGCAAACGCCACGCTTCTGCGGCGCACCCATCGGTTGACGCGTCCGCCGTTGCTTGAAGGAATTCAGGGTGTACTGCAAGGCCGGAGACTTGCTCTTCTTGGACTTCGAACTCCGTCCCTTGCGGACAAGTTGGTTAATTGTAGGCACCGCTATCGTTTCTCCTTAACAAGGCACTTCGCGTCGTCGATTTTGGCCTGTCGGTGAATCGGCAGAAAACGCCACAAACCGCTGCATCGGAAGGGGACGAATGATTCGTTCCTTATCACCCGCAGTAGTCAACGCGCTTTCTATTCGGTTGTGAATAACAATTGAAATCGACTTAACGATGTGGGGAGCAGACAGAGAACCCCGCCACGACTCGACAATATGAAGGCCATCGTTCTATATATTCGCGATGGCCTCCATCGTTTACATTCTATTCGATTGGTAACGGCAGTCACGCTGCCGTTCCGCTAAGGCATACGAATTAGTATCTTAGCAGAAACAGACAGGTTGTCAAGGCGAGTTAGCCCATTTTCGTCTGTCCAAAGCAGAACCGGCCGGTGGGAGTTGCCCCACCGGCCGGTTGGTCGCTTAGCGGTTGCTCCGCGCCAGGGCCATGAAGTCGTCGCCGGCCCACTTGCGGCTGCTGCGCTTGTCGTCTTCCTTGCCGAAGCGTACAACCTCGCCGTTGCCGGACACGGCCTCGACGGCCAGACCCAGGCTCTGCAATTCCTTCACCAGCACACGGAACGACGCGGGCACGCCCGGCTCGTCGATCGGCTCATTCTTGACGATGGCCTCATAGGTCTTGACGCGACCCTGGGTGTCGTCAGACTTGACAGTCAACATTTCCTGCAAGGTGTGCGCCGCGCCATAGGCTTCCAGCGCCCACACTTCCATCTCGCCAAAGCGCTGGCCGCCGAACTGGGCCTTGCCGCCCAACGGCTGCTGCGTCACCAGCGAGTACGGGCCAGTGGAGCGAGCATGGGCCTTGTCTTCCACCAAGTGGGCCAGCTTCATCATGTGGATGACGCCGACGGTCACCGGCTGGTCGAACGGCCGCCCCGTCTTGCCGTCAAACAGGCGCTCCTTGCCCAGCGTGGGCAGCGGCACATGGGTCTGGATGGTGATATCGCTGGCCAGCCGAGTCAGTTCGTCCACGTCGGTCGTCAACGGATCGACCTTGACTTGCTCCGGCAGCAGGAGATCGTTCTTCTCCAGCATGAACGTATACCACTCACGCACGCAGACCTCAATCGCATACGGGTTCAACTCGTGCCACTGCGTCTTGGGCAGTGTCGCTGGGTCGTCGGGGAAAAGCCGATCCGGGTCCCAGTCACGGCCGCGCAGCCATTCGCGGGCCACCGCGCGGCGCGCATAGGTCATGTCCGTTTCCAGCTGAGCGGCGTCATAGCCCAGATCGCTGAGCCAGGCAACGATGAACAGCTGCCGGGCATTGTCGTCGCTGGTCAGTTGCGACGTGTCATACTGCATTTCTTCCAACCAGTCCCAGGCCCAATCGCTAGCCACATCCCAGGCGCGATCGACCAGCCAGGCGCGGCCCAGCTCGGCGGCAATTTCGTCCTCCGACGCGCCGTCAAAGACGGGCGTGACAGCCCGAAAACCGATGCGATCGGCAGCCCACCCCAGATGAGTCTCCAGCACCTGGCCGATGTTCATACGACCAGGCACACCCAGCGGGCTGAGGATGATGTCCACCGAACGCCCGTTGTCCAGGAAGGGCATATCCTCAATGGCGACGATCTTGGAGATGACGCCCTTGTTGCCGTGGCGGCCGGCCATCTTGTCGCCCTCGGAGATCTTGCGGCGCTGAGCCACGCTGACGCGCACCATTGTCTCGACGCCGGCCGGCAAGTCGCGGTCGTGCTGCCGGTCAAAGACCTGCACCTCGACCACTTTGCCACGCGCGCCGTTGGGCAAACGCAGGCTGGAGTCTTTGACCTCGCGCGCCTTGTCGCCGAAGATAGCCCGCAGCAGCTTCTCCTCCGGGCTGAGTTCCTTCTCGCCCTTGGGCGTAATCTTGCCGACCAGGATGTCGTTCTCGTTCACTTCCGCGCCGACGCGGATGATGCCGCGCTCGTCCAGGTCCTTCAGCGCGTCCTCGCTGACGTTGGGGATGTCGTAGGTGATCTCTTCCGGCCCCAGCTTGGTATCGCGCGCCTCGACCTCATGCTTCTCGATGTGGACCGAGGTGAAGCGGTCGGCGCGCACCATCGCCTCGCTGACGAGGATGGCGTCCTCGAAGTTGCCGCCTTCCCAGGACAGGAAAGCCACAACCACATCCTGGCCCAGGGCCAGTTCGCCATAGCGCGTGGAGGAACTATCGGCCAGCACGTCGCCGACCTGCACCCGCTGGCCGCGATAGACGACCGGGTGCTGGTCAATGCATGTGCTCTGGTTGGAGCGGTTGTACTTGCGCAGCTTGTAAGTGCGCGGGCCGTCCTCGCCCAGGACGACGATCTGCGCGCCCGACACGCTGACCACTTCGCCCGGCTGAGTGGCCAGAATCACCTGGCCGGAGTTCAGCGCCGCCTGCTCTTCCATGCCCGTGCTGACGATGGGCACGTCGGGTTGCAGCAACGGCACAGCCTGCCGCTGCATGTTCGAACCCATCAGGGCGCGGTTGGCGTCGTCATGCTCCAGAAAGGGGATGAGCGCCGCCGAGACGCCGACGATCTGCCGTGGGGCCACGTCCATGTAGTCCACGCGCTGTACCGAGGTGAAGCGGAACTGCTGATTGCGCCGCGAAGAGACGCGCGCCTCACTGAACTGCCCGCGCTCGTCGATCTTGGCGTTGGCCTGGGCGATGGTGTAGTGATCTTCCTCGTCGGCCGACATGTAGGTCACTTCCTCGGTCAGGAAGGGCTTGACCTGCACCTCGGCAATACCCGCCTCGCGCATCTTGTCCACTTGCTCGGCGGTAACCGTCTCGCCCGCACCAACGATGATCTCGCCGGTAGCGGGGTCGGCCACAGCGACAAAGACGTCGTGGTTGATCAGCTCCTCGCCAGGCGGCAGCTTATGCAGCACGCGGCGATAGGGCGTCTCAATAAAGCCATACTTGTTGACGCGGCCATAGGTCGCCAGACGGCCGATCAGACCGATGTTGGGGCCTTCCGGCGTCTCGATGGGGCAGATGCGGCCGTAGTGGCTGTGGTGCACGTCGCGCACCTCGAAGCCGGCGCGCTCACGACGCAGACCACCGGGGCCTAGGGCCGACAGCGTGCGCTTGTGGGTCAGCTCGGCCAATGGATTGGCCTGCTCCATGAACTGGCTTAGCTGCGAGCTGCCAAAGAACTCGCGGATGGCGGCCACAACCGGGCGGATGTTGATCAGCGCTACGGGAGTGACGTTGTCGCTGTCGCGGATGGACATGCGCTCGCGCACCACCCGCTCCATTCGCCGCAAACCGACGCGCAACTTGGCCTGGATCAGCTCGCCGACCGTCTTCACGCGCCGGTTGCCGAGGTGGTCGATGTCGTCGGCGCCCTCGTGGCCATTGTTGATCAGGATCATGTGGCGGACGAGGTTGACGATGTCTTGCTGGGTGATCGTGCGGTGGGCCAACGGCACGATGCCCTGCATGTTCAGGCGCTTGTTGAGCTTGTAGCGCCCGACGGCCGCCAGGTCATAGCGTCGGCTGTCGTAAAGTTGTTCCTGCAAGTACTGCGAGGCGTTGTCGAGCGTCGGCGGGTCGCCGGGGCGCATGCGCTTGTAAAACTCGATGAGCGCCTGCTCCGGAATCGACTTGTCCGGGTCCCAATGCGGCTCCTGCTCGATGCTACCCTGGATGTAGAGATGTTCGCCGTTGGTGTCCACATCGGCAAACAGGGCCAGCAATTCCTCGTCCGTGCCTTCCTTGATCAGCGGATTGTCCAGACCATCAGGGATGGCGGCCATAGCCCGCAGGAAGAGCGTCACCGGGACGGTACGCTTGCGGTTGAACTTGACGGTCAGGTAGTCTGTCTTGCGCGTCTCGAACTCCATCCACGCGCCACGGTCGGGGATGAGCTTGCCCATGGCCAGGGGGCGGCCGGTGGTGCGCTCCTCCTCGATCTCGAAATAGGCCCCCGGCGAACGGATCAGCTGGCTGACGACAACGCGCTCGGTGCCGTTAATAATGAACGTGCCCGCCGAGGTCATCAGCGGGAAGTCGCCCATGAAGATGTCCTGAACGATGGGCTGGTCGATGTCGCTGCTGTAGAGCATGACGCGTACGCTAAGCGGCGCGGCATAGCTCATATCGCGCTCCACGCACTCCTCAACGCTATACTTCGGTTCGCCAAACCAGTAGCTGAGGTTGAAGCCTTCGACCTCGGGCCGCTTGCTGGGGAAGAAGAGCTTCAGGTCGCCGTTAAAGCTCTCGATGGGGGAAATCTCGTCGAAAAGTTCTGCTAGCCCTTCCTCCAAGAATTGCTCAAATGAGCGCAACTGGATGTCGATGAGCGTCGGCAGATCCATTGGGCGAGTTGTACTGGCATAGCTCTTGGTATAAATGCTTGACATGTAAGGTCACCTGCTCCCTGCGCGGCGAAGCGTCCTTCGCCATCTGTTAATTGTCAACTACCTTACGCGGAAAAGGTGCAACCCTCGGTTTGCACCCTGCCAATTACGTGTCTCTCTTGATCGTTGCTCGGACAATAAATTGTGTGCAAGAGATATACTTGCGCGAACCTGTAGTTTAGACTAAACGCCCTCTTTTGTCAAGAGTTGGTACAATTCCAGAATATGCGCCGTTGCCGTGGCCCAACTGAACTGCTCCTGGGCGCGCCGTCGCAGCTCCCGGCCCAACGCTCGCTGCCGCGACGGATCGTTCGCCAGCGCTCGAATCGCCTCGGTAAAAGCGGCCACATCCCCGGCCGGGGCATAGACGCCCAACTCGTCCAGATACTCGCGGTTGACGGGCGTATCATAGGCAACGATGGGTTGAGCCATGGCCATGTAGTTCAATAGCTTGCCGCTGCCCTCGGTGGTTGACATTTTGGCCGTCACGGCGATGTCGGCCGCCGCCAGATAGTACGCCGCATCGGTGAAGGGCACACGGCCGGTGAACGTTATCCGGTCTTCGACGCCCCAGGCGTGGGCGCTCATGTGATAGCTCTCGACATTGGGATAGCCCATCACCAGGAAATGGATCGGTTCGCCGGCGGCCTTCAGCCGCGCCGCCGCCTCAATGAGGTGGGGGACACCCTGATAATCGGTCAGCAGACCCAGGTAACCGACAACTACGGCCTCGCGGGGGATGCCATATTGCGTCCGCAAGGGATGGTCAGCCGGCGAGAACGGGAACCGCGCCGGGTCAAACTGGTCAGCGTCGGCGCAGTCGGGCAGGGCATGGATGCGTTCCGGTGGCACCCCAAAATCGTCGCGTAGTAGTTCCGCGGCACGTCCGCTGCTGGTCAGGATGGCGTCGGGCAGGCGTCGGGTGATGGCCGACTCCAGCCGGTAGACCCACGGATAGAGCGCGCCATGCGGGTTGAGAAAGCCGTGATCGACCATCTCGCCCGTCAGGCTGCCCTGGAAGTCGAACACCAGCGGCACGCCCAGCAACCGGGCCAACGCGCCACCAATGAGCGCGCCCTCGTGCATGTGGCCGTGGATGATGTCCGGCCGAAAGAGGCGTGCTTCGGACGCGGCCTTCACGGCCAGATAGGCATCGAAGGCGAGCTTATGGCGCGAGGAACCGACTTCGTAGTCGGTGTGCCACGGCAACGGCGCGGTGCGCCGGATATCGATACCGGGCACGTCGTTACCTTTATAATAGGTAACGATGGCCACCTCGACCCCCCTGGCTTGCAGCGCCCGCGTCTCTTCCAGGATACGGATGTGTCCTCCGTAGTCACTAAAAAAGGACGTCGGCGCGATCATCAGAACGCGCAAACTGGTTGCCCCCTGCCCTAACGCTCCTCGCCCTTCTGGCCAGACTTCAGCTTACCGCTTAGCCAGCCGCCCAGCACCTGCTCGCCCAATGACGGCCGCTCCACCGGCGTGTCCCCCACCTCGACCCATTCGTTGGCTTCGCGCTCACGCATCCAACGCTCGCGCTGCACCAACAGACCGGCCAGCGTCAGGTCAATGGCGTCGCTGTCGCCCTCATGGATGAGCCGGCGCAGCAACGTCAGTTCGCTCAGCAACGCGTCGAGCCAGCGCAGGGTGGCCGCGCGGTCGTTGAGGATCATGGCGGTGATGTCTGTGCCATGCAGCAACGGCTGGGTAGCCACGGCAAAGGACGGGTTGGCAAAGCGCAGGATGTCGCGCCAGGCGGCCGACTTCTGCACCGCGCCAAAAAGCGCCGCGGCCGCCAGGCCAGGCAACGTTTCCACGGCCTGAGCCAGGCTGTCATACTCCAGCGGATCGACGAAGTAAGGCAGCGCCCCCAGCAGGCGACCGAAGTTCACCGCCGTGTCTACCGCGCCCGGCGCGGCTTTGGCCGAGGGTAAGAGGCAGAAGATGCTGTTGCGGAACAGGTCAGGCGTGGCCCCGGCCGGCTCGTCGCGGCCATCGTTCAGGTACGTTGCCGACAGCACGGGCACGACGCCGACATAGTGGCCGCTCCGCAAATACTTGTCGGCCCAACGCAGGCTCTGCGCCTTTAACGGGGCCACATCGAGCACCAGCGCGTGCGACGGCACGTCCTCGCTGATGACCATTAACGTGTTCTCCAGCTCCGCCATTGGCACGGCCAGCACCAGAATGTCGGCCGCCGATGCCGCGGCGATCAGATTCCACTCGACGCGGTCGACGGCCGCCCATTTATCTTTGGCGTCCTCGGCCAGCTCGCGCGCCCGGTCGTGGCCGACGACGGTCAGGCCGACATCGGCCGCCCGCAGCGCCTGGCCGATGGATACGCCGATTCGACCCATGCCCACAATCGTCACAGTTTGTGCCTTCATGCAGCGTCTCCTCTAGTTCTGATCGTCGGCCCATTGCAGGGCGCGTAGAGCATCGTCGCCAGCGCTCTCGCCGGGAGTGTCCGCGTGGCGACGGATGAGATCGATTACCGCAGCGCGCGCGCCCACGGCCGTAGCCATCTCCGCGCCCCATTGCGGATGGTGAGCGCGAATGACAAACGGCCGCCGCCAGCCATCGACCGGCCCCGCGCCCCACTGCGCCGCCCGCCTGGGAAACAGCCCCGCGCCGACGACGATGACCGTGCGATCCCAGGCGGTCAGCGGATAGCGCGTCTTGCCCACATCGTGCAGCAGCGCCGCGGCCAGCAGATCGGGATCATTATAACCCGCCGCGCATAGGTCGCCTAAGACGCGAATGCTGTGCCACTGGTCGGCGAACGACAGACGCGCGAAGAGGGCTTGCTCGGCCGGCGACAGCAGCGTGGCGACCTGCCGCTGGGCCGTCTCGCTCAGCGGGCCGGCCGTCAGGTTATTCTTCAGTTGACGCAAGCGATAGCGCAGGCTCACGTCAGAAGCTACGTCCGCCAATGAGCAACTGCAATAGCGCCGAGGCGGGCAGGCCTACCAAAACAGTCAGCACCGCCGGCACAAGGAAAACTATCGCCATGAGGATGAGGAAGCCGAATTGCTCCAGCGACCGCAGCCGGTAGACTAACTCGCTCGGCAGCAGGGCATACAGCAGCTTGGAGCCATCCAGCGGCGGGATGGGGATCAGATTGAAAACAGCCAGGATCAGGTTGATCCAGATGAACTCCGACAACACGAGCGACAGGGATAGCGCCCCGGAGGCTTGGATGAAAGACACCAACCCCAGACGGAAAAAGACGGCGGCAATGGCAGCCATAAGCAGATTGGAGATCGGTCCGGCGGCGGCGACGATAGCCATGGAGGTCCGCGGGTTGCCGCGCATGTTCATCGGGTTAACCATGACCGGCTTGGCCCAGCCGAAGCCGGCGATGATGAGTAGCAGGGTGCCAATAGGGTCAAGGTGCTTGAGCGGGTTCAGCGTGATCCGGCCCATGCGGCGGGGTGTGGGGTCGCCCAGGTAGTCGGCCGTGACGGCGTGCGACAACTCGTGCACCGTGAAGGCGATAATCAGGACGACAACACGGGCGATAATGATGCTGACATCGGGCAGATTGAGCATACTGTCTCTCTTGGCCGCGCCCCAGCGGGATCTGAGGCATATGGCCCTACGTAAGTATAGTGACTGTACGTCCTAGACGCGAGAAGGATGCACGTCGCCCGTCTCTTCATAGACAAGCAACTGCTCCGGCGCGACGCGGATACGCACCGGCTCACCGGGATGATAGCCGTCAGCGTCCGCGACCTCAAAGAGCAGCCGCTCCCCATCGGCCACAAGCCACACCTGACAGAAGCGCCCGCGAAAGGCGACGGCGTCGACGACGGCATCGATGACGTTGACTTCCTCGGCCGTGTCGCCCTCCGGCGCGGCCGACCGCTCCAGCGCGGGCTTGACGAGCAGCGTGACGGCCGGGCCGTGGGTGGGCAGCGACGGCCGGAAGCGGCCGACGGCGGTGATGATCAACCCGCTCGCGTCCACCCGGCCCGGCAGCAGGTTTTCGAAGCCCAGAAAGCGGGCTACAAAGGGCGTCGCCGGGCGCTCATAGACGGCTGGTGGCCAGCCCAGTTGCTCGATGTGCCCGGCGTTCATCACCGCCAGCTGGTCGGCCACGGCGAAGGCCTCAGTCTGGTCATGGGTGACATAGATGGCGGTCATGCCAACGCGCTTGAGGATGGCGCGCACATCCAGCATCAGCCGTTCGCGCAGTGCCCGGTCGAGCGCGCCCATCGGCTCGTCGAGCATCAGCAGGCGTGGGCCAGGAGCCAGCGCCCGCGCCAGCGCCACCCGCTGCTGCTCTCCGCCGGATAGTTGGCCGATCTCCCGCCGGTCGAAGCCGGCCAGATCGACCGTCGCCAGCATCGCCTCAACGCGCGTGGCGATTTCGGCCGCGGGCCGGCGGTGCATACGCAGCCCGAAAGCGACATTGTCGAAGACGTTGCGATGCGGAAAAAGGGCGAAGTCCTGGAACATCATGCCAAAGTCGCGCGCGTGGGGTGGCACGCCGGCCAGGTCGCGGCCGTCGAAGCGCACTGTGCCCCGGTCGGGTGTCTCCAGCCCGGCGATAAGGCGCAGCAGCGTCGTCTTGCCGCAGCCCGACGGGCCGAGCAGACACAAAATGTCGCCCGCAGCCAGGTCGAAGCTGACACCATCCACGGCGTTCGTTCCCGGCACAAACGACTTGGCCACATCGCGCACCTCCAGTAGGGCCATCGGGTCTAGAACTCCCCCTCCCCGCCGACGCGGAAATGCTCGATGGCCACAAAGGCCACGGCGCAAACCAGCAGGAGCAGGACGCTCATGGCTAGCGCCTGGCCGTAATTGAGCGCGCCCGGACGGCCCAGGAAACGGTAGATGGCAATCGGCAGCGTCGGCGTCTCCGGCCGGGCCAGCAGAATGGTCGCCCCGAACTCGCCCATGCTGATGGTGAAGGCGAACAGGGCGCCAGCCAGCAACGGCCGGCGAATGAGCGGCCAATCGACCTCGCGCCAGACGTGCCAACTGTCGGCCCCCATGACGGCCGCCGCCTCGCGCAGCGACGGCAGAATGCTGCGGAAACCGGGCAGCACGCTGCGCAGCACAAACGGCACGGCGACAACGGCGTGGGCAATAGGTAGCATCAGAATCGACCCGCGCAGATTGAGCGGCGGCCGGCCGAGGGCGATCAGGTAGCCCAGGCCCAGCGTCACCGCTGAGGTAGCCAGCGGCAACATGAGCAGCGGGTCGAGCAGGCGCGCCAGGGCCACGCGCCCGCCGCTGCCGCGCCGCGGCCCGCGCTCCCAACGCGTCAGCAGTTGCGCGGTGATGAGTCCCAGGGTCACCGCCAGGAGCGTCGCCGCCAGGGCAATGACGACCGAGTTGCGAATGGCCACTACGGGCGGCACAAAGAACAGCGAATCGTCACGATTGGTGAACAGAGCGCGGTAGTAGGCCAGCGTTGGCCCGCCCGCGCCCCGCAACGACCGGCCGGCCAGCGCCAGCAGCGGCGCGCCAATGAGCACGAGAATGGCCGCGGCATTGCTGTACACCAGCAGGCGTTGGCGCATCGTGCGCACCGGCCGCTCGATGGTGCGCCGCGCGCCCAGGCGCAGGGCGCGCGTGACCTGGCGTTGCGTGCGCGTGTAGCCGGCCATGAGGATGAAGGTGAACAGGATTTGCCACAGCGACAGCGCCGCAGCCACCGGCAAGTTGAACAGGTTGACCGCCTGGCGGTATATCTCCACCTCCAGCGTGGCGAAGCGCGGCCCACCGAGGACGACGATGACGCCAAAGCTGGTGAAAGTGAAGGTGAAAACCAGGGCGGCCGCAGCCAGGAGGGCCGGCCGCAGCAGCGGCAACGTCACCGTCAGAAAGGCGCGCGCCGGCGACGCCCCCAACATCTGCGCCGCCTGCGTCAGCGACGGCGGCAGGTTCTGCCAGTAGGCGCTCAGCAGTCGCAGGGCCACGCTGTAGTTGTAGAAGACGTGGGCCAGCAGGATGATCCACACCGTCTGCGACAGGCGGATGGGCGGCCCATCCAGGGCCAGCAGTCGCATTAGCCAGACATTGAGCACGCCCGTCGGCCCAACCAGCGCCAGGAACGCCGCGGCGACGACCACCGTTGGCAGCACAAACGGCAGCGTGGCCACAGCGCGGATGAGCGTCTGGCCGCGAAAGCGATAGCGGGCCAGCACGTAGGCCCCGGGCAGCGCCAACGCCAGCGTCAGCAGCGTCGAGACGACCGCCTGCCAGACCGTGAACCATAGCACGCGCAGGAAGTAGGCCGAGCGGAATAGCGCCCCCAGCGCGGCCGTATCCAGCCGCCCTTCCGGCAACAGGCCCAGGCGCAGGATGGCCGCCAGCGGGTAGAAGTAGAACAGGGCGAAGAAAAGCAGCGGCGACAGGAACACAACCGCCAGGAGCAGCGGCCGCAGGCGGTGGTCAGAGCGTGGAGAGGTCGTCACGTCTTGCATCATTCGTCGTGCCGGAGTGTACCCCAACTTGTATCCACGGCTCTAACTGATATCTCTCTTTACATGCGCTGCGGCCGGTTATGATGGTCTTAAACATCGCTAGACGAAAGGAGTAACGGCACCCATGCCCGAATCACTACGCGAATACCACGCCAAGCGCGACTTTGCCCAGACGACGGAGCCGAGCGGCGAGAGCGAAGCGCGCCGGAAGGGCGACGAACCTATCTTTGTCATCCAACGCCACGACGCCAGCACGCTGCACTACGACTTTCGCCTGGAGGTCGATGGCGTGCTCGTCTCCTGGGCCGTGCCCAAGGGCTTGCCGCAGAAAACGGGCGTGCGCCGCCTGGCCGTCCGGACGGAAGATCACCCCCTGGCTTATGCCAATTTTGAGGGGCGCATCCCCAAAGGGCAGTATGGCGCGGGCCAGGTAAAAATCTGGGACAACGGCGTTTATCGCAACTTGCGCGCCGAGAAGGACGAGCGCGCCTCCATGGCCGACGCCATCGCCGAAGGCAAGATCGAGGTTCACTTGGAAGGCGAGCAGGTCAAAGGCCCTTACGCGCTCATTCGCACCGACAGCGAGGAAGACAATTGGATCATTCTGCGGATGAAGGCGGGTGACGCTGGAGAACAATGACGACCAAATCATTCACCGCCGACGGCCGCACCGTTGAGGTCTCCAACGTCGATAAAGTTCTTTTCCCCGACATCGGGCTGACCGAGGGCGAGCTGGCCGAGTATTATCACGCGGTTGCCCCGACGATGCTGCCCCACCTGCGCGGCCGGCCGCTGAGCATGCAGCGTTTCCCCCGGGGTGTTGATGAGCGCGGTTTCTATGCGAAACAAATGCCCGACTACTTCCCCAATTGGATCGACCACGCCGACATCGAGGTTTTGGAGACGGGCGAAGTACAGCCGCAAGTGGTCTGCAACAACGCGGCCACGCTCATCTATCTCGTCGATCAAGCCTGCATCACCCCCCACACCTGGCTCAGCCGCGTGCCGCATCTGAACCGGCCCGATAAGCTCATCTTCGACCTCGATCCACCCACGTCGTTCGAATCGACGCGCAAGGCAGCCCGCAGGCTGCGGACGCTGCTGGATGAGCTGGAGCTGCCGGCCTATCTCATGACCACCGGCTCACGCGGGCTGCACATCGGCATCCCCCTGGACGGCAAAGCCGATTTCGACACCGTGCGGGCCTTCGCCGTCGAGCTGGCCGAGACTTTGGCCCGCCGCGCGCCCGACCAACTGACCACGGAGACGCGCAAGGACGCGCGCCACGGCCGTCTTTTCCTCGACTACCTGCGCAACAGCTACGCCCAAACATCGGTGCCGCCCTATGCCGTCCGCGCCAGGCCCGGCGCGCCGGTGGCCACGCCCATCCACTGGGAGGAGCTGGACGACCCAGCGCTCACGTCGTCGCACTATACCGTCGCCAATGTGCGAGACAAGATCGCCCGCGAGGGTGACCCGTGGGCCGACTTCCATGCCCAGGGCTGCTCACTGACGGCCGCGCGGCAACGGTTGGACGCGCTGCGTTAGAGCGGCGTCGTCTCGTGGTTGGCCAGCAGCTCGCCCAGGAGACAGAAGTCCTTCTCGACCGTCTCCTGCAAGTCTTCACGGTAGAACGTCACCGCGGGATGATAGAGCGGCACGACGAAGGCCCGTCCATAGGGCGCGTCCACGGGATAGGCTGTGCCGTGGAGGGTCGAGACTGAGCCTTCGGCCGGGAAGCCGCCGAAGTGCTTGCGGACGAAGTCAAGCGCGTGGCGGCCCAGGGGCACGATGATTTTAGGCTGGATGATCTCCAATTGTCGCCACAGAAACGGCGAATAGAGCCGGACTTCCTTCACCCGCGGGTCGCGGTTATCCGGTGGCCGATCTTTAACGACGTTGGTGATGTAGACATCCTCACGTTTAAGACCGATCGTCGCCAGCAGGCTATCCAGCAAGCGGCCGGCAGGGCCGACAAACGGCCGGCCCGTCTTGGCCTCCACCTCCCCTGGTGCCTCGCCGATGAAAACGATTTTAGCCATGAGGTTACCCTCGCCGATGGCTGGATTGTAGTGGTTCACCGTGCGATAGTCGTACAGGGGCGATTCCGTCAGGCCGGTAATCTCCTCACCTATGGTCGCCATCTGCTCGGCGCGCTCTGCTTCAGTTGTCATTGATCAACTCCATCATGGTGTCAATCCTACAATAACATAGAGTCGCCCCGCGCGAATGTATCCGGGTACAAACGCGGGATACATTTGCCTGCCTCTCATGCCCGTCAGCGCAGCACCGTCTCCGTCCAGGCCTGAATCCACGTCTCGCGGTTGGCGGCGATGCGCGCCGGGGCCATCTGGGCCGGGACGCTGGGCGTATGGCTGTATTGCGTGAAGACCTGTGGCAGGACGGCCGTCTCATTGGCCGGGTAGACGAACATCTTCAGAGGAATGTCCTCCTGGAACGGTTTGCTCAACATAAAGTCAACGAGCTGCCGGGCGGCGCTCTCCACCTTCGTGCCACGCAGGATGCCGACGAACTCGATTTGCCGGAAGCAAGCCCCGTCGGCGATAACGGCGGCCGTCGGCGCGGCCTCCGGCGGCGTCTCGGCGAAGTAGACCTCGGCCACGGGGCTGCTGGCATAGCTGACGACAATGGGCCGGTCGCCATCGGAGGCGGCGCTGAAGTAGGTGTAATAGGCTTCTTCCCAACCGTTGGCTACCAGCACGCCGTTGCCGGTCAGCCGCTGCCAGTAATCGAGGTAGCCGTCCTCGCCATAAGTCTCCACCGTGGCCAGCAGAAAAGCCAGACCAGGCGTAGACGTGGCCGGGTTCTCCACGACGGTCAGGCCGGCATAGGCCGGGTCGGTCAGCGCGTCCAGGCCAGCCGGCGGCCGCAGCCCCCGTGCCTCAAACCAGGCCACGTCGTAATTCAGGCAGACATCGCCGTAGTTGACCGGCAGAGCGCGGTTCTGGGGGTCGAGTTGCAGCGCGTCGGGGATGTCGGTCAGGGCCGGGGACTGGTAGGGCAAGAAGATGTCGTTATCCAGCGCCCTCTGCAGAAAAGTGTTATCGACGCCATAAAACACATCGGCCAGCGGCGCGTCCTTCGATAGGATGGTCTTGTTCAACGCCTCGCCGCCGTCGCCGGCCTTGAACACCTGCACGGCAATACCCGTCTCCGCCTCAAAGGCGGCCAGCACCTCGGCGCTGACATCGAAGCTGTCGTGCGTCATCAGGCGCACGGTGACAGGCCCCGTCCCGGCCGCGCCGCCGCCACAGGCAGACAGGAGCACGACCAACAGAAGCGCCAGGGCCAGGAATCTTTTTGAGTACGGCATGGTCTTCCTCTCCTCTTGGGCGCAAGGTCTGGACGGGCCGCCTCCAACGAAACGCGCCCCTGAGACCAGGGGCGCGCGAAACGATCTCTGTCATTTCCCTACGCCAGCATTATCTGGATCAGGTTTGGCGGTTCGCTTGAAGCGTCTCAGCCCGGTCACCCGTGCACCCGCAAGACTGCGATTCAATTGTCGTTGCCGGGCCACACGCCCGCCAACAACCGGGATTATAGGTCGCCGCGCCGCGGCCGTCAATTGCCGTTGACAAAAGCGGCTACCATGTTATAATCCGTTCTTGTCATTGCGGGGTAGAGCAGAGGCAGCTCGTCGGGCTCATAACCCGGAGGTCGTCAGTTCGAATCTGACCCCCGCTACTGCGAAAACTAACCAGAGCCATCCGGCTCTGGTTTTTTCATGGGTCGTCGCCCCATTTGTCGCTTTGCTCCCCGATCAAATGGAGTACAATTCGCCGCTCATAAACCGAACGTTTATACGCACATAGGGACTAATACTCTGTAACTTAAACAATCGGCACTTCCATGAACTTGGAATTAGGGAGTGTATGCAAACCAGTTCAACGATGCTAGATTAGCGTGCATGCATCGTGGAGACCTGACAAACGAACAATGGGAGAAGCTGGAACCGCGGCTGCCGCAGCGAGCGGACCAGGGCCGTCCGC
>WBZM01002052.1_pt1 | contig 18041 bp, 17 predicted proteins | sample 5204271 | NCBI WGS metagenome assembly WBZM01 (sample SAMN12344346, study PRJNA552823) | activated sludge metagenome | biome: Activated sludge suspended growth; feature: Nitrification reactor; material: Wastewater; isolation source: activated sludge from nitrification reactor of wastewater...
GGATCGTGTCGAAGTCGATTTCGCCCGGACCCAGGTCGCGATTGTACCGATCCCGCGCAAGGAGCAGAGCAGCCCGGTCCTGTGACTCTGGAGAGAAATCTGGCAGCATGTCGCGCCCGTACTTGGCGACGAGTTCGTCCCAGGTTCCTGCGGTGATTTGATACCGTCCTGCGGCGGAAGATTTTTCCCCATTCTCCAGTTGGACAAACACTCGCGGGTGATCAGAGAAGTCGGTGATCCGTCCGCCGCCGCTGGTAATAATTCCATAATCTCCGGCGCTTTCTTCCGCGGCAGTGGCGTTGAGGAAACCGCGCTCCCACCCGGTAAGGCCAGCGGCCACTACGTCCTTGCCGTCCGCATCGCGTACAGTCCCGCGACCTTGCATCACCTCTTGTGTAGTGCGCTGGAATTGTGCCGCGCCCAAGGCGGCATACGCGCGTGTGCGAAGGGACTCTTTCTCCGCGTCACTCAACCGCGAGGTATTGATAACTTCATCCAGTTGCGCCTGCGCGGCTTCAAGATTTGTCACTCCCGCGGAAATGTCCGAGGCAAGGTTGCCGACGGTTTTCGTCAGTTGGTCGGTTTCGTACGCCGACCGGAGTTTGTACTCCTCCCCATACGCCGAAGTGGTAAGGCCCTGGATATACGACTCCGTGTCCGCTTCAAATTCCTTTCGCAGGTCGGGATCGTCAATCGTGTCGAGAAAGTTTTTCTGCTGCTCCCGCAATTGGGCCATGCGGCTATCGGTAAGTCCCGTGCCATCAACAGAGGCATTTTGCACCGCGTCAAGTTGTTCGCGCGACATGCGGCCCTGAAGTTCGGCCCAATTGGTCGTAGCGTCAAACCGCTTTTTCCGCTTTTCTTCCAGCTGCGCCGCGGCTTCCAACGCGGAGAGCGACTCAGCGTAATTGTCAAAGCCCTGCGCGAGGGAATTGAGCGCAGTCGCCACACCAGTGCCAAAGGCTTCCTGCGACACATTGGGGCTGGAGTATTGCTGCGGAGTCCCGCCGACCTGAATATTACCGATTGCCATTAGTAAACTCCTGCCGCAATACGTTTAGCTTTAGCCTGATTGACCTTGCTTGCCCCGGAAATCAGGCTCGAGCCCACTTCAAGCCCGCCACCCAAGAGACTGAACATCGCGCCACGTTTCGCACCAGCGGCTTCGGCACGAAAGTCCTGCGCTTGCTGGCGGTAGTTACTCGCCTGCATTTGACCCTCGTGAATAGTGTAGCCGCGATCACGCGCGGCGAGTTCGGATTGTGACTTCCTGCGCAATGCAGCGGAACCAGTCCCCACTTGCAGCCCGCTTGCGCCGAGTTCCGCAAGCAGCCCACCCATTGCAACGAGGGCATCAAAATCCTGATTTTGCGCTTGCACGTTGGCAGTGTGGATCGCGCGCTTCGCATTTTCGTCTGCGATTCGCGCGTTATTCGCGGCCACTTTAGCTTGGTACATTCCGGCGGAATACTGCCCGACTGCCTCAATCACTCCCGAAGCGACGGAAAGCGCGGTCGCAACCCCCTGGGCGCCTTGGAACAAGAGTGGAATTGCTTGCATCATTTCCCCCAAAGGTAGAGATTGCGTTCTTCAAGATTTTGCAAGTGGTGGAAACCTATCGCCTCTGCGAATTTTTCCGAGGCCCGATTACCAGCCCCGGTCTCGGCCAGGACTTTGTACGGCAGGGAAGCGAGAAACTTTCGGGCCAATTTAACTCCACGGCGAAGTTGCGCCCGAGTAAGTTGTTCCTCTCGCAGCACCAGCCAGACATAAATTTCGTCCGAAATCAACCGCAGGGTGAGAAGCCCCCCAAAACCAATGAAGCCAGTGTCATCGCAAACTTCGAAGAAGTGCAGACTCTGGTCCAGCAAATCCTCAAGATCATCCTCGGGAATGGAGGAATTTATGAGGTTGATTTCCCACTCGAACAGTTGATCCCGCGGCCGAAGTTCCATCAATCGTCCCCTATGTCGGCGCTGATTATCAGACCCAAAATTGTGGCCGGGAGTGGATACTGCTGCTGGAAGCAAACGGTGCCATCCTCAGCCCAACCACCGTTAACGGACACAGAGGCCATTTCGCTTCTGAGCACGATAGGATCACCCCAGTCCACGTCCGTGCGATCTTTCAACTCGACCAGATGTGAGAAGTCCTCGCCAAAGGCCAGCCCGCGAGTTTCCTTGAACCTCGCGGAAATGCCAAGCACGTCCTTCACTCGATCTTCAACTGTCATTCCTTGGACAGTGAGGGGAAGGGTTTGGCCTTGACAAGTGTAGCCGAGCCCTACGGAAATTTTCGAGGCAGCGCGGGAAAGGGTAATCGAGCCGCCGGAAACTACGAGGTCAGTAAACGCATCTCCATCCGCCAAGACAGAAACAGTTTCGCCCTCAAGATGCCACAAGTTAGACACGGTGGTAGTCGGGGCCACGATGCTCCAGTCGCCGGAAAGAACCGGGAGCGGGAAGCTGGAGGCATCCTCAAACAGTACAGAAGTAAGCGGGCGCAGAATGGTGACCTGAGCTTCGGTTGCGCTCGTTACGCTGTCAATCACCGCTTTTCCACCGCCAGCGTAAATTATCTGCCCGGCCCTCCCGGTGAACACAGCCCCAGATGCTGTCACTGTGGCCAAGCCGCGCGCAGCCGAGAAAGTCAGGCCAACTGCCGGGTACTCGTGCGCGAGAGACAGTCCCGAGTCCACGCCAAAATAATCATCCAGTTGGGTGAAGTCACGCGGCTGCAGAACCTCGATGAATTTGGACCAGCGGCCCTCAAGGTACCGTTCCACCACTGCGTAAAGAACGTCCCGCCCATCTTCACTAATTGCGCAAATGTCGGTAAACCTACCGCGTGTCTTATGTTGTGCCCAGGCAAAAACTTCTTGGGCGCGCTCGTAAGTAAGGGAGAGAAGCGCCCCATCTTCGCGCAAGCACCACAGAAGTTTGCTAGGCTCGGGCACCCACTCCATCCGCGTGATTTCCTTTCCCTCGCCCATAAGGTGATTGGATAGGATGGATACGTCTTGAAGCTGGAAGGTGTTGGTATATTCAGTGTACATCATCGCATTGACCGAGCTAGACTTCTCCTGCGCGAAAAGCACATCGAGGTCGATCTTGGCCGGAGGAGTTAGCGAAGCCCCTTTGTACGCTTGCGGTTCAGCCAGGGCATTGACCGCACTCAGCGCCTTTCCTTCCTCAGCGCGCAATTGTGTCACAGTGGTTTCGGTGAACAACAGCAGGCCACTGCGAAGCGCGACCATGTGCAAGATGGGTTTAATATCTGAAGCATCCAGGGTGAAAGAAAAAGCATCGCCCGCGTTAGGGACAGTACTCAAATTGAAGTTGAAAATTTCACCCGGAATTGAGCCCCAAATGGTCATGGGCTGTGCGGAGGTCCCGGCGTAAATCCCGCGCTGTTGGAACAGTTTAAAGATGCGAGGATTGTTTCCGCTCGATGCGTTGGTCGAGGCAGTGGCAGTTGCGCCAGTGCCCACGGAAAAAGCGACGGCCGGGCTAACATAACCTTTGCCGCCCGAGATAATCACCACTCCCGTGACTTTGCCGGTCGAGTCCACGACAGTCTGCCCGCGAAAGCCGGAACCTGGGGCGCCAGTGACTGTAACCGCGGTTGAGTTAGTATAGCCTGACCCGCCCGCAGTTACCTCGATGTGTGCGATCTGCCCACTCTCGAAGGGGTTAAAATTCCGCGGAGGGGTTTTGGTGAAATCTGGCGTGATATTCACGTCATCAAACTGCGGGCCGTATGCTTTGCCCAGGTTGCCAAGTTCTTGCGCGGCACTGATGTGGGAGCCTGTCGGAAGGATCAAGCTGCGGTAGACATTATACTCTTTAATCCCCGGCACAATCGGCCAGGTAACTTGGCACGAACCCGCAGTTGCGCTGTAATTGACAGACAACGAAGTGAAGGCGTACGGGGAGACAAGGGACTCAATCCCGTCTTTCACCGCAGTTACCGCAAAGGCAATTCCGGCCGATCCAGCGGCGGAAGGCGTCAAGGTAGGTGCGCTTGGGGTAGTCACACTGGAACTGAAAGAGGCCGGTGCAAGGGTCCAGGTAAGGTCGTCCACATACGTCAGGGTATAAACTGGCGCGTCCAGCGTGGTCAGGATCATTCGGTTGTACTGCTGTTCCAGCCGCAATCCCGAAAGCATGGCGGCAGTGTAGGGAGTAGTAATCCGCACAACGCGCGCGCAGGTGCCGCCGGAAACATAAGCACCATAGGCGCTCGAGTCGAGGGTGCCGCTCCCCGGACGAACGATGGTAAAAGTATTTGTAGTGGCAGCACTCACCTGGAAGTAGCGGTCGTTCACCTGTGTCCGCCCTACAACGCCGGAAATGTAAACCCAGTTTCCAACAGAATAACCATGCCCGGCGCATGTGACTACGTTCCCGGTAATACCTGTGATGGTTTTCGTGGCTTGCAGCAAGTACCCGCCATTGCGAATGATTTGCAAGCTGAGGTCACTAAACACCAGCAGGTAGTCATTCCCATTCGCGCGGAAGCGGAAAATTTTGCTGGCTTTAGAGTCAATGTAGGTTGGGCCGACATACTTAAACCCAGGGCGGGAACTAAGCCCGCCCCGAAAGTCGATGAAGAAATTCTTGGCCAACTGAACGCCGAGGTCGTACTTGCTCAGGTCGGTTCGGCCGAAGAAACTGGGAGATACCTCCCCGGCGATGAACGCGTAGATGGGTTTGGAAACGTCGCTCATGCAGCCACCCCAAGCAAATTCCCGAACGGCCAGAAGTACCTCGTAGCGACAGGCGCCATTTCATAACCACGAACGCCAATCCAACTGGGCAGGGCTTCGTAGTTATCGTCCGACTCGTTGGCGAAATCCGTCCGGGCGAGAAGCACTACTTCGGTCGCTCGGTCAGCAAGTTCCCTAGCTCGCGTCACTTTCCCGGAGAGGGGCAGAGCAAGTTGGGCCGCGAGGGAAGCGATCACCGCGTGTTCCACCCCGGCGTCCCACTTGGAAGTATCATCCTGTAGCTTGGTATAATGCAGGATAGCTTCCTCGTCATTCGTCGCAATGACATTTTTATTCTGAAATGTCGATTGGGTAAAGCGCCCGTAGGACATGAGATGCCTGGGCGCGAGCATGTTTGAGGGAGTGGCGTATGCAAAGCGCCACGTCGGAGGGGGTTGAGAAACGTCCCACTCGCTTCCGTTGACCCGCTCGGCCAGCACCGCCAGCCGAGCATACTCACTTGCGCAGGGCCAAGAGGCCGACTTCAGTACCGAGTCCCGCACTTGCGGATACCAAAGGCGGCAGAGGTCGGCTTCACGACCTGGCTCCGAGATGGTCGAAACCAGGCCGCGACCTCCTGCGGCGCTCAATGCTCTGTTCCAGATGGTTACAACATCGGTTGCCACAGGAAATTCCCCTTACCTCTTAGCCCTGATCTTCCGCGCCTGTCCCGTCCGCGGAAGATACTTCACGGAGAAAAACTGCCGATTTCGGCGCACTGTCGAGAGGGAAGGAAAGAACCGCCCCCCTTGGGTGAAGAACCGAGCCGTCGAAAAACTCGCGGGCGAGGCGAAATTCCCCCATCCGCGCGCCGAGGTTGAGGACCATTTGACTGTCCTCAACCTCGTGGGTGACGGCAGCTTTCGTGACGGAAACCTTAGCCATCACTCAGCTCCTCAGTTCTGCGCGTCAGCCATAGCCTTCCAGGCCGAGGGCGTTTGGGTCAGAAACGCGTCGATCTTTCCGGCCGTAAACGCGGCAGTGCCGGTCACCTGCAGGATGCCCAGGTAGCGTTCGTAGACGTTGCCCTCGTAAGGAATGTCAACGACCAGGATACGCTTCCCGGCAGTCAATGAGGCGACTGCAATCGTCGGCGAGACAACGTGTTCCGTTGCCGAGCCATCCGTGGCGATTGCGGCCTGCGCGTCCGAGGCCAGTTTGATTTGCAGCGTGGCTGCACCGCCCGAAGTCGCAGTGGTATCTACCTGGACGACGAGATAGATCGGGTTGCCCTGACCAATATCCCGCGCGGTGCCCAGGTCGATCACGTCGCCGACAAGGTAGGTTCCGGCTGCGCCGGTATTCAACGCCGTTGCCAGCGCGAAGGTGTTGAGACGATCAGTAATCATCCTGCTTGCTCCTTACACAACGCGAGCTTCGTCAGGGCGAAGCGCGTCAGTCCGTTTCATGGGAACATCATGCATAGTCACGATGCGCTTTCCGCCCACGTTCTCGATCGAGAGGGTCGAGGCTACGGTACCGGCTGCCGCTTGCTGCCGCGCAATCGTACGGATCGAGCGATCCATATAGAAGGCGAAGCGAGCGCCGGACAGGTTGGGCACCATTTCCGTAGCGGTGAACATCAGTTCGGGCAGGTCGGGGCCGCTCGAACCGTCGCGAGTGAGAAGCGAGCGGTCGATGTTGCAAATCCGCACGACGTAGCGCCAGTCACGAACGGTCAGACCCAGGTCCCAACGGTAATGCGAACGGTAGGCTTCCATACGGCCACCGTTGCCATCAGCGTTTTCGATCGTCACCTGGCCCTTGTCGGTCATTTGCAGGCCCGCCTGCGAACCCTTCGGGTAGATGCCGTGAACAGTGTTCGGTCCCCAACCGATCAGCCAGATGCTGGCGTTGTCAGTGCCAGTGCCGCCTGCGTCGATCACGTTCTCCGCGTTGTTCGCGGTGGCAGTGTTGACCGTGCTGAACCGCGGGGCAAAGCCGGTGAACCGCTCAGGGTTCAGCTTTTCATCGCCCAGGAAAATGGTGTTCGCCACTTCCTGCGAGATACCCTCGATGTACGCACGTTCTTCCGACAGCCGGAACGCGGCGGTATTGCCGTTGAGGTCGGCAAGCGCCTTGTCGATTTCGGCGTAGGCCTCGAGCATCCCGGTCGAGTCCGTGACCTGCGCGCGGCTCGATTTGCCGGGCTGGACGCCGCCGTAGAGTTGACGCCAGGTCGGGGCCGGAAGGCCCGTGCGCACAGTGGTGCGGTGGCCGGTCGGTAGGTTGCCCTCGATGAACGTCATGTCGTCGAGGATTTCGTTGGTTTCGTTCAAAATTTCCGCCACAGCGTCGATCGAACCATCCGGCGCAAGTGCCTTGGTCACGTCGAGCAGGGTCGGGTTGTTAGTACCCAGTACCGACATTTGTTACTCCTGTTTCATGCTTCCGAACATTTTCTGTTCGTGGGTGAGTGGGCCTTTCGTCGGGCTGCCTGAAACAGGGCCTCCTTCGGTCAGGTTTTTCGTGAGGGCGTAGAGAATTTTAATCACGTGAGGATTAGTCCCCGCGCCAGTGACGTCCAGGGCTTTGTACAGCTCGGGGTCCGCCCCGGCTGCATCCAGCCCCTTCTTGATAGTCGCCAGGGTTTGCGGCAAATTCTTCCCGCCGATTTCGGGCAGTGCCGCCACCTGACGTTCCCACTCGTCGAGAGTAGAGGTCCACGTTTCTTGAAGCTGCTTCCCCGCATCTTCCAAGAGTGACGCTGTGAACTCATACTGCAGCGCGAGTAGTTTTTCCGACCGCTCCTTCGCAGAGAAGTCGGCATTGTTCATGATTTCCAGGAAGGAAGTCATGGCAGCCTCGGGAACCTCAGCCCCCTCGGGGAGAGTAATGTCCGCTGCGGTGAGGGGGGCAACAGGCTCAGGCGGAGCGTCACCCCCCTCTGCGGGGGTTTTACCCCCCAGTAGCGTCGTGGGCTCGGTCGACCCCTCAGGGGGCGGGGTCGTTTCCGGCGCAGGTGCGGGAGCGGGTTCAGTACCGCCTCCGCTACCTTCCGGCGCTACATTCCACAGCGGCTCATGCCGCGGGGCGAGAAGCTTGTTCATTCAAATCCTCCAGGATCAACGAGGGGTACAGGCCGGGTTTTTCAGAAAGCAGGGTGGCGATGATTTCCATTCCCGCCTCGTGGCGACCGCACAACTTTGCGGTGTCGATTGCGTTGCCGCCGAAGGGAGTCTGGTTGATGCCAAACGAGTTCAGCAGGGAGCGGAAGAAGAACCGCAGATTGGGAGAAGCGGAAATTTCTTCCACAGCGTCCCGCATCCTCTGCGCGTCCCAATTCTCCCATTCTTCGCTGGTTTGCAGTTTAGCAGCCATACCTATCCTCCTTCCCCCCAACCTTATCACACTTTCCCATGCCGCACAATCCCCCTTATCCCATCAGTGACTGCAGTGCACTCATGCCACCGCCCACATCGGTTTCACTCAGCACCTTTGCGCCCGACGCAAGGTCGTTCCCAACCGCAGCTGCCTGTGCGAGATTTTGCTGCTGCGAAATTGCCTCGCGCGATTGCGCAACATCCTCGCGCGAACGGAGACCCTTCGGCTTGATCCCGATACCCTCAGCGTAGTCGCGGAGTAGTTCTTCAATGTCCGGAAGGTCGCGGACTTCGGGGTAGACACCAGTAAGCTGACCAGCAAAAGACACAAAACGCTCGATGGCGATAGTACCAGAGGCGCGTTGAGCGTCGGACAGCACAGAAACATATTCGATCTCCACGGGAATGTCGAAAAGTTCTTGGGGCGGCTCGGGCAGGAGTCCCGACCGTTGTACAATTCCGAAGATGCGCTTAAGCGCGGGGTCTAGGCCCTCGTTGTAGAACCGCTCCAAGACCGGGCCAAGGTGTACCAGCTTTTCTTCCCGGCGCGCGTCAATTTCGGTGGCGCTGCGAACCGTGTCCAACTGGGAAATCATGTTGAACAGATTGTTGTGGCAGGTTTCACGGATGATGTTACGCAGTTCCTGCACATCGTTGGCAATCTCAGCGTACGGCAGGGTAACTTTATACGCTTCCTTTGCGCCGAAGTTTTGGCCAGAGGTTGCGGCGTAGGTAATCCCGCCGGCGCTCAGGGCTTTCGGCCGGTTGCGCAATTGCTGATCCACGATAAGCGCAGGGGAAACTTGCTTGGCAAGACCCTTTGCGCGCTCGAGGAGAATGTTCTGCAACTGCATCACATCGGACAGTGCGTCCATTGCGGGTGAGGTACCATAGCTGTCGTTGCCGAGAAGTTCCCAGCGAGGGGAAATGCACGGCCACTCATAGAGTGGGCGGACGGCCAGGTACTTACCATCTTCAGCTGCGGCTTCCCAAAAGACTTCGCGCCAAGGAGCGTTGGAGCCGGGGAACAGCCCGTCATCCTCGTTTTCCTCAATCAGATGGCACACATCGACTTCTTTGAGCAGGGCTTCCGCGCCCCGATCATACTGGATGCGAGAGTTAAGGCACAAAGCGTCCCGGCCGAACTCCTGCTCTAGTTGCTCGATGGTTCGAGTGAACCTCCGTCCGTGGCGCGACACTCGCTGCGCAGCGTCTTGGGAAAGATAGAACTCGCCCAGGGCGAAGTTGTAGCAGCGGAATACGTCGTCGAAGTCCTCGTAAATTGCGAGGGACGCTGTGCCGAAAGTGCACCACTCGAGGTAGAGAATGGCGAGGGAATTGTAGAAATTGCTCTCGGCCATCAGAAGCATCAGACGGCGCTGCGTTTCCTCCAGCCACACTTTTGCGGCGTAGGACATGGACTCCTCGGTGAAGCCGCTAATCCGCAGCCGGAACCACGGGCGGGCGGGAGAGGTAATTCCGTTCATCATGCCCGAGGCCAGGGTGCGGACTGCCATCGTGGAAGTGGAGTCGAGCAGCTTCCGGTTCCGGCGATCGGATGTGCGAACCTCCTTCTGCGACATAAGCCACGGGTAGCGGCGGGGAAGGAAATAATCACTCACATCGCGCCAATGGGTGAACCAGTTCTGCCGCTCATTATCCATCGCGCGCAGAATACGTTTGTGCGCGGAATGAAGAGCAGCGCGGTCCTTCTTCTTGTCCCTGTCGTCCAGGGCGCGTTCCAGATAATTCTCCATCACAGGCCTCCGAGAAGCGACGGCTTGCCCACGGACGAAGTGGGTGAACCCAGGGCCGGGTTGAAAAGAGAACCGCCCTGGCGGGCGAGAAGGGAACCAGTGCCGCGAGAGGCGCTTGAGGCGAAGTTAGCGGTCGTTGGCGCGAAAGGCGGGGGCGGCAGTTGCTTGACTTTGGGCGTTTTAAGCATAGGACTCTTCCTTTCCGAAAATGGGGTGAGGGTCGTCGTAGTGATCCGGCGCACTGGAAATGTCGGACAGGCCTACGATAAGAGAGGGATAGGCGAAGGTGCAGGCGAGAGCATCGGCGGCATCGGGGGACGGAACGCCCCTGCGGCGCATATCTTTCTTAGACTCCAGTTGAAGGTAGTCCTCGCGTGAATAGGTGTAGGTCGGCGCGGTCAATTCATCGACGAGGGAATTTTCCAACCCAGGAATATTCTCCGGTATGCAGCCGGAGGGAAGCCACTTGCGAACCGCGTTCCAGATTTCCGCCCGCTTGTTGAGGAACTTTTGCGAGGGTTCGGAAAGGTCGGGGGCATCGGGACTGCCGCCGAATTGAACCCCGTAGACGGGAACGCCCATCAGGTTCAACTGGTCTACCACGCCGCCGCCAACACCACCCTCGTCCACGAACACCGCGACAGCGGAATGGTTGACGTATTCTTCATACACTCGGTTGGCGAGTTGTATGGTGGTCAGGCCTTTGTAAACCTTCGGCTGCAAAGTGCGGGCATCCCTACCGCGCCGAGGGTAAATGACGGAACTGTCATTCCCGAAGCGGGCCACGTCAACGCCGAGAACTACGGACATGTCATTGCCCTCGGGAAGCGGGCGGCGCGCAGCCTCTCGCGCGATCTCAAGCGAGATGAAGGACGTTGCGTCAGTCCGCGGGAACATACCCCTCACGCGAACGCGTACGAAGTCGTGATCCTCTCCGTAGTCCGCGATCCAGTCCGCGATTTGCTTCTTATTGGTGATGGAGACTTCACGCGAGTCAACCGCGCGGGAGTTCCACCGATGGGCAAACTTTCCGCCCTCGAAGCACTCACGGAAACGGCCCGAGTTTTTCGTCGGGTTGCCGAAACAGCACCAGATGATTTGTGTATTCTTGTCGGTCAGTGCGCCTTCGGTAGTCTCCCAAATCGGATCGGCGATGGCCGAGGCCTCGTCAAAGATGATAAGGATGCGCTTGCCCTGGTTGTGCAAACCGGCGAAGGCTTCCATGTTTTTCTCGGACCAAGGAACCATGTCGATCCGCCAGGTTTTCTCATGATCCGGGTCGATGGAGAACCTGGCGGTCGCGGTCATTTTGAACAACTCGCGAGTGATCGAAAGCCGATGCCACTTGGCAAGTTCAGCCCAAGTTTTGGTCTTAAGCTGATTTTCAGTGTTCGCGGTGACGACGCCCTTAGTGTCCTCGACAGTGGACATGCCCCAGTCGATAAGCCAAGAAACCAGCGCGGACTTGCCGATGCCGTGGCCGGAAGTGGTGGCCTCGAGAATCGGCGAGGCCTCAACATCTTCGCCGCGGGCGTAGGCCTCAGCAATTGCATCGACCACAGTGGTTACGCCGAGACCGATCCGAATAAGAAGTTCCCGCTGCCAGGGCTCGGGGCCAGAGAACCGCTCGAGTTCCCCAGGCTCGCCCCAGGGATAGGCGAAAAGGACAAACCCCAGTGGATCGGTGGAATATTCGGCCAGGGCCAAAAGGAGTTCGTCAATGTCCATAGTTAGGCATCTTCCTCCGGAGTTATGTCGCGCATCGCGGCGACTCGTTTTCGGCCAGCGGCAAGTTTATCCGCCAGTCCGATTTTCACATCTACCTCGCTTTTGGTGGTCGGGCCAAGGCCGGTACGGTCGGCTGTCATTTTAGCCAACTCCATCAACTGCCCGTGCGAGAAACTTTGGGCGTCGTCCTCCAGCCGCTCGCGAAGTTCTTCCACCGCGTCGAGATGAAGTTCGGCCATTGCCTGATGCCCGTCGAAGTAGCGTTCTTTCGCTCCATCACGGTACATGGAAAGGAGTTCTTTGAACGCGGGGTCGGCCAAAAGGATGCTGATGCGGCTCACGCTGTAATTGCAGATAAGCGAAGCTTCACTGGGCGCGACGCCAGAGGCCAGCACGCGGGCAAGGGCGTGATGGCGCTCGCGCAGCTTTTTAACCGGCGGCGCTTCGCTACCTCTCGGTTCGGCCAGCAGGCCTAGGTCGTCAGGTTCAAGCTGACGAGTTTCGGAGAAGGTCAGGTTCTTCGACGGGCGGCCAGTGACGCGAAGGCCGAGGGAGTCGAGGGAAAAGTCACTCACGGGCCGGCTCCTTCTTCACCAGCCGAAATCCGATCGGCTGTTTGACGTATTCCAGCGGGCGACCGTTCGGGCCAAGGAGCTGGCTGCGCTGCGGGGCTTCCTCCCACACCTCGGTTGCTCGGTCTCGGCTACCATCATCATAGTCCCATCCCATGATAACCTCCTCAGGCTTTGTTGATTTCCGACCGCAAGGCTGCAGCACGGGCGCCGGTTGCCCAGTTGTAGGTGACGGTTTTAGCGGTCAGGTCGGTAACGATCTGCCATCCACGGATGGAGGTAATGTCGGAGGTCGAGCCAGTACCGGTCTCGACGGCGGTGAAACCATCTGCACCAACGCCGCCAGATACGCCAGAGGCTAGCCCACCTGTGCGCATCATCATGCTGATGAGGATGGCGTTGCCCACTTGAGCGGGGACCAAGCCATTCGGGATGTTCAGGGTGGTCACGTTGGCGGTGTAGGCGGTGTTGCTGGAAGAACCCTGCACGGGGGTGGAGGTGTTGTAGTTAGTCAGTCGCCAGGCGTGGCAGATCAAGCCGCGACCTGCGACGGGCGTTCCGCCGCCGAGGATGATGGTTACGTTTTTCAGCCCGGTGGCCGGGGCGACAAACCCGTAGATAGCCCCGCTCAGGTTCAGGGAGCTGTCAGAAGTTTCGCGCAAGACTGTCTGGGCCACGCCGTCGAAGTTCAAAATCCACTGGGTGGATGGCACGACAGCCCCGGCAACGGTCCACGCCCACACGTGCAACTCGACATACTGTCCGGCAACCACGTCGAGGTCGGCGGAATAGGTCGAGACGTTTGCGGTGGAATTGATCAGGGTGATAGGGGTATCGGCGCCGGAAAGACCTGCCGAGGCGACAACAGACGTGAAGGATACTGCGGTGTCATTCGCAATCCCGGCGAAGAAATTGTTCGAAGCATCCTTCACCGCAGTCGCAGGGACGCGGATGGCGTACTCAGTGGAATAATCGAACGCGGCAGTCGGGCGCAGGGTGATGGTAGAGCCGGATACGCTGCACTGGCCCGGCGAAGTACCAACATCGGCTACCACGTCGAACAGTTCCAAATCGGACCAAGTGCCGCTGGTGTTTTTCCTCAGCGCAATGTTGCCGGTCCCGAAGAACACGGCCTCGCTGAAGGTAAGGGTGATGTTAGAGGACAGGCTAACGCCGGTAGCGTTGTCGGCGGGAGAGGAAGATGCCAAAGTCGGCGCGGTTGTATCCGCTGCGGCGATGGAGAAGGCTGCGGAGGAAAGGACGTTGGAGTTGACCGCCGAGGCATTGCGCCACACAAAGTGGTGTTTGTAGCTGCCGTCGACCAGGGCGGAGACGGTAATGGTCTGAGTGCCGGGGGTAGAGACGGCTTGACTCGACGCCTTGGCCGCGGCACCGGTCGAGTCTTGGCCCGCGATAATCTGCGCGGCACTGGGGGCAGCTCCGGCCGCGGGCAGGGTGACGAGGTAAAGCGTGCCGCCGGTACTGGAAGTATCGACCGAGGCCGAGGCTTGGCTCGCGCCGGATTGCGCGCCCGAGGCGTTGGTGATGGTCGGGGCCGCGGCACTGACGGACAGCGGGTGCGCCGGGAAAGTGTCCGGGTCCATTGGGCCGCAGTTTGCGCCGCGCCAGCCTACCTTCGGCTTGGCGAACGCTTTGAAAGCGGCGAGGGCTGCGTCCCAAGTCATGGAATAAGAGCCGATTTCGTAAACCCAGTTGCCCTGAGCGTTAGTGGCCCAGGAACCATTCCCGGTGAGAATGTCCTGCATCCGGGTACCAACTGCCGCGCCTTTCCGCGGGTCGATGGAGATGTTCCCTATGCGGGTATAATTGTTAACCTTGTTCCACTGCGACGGGTCGTCGGTGAAGTAGTTTTCCTGAATAAGCATCGAGCCAGTGCCGACCGAGTTCCGGCCGCCCGTGACGGCCTGCCAGGTGTCGGCGGAGTTGGTACCGTAGGCAGAACGGAAGAACAGGTTGCGGTAGGCGATCTTGGTTCCGTTGTCCGCAGGGTCCGCCATGAGGCATACCCAGTAGGCGGAGGCCGCAACAACGTTGTTGTGGACAAGCCAATCGTTCGAGTTAGTCAGGGCGTAGTTGTTGCCAAAGAAAGTCTGCGTTGCATAGGACGCAGGGTTGTTGTTCTGGTCCAGGATGTTGAACTCGATCAGCAGCCGGTGGCCTTGATGAAGGTCGGTCGAGGCGTTGATCTGGAAGGCATCCGGGTGCAGGCCGGAAGTGAAAAGCAACTGGCTGTTCTTGCAGCACTTGTTGCCGAAGTACCAGATGTTGGCTTTCCAGTTGGACTGGAACGAGTTGTCGTACCCGCGGGTAGAGGCCAGGTCGTTTTCCCGGTGGTCGTCGTATTTGTTGTTCCACACTCGGATGAATTCCGCAGCGCCAATGGTGCCGTAAAGGCAGTTAGTGAAGGTATTGCCCTCGGAGTGGAAGGACCGGCCAGCGTCCATCAACATCGCGCCCTGAAGGCAGTCGCGGAAACGGTTGCTATGCAGAGCGAGCATGGGCAGGCCGGGGAATGTCGAGGTGCGCGTGATGCGCAGGCGGGTGTTATAGAAGCCCATGTTGCGGAACTCCAGCTTGTGGTGTCCGGTGAACTTGAGCTCGGTGCCGGTCGCCGTGCTTTGCACTTCGGGGGAATATCCGGGCGCGGGCATGATCAGGACAGCGTTGGCGGGGCGGTTGTATCCCCAATCAACTGCGGCGTTCGCAGTGAGTGCGGCGCTGGAGGGGCCGGTCGAGGCCGAGGCGGTGGAGGAAACGCCGTTCCAAGCGCACAGGATGACCTTCTTGGTGCCCACGGCAAGGGCGGTACTGGCACTCATCATGGCCGAGGCGCTGGTCACAGTGACTGTGGTGAAACCTGTGGTGTCGGAAATGCCTGTGAAGAAGTTCTCGCCATCCGCGCGCGCGACCAAGTGGTAGTTAGCCATAACCTCTCGACGAGAGAGAATGTTCGCATCGTCGATGAAGGCGGAAATGTTGGAGGCCGCTGCGGTGGTGAAGGCCCCTGCGGCGGAAACGGCGGACTTATTCCCTGCAGCGTCCCGATGGCAGAGGAATATGTAGCCAGACTGGGCCGCGGATAGACCGGCCAGGGTAACTTGGATTTCCCCAATAGCGGGCACGGGGACAGATGCGGTGCTCAATGCGGCTGCGCCCGCGGAAGTTTGCCCCGCGATGATTTGGTCCGCAGTGGGCGCGGAGTTAGTCGGCACTGCAACGGCGAACATGGAACCGCCGGCCTCGTTGGTGGTGGCCGCGCCGATGGTGGTGGTGATGCTGGAGGAAACAACGCGAGGGGAGGAAAGCGTGGGCGCGGTAGTGTCGGGCGGGCTGAGGGTAAGCGCGGCGGAAGTCACTCGATTGGAAACGTTGGCCGGGGAGGCGCTGTCCTCCTGGACCACGTGGAGGTACATAGCGATGCCTTGGGGCAACCCGGTAGGAGCGGGGGTGATGGTTTGCGCGCCCGCAGTCGAGACGCTTTGCGAGGCTGCAGCAATTGCCGCGGCGTCGAGATGGTCAGTGCCTGCTTTGATTTGCGCGACGGAGGGTTGAGTGGCCGCCCCGGTAATTACCCAGTACGCGGGTCCGAAGCCCTCGTCCGTAGTGAACCCGGCGGTAGCGGCAGAGGTGCCGTTGGCGACCAGGATAGGGGAGGAAAGAACTGGGGCCACAACGTCGGCCGAGGTCACGGTGAGGGAAATGAAGGCCTGGTCGGAATAGCCCGAGTTGTTTGAGCCGAGGATAAATAGGGTATACTGGCCGACGGAAATGGTCGAGCGGTCGATGGTGACGACACCGGTGGCGGAGTTGACGGAAGAACCGAGCGGCCCTTGGGACAACTCGAACATGGTTACTTTGCCCCCGGGGGCGAAGGCAGGGGTAACGTCGATGGTCACGGTTCCCGCGCCTGGGGTGGTGGAAAGCTCCAGAGGCGCGCCTGCTTTGGGCGGAGCGTATCGGATGGGGTAGATTTGAGAGAATGTGTCCGTGCCCGCGGAAGTCACCTTAAGCTGAAGATTGCCCCCCGTGGCGGACTCAGGCACGACGAGGGTTGTCCCGGTGCCCAGGACGGTTGTACCGTTCAGATGCTGGCGAGTTGCGCCGGTCACATCAACTCCGCCGACAGAACCATCGAAGGCGGTGAGGGTGGCGCCAACCTCGGCGATGAACAGACCGTCACGAAAAACCAGGCCCGCGATGTATTGCGGGGACACTCGGGTGGTGAAGCGGCCAAAGCGGGTGAGGCCGAGGGTGATGCCAAGCATGAGGAGACTCCTTACCGCAGGCCGAGGATGGACGAGGCAGTCGTTCCCGTGGCGAGGACTTTGGAAACCTCGATCGGAAGGAAGGTACCCGCACCGACTGAAACGAAGGTGACGGACACCGAGTCCTCTCGCATCAGGACGGCCAGGTTGCCCGACCCCCCGATGTACAAACTACGAACGCCTTGAAGTTCGGTCGAGTCACTCGGGTTGATCGCGAAGGCTCGTGAAGCAGGGTTGGATTTGTTCATCGGTCGGCCCCAGGTTAAGGAAATTGTCCCGCCCATCTTATCACGGCCACGCGGCCCGCGCAAGCCGATTGACTTCCGGTATGGCTGCGGTAAGGTTCAGGTATGGCTGTTTAATTTGGTTTAAGGACCATACCTTAAAAAACGCACTCACTTTTGCTTGGGAGCCATATCTTAAAAAACTCACACACTTTTGCTTGGGGCCTCCCGCCCCGCGCGAGGTGGGGGTACCGGCGAACCCCACCCCCCTCGTATATGGGAGTCGGGGGCCGAGCATGATGGCGCATGGCTCATGCGGGTGAGGGAAATTAGGGAAAATATTCTTCAAAAGGGCCTTGTAAAGGAACGGGGCTGGGCATATCTTACGTGTATCGCCGGGGCCAATGGTGGCGCGGCGATACCCATAAGGAGCAAGGCAATGCGCGTTGAGCTTAAAATCAATGGTTCGGTTCTCGAAGTGGACACCGACAAGCTGCACAAATCGTTCTTTGAACGGGTTCTGGAGTATGGTGTGCGGCGGTACGTAAATGACTCGTACAGTGGCGAAAAAGGGCAGCTTAAGTTTGACCTGTGCGCCGCACTCGTGGCAAAAATGAACGCCGGGGAAGAATTGGTCACCGGCGAACGTCGGTCCAAGGTTCCGGCCGACCCGATCAAGGCTCTGGCGCACAAGCTGGCCAAGACTGCGCTTGTCGTGGTTTTCAAGAATCTGACAGGCAAAGCAAAGCTCGAGGATATGGCGCAACACGAAAAGGTGGCGCCGTACTTCATCGAGATTGGCGGAAAGCTCGCATGGAATGAGGAGGCCGTGGCGGAATACATTGAACGCCGCGCGGGGAAGGATGATTTCATGGGGCAGGCAGAGAAGATCATCAACGCGACGGAGGATGATATGGACCTGTGACGCTAGCTTAAGCGCCATACCGATACGCGCCACAGAAACCGGCCCTACACGGGCCGGTTTTTTCTTGGGTGGATGGATACCGGGAAACGCGACATGGGCGGGAAAACCGCGTCCCATGGGCGCGTATGGGCGATTCCATCCCGCCATCCCGCCATCCCGCCATCCCGCCATCCCGCCATCCCGCCATCCCGCCATCCCGCCATCCCGCCATCCCGCCATCCCGCCGCCCTTCCTGCCTGTTTGCGAAAAACTTTCCACGTGGCGGACTGATGCAAAGCAGCTTGAAGGCTGAAGGAAAGCTGATTTCCCTGATTCCCGCGGAAGATACATTGTGCTTTCGCGCGGGCCGATAAGGTATGGCGGGGAGGGTCAGGTATGGCGGTTAAATTATATTTAATGTATGGCTCTTAACCTGCCTTACTTTCGTTTGGCCCATCCCCTCTCGAGATAGTTTAATG
>WBZM01002053.1_pt1 | contig 18038 bp, 15 predicted proteins | sample 5204271 | NCBI WGS metagenome assembly WBZM01 (sample SAMN12344346, study PRJNA552823) | activated sludge metagenome | biome: Activated sludge suspended growth; feature: Nitrification reactor; material: Wastewater; isolation source: activated sludge from nitrification reactor of wastewater...
AGCGTAAACCAGGGTCAGGTCGCGGGGATGGCCCCGTCCCCGCGGATCGTGAGCCTGGCTCTCCAGGAAGCGCCGCTCCAAAGCCAGGGCCAGATTCTCCGGAAAACCAATGCCCACGAAGCCCCCGGTCACCAGGGTATCGCCGTCGCGGATCAAGGCCACGGCATCGCTGGCGCTGACGACCTTACCGTTAACGCCCGGGGACGGCAGTTCATGGTGAGGGGGATGGGTCATGGGCGCGAGGAACCTTGGCTTAAGTTGTGATGATGGCGCTGGCGCCGCTCGCGATGGCCGGTTGTGTCAGTATTGTGAAGGGGCCGACATCACCTGATGGCCCCTCAAACCGATTCCCACGATTTTTCTTCCATAACCGGAGGTCTCATGGATACCCGAATCAACCACGAAGTGACGGTCGTCGACATCAAAATGCCCTTCTTGTCCATGGTGATTTTCATGGTCAAGGCGGCGATCGCCGCCATCCCGGCGGTAATCATCCTCTCTTTTGTAGCGTCAGTGGTCATGACCCTCCTGACGGGGTTCCTCGGTGGCCCGGTTCGGCACTTCTGATCCCTTGCCGAATGACATGCTCCTGATGATAACGGCAGTATCAGTTCCTCTTCACCCAGGAGTAGCTAGAACGTATTACTCCACCGCACCGAGGAAACCCATGGAACATCCCTTGACCTCCTTCAACGCCGCCCTGGCCATGGCCGCCGAGGCCCACCGGGGGCAAATCCGCAAGGGCACCCACAATGCCCTGGGCCTGCCGCTGCCCTACATCACCCACCCGGTGGCGGTGGCGGCGCTGGTGCAACGCTATGGCGGTAGCGAGGAGCAGATCCTCGCCGCCCTGCTCCATGACGTGCTGGAGGACGGGGGACCGACCTGGCGCGAGCCTATCCGCGCCGCCTTCGGGGATGGCGTCCTGGCCCTGGTGGAGTTCTGTACCGATGGGGTACCGGATGCCGCCGGTCACAAGCCACCCTGGCGGGGGCGCAAGGAGGCCTATCTGGCGCACCTCCGGACGGCAACGGGTCCCGGCCTGCTGGTGTCGGCCTGCGACAAGCTGACCAACCTCCAGGCCATCCTCCTCGACCTGACCGAGATTGGGGAGGCCGTCTGGGCGCGCTTCACCGGCGGCAAGGCAGGTTCCCTCTGGTATTACGCCGAACTGGTCGCGGCCTTTGCCGGCCGGGTGCCGCTCCCCCTGGAACAGGCGCTGCGCCGGGATTTGGCGGTGGTCCAGGCCATCACGGATGCTTCTGCCGCCCGCTGATGCTTCTATCAACTGCTGATGCTTCTGCCGCCCACTGATGCGTCTATCGCCTGTTCTGCTAACTTCTGATATGGCGTTGAGATGAAATGAAAGGCTTTGCCGTGACCTTTACCCTGACCATGGTCCTGAGCGCGATCCCCTTAACAGCCCAGCCAAACGACCTCCCCTACCGTGATCCGCGCCGGCCCGTCGAGGAACGGGTCGCCGATCTGCTGGGGCGCATGAGCCTGGCGGACAAACTCGGACAGATGGTCATGGGGGGGCGCGACTGGGTCACGCCGGCCCAGGTCGAAACACAAAGACTAGGCTCCCTGCTCTCCGGGGGCGACAGCCCGCCGCCCGCACCCAACAACCTCGCGGGGTGGACGGCCATGATCCAGGGCTACCAGGCGGCGGCCCTGAGCACCCCGCTGGGCATCCCCCTGCTCTATGGCATCGACGCCGTCCACGGCTTCGGCGCCCTGCCCGGGGCCACCCTCTTTCCCCACCAGGTGGGACTGGCGGCGGCGGATAATCCCGACCTGATGCGCCGCATCGGCCAAGCCACGGCCCAGGAACTGGCCGCCGTCGGCATTTATTGGAACTTCGCTCCGATGGTGGCGGTCGTCGACGACATCCGCTGGGGACGCGCCTTCGAGTCCCTGGGCGCGGATACGGCCCGGGTCAGCCGACTCGCCGCGGCCTATACCGGCGGCTTTCAGCAGGGCCTGGAGGCCCTGGACCAGAATCGGGAGCGGGAGCGGGAGCGGGAGCGGGAGCGGGGCCAGGATCAGGATCCGAATCGGGGTCAGGACCTGCCCCGGCCCCTGGCGACCGCGAAGCATTACCTGGGCGACGGCGGCGTGGTGTTTGGCAGCTCCCATTTCCAGATCCGGGGGGCCTGGTCACGCCTGGATCGCGGCGACACCCAGGGCGAGGAGTCCGTCCTACTGGCCCGTCACCTGCCCCCTTACCAGGCCCAGGTCGCCGCCGGGGTGGGCGCGGTCATGATCTCCTACAGCAGTTGGAACGGCGTGCGGATGCATGGCCATTCCGACCTGCTCCAGGGGGTCCTGCGCCGGCAAATGGGTTTTACGGGACTGGTGGTGTCGGACTGGGAGGCCCTGCAATTCCTTCCCGCCACGGGATTTGACCAGCAGGTGGCCATGGCCGTCAACGCTGGGGTGGATGTCCTCATGGAACCCGCCCGGACGGCGGAGGTTCTTGGCATCCTCCAGGCCCTGGCCAGCAGCGGCCAAATTGCCCCGGCCCGCATCGACGAGGCCGTCGCCCGGGTCCTGCGGCTGAAATTCGCCATGGGCCTGTTCGAGCACCCCGGTGCGGTGGCCGCCGCGGGCCCGCGGGTGGGCAGTGCCGACCACCGCGCCCTGGCCAGGGAGGCGGTACGCAAGTCCCAAGTGCTGCTCAAGAATCAGGGGGCACTGCCCTTGTGGCGGGGCCAGCGCCTCCTCGTCGCCGGGAGCCATGCCGACGATCTGGGCCTGCAAAGCGGCGGCTGGACCCTCGTCTGGAGCGGATTCCAGGGCGACAACCAGCGCTTGCCAGGCGCCACAACCCTCCTCGCCGGCCTGCGTGAGGTCGGCGGTGACAGCACCCTTATCGACTATTCCCCGACCGGCGACTTCGCGGACCCCCGGGCCACGGCGGATGCCGACACCAAAGCCGTTGCCAAGGCAGATGACAAGGATGAAGTACAGGCCGATGCCAAGGCAGATGCCGACATCGATGGCAAAGGCGATCAGAAGGCCGATGCCGCCATCGTCGTGGTCGGCGAGCCGCCCTACAGCGAATGGCTGGGCGATCGGGATGCCGAGGGCCTGCGGCTCACGGCGGAGGACCAGGCCCTGATTGCCCGCGTCCGGCCCCAGGCCCGCAAACTGATCCTGATCCTGGTCACCGGACGGCCGCTGATCCTCGATCAGGCCCTGGACGCCAGCGACGCGATCGTCGTGGCCTGGCTGCCCGGCAGTGAGGGCGCCGGGGTGGCCGACACCCTTTTTGGGGAGGCCCCCTTCACGGGCCGGCTCCCCTTTGCCTGGCCGCGGGACGTCTCCGGCATCGGGCCGGCCCCGAACCTGTCCCCAGCGACAGAAGCGCGCCTGCTGTTTCCAGAGGGCTTTGGCCTGAGTGACTGAAGGACCGCCAGAGCCAGTACCCCGCTCGCAGGCATGCCAGACCGTTCGATGCCATGCCAGTAGGGACCGGCCCGGGCCTCAGACCTCTCCCTGGACCGCGAGCGGTAAGTTGGCGCTGGGGCCCATCGCCATCAGGGTCTCAATTCCTCCGCGGGCAGGGGCTGGGCGTAGAGATAGCCCTGGGCCTCGTCACAACCCATCACCTTGAGTTGCTCGGCCAGCGCCGCGTCATCCACCCCCTCGGCCACCGTGCGGAGGTTAAGACTGCGAGCGATCTGGATGATCGCCAGGACGATGGCGCGATCCTCGGCGTTGGTGAGCAGGTCCTTGACAAAGGAGCGGTCGATCTTGAGCTTGTCGACCGGGAATCGCTTCAGGTAGGCCAGGCTCGAATAGCCGGTGCCGAAGTCGTCGATGGCCAACTGGATGCCCTGGGCCTTCCAGGCGGTCAAGGTCCGCAGGAGGGCGTCCTCGCCCTGGAGCAGGATGGACTCGGTCAGTTCCAGTTCCAGCCCAGCGGGGTCGAGACCGCTCGCCTCCAGGGCCGCCTGGACATCGGCCACCACCTGCCCCTGGCGAAACTGCACGGCGGACAGATTGACCGCCACCACCAGGTCCGGCCAACCGGCGGCGCGCCAGCGGGCGGCTTGTCGGCAGGCCTCATGCAAAACCCAGCGTCCGATGGGGAGAATGAGCCCGCTTTCCTCGGCCACATCGATGAAGTCGCCGGGCAAGACCAGACCCACCTCGGGTCGCCGCCAGCGCAGCAGGGCCTCGACCCCATAGCGCCGTCCACTGCGCAGGCCGCGCTTGGGCTGATAGTGCAGGACGAACTCCTGCCGGGCCAGGGCCTCCCGCAGGGCGTCGCGGGTCTGGATAAAGCGCGTTAGCTCCGCATTCATCCGCGGCTCGAAAAAGCGGTAGGTTTGGCGCCCAGCGCGCTTGGCCTCGAAGAGGGCGGTATCGGCGTTGTGCATCAGGGTCTCGGCATCCTCCCCGTCCCGGGGAAAGAGGGTGACGCCGATGGAGAGACTGGCATAGATCCGCCGGCCATCGAGGTCGAAGGGCTCCGCCAGGCTGGCGAGGATGCGCTCGCACAGACCGGTGAGTTCCGCCACGGCCTGACAGTTCACCACCTCCGGCAGGATCAGCATGAATTCGTCGGCGGCCAGGCGGCAAAGGCTGTCCTCGGTCCGCAGATGCTGGGCCAGTCGCTGGACCAGGCCCCGCAGCAGTTGGTCACCGGCGGCATGGCCGTAGGTGTCGTTGACGTGTTTGAAACGGTCCAGATCGAGATAGAGCACCGCCAGGCAGGCCTCCTGCCTGGCCGCGTGAAAACGCCGGGCGGCGGCGAGGGCCTGGTGCAGCCGTTGGTGGCCGATGGCCCGGTTGGGCAGGCCAGTCAAGTCGTCGTAATAAGCCAGATATTCGATCCGCTCCAAGGCCTGTTTCTGGGCGGTGATATCGCTGAAGACGATGTGCAGCAGGTCCCCGTCCCGCTGGTGGATGGCCGTGACCAAGGCCTGGGCCAGGAAGGTGGTGCCGTCCGGCCGCGCCAGTTCCCACTCGAAGGCGAGTGCCCCTTGGGCGAAGGCCGTCCCGACCATCTCGGTGGCCTTCTCGGCGGAGGGACGGCCGTCGGGCTGAAAAGCCGGGGAGACCGCGAGGGGTGTATGGCCGACCAACTGCTCCGGCCGCTCCATGCCGAGCAGATCCAGGGCGGCGCGATTGGCGGCGGTGAAGAACCCATCCTGGTAGAGGACGCTGGCCTGGCGGGTGTCCTCGAACAGGCGACGGAAGCGCTCCTCGCTCTCACTCAGGGCCGCATGGGCGGACTGAATGGCGGCGGTGCGGGCCTCGACCTGCCGTTCCAGCGCGGTGCTGAGCACCCGGTAGCGTTCTTCGCTGGCGCGGAGGGCCTGCTCGGCGGCCTTGGCCTCGGTGATATCTTCCACCACCCCATTGAGGCCAATGATCGCACCCTGGACATTGCGCAGGGGGTAGTAATGCACCCGCCAGGTCCGGGAAACCCCGGGTTGGGCCGGCGTCTCGCCGGTGATCTCGACATTGCGCAGGGCTTGGCCGGTGCTCAGGATCGCCCGGAACAGGGGTTCGGCCTCATCGGCCACGGCGGGGAGCATCTCGCGCACGGTGCGGCCTAGGTGGGCGGCGACCGGATGGCCATTGATCTCGGCCAGCCGCTCGTTGAGGCGTAGGTAACGTAGTTCGGTGTCCAGCACGATCAGGCCAACGGGGGCGGTGTCATAGTAGGCCTGGATTTCCGCCAGTTGTTGCGCGGCTTGTTCCTGGCTCTGGCGCAGGCGCTCCTCGTTGAGCTTGCGCTCGGTGACGTCACGGGTCACCCCGCAGAATTCGACGAAACGCCCCTGATCGTCGTAGAGCGCGGTGGCCTTGATATCGGACCAGTTGGTGGCGCCATCCTTGCGACGATTTTCCAGTTCGGCCTGAAAGGCAAAGGGCTGACCCACCTGAACGCTGGCGATGCCCAGGGCCAGGCCCTCCTGCACGGTCACCCAGGCCTCAGGACTGTAGGTCTTGGTTGGCGGGAGGCGGAGGTATTCCTCCCGGGAGAAGCCCAGCACCTGCTCCACGGCAGGGCTGATGTAGGTCAGTTCACCCTGGAGATTCATGGTCCAGAGGACATCGGGGGATTGCTCGGCCAGGAGCCGGTGGCGCTCCTCGCTGAGTCGCAGTTCGGCTTCAGCCCGCCGTCGCTCGGCGATCTCCGCCTCCAGGGCGAGGGTGCGCTCCACCACTCGCTGTTCCAGGCCCGCGTTGAGGGCACGGATCGCCTGTTCCTGGGCGCCAAGGGCCTGGAACAGCCGGCCAATCACCAGGTACCACAGGGCCGTGGTGAGCAGGATGTATAGCCAGCCCTTGACCATGCTCACCCAGAGGGCAGTCCCCGGGTCCGGGATGAACAGGGCCAGCAGTTCATCGCTGACAAAGATCCAGAAGGCCGAGAAGAGGACATAGAGGCCGACCACCTTGGCCAGCCGTGCACGGAGGGGGTAAGGCAATAAGGTCATGACTGGACGGGACCGGTGATTTCGGACTCGGGCTGACGGACCACTTCGCGGCGCATCAAGGCGCGCACGCCGTTCCGTCCGGCGCCTTTGGCGGCATACAAGGCCTGGTCGGCGCGTTGCAGGGCTTGGTCGATATGTTCGTCCTTGGCGTCGAGATCCGTCACGCCAATGCTAACCGTGATCCGCTGCCGGGTGTTTTGCACCCGGACGGGGCTCAACGCCACCGCCTCCCGCAGACGCTCGGCGACCGTCAGCCCCGTGGCGGGATCGGTGCCGGGCAGCAGGATGCCGAACTCCTCCCCGCCGAGGCGGCCGATCAGGTCGATATCCCGCAGGCTAGCCTTGAGGGTAAAGGCGAAGTGCTTCAGCACCCGGTCGCCGGCGGCGTGCCCATGGGTGTTGTTGACCGCCTTGAAGAAGTCCACATCCAGGGCCAGCAGGACGGCCCCGGCCTTGCTGCGCCGCAGCCGCTTGAGTTCCTGGGTGAGTTTGTCGAGGAAATAGCGCCGATTGAGCAACCCGGTGAGAGCATCGGTGGTCGCCAGCCGGAACAGACGCTCTTCATGTTCCTGAGTGGCGATGGCGCGACTGAACAGCTCCAGGGCCGACTCCAGCAATGGCACCTCGGTTGCCTGCCGGCCCAGGGCGCGCCGCGCGCCAATGAGCAGCCACAGTCGGATGCCATCACCTAGATCCAGCCCAACGCCAAGCAGCGACTCGATGCCCGCGGCCAGCAAGGGCGTCCGAAAGGGACAGGCCTCCGGCGATAAGTGCCGAATCGCCGGCCAGACCAGCGGCCCCTGGACCGGATTCTCCTGGACCGCCACCCGTTCCAGTAACCGCTGGGCCATGGGAGGTACCTGGTCCGCGCGACCACTCGGCAGCCAGACACGCCGTGTCGGCGAGGAGGGGCTGACACCGAGCCGAATCAAGAGGCCATAGTCCCCGTCGGCCAGGTCGGTGACCTCGTCCAGCGCCCAGCCGATCTCCTCGTCGCTGTGCTGACCAGGCGCCACTAACCGCCGGGCGATCTCCCTCAGGACCCGTTCGATGATCAGGTACTGTGCCTGGCGCCGGAAGGCATCCAGGAGCAAGGCGGCGATGACCAGAAACAACAGGGCATCAATCGCCGCCAGGATCCAGAGACTGTGGGCTAGGCGCATCTCCATGGCCAGACTGACCTGAGTGAGGTCCGCGACGAAGTGTTTCAGGGCTGCGGCATAACTGATCTTGTCGCGGTCATAGGCCCCACCGAACAGGAGCGCCACCGCCTCTTCGCGACGGTCGGCGCGCGCCAGGGCGAAGGCCTGGCGCTCCGCGGCGATCAAACGCTGGTTGTGGTCATCGACCTGATCGAGGTGGTCGCGACTGGCGGGGCTCAGTTCGAGGGCCCGGGCCAGGGCCTGGTCCAGCAGCGGCGCCACGCCCTCGTAGCGGCGCTCCCAGTCTGGAGCCCCGGTCAAAGCCGCCATACGGGCGGACATGGTCAGGACCTCGTCGTAGTAGCGGATGCGCGCCCCGCTGTCCTGCAACTCGAAGAGGTTACGATTGTGCGCCCGATACTGAAACAGGGTCCATGCCGTCATCCCCATGGCCGCGGTAAAGAACACGATCACTAGGGCGAAGCTGAGCTGATTGCGGCGTTCGTGGAATACCCTTCTCCAGATCTTGCGCACGGGAGGGGAAGTAACGTCCTGGTCTAGCTAAAAGATGAAGTACGACTATTGGGGCTGGCCGCAGGCAGGGAGCCTGCATTGAATTAACTGTATTGAAGCCGAAAGTAGCGCGATGAAAAAAAAGCCGGCAAATGGGCCGGCTTTTTTTAACTTGCTGAATTTGGTGGGCGATACTGGGATTGAACCAGTGACCCCTCCCGTGTGAAGGGAGTGCTCTCCCGCTGAGCTAATCGCCCGATCAAGGGCAACTATTCTAGGGAGTGGTCCCCAGGGCGTCAAATCAGGATCGAGACCGGGCCCTCCTACGCGCACCTAGCGTGCCCCGAACCGCGGTCTCCGGTAGACCGCCAACCCGGATAAACGCGGTGGCGCCCCACCTCGCAACCCTGGCAGGGTGATTTCCTGCAATGCGCAGGGGTGAGCCGGGCGCAACCGCGAAGGGGGGGTTCAGCTAATGATGGTGAAAGACCTCGTCATCGCGATAGTGGACGTCGGTCCAGCACTTGGGCAGCGGTTCCCCGGAGCAGAACAAAAGGTCGGCCTTGCGGAACTGCTCGGGGTCCTGGAGCTCTTCCCCAGCATGATAGCGACCCACCAGCACCTCATGGAGCGGGTTGAACAGGTCACGCAGACCCAGCACCTCCACGAGTTTGCCGCTGGTTTTGTGTTTGAGAAACATCACAAGCCTCCTCTTGCTTGGTTTTGGTTGTTGCTCGGATTCTACTGGCAAGTATGGCCTACACCAGGGGGAATGCCAGATTTACGGCACCCGGGTCAGCCACTTTGGAGCGCGGCCTGCTCCGGGGTCAGGGTCTTGATGGAGAGGGCGTGCAGTTCGCCGCTGTCGATCTGCGCCCTGACCGTGGCCATGACCAGGCGTTGTCGTTCGATGGGGCTCTTGCCGACAAAGGCGGCGCTGATGACCAGGGCCTCGAAATGGCTGCCGTCGCCGTGGACCTGGACCGCGGCATCGGGCAGGCCGGCACGGATGAGTTGCGCTATGGCTTGAGTTTCCATGGTAGTTCTCCGCGGCGGTCAGGGCTTTCGAAAGGGGCTACAGCTCCCGGGTGGCCAGGAAGCGGATATCGGGCCAGCGCTCCTGGGTCAGGCTGAGATTGACCCGGGTCGGGGCCAGATAGACGAGCTGATTATCGCCGTCCAGGGCCAGATTTTCGTAGGCCTTGTCGCGGAGACGCTCCAGCATCTTGGGGTCCTCGCATCCGATCCAGCGGGCGGTATGGACCCCGACCGCCTCGAAGACCGCCTCGACCCCGTACTCGTCCTTGAGCCGGAAGGCGGCGACATCGAACTGTAGGTTGCCCACGGCGCCCAGGATGAAGTCGTTGTTCTTCAGCGGGCGGAAGACCTGGGTGGCGCCTTCCTCGGCGAGCTGCATCACCCCCTTCTGCAGGGCCTTCATCTTCAGCGGGTCCTTGAGGACGACGCGACGGAAGAGTTCCGGGGCGAAGAAGGGGATGCCGATGTATTTGAGGTCCTCGCCCTCGGTAAAGGTGTCACCGATCTGGATGGTGCCATGGTTGTGCAGGCCGATGATGTCGCCCGGCCAGGCCTCCTCCACCAGCAGGCGCTCGTCGGCCTGAAAGGTGATGGCGTTGGCGATCTGCACCGTCTTGCCAAGGCGCGCGTGGCGCATCTTCATGCCCTTGCGGTAACCGCCGGAGCAGACGCGCAGAAAGGCGATGCGGTCGCGATGCCCCGGGTCCATGTTCGCCTGGATCTTAAAGACGAAGCCGGTAAAGGCCTCTTCCTCTGGCGCGACCTGCCGCTGCAGGGTGGCCCGGGGCCGGGGCGGCGGAGCGTAGGTGACGAAGGCGCGCAACAACTCCTCGACGCCAAAGTTGTTGATGGCGGAACCGAAGAAGACCGGGGTCTGCTCGCCCGCCTGGTAGGCCTCCAGGTCCAGGGGGTGGCTGGCACCGGCCACCAGTTCCATGTCCTCGCGCAGCTCATCGGCCTGGTCGCCCAGGAGCTCGTCCATGCGCGGGTTATCCAGGCCCTTGATCATCTCGCCGGTACGGATGCGGCCCCCGTGCTGGGCGCTGAAGAGATGGGTCATGCCACTTCGCAGGTCGTAAACCCCCTTGAAGCGCTTGCCGATGCCGATGGGCCAGGTGACGGGGGCGCAGCGGATCTTGAGGACCGCCTCGATCTCGTCGAGGATCTCGATCGGATTGCGCCCCTCCCGGTCCAGCTTGTTGACGAAGGTCAGGATGGGGGTGGCGCGCAGGCGGCAGACATCCATCAGCTTGATGGTGCGTTCCTCCACGCCCTTGGCGACGTCGATGACCATCAGGGCCGAATCCACCGCCGTCAGGGTGCGATAGGTGTCCTCGGAGAAGTCCTCGTGACCGGGGGTGTCGAGCAGGTTGACAATGGCGTCGCCATAGGGGAACTGCATGACCGAGGAGGTCACGGAGATGCCGCGCTGCTTTTCCAGCTCCATCCAGTCGGAGGTGGCGTGGCGCGCCGCCTTGCGCCCCTTGACGGTGCCCGCCATCTGGATGGCCCCGCCGAAGAGCAGTAGCTTTTCCGTGAGGGTGGTCTTGCCGGCGTCCGGGTGGGAGATGATGGCGAAGGTGCGCCGTTTGGCGAGTTGCTCTGCAAGCTGAGGCATGAAGGGTCTGTCGGGGCGAGACGATGCCCGAAGGCGAAACGGCGAATTATAGACGACAGATCCCGGTTTTCGGCAGCGACGAGGATGACCTCCTCCCTCGCTGCCGAAAACTACAATGCACTATGGATTTAGTTGCCCGTCAGGCGCCGAAGAAGGTGCGGGACAGGATACCGATGAGGATGCCGAAGGAACGCACCGCCTCCAGGGAGACATTGGTGCCCTTGAGATGGCCACTGCCGTCGATCTGGCTGGCCAGGTCTTCCTCCTTGCCCTCGACCATCGCCTTAACGTAGGCCGATTCCTTCATGATGATCTGACCGGTGACGCCATCGACGTTGGCGAAGAGGTCGCTATCGCCATCGGCGCTGGCGAAGAGGGCGTCGTCGGAACCCAGGGTGGCGCTGGGCAGGGTCAGCGTCAGGTCATACTGGGTCTGGTTGGCGACGCCAGGGGTGTCGGTCCAGGGCATGTTGCCCTTGAGGGCATAATCCCGCTCGCCGCAGCGGGCGCTTAGATTGATGAACCAGGATTCGGTCTGGTAGGAAAAGATCATGTCCCCGTTCCAGGTGCAGCCCTTTTCCGAGGGCAAGCCGGCGGAGGGGATGAAAAACTTGCTAAGCTGGACGCTGTCCACACGCTCGTCGATCACCGAGCCCGCGGTCTGCTCGCCCCGCAGCTTCTTCAGCAGCGCGGCCTGGAGTTCCGCCGCCCCCGGGGAGGGGTTTTCCGGCTTGAGGGTCATGCTGCCGCTGAAGGCCTCCGCGGAGGCGGGGACCTTGCCCATGGCCAGATAGCTGACGCTCAGGGTGTTGCCTTCGACCAGGCCATTCTCTTTGACCGTGAAACCGCCGGCATACTGGGTGCGCGGCAGCTTTTGGCTGGGATTGTTGGGATTGACGATGTTGCCCGTGCCCGAGACGCTGCACTGCTCGTTGGTCCGCAGGACGAAGGCCTTGGTCCGCCCGGCCTGACACTCCAGGGCCAGGCTGGTGACGATCTTGGCGTCCGCCACCGTGAACTTGAAGGTGTCAGTCCGCGCGGGGTCGCGCAGGGAGGGCATGTTGGCGTTGAAGCTGATGTCGACCTTGGCCTCCTGGGCCAGGACCGGCAGGCTGGCCATACCGCACAGGGCCGCGATGATGAATTTTTTCATCGACTTACCTCGATTGTCGGGTGGGGATTCGGGGGTGGGGGACGGGGCCGGTCTCATGCCGGTTGGTTTGAGTATGGTCGTCACCCCCGGTAGGGTCAAGGCAAGGGACCTCAGGCCTCGGCCAGACACTGGGCCAGCGATTCCTCCCACCCGGGCAGGGCGAGGCCGAAGACCTCGCGCAGCCGTCCGTTGTCCAGCACCGAATAGGCTGGCCGTTTGGCGGGGGAAGGATAGTCCCGGGAGGGGATGGGCAGCAACCGGCAGTTCAGGCCGCTGGCCTCCTGGATCGCCCGGGCGAACCCCCACCAGCTCGTCTGGCCGCCGCCCGTGACGTGGAAAAGCCCCCCCTGGGTCCGCGGATCGATATCGCCGCGCAGGATCCGGTAGAGGAGTTGGGCGCTGACCTCGGCCAGTAGCCGCGCCCAGGTGGGGGCGCCGATCTGATCGTCGACGACCTTGAGTTCGTCCCGTTCCCGGAGCAGCCGTTGCATGGTCAGCAGAAAATTCTGGCCATAACGGCCATAGACCCAACTGGTGCGCAAGATCAGGGCCGGGGCGCCAGAATCCAGCAGGCGGTTCTCCCCGTCCAGCTTGGTGGCGCCATAGACGTTGATGGGTCTGGGTTCGTCGTCTTCCCGATAGGGATGCTCGGCCTCGCCGGAGAAGACGAAGTCCGTGGAATAGTGGATGACCGGGACCCGGCGTTCCGCCAGCAGGCGGCCCAGCAGACCCGGGGCATCACCGTTGACCCGCTGCGCCAGATCCGGCTCGCTCTCGGCCTTGTCCACGGCGGTGTAGGCGGCGGCATTGATGACGGCGTCGGGCTGAGTGGCGCGGACCAGTCGGGCCAGGCACTCGGCATCGGCCAGATTGACAGCCTGCTCCCAGCGACCATCCAGGGTGGCGCGAACGACCCGCCCCAGGGGTGCCAGGGTGCGCTGCAATTCCCAGCCGACCTGGCCGTCGGCACCAATGAGGAGGAGGGTCGGAGGTGTCTTCATGGTCGGTTCCGATGGGTGACGGGAGACGGCGGGCAGGCCATACCGGTGAGGGGTGGAGGTGGTTGTGGGTCGATATGGCTGAAGCCCTGCCCTGGCCCCTGGCGCCCGTTAGGGTCGGCGCGACCGGCGGACGGATCATCCGCCGTCAGTGGGCCGGCGGGGGCGACTCATAGCTGGGCAGCCGCCCGGCCGGGACCTCGGCCAGGGGGATGGCGGCCTGGTCCTTGGCGGAAAGCACCGGCTCGCCCAGCAAGGGCCAGGCGATGCCGATGGCCGGGTCGTTCCAGGCGATCGAGAGCTCGTGCTCCGGATGGTAGAAGTCGCTGCACTTGTAGCTGAAGAGGGCGTCCGCGCCGGTGACGTAGTAGCCATGGGCGAAGCCCGGCGGCACCCAGAACTGGCGGTGGTTGTCCCCGGACAGGAGGACGCCGGTCCAGCGGCCAAACCAGGGTGAGCCCGGGCGGGCGTCCACGGCCACGTCAAAGACCTCGCCCCGCAGCACCTGCACCAGTTTGCCCTGGGCATGGGGGTGCTGGATGTGCAGACCGCGCAGGACCCCCTGGCGGGAATAGGCCTGGTTGTCCTGCACCAGCCCGGCGGGGATGCCGGCGGCGCCATAGCGTTCCCGCTGCCAGGACTCCAGAAACCAGCCGCGCGAGTCGCCGAAGACCCGGGGTTCGATGATGAGGACGTCAGGGATCTCGGTGGGGATGATCTTCATCGGTCAGGGCTTGCAGGGTTGGGCCGGTTTTGCCGGACATGGGTTTCAGACCTCCCCCGCCGCGAGGTTGGTCGCGGTTCGCCAACGGGGTTGAGGCACTGTTGATGTGCTCAGGGCTCGGCGGAGCGGTCCAGCAGCCCCAGGAGGTATTCGCCGTAGCCGCTCTTGGCCAGGGGGGCGGCGATGGCGCGCAACTGGTCGGCGTCGATCCAGCGCCGCTGCCAGGCGACCTCCTCGGGACAACAGATCTTCAGCCCCTGACGGGACTCGATGGTCTCGATGAAGTTGCTGGCCTCCATCAGGGACTGGTGGGTGCCGGTGTCGAGCCAGGCGGTGCCGCGGCCCAGGCGCTCCAGGTAGAGTTCCTCCTGGGCCAGGTAGCGGTTGTTGAGGTCGGTGATCTCCAGCTCGCCGCGGGGCGAGGGCTTCAGGTCGGCCGCCAGGTCGCACACCTGGCCGTCATAGAAGTAGAGTCCGGTGACGGCATAGTTGGACTTGGGCCGGGCCGGCTTCTCCTCCAGGCTGAGGACCCGGCCCATGCCGTCCAGTTCGGCCACGCCGTAGCGCTCCGGGTCCCTGACCCAGTAGCCGAAGACCGAGGCGCCGCGCTCCCGCAGGTTGGCGGCGCGCATCTGCTGCACCAGGCCGTGGCCATAAAAGATGTTGTCGCCGAGGATGAGGCAGCTCGGGTCCCCGGCGATGAAGTCGGCGCCGATGAGGAAGGCCTGGGCCAGGCCTCCGGGCTCGGGCTGGACGGCATACTGGATGGCGATGCCCCACTGGCTGCCATCCCCCAAAAGATCCCTGAAGGCGCTGGCGTCCCGCGGGGTGGTGATGACCAGGATCTCCCGGATCCCCGCCAGCATCAGGGTGGCGAGGGGGTAGTAGATCATGGGCTTGTCATAGACCGGCAGCAGTTGCTTGCTGATGGTATGGGTCAGGGGATAGAGCCGGGTGCCGGAGCCGCCGGCGAGGATGAGGCCCTTACGATTCATCATTGGCCCTCCCCCGTGCCAAGGCGCTGGCCGCGATAGCTGCCGTCCATCACCCGCCGGCACCAGGCACGGTTGTCCAGGTACCACTGGAGGGTGCGGCGCAGGCCGGTCTCGAAACGCTCCCGGGGGGCCCAGCCCAGCTCGGTCTGGAGCTTGGTGGCGTCGATGGCATAGCGCAGGTCGTGGCCGGGGCGGTCGCTGACGAAGGTCTTGAGCCGGGCGTGGGGCCGGTGCGGGGAGTCTGGCACCAGTTCGTCGAGGAGGGCGCAGAGGGTGTCGACCACCTCCAGGTTGGTGCGCTCACTGTCGCCGCCGACGTTGTAGACCTCACCCGGCCGGCCGGCCTCGAGGACGCGCCAGATGGCCCGGCAATGGTCCTCGACGTAGAGCCAGTCGCGGACATTGGCGCCGGTGCCATAGATGGGCATGGGCTCCCCCGCCAGGGCCTTGAGGGTGACCAGGGGGATCAGCTTCTCCGGGAACTGGTAGGGGCCGTAGTTGTTGGAGCAGTTGGTGGTCAGCACCGGCAGGCCATAGGTGTGGTGCCAGGCCCGCACCAGGTGGTCCGAGGCCGCCTTGGAGGCCGAATAAGGCGAGTTGGGGGCATAGGGGGTGGTCTCGGTGAAGCGCCCCTCGGCCCCCAGGGAGCCATAGACCTCGTCGGTGGAGACGTGCAGGAAGCGGAAGACCGCCTGCCCGGCCTGGCCCAGGCCCGCCCAGTAACGCCGGGCGCAGTCGAGCAGATTGAAGGTCCCCACGACGTTGGTCTGGACGAAGTCGGCGGGGCCGTCGATGGAGCGGTCGACATGGGACTCGGCGGCGAAGTTGACCACCGCGTCCACGGCATAATCCGCGAGCAGCCGCTCCACCAGGGCCTGGTCGCCGATGTCGCCCTGGACGAAGACGTGGCGGGGGTTACCCGCCAGGGGGGCCAGGGTGTCCAGATTGCCGGCGTAGGTCAGCTTGTCCAGGTTCACCACCTGGACGCCGGTCTCCCGCAGCAGAAAATGGATGAAGTTGCCGCCGATGAAACCGGCGCCACCCGTTACCAGAAGGGTTTTCATAAGGATCGTCGGCTCATGCCGTAGAGGCTGACTCTCGGGTGTGAGGGGTCTGAACGGTTACCGCGGCGGCGGCCTAAAACGGGATGTCGTCGTCGAAGTCCACCGGTCCGTGGCCACCGGCGGCCTGTCCGCCACCGCCGGCGGGCTTGGCGAAATCGTCGTCGGGCCAGCCCCCGCCACCGCCACCTTGGGGGCGCGACTGACCGCCGCCCTGGTTGTCGTAGGGCGCTGAGGTAGGCCCACCACCGCCACTACGGCCATCGAGCATCATCATGCTGCCTTTCATGTCGACCACGATGTCCGTGGAATAACGGTCCTGTCCATCCGGCCCCTGCCACTTGTTGGTGCGCAACTGGCCCTCGATGTAGACCTTGGAACCCTTGCGCAGATACTGCTGGGCGATCTCCCCCAGCTTGCCGAACAGGGTCACCCGATGCCATTCGGTCCGCTCCTGGGCCTCGCCGGTGTTCTTGTCCTTCCAGGACTCGCTGGTGGCAATGCGGATCTTGGTGATCGCCATGTTGCTTGGCGTGTAACGGGTTTCCGGATCGGCGCCCAAGTTGCCGATCAGCATGACTTTGTTAAGGCTTCCCCTGGACATGAGTTCCTCCGGCCCTGATGAAGTGATAAGTGCCCCGGCCCCTGTCGGGGCGAGGTCTGTAGGTTATGCACATCGCATTTCAGTTTTCGGCATTGTGTAAGGGAGGGTCGGAAAAACCGAAAATGGATGCGCGATGTCTAAAATAGTGGTGCTCCCTCAGCCCGCCGCGGTAAAGGCGTCCAATCTTGCCCAATCGACGCGATCCTTGTCCACCTTGAGGTAGGCAACGCCCTCCTCCGCCACGACCAGGACCTCCTCGACGCCGGGGATGGCCAGCAAGGCCTCCGCCAGGGACGGATCACTGGCCCGGTCGCCCACCGGGATCGTGTGCGGCACGGCCTGGCGCGGCGGCCGCATCCCATAGGCCACCAGGAACCAGACCAGGACGGCCAGGGCGGAGAACACCGGGACGGCATGGGCACCCCAATGCTGGTGAATCCACCCGCCGATCAGGCCACCAAGAAAGGCCCCGGTGAACTGGGAGGTGGAATAGACCCCCATCGCCGTGCCCTTGGCCCCGGCCTGGGCGACCTTGGAGACCATGGAGGGCAGGATGGCCTCCAGCAGATTGAAGATCGTGATGAGGACGAAGAGCCAGAAGGCCACGGTCAGGACGCTGGTCCCCAGAAAGTTCAGCCCCAGCAGCCCCAGGACCAGGGCCAGGAGGGTGCCGAGGAAGACCGGCTTCATCCGCCCCTTGCCCTCGGCCTGGATGATCAGCGGGACCATGGCGCCGATGGACAGCACCAGGACCGGCAGATAGACCAGCCAGTGATCGACCGGGGCCAGGCCCTGATCGCCCAGGAAGAGGGGCACGACCAGAAAGAGGGAGGTCATGGTCAGGTGTAGGGTGAAGATGCCCAGGTCCAGGCGTAGGAGTTCCGCCTCCGCCAGGACGCCCCGGAACTGGCTGGCCACGGGTTCCGCGTCCCGGTGGAGGCTGGTCTGGACCGGATTGGGCACCACCAGCAGCAGGATGAGGATGCCCGCCAGGGCCAGGGCGGCGATGAACCAGAACAGGCCCGGCAAGCCGCCCCAGTGGGCCACGATGGGCCCCAGCACCAGGGCCAGGGCGAAGGACAGGGCGATGCTGATGCCGATGCCGGCCATGGCCCGGGTGCGCACCGATTCCCGCGTCAGGTCGGCGGTGAGGGCCATGATGGCGGCGGCGATGGCGCCGCTGCCCTGGAGCAGGCGGCCGATGATCACCCCGTAAATGTCAGTCGCCAGGGCCGCAACGATGCTGCCGACGAGGAAGATCACCAGGCCGCCCAGGATGACTGGCTTGCGGCCGATGCGGTCCGAGAGCATGCCGAAGGGGATCTGGAACAGGGCCTGGGTCAGGCCATAGATGCCGATGGCGATGCCGATGAGGAAGGGCGTGGCGCCGGGGATGTCCCGGGCCTGGATGGCGAAGACCGGCAGAATGAGAAAGAGCCCCAGCATGCGCATGGCGAAGATGCCGGCCAGCCCCGCCGAGGCGCGCCGTTCGGCGGCGGTCATGGGGATGGGCGGAGGTCCGGAGCGGCTCATCGTGGGGTTCTTCGGCTTTGCCTCGGCTGGGAATGGCTGAGCATAATAGCAGTTTCGCCCCACCCGGTTCAGGCTCATGGACAGCATCTCCATCCGCGGCGCGCGGACCCACAATCTCAAGAACATCGACCTGGACCTGCCCCGGGACCGGCTGATCGTGGTCACCGGCCTGTCCGGCTCCGGCAAGTCCTCCCTGGC
>WBZM01002055.1_pt1 | contig 18029 bp, 15 predicted proteins | sample 5204271 | NCBI WGS metagenome assembly WBZM01 (sample SAMN12344346, study PRJNA552823) | activated sludge metagenome | biome: Activated sludge suspended growth; feature: Nitrification reactor; material: Wastewater; isolation source: activated sludge from nitrification reactor of wastewater...
CGGCCGAAGCCGAAGCGCGCTACTATGCGCTCATTGAGGAACCCGCCATGGCGGCGTGACTCAAACGAAACGGCCTCCGGCAAACCCGGGGCGGTTCACTACCGAATATTGGGGCGTTCTTGACGTCGCGGGGCTAGGTCGCCACGTGTCTTGGGCGACGAACGTGAAAAACACAGAAGTATACCAGACTCACAGAAGTATACCGGACTCGAAAGGCGCAACGGCCAGCAAGCAGGTTTGACTATTATCCTTGGGGATCCGCCGATTAAAGTCGAAACAATGCGGCCATGCCCATGAATTTTTGTGGAGATTTCGGGAAAATCATCTTTCGGTCAGTGGCGTAGGTTTTTTTGGTAATTTCCGGTGCCGTCCATGTCCGCACCTAGGAGCGCCGGTGCCGACACGCGTTTTCGATCTTGCGGTGACAAGCCGGGCCCTGCGTTTCTTAGCAGCCATCTTACGCCCCTAACGTCAGGATGAGGCAGCTATGGGCGCAGGAAGTGCGGCACTCGACGACGGCAGCGCAAGCTGCAGGCCGTGATTTTCGGTCGGCGAAGACCTTGTTTTGAACCTGCCAGCCGCGCGCATCCAATCGATCTTCTATCGACGCTTGCGACCGCATGCTCAACGTCGCGTCCTTTTGCGCTTCAGCGGTGACACAGCTGGCGCGTCAGCACCGGCCTTCGCCTTATCGCGCTGGGCCCCGGCCGATTGTTGCCCTTGGCGCTTTTCGGTGCCGCTATCTCCTCCTCGATCTCGTCCACCGTCACGGAACGCATGAAGTTGGGATCTTCATAAAGCCCGCGAAGCACATCTCGGTCGCGTGCGCCAGCATTGCGCGTGCCGCCACCTGCTGCCCATGCAGCGTCCCAGATCATGGCAAGCGTCCGGACGCCGAGCGCCATTACCTGCCCAGTCTCTTTTTTCAGGTGGTCCCACAGGTCCTGCACATGTGACCGCTCATCGGTTGCAAGAATTTTCTCGTAAACGTCGATGAGCGTGCGCGGTGGCAGAATACGCGCAACTTCCCGCATGCAGGTCAGCGTCGCAACGGCTGCGCCCCGCCCGTCAGCCGCCAGATCCATGCCGTGGTTCTGCGTTAGGTTCTTCCTAATTTCGGGAAATAGGAAGCCTTTGTGAGCTGCCATGCTGATCATCTGAGTCTCATAGAATGAGTGAACTCCTTCTCCGCGATGAGCAGGCTTGGTCTTGCCCTTTCCGACGCTGATCTCACGAGGCGCGTCCGGCTCCTCATCCTCGATGCCGTCGCTGTAGATAGATCCATGCAGGGGCTGAGAGCTGTCGCCAACATAATGCGCAAGCGTGCCGGCAGCCACTATGAACCGATCGGGGTCGTCCGCCGCATATTGCTTCAAACGCTCGAAATATTGCCAGATGCGGAATGGCAAGATGCCTCGATGCAGCGAATCCGGGGGTTCGGGAAAGCTATCGAAATAGCGATTCCAGTTGGCAGCTGTGATCAGATCGGGGTTGGCGATGCAAGCTTCGGGCAAAGTCGGAAAGCCCTCAAATGGTCGGTCTGCGTCGCAATGATGGTTGGGGTGTTCCGGACCTGTTGAGCGCATGCCAGCGGACTTTGTGTCGCGCCCTCCGACAACACCGATATCCTCGCCCTTCCGATTTGGGTGCGGCGACGGATAGTTCTTCCAGACGATATCCGGGACGTCAGCCAGCGCGACGAACCCAGAGTCAATCAGATCTGCATTTTTCGGAGCCTTACCGAGCTTATCCTCGGCAAGACTAATGAAGTCGGCATTTGCATGCAAAAAGTCGCGCAGTGTCTTGCTTCTGACCTGCTCGATGGCAAGGGTTCCAATCGAGTAATGACCAACGGCTCCCCACGTGCCGGAAACACCGTCGTTCCCTTCGACGACGAGCTCGACATCCAGTAGTTTGCATACATTGCTGAGGCTGGTGGCGACTGAATAGGTCGAGCGCTGCGCCTGTTCAGCGAAGATCTGCGCGCCCCATTCGACGGCGAGCGGACGGAGGTCCCGTTCGATGATCGGGCGTTTGTCTTCACTGCCATCCTTGAGGGGCATCTGGATGAACCAGACTGCTCCTGAATCGCCATGGTGCGCGCCCGGATCACCGTCGGGCGGCGCGATCAAGAAGTCAGAGACGTAGTCGAAGCCGCCAACCGATTTATAGCGGTAGAACAGGGCCTTGATCGTGCCCTTGAGAAGCCCCGACGCTGCGCCCATGGCGACGACGGGTCGATCGATAAGCCCATGCAGCGGAATGTTCTGCTCGTAGAAATCGAAGATCGGTTTGATCTTGGGTAGCCCGTACACGTTTGGCGTCCACTGCCCAACGTCGTCCAGTCGAACAAGTCCGACGTCGAGGCCGAGCCAGGTTTGGCGCAGCGAAAAGGCCGGATAGACGTCTGAGAATTTCTCGCGTGTGATCTGCTTCTTGCTGCTAGTGCCGATCGGATTGAGGCCCCCTCGCATGCGTGCAGACACGGGCGTGCCGGACTCTCCGCAGACATGGCGTGCCGTTAGTGCGTATGTTTCGTGTCCATCGGACATCAGGCATCCGGCCGTGGCGAAGCGATGCTCTTTTTGGATTTCCACATGCAGCGCCAGACCGCCACCAAAGGTCACTTGCGGGCGCATGACCGCTTCGAGGCTGGGCGCTTCGTCTTGCGCGATGGGAGGGGCCAGAACGGTGCAAACCGGCACCACTCGTTGATCAGGGAGATAAAGCCGCTTGGGGACAATAAGCCAAGGTGCTGGCTGCCCTTTTTTGCCGAATTCGCTCTCGTCGACCCATTCGCGCACCAGAACGATAATACAGGGCCACGAATAGTCGCGGACCTGAGAGTTTCCGAATGTACGGGGATAAGTTTGTTTGTGTTTCGGGTGGGCCCCTTCGCCGCGTTCTTTCGGCCACTCTTCTTTATCCCGTATGAGGTAGAGGCCGACCGCCGTTCCCACGACATTCGCTTTGCTCATGAGGTGAAAGTGGTAGAGATCCCTTGCCTCGATGAGGTCTTTTAGTGAGAGACTCGAAAAATCAAATTCTTGATCAGAATGGTTCGTCATCGCCGTTCCCCCAAACGTGACGCCGAAAAAAGGATCAGATGACTGCGGAATTGTAAATAGACAGACGCCCTGGGGACACATTTTGTCAGGCTACGCGTCTGCCCACGACGATTGTGGCAAGGAGGTGAGCGGCCCTTCAACCGTCGGCAATCATCGCGGATTCTCGATGCCTACGAAGGTACGCTGGGTGCGGCCATTTGTTGCGGTCGGCTGGCAGCCGAATTCGACTGAGTTGATTTTGGAAGAGCCTCTGCAGGTCGGATGGAACCTTGTTGTGCGAAACGAGCAAGCGGTAGTCGTCCGATATTGAGACCAGCTTACGGTCGAAGAGCCAGTGGATCGTTCCTGACAGGGCAATGCCATTCTGGACGATGTCAGGCCCGCCCTCGGCGACGGACCAGATATGGGCGGCTTGAACCTCCGATTTGCCGCCGCCATTTACGATCCGAAGGCCTGTGATCGCGCAGGTATCGTCGTAGGCGGCGCATACGGCGCCTCGGAATGCAGCATCGCGAATTTTCCTGTTGAGCAGGATCTGCTTGATTTGGCGCTCCTGCTCTTCCGGTGGCGCGTGCAAGAGGTCAAAGGTCTGTGGATCGCAATGCGATCGATCGAGTTCGAGGCGAATCGCGTTTTCCGGATCGAAGGTGTTGCTGAGGCCCGCGAGTGTAATCGTTGCGAAGTCTTCTGGGCTCAGCGGTCGGATTGACCGCCCCTGTATCGCGGTGCCGCGGTATCGTGGTGGAACGGCGCGCAAGACCGCTTCGAATGGCCGGCTATCTTGGTCGTCTTGTGGAACGACGGCGTCGAACGTCAGGTAATCGCGCAGGCGCGCGTACGACGACGATGCGTCGGTCGGATCGGGCTCGATTGCAGCGAGACGAGCGACGGCGAAATACCCGGGATCGCCGGCGCCGCGACGGGGTTTCCGGTAAACGATCCAGTCTCCGATGCCGCTTTGAGCGACCGACAAGTACCGGTTCGGAAAGTGGTAGCGCTCGCTGGGGCGGTCGTCGTAGCCGGACTCTGGTTTTGTGTCGAATACCAGCGGCATGGTGTTGAAATCGGTTGATTCGGTCGACTGTACCAGATTTTTTTGAATGCGAGAGTGTTATGCGCCTGCTTTGGTCGCGGCCGAATGCAGTCCTGCAGGCGGTGACCACGGTGGCGCTCGGGCCGTTACCAAGAAAAATTTGAGCGCAATTCGCGCTTGAGTAGCTTGCCCGCTGTGTTGCGCGGCAGGGCCTTGGCGTAGATTACCTTTTTCGGCACCTTGAACGGTGCCAGATGCTCCCGCGCGTGCGCGATCAGGCCCGCCTCGTCTTCCTCGAAGCCTGGCTTCAGTACGACGATGGCCGTCACCGCCTCGATCCACTTGGGATCGGGCAGGCCGACGACCGCGACTTCCGAAACAGACGGGTGCTTGAACAAAGCCTCTGCCGCTACGGCAAAGTTCAGAGCGATCTTTCAGTGTTGATGGCAACCCAATGAAGGTGGAATGACGGTCAGTAGACGTCGATGAAAGCTGCCCGGGTTCACGTCGAACAATTGAAGCGCCTCCGCGAGCTCCGGACTCGGACGCTTATTGTTCGCGGTAGAGGATGCCCGTTCACGCTGAGCGATCGGCTCTGAAGCCGACAGCGCGTAAGAGGGGGGCTCCCACGTGCCTCATTTCTATCGATTTCATACCACGCGCACGAACACCCACCCTCCGTCGATCTTCCATGAGCGGGCGAGGCCAAGACCGACGAGCCGACTCGCCGCACGATTGACGTCCCACACGAGTTCGTCGACCGCGTCGGCGATCACGACAGCATTGCGAGGCTCAACCTCGTCCATCGCGCCAAGAACGATCGCTTCGATCTCCGAATTGTAGGACGGTTCACGGTTCCCCTTCTCGAATCGGTCGCACCACAGAATGTGGCCACGCCAGACGATGAAGTGGCTCTCGCAACCGCCATCCCGCCAGACCGACGGAAAAAGGGTGAGTCCGCCGCCGCGCATGTCGAAGCGCCAGGCCTTGCCGGCGCGGCTGTCCAGGTTGATCATCAGGGTTTCGCCACAGCCGTCCGGACAAGCCATCACAATAGATCGGGGCCGTGCGCGGAACACCAAGGATGCGTCTCCGGGTGCGTCGAGGGATGCCTCGGCCAGATCCCGATATTCGGCCTCGCCGACCATCCGAATCATACGGGCAGGTTCCTTCATCGGTCGCTCCCGTCGCGGCGTGCTGGCCGAACCGGCAGGTTCCACGTCGGTCCCTTGGCGAATGCGCCCATGGACGAGCAGACCACGCAGTGCAGCTGCCGCGCGACTGCCATCTCACGCACCCGACCACGAATGCCGTCATATGTCTGGTAGCGCGGCTTGACGGGGACCGGCGTGATGACCCCGAGCAGCATGGTCATTGCAAGCGAGCTCACGGTTGAGTTGATCGACAGAACCGCCGGCTGCGGCTCGCGAACGCCGTGAACATAGGGATCGGCCGCGCGCTGCTCCGGTGTCTGCATCTCACGCCGGATTGCCTCGCCATCCAGTGCGCCCGAACAGGTCAGGCACGGCAGACTCGGGGCGAGCATCTGAACCCGCCCCGTGATGTGGCTCACGGCACCGTTCGCGACCGTGATGCTGACGCCCATGTCGATCGCGGGCACGAAGTGCTGGTAGGCAGCCTGGTTGACCATCGCTCGGCTCGCGTGGGAGTCGGTGCAGAGCAGTACGAAGTCGAAGGCGGCGAGCAGTTTGGCGATGTCCTCGTCGACGATGTCAGCCTGGAGAGGGATCACCTCGGAGTCGGGATTGATGGCCCGGATCATCCTCGCTGCGACTTCCACCTTCGGCCTGCCCACGTCCGACGGGATCGAACCGACGAGGCGGTTGAGGTTTGTCTCCTCGACCAGATCGGGGTCGATCACCGTGATCGACATTGCGCCCAGGTGAGCGAGCTGCTGGCATTCGAGTGATCCGGTGCCGCCGGCCCCGATCACCGCGAAGCGCAGCCGACGCAGCAGACGCAACCCCGGCTCACCGAAGGCGCGAACCTGCCGATCGTCTCTGCTATGCGCGGAGCCCCCCGGCATCGGCGAGTGAAGCAGGAGCCTTTCGCCCACCTCCCAGACATCGATACTGTCGCCACTGCCGAGAACCCGCGCGCGGCAGCCTTCCGGCCCGATCACCAGCGCGACGTGCGGCACGGCGGCCGCACGCCGGGCAAAATAAGGGGCTACCTCGGTTTCACCCACGTCGTCGGTTTGCGAGAAGCGCGGGTTTCCCGAGCCGCCGGGGTGCGTGTGGATGGCGACGACGGCCATGCCGGTCAGCCGGCTGCGGTTGGCGACTTCGATCAGGAAGGACGGCTTGAGGATCGCCGATACGCAGTCCCTACGCTCGTAGGCGTCCTCGGGCACGGGAGCGGCGTCGGCCACGATCCATGCGCTGTTGCCCGCATCGTGATGGGCGTAGGCGATGGCGCAGCTCTCCAGGCCGTCGGCGTCAAGCAGTATCGACGCCAGGCTGGAATAGACCGGGGCGGCGAAGCGGAGGCCGCTCATCGGACCTGCCTCATGCGCTCGATCACGACGTTCATCCACGTCGACAGCGTGTCGCGGTTGGGGTTCCACGGGCTGGCGAGGTGCCACGAAAACCACAAACCTTGCTCGACGGTCTCCGGGATGGCGTTGAGCGCCGAGTTCTGGGGCGATGCCCCGTGTGCGAGACGCAGATCGGGATCCGCCCAGAAACAGTCAAGCTGCGCGAACGGATAGCCGGGCGGGACGAGGAAGCGGATGATGGTCGAAGCCTTCGACCACCCCTGCGGCAGGCGGACGCCTGGCACGGCGACGAGCGTAGTGCCGCTCGCCATCGACCGGGACTGCACGTCGCCGAAGCGCTCTCGCAGCTGCTCCAGCTGCATGGTGAGGATGCCTGACATCAGCCGAAGTTCGCCTTCGGCACCGACGAGAAGCGGCGGACGCCGTGCTTTGTATCGAGGCTGATCGTCTCGTGGTCGGGAATGATGCGGTCGGGATCGTCGCCTTCTCCTTCCAGCGCGAGGTCGTGGGTCGGATTCCAGTCCGGCACCATCGCCTTGATCTGCGCGCCGGTCAGCTTCTTCTTGTCGGTCTCGTAGGGCTTGCCGTCCACGAAGAAGGTGTAGGTCATCTTCTTGGGCGCCGTGATGAATCTCTCCACGCCGGGCGTGGTGAGATCGACATCGGCGCCCGATTCGATCAGCTCGTCTTCGCCGCCGCGGACCTCGAGGAACACCGACTCGTCATTGTTGACATTGGCGAGCGAGCGCAAAACTATTTCGGGGATCGACGGACGGCCCCAGACAATTCGGCTGTCGTTGAGCTTCACTCGATAGAGAGGGTCGGCGCTGAAGGCGACGAAGCGGTGGGCTGCGCGGCCGCGAAGATCGACCGCCTCGTCCGAGCGGACGTCCTCGAAGTCGCCCTCGGAGGTGATCACGAACAACGAGTGGCCATCGACGTCCTTGATGCCGGCGGCCTTCAGGATCTGGCGGCCGAGCGGGACGGGATCGTCCAGGACGAGGGACTGGTAGTCGACGCTATCGAGCGCGAAGGAGACGCGGTAGCGCCCGGGGCGCAGCGGGCGACCCTCCTTCACGGCAAGTTCGATATCGTCGATATCGGGGTGATCGATGATGGACATGGTATTGTGTTCCTCTTCGGACCGCGGCGGACTCGCGTCGGTCTCGAAGGATCAATCCCGCCAGCATCGGGTGACCGGTAAATTCCGTCAGAGATTTTTTTCCAGAGTTCCGTCAACCACTGGACCGCAGGTGAAGAAGGCGGGGCAGAATGGACATGTGCGATCGGATCGTTCGGGCTCGAAGTGGCCCGAACCTACGGCCGCAAGCGCTTCGGCGAGCTTCTCGGTCTTCCTCCCTAACGCCTTGGGGTCGAAGGCGACCGAGACTGTCGGCTCGACGTCGCCGAGATGAATTATCTCGACTGTGCAGCCGGGCAACGATGTCGCGGCCGCGATCTGAAATGCAGCGTCGGCTAGTCCCTGGCCCGTCGAGGATGACCGGTGCCCCGTCTTCACCATGCGTGCGATGTAGCGACCACCCGGTGCGGTGACGATATCATCGGCGATCGCTGTCACCGTGTGGTTTCCGATTTCCGCACGAAGCGAGGTCGTTTCGGCGCGGACGCTCCCTGTCCGAACTGCAACAAACCGCTGAAGCAGAAGCGTTGCTATCTCGCGGTGTAGCCGATACTCGTCTCCGGCCAACGATCCGTCGGACCAGCGCTGATCCAGCAACTCCTCCATGTCAGCGAGCGAAGTCGACGATGGCTGCGTGGCGGCAACCTGTGTGACCACGGCGCGGACCAGGTCGTGCATCATGGTCAGTGTCGTTGGCGTGCGCCGACCGCCGACGCCCAGGACGTGGGTGTAGAGGAAGCGGCGGGGACAGCGGGAATACAGATCCAACTGGGCAGTGGTGATCCGGATCGGTGGACCGATGTGGATCGGCAGCGGTTGGTTCTCGGGGTCCGGGCTGCGGTCCGAGTGTGGCGTCGCCGCGCGTGCGGAGGTCACGCCCAGTCGGACGATGAACGGAGAGGGATCGCGTCGACTTCCCGACGCCGTCCGGGTCGCTGAATACAGTAGGAGCCGGTCACGCGCGCGAGAGGCGGCGACGTAGAACAGGCATTCCTGTTCGAGCGCATGATCTGCCGCGGCGAGGGCAATCGTTCCACCTTCTGCGCCCTCGATCATGCCATCCGGCACGGGACACGTAGGCTTTCGCGCAGTGCTTGGCATGCCGTTCCTGTTCAGACCCATGACGTGCACCACGGGGAATTCGAGCCCCTTGCTTCCGTGAATGGTCATCAACCGCACTGCGTCTATGCCCTGTGCGGCCAACGGGAGCTGACGAAGATCTCGTTCGTCGGCGAGCTGGACGAGCCGCCTGATCCCGTCGAGCGTGCGCTGGATCGGCAGCCCCGGACCCGGGCGTTCGGCGCGCAGGAAACCCATGAGCTGCCAGATCGCCACCCCCATGGCGCGAGACGCGACGTTGTCCGCAGACGCGAGTTGCGCGGCCGTACGCGTTCGGTCGAGTAGGATGTGCGCAAGCACTGTCCATGGGCGCGCGTCGGTATTGAAGCCGGTCATCATTTCAGCCGATCGGCGAAGCGCGTCGATGTCGGTCTTTGGCAGTTCCGGTAATGACAGAGTGGTGGATGCCCAGGCAAGCGGGGCGGCTTCAGTGCGGCGCAGGTGCTCGACGACGGCGGAGGCGCCGGCGAGGCTCAGGCCAGTCGCAAGCTCTGGTAGCGACGGCCTGCGCACCAGACCCATCGCCCGACGGTCGACAAGCAGTGAGAGGACCGACAGCAAATCCTTGACCTCGGGTCGCTCGAACAGATTCCCCAGATAGAGCACCGGGATTCCGCGTCGCTCCAGTTCGCGACCGATACGGGCGAGCCGGTCGTTGCCCGGACAGAGCACGGCCTGGTCTCGGTAGGCGATATGCGGCGCGAGACGCATGATCTCGTCGGCTAACGCGTCGGATTCGTCGTCGTTGTCACCAAAAGTCACATGCTCCGGCGAAATGCCGCTCGTCGGCCGCTCCGCGTCCAGCGATGCGTCGCCAGACCCGGCCCGCATGCCGCTTCCAAAGTTCGAGAAAGCTCCGACGATTTCAGGAGTTGAGCGATAGTTGACCCGCAGTCGACCGCTTGCGGCGCCCGGAAAGTCCGCGGTTGCGAAACGCGACATATTGAAGGACGAGGCGCCACGGAACCGGTAGATGGCCTGCCGGGCGTCACCGACAGCCCAGAGGTTCCTGCCACCGTCCGTCAGCCGCTGGAGCAGCATGACGCTGCTGCAATTTACGTCCTGATACTCGTCGACGAGAATATGGCCGTACGTCGCGCGGAGAATGGAAACGGCTTCAGGATCGGAGTCGAGCAGCTTAACGGGAAGGGATACGAGATCACCGAAGTCAACGGCGCCCGCCGCATGCTTCAACTCCTCGTATTTCTCGTACACGAGCGCGACTTCGGCGCAGCGCTCGGCCGCCTCGCGGGCATCCGCGTCGATTGCGGTCTCGAGCATTGCTTGGGCGAGGGCGGCGTAGCGGTCGGCATCGGCGACCTCGTCCTTGGCTCGCGATATAGCGCCGAACATGTCCTTCAACGGACGCGCTGGATCCATGATCTCTCGATGGTGAGTGAGATCGAGCGCCAGATATTCGCGTTCCATGATCGCGATCGCCTCGCTGCGGTCCATCATCCGGGGTTCTTTCGTGAAACCCAATTTCTGATGGTAGCGGCGCACGAGATCGAGACCGAACGCGTGGAATGTCCCGATCCACATCGCGGACGCCGCTTCAGGCCGGAGCCCAGCGATGCGTTCCGACAGCTCACCGGCCGCCTTGTTCGAGAAGGTGAGCACGAGGATCGTGCGGGGATCGATACCCTCGTCGACGAGACTGGCGACGCGCCCGACCAGCGTCTGCGTCTTTCCAGTGCCTGGGCCGGCTTCGAGAAGATACGGCGGCCCCCGATGCCGCGCAGCTTCATCCTGCTCGATATTCAGCGGTCTCGGCGGCTTGGCTTCCGGTTCGTGGGCGTCTGGTTCAATTTGCGGAAGCAGCAGGGCGTCGAGGAGTTGCAGCGTCACGACATCGAAGGGCGCCCCGAGCCTCTCCGCAATTTCCGACGCCGTCATCCCGTCGAGATGGAGAGATCGCGCCCGCTTACGCGGCAGTAGGAGTTCACGACCGAAGAGGTCCATCTGGATCTCCCGGCGCTGTCGCCGGCTATAGTCGACGACCCGATCCTCACCGATAGGCGCCGCTTCCGCCGGTCTGGTCAGGTCGACCTCGCGAGCCACGTGTTCGACCCGGTCGTCGCCGAGCGTGGCGTGACCGAGCTCATGCGCCACCAGGAAGGCCTTATAGAAGTCGGAGCCGGAGTCTTCGTGCCTGATTGTCCGGTTCTGCGGATCGAACTGCGCCCGCCCACCGGCGAGAATGACGCTTCCGGGTTCGATCGGCTCGATGTCCAAACCCAGACCGAAGGCGACTGCATTGGCGATCGCCTCGGGATTCCAAGGGTCGGCGCCATTGGAGACCGCGTCATCGTGTAGCGCCGCGGCTCGCTGCCGCGCGAGTTCGACGGCGTCCATAGGTCAGTCCCGAGGCGCCAGAAGCCGCTGCCGTTTGTCATCCGGCACCTTGCACTGCTTCAGTAGGTCCTCGAACGTGACCTTGGTACCCTCGGCGGCGGGAGCATCGTCGGACTTGTAGCTGAGACCCGGCGCCAGCCGGGATGGGGCCGCCATAAAGTTGCGCAGCTCGTCCACGCTGACGCGGAGGCCGACCGCCAACGCGTCAACGAACCACGCGGGGACGCTGGCGACGTTCACGAGCCGGGTGCGGAAACCCTGGATCACGCCGCTCGGCACGTCGAGCGCCCGTCGCAGAGCAACGAGCTCGTCCGAAGACACGGTGGCAAATGGATCCGGCGCCGTCGCCTGCACATAAGCGGTCGATGCGGCTCGGAAGGCGGCCAGAGATTCCTCGACCCAAGCCTCGTCGGATGGCGCGGTCGTCCCCACGGTGGCGCGCTGCAGCCGCAGATCGAGGGACAGGTCGACGAGGTCATCTGCGAGATGGGGATACTGCCGGAGATAGCGTTCTAGGGTCGCGCGATCGTGCTGCGGCTCGACTGAGAATGCCAGCAGGATCTCCTCGGCGGCGGCGTCATGGTTATCAGTCATCGTCGGCTCCAATCCCGAGCGCCTCGCGAATCGACTGGTAGGCGGCCTCACGCCGGTTTCGAACGGTCTTCTCGGACTTCACACCGAGCGCCTTCCGTATGGTAAGAACCGCTTCATTGGTGGAATCTATCGGCATGTCCTGCAGGATCATCTCAATCACTCTGCGTTGCTTGTCTGGTAGGGCTTGTATCGCCGCCACTACGCGCGACCGGTAAATCGGGTCGTCGGAGAGCAACTCTTGCGTTATGTCGAGGCTGCCGACTGCCCGCTCTACTGCGAGGGAGGGTTCGTTGGTCTCCTCGTCCGCCTCAATGGGTTCGATCCGAGCCGCTTGCCTGTTCGCTCTTCGCATCGAGGTCTTGCGAAGTGCGGCGATGGCATCGGAGAACATGACTTCGAAGTAATCGAGAGCGGAACCTGGCTCGATTCGATCTTCGCTCAGCTTGGCGATGAATAAGTCCCTGACGTGGTCACGTGCATCCGCTGCGTGGACATTCTGTATCAACTCGGCCCGCTCGCCCGTGACCCGAGGCAGGGCTGAGGCAAGCCGGCGCATGAGTTCTCGGAACAATTCATTGAAGTAGCTTTCGTCGTTGTCGTTCCGCGTGGAGCGGATCAGATAAACGATGCACTCTGATTGCACATAGAGTCGCGATATCGCGTCGCGGACCTTCAATGCAGTGAGGATTTCCTCACGCGGCCGTTCGATCAGCGTTGTTAGTGCGGCCTCCACATCCGCGCGACGCGTATAGAGCGTCCCATCTTGCCGTCGCTTCGTAAGTGGCGTTACTTGCCGCGTCCCCAATGCTGCCCCCAAGACAACTTACCGTTTCGACGATAATAGCGCCATCGAAGGTCACCGTCGATGGAAAGCACGATTGCTTCGCCAACTATGCGTCCCCCATCGCGGGTCCATATGTTGGCGCTGCCAACCGTCCAAGCTGCTCGCTTCCGGGACTTGAATGCATGAGCTACAGGGCGCGTATATCGCGCGATCATGAGCGACTGGCGCGTCGCCAACGGCGATAATGAGTTCGGTCGCAACTCGCAAGAAAAACGAAACACCGCAAAGGATCGCCGTATAGCGACACGCGGCTGCCAGTTCACGCTTGCTACGGAGCTTGACGCGCTTCGTCAGCCCCCACGGCTCAAGCTACTTCTCAATGGTGCTTGTACCAGCCGACGCCTCTTATGTCGCTGAATGAGTCTGTGCGATGACAAAGGAAGCATTCATTGACCTTGGCGTGTTCCTGCCGTGCAACCGACTGTGACACCGTGGAGAAATGTTCCATATAGTGGCTTGGCGGCGCCTGATGACACTGCGCGCAATCTTTTGACGAGGCCGATGGATGAGTGTAGTTCGGCACCCGCCAGGTCGTCGAATTATGGCAGCTTGCACAATTGCGACCAAAGAGCCCGCGATGTGGATCGCGGTTGCTGTGGCAGGATGCGCAATCCAATAGGTCGGCCTTGCGTGTTTCTGGAAGCGGCATTCCAAGCAACTTTCGAAAATCACCCACCACTTCCCGCAAGCGTGATGGGCCGCTTGGCAAGACCGGCGACGCGCCGTTCCCTAGCAGCACATCATGGTCCATCCGCGTCGGACGAGATCTGCTCGAATGCTCGGCGTGGCACCCACGACAGTCAGTAGCTGCGAAATGAAAGGCGGTTGGTTGCTTGCCCAGATCGGCCGCGGTAGAGGCGTGGCAGGCAATGCAGACGCTGGCACTCACGCCTTGTACCGGCGTATGACAAGTCTCACATTTGTTCGAAAGAAACTGGTGCGCTTTCGACAGCGGGCCCGGCAGGAACGCTTGGCTCCAACCGGGGACATGTTCGGATCCCCAGAAGAACAGTATCGCCGTTACGGCAATTGCAAGTGTCGCTGCTATAGCGGCAATAGCTGTCTGAAAACGGCCGACGACGCTCATCTGATCCATTTCAGTCCGTAGTAGATTTCACCCGCGATGTGGGCGAACAAAATCGCGACCAGGAGAATCGACGCGGTGACATGAACGAACATCCAGCGCGCGAGCACCAACTTCATGGCCTGCTGAGATCCGATGTGATATTCCAGCTCGGCGATCCCATCTACCAACCGGGCGACGGATACGACGTCAGAATCGGTTGCGCCTTGCAAACCATCAGAGTGGGCATGATCGGATGCCGACATGCTTTGGACGAGTCTATTGAAGGCGGATCGCATGGCCGCGAGGCGAGATTGTCCTTCGCGCAGTTCGGTTATCGATCGTGGGAAATAATAGCGGCCAACGAATCCACTGATTGCGATGACAAGCAAGAGAACGATCAAAGTGATACCGATGTAGCTTCGAAATTTGTGGCCCGTGTGCAGGGTCGCCAGAAAAATGCCGAGAACACCGCAATATGCGTGCAAACTCAACGCCGCACGGGCTGATATGAATCTCCGGAGCCGTGAGCTGTTCTTCAAGGCTGGATACAAAAGCGCCGCTAACATAAATCCGAAAGCGATGACGGCAATTGCGAAGCCGCCGAGGCTGCCTGCGAACTCATCCGACGCATGCAGGACGTAGGTCGGCACGAGGAACAGCAGGAGCGTCAAGATTGTCGCGACCGTAATGCGTTCGGTTTCGCTCATTTCAGGCCTCGATCACCAGATTTCCGATCGATTTGGCTTGGCACGCCAAAATCAGATTCTGCGCCTTGTCCTCGGGAGTAAGGGCCTCATCAACCTCCATCGTTACCGAACCTTCTAGTAGCTTCGTCTTGCAAACTCCGCAGATTCCGGCCCGACACGAATAGTCGATAGCAACGCCCACAGCTTCGGCCGTCTCGAGAACGCTCTTGTCCGGCGCCAATGGAACGACCTTGTTCGATTTGCTGAACCGAATAGAGGCGGTCGCTGGCCCCGCTATGGAGTCTTGATCCGGTTCCATTGCAGCTAAGCCGCGCGGATCAAGCGTTGGGACAGCAATAGTCTGCGTGACCCCGGGCGGCGGAACCGCCCCAAGCGCGGGCCCGAACGCCTCGGCCTTGACTTGTTCGGGTGGGACGCCGAGGTCAGATAGAAGCTTCCGCACGGCCTCCATCATTGTCGGTGGTCCGCAGAGATGAACTCGTCGACTGATCAGATCGGGAACGCTGCGCGTTAGCAACTCGCCGGTGATCGGTCCCTCGGCGCCCATCCATGCTGCGCCTGCCGTTCTCGCCATGGTCGCAGCCACATGCAAATTGCTCCTGCGTGATTGCAGGTACTCGAGCTCGGCTCGAAAGATGAAGTCTTCTGTCGAGCGTGCGCCATAGACGAGGAAAATTTCGCCAGGCCATGCGATGTCGGCAAGATATCGAATGACGGCCATGAGCGGAGTAATTCCAACGCCGCCGCCTATGAGTACGACGCTACCGGCCTCATTCCCGCGAAACGTGAAAACGCCCGACGGGCCAACAACGTCTATAAGGTCTCCTTCTTTGACCCGATCATGCATGAATTGTGAGAAGATGCCTGCGTCTTCGCGTTTGATTGTCGTCTCGACGTAGCCGGTCTGCGCAGCAGACGACGCGATGGTGTAGGAACGTCTGACAAGCCTGCCGTCGATATCAGCGGAGTAAGTTAGGAATTGACCTGGCAGAAAGGAAAATGGCATGGGGCCGCCGCCCGGCTCTCTAAGACGAAAAGTCTTGACGTTCGGGGTTTCCCGGAAAATCGCCACAACTTGCAACTGCCCCTTCCATAGACCTTGTCGGGGCGCGTCTGACACGTTCTTCTTCGTTTCGGTCTGAGCGCGAGGCCGATCGCTAGAGTGCGACGGTTCGGGCGCTCCTTCACCGCGGAAAAATGGCGCGGATAGCACTGTCTGCGGAGAACCGTCGCCAGAACCAGTTGAGCTGGCGGGCAATGGCGCGACGTTCGATAGGCGCATCGCAAGAGCGTTCGCCCGATGAAGGCGAGCAAAATGCGTGGCCACTATCACAATCGACACGGCGCCGACGAAAAACATCGTCGTCAGGTGAAACCAGGAAAGACCAAAAACTCCGCCGACAATGCCACTCTGCCTTTCCGACGGAAGGCCAAGTTGGTCACGAAACCAGGTCATCGCGATCTCGTGCGGCGCATTGCCGTCCGCCAGCGATTGAAGGATCGAGGCGCCGCTTCGCACCTGAGCAAGGGAGTCCTGCAAGCGAGCGATTGCGAGTTTTCTACCGATCGAATCGTTGGAGGCGTTGGCGTGACGAAGCGTCTCTTCGGCAAGCGCCAGGCCGTTAGTCCCTTGGCTGATCCAGCTTTGCGCCTGCGCTTCCAACGCAGCACGCTTGTCGGTCGACAATTGAGGGAGGTCTAACAGCGACGGATAAAATTCTTTGCTGGGCGCCTTCCCCATCATCATTTCGCTTTCCGCCATATCGCCCATGGCGTCGCGTCCGCCGGTTCCTGGCGCTGCAGGCTGCATGCGCGGACCCGAAGGCCGGTCGACATTCCCAGAGGCCTGTGGCGCTTCCGTCGCTGCCGGATGATGGCCTGCATGGCCATCAGGCTGCGCCAAGCTCGATGAGCCGGCGCTGTACAATAAACACGCCGCGAAAACACCAATCGCAATCCAGACCATCGATCTGCGCGCGCCGCTCGCATGCCTCGCAACGCTCACCTCGCGAAACACGCTCATTTCTGTTTTTCCTGATTTCGAAAATTCTTGGCTTCGACAGGCTCTATCGACATCAGGGTGATAGCCCCACGCCGTCGCGCTGCCTGGAACCGCACGAGCAAGCCAGGTCGCAGTTCATGTAACCAGACCGGATTGACGACCGGTAACGCCATCGACATCTCTGGCATTGCCAAGCTGCCGTCTACCGATACAACAGCCTCGTGCACAAGAAGTACAAGTCCGTTTTCTCGATCTAAACGCCCAATTCGCGCCTGGCCAGTTACTATATCTTTTGCTGTGTGGAATGTATCATAGGATTTCAAGAACTCTTCCGCCGACGTGAATGAGATCGCCTCTCGACTCTGAATAAAAACAAACGTCACAAATACGCATAAACGGCATAAGGCTTTGACGATCGAGCATGTGTGAAAATAGGTATATTTTGTGGAGCACAGATTCATAACGTGTCTCCATTGCTCTTTTGTGCCCTGAGTTTCAGCATTGCCCGATGAAGATGAGTCTTGATCGTGTTGACAGGCTGCTTGAATCGCTCCGCTAATTCCTCTCGCGAGTAGCCGTAGCAATAGGCGAGAACCACCATTGCGCGTGTTTCCTCATCCAAGACATCCAGGTACCGTCTCAACATTTGCTTCTCGGCAATTGACGTCTCGGCTTCGGCCTCGATCGACATTCTTTCCGCCACCTTCAAATCTTCCATTTTCCGTCCGGCGCGCGCATGCCCGGAGCGGACGAGATCCAGTGCTCGATAACGCGCAATAGTGATCATCCAGCTTAGTGCATCCCCCTTTTCCTGAGAGAAGCTGGAAGCGTTTGACCAGAGTTGTAAATATACATCTTGCAAGACATCGGCTGCATCCTCTCTAGACCGGACAATTCGTAATATAATACCGTAAAGTCTCGACGCAGTTGCTTTGTATAACGTTATAAAGGCATCCTTATCTTGGCGACCGACTGCATTGAGCAATCCAATGAGCCCTTCCGATGGCTCACTCATTGCTTTCTGGGAGCTTGGCTCGGCCCCTCCCAAATCATGTGCAGAGTTACGAAGCGCACGTCATCGCGTGACCGTATCCGGAGCACGGCGAAGTTCCCGTTTCGCGCCGCAACCGCTGATAGCTTGCTGACCACATCGTTCGCCGAGTATACGGGCCTCAATTGAACGCTTTCGATGACGTCGTTTTTTGAAATCCCGGCTTCTGCAGCCGGGGAGATAGGCGCAGTGTTCGACACGAATACGCCAGGCGCATTCGCGGCCATGTTGAGCTCTCGCCGCGTGCTGTCGGACAATTCGGACAGAGCGAGTCCAAGCGAGCCAGGCTCCACCGAAGCAACATAGGAATGTTTGGTAATTGCCGCTTGCGGCAATGGCCGTTCCGTCGGCGTCACAATGAGCTGATGCAGCTTGTCTTGTCGTAACACAGCAAGTTTGACAGGCCGACCTAGGGATCCGGCAGCGGCGCGTTGGAGCATCCGCATGTCGATCAGCTCGGTATCATTGATACTCAAAATGACATCATTGGGCTCGAGCAAGCCGGCGCTTGGGCCGTCCCCGCGCACTGAA
>WBZM01001188.1_pt1 | contig 18020 bp, 15 predicted proteins | sample 5204271 | NCBI WGS metagenome assembly WBZM01 (sample SAMN12344346, study PRJNA552823) | activated sludge metagenome | biome: Activated sludge suspended growth; feature: Nitrification reactor; material: Wastewater; isolation source: activated sludge from nitrification reactor of wastewater...
CGCCCCGCGCATCGAAGGCTTCGGTCACGCCGTCGGTGTAAAGCAACAGGCTTTCTGCGGGATGCAGCAGCATATTCCGCTCGGCGAACGCCAAGTCTTCAATCGCGCCCAACGCCATCCCGCCGGTGCGGGCCAGCGCCGCGACTTTGCCCCGAACGATGTGATAGGGCGGATTGTGGCCGGCGTTGGCGTAGCGAAATTCCCCGGTGGCCGGGTCCAGCACGCCGTAAAACGTGGTGACGAACATCGCCGCCGCGTTGTCCTTGCTCAGCAGGGCGTTGGCCTGTTCCAGGCAGGCGCCGGGCGCCGGCACGATCTGGGCGATGGCGCGGATGACGGTGCGGGCGATGGCCATGAACAGGGCGGCGGCGATACCCTTGTCCGAAACGTCCGCGATCACCAGTCCCAGGCGACCGTCGGGCAGATCGAAAAAATCGTAGAAATCGCCGCCGACTTCGCCGACGGTGTGCAGCTCCGCGCACAGGTCGAACTCCGGGCGTTCGGGAAAGCGTTCCGGCAGTAGAGAACGCTGGATGCGAGTCGCGATATGCAGCTCTTGCCGCAGAGCCGTCAGTTGAACCCGCGCTTGCTGGGCTTGGCGAAATTGCTCGGCGGCGCCGGCCAGCCGGCCGATTTCATCGACGCGGGATGGGGTGGTGGCGAGCACCGGCAGCCGGGTATCGCCCCGCGCCAGCGCGTTCAGGATGCCGATCACCTCGTTGAGCGGCCGAAAGGCGTGGCGCAGATACCAGTGCAATCCGCCCAGAAACAGCGCGAGCGCCACGCCGATGGCGCCGTGGGACAGGGTGTTGACCAGCGCGCCATGCCAGTATTGATGGGTGATGTCTTCAACCGTGGTCAGGATTGCGGCCTCGCGGTCGAACAGGTCTCGCAGGGGCAGCCGGACGACCGTGTACGCCCGCCGGTCGTGGCGTTCGGTCCGAACGCCGGTTTGTCGGCGGAGCGGCATGACGCCCTCCAATTGCCGCCATAGCGCCAAGTCGGCACCCCGTACCCGAGAACCGTCGGCCCCCGACAAAAAAGCCGGCACGCCGACGCTGGACTGAAAGGCCGGCAGCAAATCGTCCGCGTTCAGGTAGAGCGCGCCGACCGCCGTGGGGCCGGTCCGGGTCAGCAAGGGGAATGCGACCGTCAACCCGTGTCCGCCGTCGGGCAAGGAGACCAGCCCCGACAGCGGCTTGCCGGCGCGCAGCACGGCGTCGATCAGCGCGGCGGAGAGAAGCCGGGGTGGGGCGGTCGATTGCGTGGGGTCCCACGCGGGCGGTTGACCGTGGTCGGTCGGGGGGCGGTCGGTCGGGTAAAGCGGTTGATCGGCGCTGCTGAAAAACAGCTTCCCGTCCAGAGTCGCGATCTCGAACTCGACCGGCAGGGGATTCGCTTGCAAGCTCAGCAGGAATTCGGCCAAGCTGGCGGCGTAGTCCCGGGGATTTTTCCGCCCCAGCGCGCGTAGCGCCCCGTCATTGCGGTTGATCGTGGGGATAGCGGTCGCCAGTCGCTGCAATTCGGTGTCGGCGATGCCGTTCCAGGTGGTTCGGTAGCCGGCGAGCAATTCCCGCTGATAGCGATGCTCCGCGCGCCATTCTCGAATCCGGCCCTCCAGCGCCAAGCCGCCGGCGACCACCGCGAAGCACAGGCTGACGCTCAGGGTGATGCGGGCGCGCAATTTCATGGGGAGAGGGGGCGGGCGTACCAAATCCCGGGGCCAGTCGCCTCCAGGCTGGGCGCATAGCCCCAATAGCCTCGCTCCAGCAACGCCTGTTGCTCGGCGATGGCCGTCGCCGCCACCGCGACGGTGGTGGCGGGATCGGGCGGCGGCGAGCCGCGCAAATCCGCGTGCAACAAATAGCGCAACCGATCGCCGCCCAGCAGTTTGAAGCGTTTGACCCGCAGGCCGACCGCCAGCAGATTGCGCCAACTGTACGGATTGCGGGGCGAGGCGAGGGCCGCCACATGGGGGCGCGACGCGGCGACGGCCAGCTCCAGCCGCCATTCGCACAAGCGGCGATGGAGGCCGTTGCCGCGCCATTCCGGCAGGATGCCGACCCCGATCAATTGCGCGATCAACCCTCGTTCGGCGGCTGGCAGATCGAGGTCGTCGCCGAAATGGTCGTAGGGATAATCGGCGATTCCCGGCAAGCCGAGGATGGCGTAAGCGATGAGCCGGTCGGCGACCAACACGCCGAGAATGCGGCCTTCGCCGCCGAAGTGATGGGCAAAAAAGGCATCCGAATCCGCGCGGACGATGCCCGGTTCCGGCACCAGCCGCAGAACCTCCCGGTGGACGTGGCGGACCGCAGCCAGCATCGCCGGCTCCAGAAACCGGGCGACGAACGGTTGCCGGGCCGGTTCGCCAGCGCGCCAGTAGAGGATGCCGGTCCTGGAAAAGAGTTGCAGCGTGGTGATGGCATCGCCGCTCATTCCAGCACCTCGGCGTAGTTGAGAATCGCCAGCGGCGGGTACAAATCCAGCTCTCGGGCGACCGGCAGCTTCACGAAATAGGTGAAGCGATGCAGGGTTTCGACGGGGATGGTCTGGGGCAGGCGCCGCTGCACCAGAATTTGCTCGGCCTTGAAAGCGGTGAAGCGGCCCAGGTGAAAGTAGGGCGCGACCAGCCCGATCAGGACCGCGCTGTCGCGGATCGGCCGCTCGGTGGCGGTGAAAACGGGTAAGTGATGGCGCAACGCCTCTCCGGTGACGGTCTGGCGATGGTCCCCGATGAAGGTGTCCGGTCCCAGGTAGAGGAACTGCGGCTCCCAGGCCGCCAGCCGGTCGATCAGGGCGAGCAGGGCGCCGGGATCGGGGCGGCCCGCCGCGTCCAGCGGCAGCGGTTGGGCGAGCAGCTCGAAATCCAGGCTTTTGGCGGCCCGGCGCAACTCGCCGACATTGATGACCGCGTTCGGCTCGGTCGGATTGTAGAGCAGGGCCAGCCGTTGCATGGAGCGGAAGGCGCGGATGGCCCTGATCTGGGCTTCCACCGGCACGGTGTGGGTGGTGCCGGTGACGTTGCGGCCCGACGAGTTCAGATCGGGCACGATGCGCGATTCCACCGGATAAGCCACCATGGTGAACAGGATCGGAACGTCGGTGAGGTGGTAGGCCGGGTCCGTCCGGTCGTAGGCGCCGACCGCGCCGAGCGTCAGCGGCGTGCCCCAGGTGTAGACCAGATCGGGTTTTAGCTGTCGGGCTTCGGCGACCAGCTCCGGGATGCGCGCCGGGTCCTGGCCCGCGTCGCGGACGATCAGATCGAAGGGCAGGGCGCGCTCCTGAATGTAGGATCGGAAACCGGCTTCCACCTCGGTTTCGCCGCGCCAGAGTAGCATCAGCACGCGGTAGCGGCGCGCGGCCGGCTCCGCCGATTCCGCCGCCAAGCCGGGCGAACCGACGCCGGCCGCGAGAATGGCCAGCAGGAAGAAGGTCGCGACCAGGGGCAGCGGAGGGAAAGGGAATCGGCGAGGACGCATGGACGGATTCCGGGGTCGCTCAAGGGGGCGCGGAACGCGGCTCGCTGTCCGGTTCCGGTTCGACGCCCAGCATCAGAAAACCGACGCCGAACAAAGTGGCGCACAACACCCCGAGGATGCCGGTGGCGGTGACCGCGCCCGGATAGCCGAACAGACCGGCCAAGCCGGCGGCGACCAGCGGACCGGCCGCGCCGCCCAAGCGTTCGACGAGGCGATAAAAGCCCAGAACGGGATCGCGGCCAAAGCGCTCGATCTGCGGCTTGCAAATCCGGGTGACCAGCGCCAATTGCGCGGAAATGCTCATGGCCTGACCGATGCCCAGCAGCAGCACTCCGGCCAGCACCCCGAAGGTGGTCGGAAAGAAAAAGACCGGGATCAAGCCGAGGCCAGCCAGCAGCCCGCCGGTTCCGACCAGCGGGCCATGCGCGGAAAAACGGTCGGCCAGCCGGGCACAGGTCGGACCCAGAAACAGCGCGGCCAACCCGTACAGCATGGCGACCCGGCCGATTTCGGAACGGCTGGCGCCCAGCTCGCTCAAGGTCAGGGGCACCAGAAAGAACAGAAAACCGTTCAGCAACAGCTTGGCGGGAACGGCGGCGCCCAGCATCAGCAACACGAAGCGGGGATGGGTGGCCAGCGCCCGGATCGTCCCGCGCAGCGGGCGGCGCGAGGCGGGTTGCGGCGTCGGGGCCGCGTCCAGTAGCCTGATGGCGACCAGCGCGGCGCCCGCGCCGAGCGCGGCCGCACAGCAGAAGGTGGCGGTGTAGCCGATGCGGTCGGCCAGGATCCCGCCGATGGCCGGACCGCAGATCGACGCCGCCATGATGCCGCTGACGAACAGCGCGCCGCCGGTCGCCGGCCGTTCCGCCGGCGAGTGCGCGACCACATAGCCTTGGCAGGCCACGTACATGAAACCGTAGCCGACAGCGGTCAGCGCCCGCCAGCCGAGCAAGGCGAAATAGTCCTCCGCGAAGCCGGCGCCCAGCAGCCCGCCGATCAACAGCAGCGCCCCTTCGGCGAAGGTGCGCCGAAAATCGGTGCGGGCGACCCGCCAGCCGGCCAGCGGCATGCTCAGGGCGGCGATCAAGGTAAAAAGCGTCAGCGGCAGGCCGACCAGAAACTGGGACGGAGGATCTTGCAGGGCGGTGGCGAGGCCACGGGCGTAGAGAGGTAGAAACGGTTGCGACAATTCGGTCGCGAAGACGAACAGGAACGTCGCCATGCGCGCCCCGACCAACCGGGCGGAACGGAATGGGGTCGGTCGTCCGTCCGGGGCGAGCGTGAACCCCTCTCGCAATTGCGCCAAGCTGGCCGCGAGCCGGCTGGCGGTCGCTGGCGCCGCCGCTTGCAGGGTTGCGGCCCGCCGGAGAATGTCCTGGTAGGCGGTGTTCGAGTGTTGTGCCAGCCGGTTCAACGATCCCGCCAGCCGGCCGGCCGGCCCGCGGCAAGCCGCTGCGGTGTGGCTGAAATTGCCGTGGGCCATTCGCTCCAGGACGGTTTCGAGCTGCCGCAGGGGGTCGAGCACGGCCTGATGGACGAGCAGGGGCAGCAGTTCGAAGGCGATCAGAGCGGCGATGACGAACACGATCGCGATATCGAACAAAATCTCCCGAAGTTGCCACGCGACGAAGCGGGCTTCGGCGCCGACGTGCAAGATGCCGGCAACCGCATGGCCGGAGTCGAGCGGCAGCGCGAGGTTGTAGAACGGACCCAGACGATTCGCCGCCAGCGGCGGAATCGCTGCCCCGAACCCGGAACGCTCCGCGACAGGTTCCGGCCGAACATCGGTGGATTGCGCCAGCGCGGCCAAGGTGGCACCGGCCAGCATTTCCGCCGTCGGCAGCGCGGGGCCGCGCTGGTACAGCAGCGCCCCATCGGGACGGGTGACCGCCAAATACGCCAAATCGGGATCGGCGGCGAGCACCGCGCCAAAAAAATCGGTCACTCCGGGCAGGCGTTCGAGCGGGATGCCGTACCGTAGAGCGCGTTCCAACTTGGCATCGACGGACGCGCCCACGGTCACCATCTTCCGGTCGAGCTGCGGGATGAGGCCGCGCTCGAAGGCCACCAGCGCGTGAGCCGAGAGGGCGGCAAGGGAAACGAGGATCAGCGCGAGGATCAATGCGAACAGCCAAACGTATCGAAAACCGGTCGGCCACCCGTTCATCGCCGGCGCTCCCGATCGGTCAACCGCTGTTCCAGTCGGAGGATCCGGTCCGCCCGCTCCAACCGGCGCCCCAATTCCCGGCTGCGTTGCTCGGCGGCGGCGTAAAGGGTTTCCAAGGTCGAGCCGGGTTCCGGTTGAAAATCGGCGTCGCGACGCTGCTCCAGATAACCTTCCAGGCCGGCGCGGGTCCGGTCAATCGCCCGTTTCATACCGCGAAACAGCAGCCAAACGCCGACCAGCGCGAGCAGGCTGGCGCCGATCAATATGAAAGCAGCGGCCCGGGTCAGGCCGGCCAGGGCTCGCTCCAATTCGCGGTCGTAAAACGCTCGGTCATAGCGCAAGGCGATGCCCCCGACCGCGCGCCCGAAGTTGTTGATCAGGGGAGCGCCGACCAGCAGGGTTTCCGGGTCGTTGGCCCACCAGACCGAGGTGGGCGGATTGCGGAGTATCCCCGTGACCCAGGTGGACGGCAGAGTGGAGAGCGGCGGTTTCGAGGGATCGCTTTGATGCTGGTAAAGCGCCCGGCCGGCGTGGTCGAAAACGATGATCGAGAGGATGCGGGAATCCTTGGCGGCTTCGCGCGCCAGGATGGCGGCGGTGTTGGCCATGGCCGTGGGGTCGAGGCCGAGGTCGAGCCCGAATTCGAGCGTGCCGCGCAGATCCTGAACCAGGAATCCCAGGCGCGATTCCGCCAAGCCGCCGAACGCGCGCTCGAACTTGGCGTAGTTCAGCAACACCGCCAAGCCGAGCACGAAGGCGATGAGGGCGATGATCGCGGCCGATACTTTGAGAGTCATGCTGCCAATAGTACTCCGGCCGGGCGCAGGGATGGGCGGCTTTCGTCGACCTGGCCTTCATTGAGAAGGTGTGGATGGGTTTATTGCCCTCGGTCGAAATGGCGTGGTGTTCGTCGCGCGCTCGGCTACAATTCCCGGTAGAAGTTTGGCGAATTTCCAGCTTCCGCGACCGGGCCGCGCCAGTTTTCGAGGGGCCGAACGTTGTTGAAAAGCAAGTGCCAGATGCGGTTTTACGAGGAGCTGAACGACTTTCTGCCGCTCGCGCGCCGCAAGGTCCGCTTCATTCACGAATTCCAGCGGCGCGCGTCCATCAAGGACATGATCGAAGGGCTCGGGGTGCCGCACACCGAAATCGATCTGATCTTGGTCAACGGCCAGTCGGTGGATTTCACCCATATCGTCCGGGACGGGGACCACATCAGCGTCTATCCCGTGTTCGAATCTTTCGATATCCAGCCGATTGTTCGGGTCCGGCCCCGGCCGCTGCGCGCCAGCCGCTTCGCGCTCGATGTCCATCTGGGCAAGCTGGCGCGGTATCTGCGGTTGCTCGGGTTCGACACGCTTTATCGCAACGATTACGGCGATGCCGAGCTGGCGGCGCTGTCCGGCGCGGGCGGCCGCGTTCTGTTGACTCGCGACCGGGATCTCCTGAAGCGGGCGGTGGTGACCCACGGCTACTACGTGCGGGCGACCGATCCGCGCCGGCAGGTCGAGGAAGTGGTGGAGCGGCTGGACCTTTACGGCGCGATCCAGCCGTTCCGGCGTTGCGCCCGCTGCAACGGCTTGCTGGCGACGGTGTCAAAATCCCAGGTCTGGGAGCGGTTGCCGCATGAGACCCGCCGCCATGTCGAAGCGTTCTGGGAGTGCGACGCTTGCAAGCATCTGTACTGGGAAGGCAGCCACATGCCGCGCCTCCGGGGTTTTATCGAGAACCTGCGCGCCCGCGCCGCCACGCCGGCAACTGGACAAATCGCCGGCGCTGGGAAATGATTCGCCCGCGCGAGTCCGCGCGAGTCCGCGCGCCCGGCCGAGCCGGTTCACCCGCCAACCCACCCTATTCTGAAGGATTTGCCATGCGTTCGCGGTTGTTGTTGCCGCTGCTGCTCCTGGTAGCGAGCCTGAGCTGGGCTCAGGAAACGTCCAATCCGGCCGGATTGGAGCCCATCCCCGACGGAACGCCGGAAACGGGCCGGGATCTGAACGTGCCGGCACCGGAAGTCACCATCCGCCAGCGCGGCGACCGGGGGAGCGTCGAGGAGTATCGGGCCGGCGGCGTGCTGTATATGATCAAGGTCGTGCCCGCCAAGGGAGTGCCCTATTATCTGGTGGATACCGATGGGGACGGCAGTCTGGAAACCCGGTACAGCGAGCTTGAAGACGGCATGCTGATCCCGGCCTGGGTCTTGCTGCGCTGGTGATCGACGACGGCGGAAACGGGGAGCCACGGATCAGCGCGGCGGTCGCCATTCGACGGTTTCTCGCTTCAGTTGCGCTCGGTTCTTGACCCGTTCTGCCGACCGGGATTTCTGGTGCGCGCCGCCCTTGCGCAGGATCGGCGCGGCGGCGACGGGATTGCGGTGTTGGCGCATCGAAAGTTCTCCGGGTAGCCCCTTCCCGCCGGATGCGGTGAGAAGGGAGTTGCGAGCTGCGGGTTGCGGGTTGGGGCGCGAGTCCGCCTCAACCCTTGACGCAGACCACCTGCTTGAGGGTATGTACGACTTCGACCAGATCGGACTGGTTGGCCATCACCTCGTCGATATCCTTGTAAGCGCCCGGAATTTCGTCGAGCACCCCCGCATCCTTGCGGCACTCCACCCCGGCGGTTTGCGCGATCAGATCCTGCGGATCGAACGCTTTTTTGGCCTTGCCCCGGCTCATCCGGCGCCCCGCCCCGTGCGAGCAGGAGCAGAAGGACTCCGGCTCGCCCTTGCCGCGCACGATGTAGGACTTGGCGCCCATGCTGCCGGGGATGATGCCCAGATCGCCCTCGCCGGCGCGGATGGCGCCCTTGCGGGTGACGAATAGCTTCTCGCCGAAATGTTGCTCGACCGCCACGTAGTTGTGATGGCAGTTGATCGCTTCCCGGGTCAGGGTGAACGGCGTCATCTGCTGGGCCAGGGCGTCCAGGATCAGGCGCATCATCTCGCGGCGGTTGGTCATGGCGTAATCCTGCGCCCAGTGCACCGCTTCCACGTAGTCGTCGAAGTGCTGCGCGCCTTCCTGCAAATAGGCCAGATCCCGGTCCGGCAGGTTGGCGAGATGCTTGCCCATGTCCTTGCGGGCCAAGTCGATGAAGTAGCGGCCGATGATGTTGCCGATGCCGCGGCTGCCGGAGTGCAGCATCACCCACACGTCCTGGTTTTCGTCCAGGCAGAGTTCGATGAAGTGATTGCCGCCGCCCAGCGTGCCCAACTGTTGCGCCCAGATCCGTTCGACGTGCTTCTGCATCTTGAGGATGCCGGGGTGTTTGCCGACGATGCGATCCAGCCCGCCGTCCAGGGCGCGGACCGCCGACGCCGGCACGCCGGGCTTGCCTTCGTGCATGGCGAAACCGACCGGCACCGCCGCCTCGATCGCCGCCCGCAACGGCCGCAGGTTGTCCGGCAACTGGCTGGCTTTCAGGCTCAGCCGGACGGCGTTCATCCCGCAGCCGATATCGACCCCGACCGCCGCCGGAATAATGGCGCCCTTGGTGGGGATGACGGCGCCCACGGTCGCGCCGATGCCGACATGGACATCGGGCATCGCCGCCACGTGGCTGTGGACGAACGGTAGTTGGGCGATGTTGGTCAACTGTGCCAGCGCTTGGTGATCCACATCGTCGGTGTAGATTTTGACCGGCACCTTGCCCTTGGTGATAATCCGCTTGATCGGCATGATGTGCTGCTCGCTGCAATGAGGGGGTCGGGAATCGCGTTTCCCAACAAAAAAACCCTGGAAGACGGTTGTCTTCCAGGGTTTTCCAATCGTGGGATGCAGGCTCGGAAGACAGCGCGGCCTTCCGAGGGGCGTCCGGAAGGCGTTACATGATGGCGAGTTCTGGTTTGAGCATGGAAACTACCCTCCGAACGAGAGACGGCTGAAAAATTTTTCGAAAAAGATTATTCAAGCTCGACCGCACGATGTCAAACGATGAATGCAATAAACTGCCTTACAGGTACGTTCCGGATGTTTTTGTCGATGAGGCGGGCTTGAACGATGAGCTTTGATTTAATTTTGGCATTAAAATTGCTTAATCAAGTGCAGATTCTAGGCTAACGGAGCGCAATGGTGAGATGCTGATGGATTCGGGATGGACTGTTGCGGCGCACCAAATACTTTTGAAGGGCTGTTCAGCGGGATTTCAGCAATTTCGATCCATGCTTCAAACCCTAGTGAAGCAGCCGCTTTGGAAAAGTAAGGTTGGGTATGGTTGATAACGATTGTATTGTGTTTTATGTATAATACCCGGCGCTTTTGACATTAAAAATATTCGCGATACCGTTTTTCTAGAGATTTTCCATAAAAAAATCTACGATATTGTAAACATATAATTCATCCACGTAACGACCGTCTTTCAGAAGAAGTTTTTCAATAGGTATATCTCGTCTCTGAAATCCTTCCTCAAGAGCCACGACAAGCTGGATGATATCGATTGAGGCAAAAGTCAGATCTTCGACCAACCTGATATTCTCATCAATAGGGCCAGCATGATCGATATCCCAGTCTCGTGTCATATTGTCGAGAATTTGGATCACTTTGTCGAGGATAGCTTGTCTGTCAGCATTCATTTTACTGTCAATCCCGTGCCAAAATTCAAAACATAAAGCAATTATAGCCGCTTAAAATTCTTGCAGGCAAGTGGTATAAACAGCTTACCGCAAGGGAAATTAATTTCATTGCTTTTGGCTTACGATAAATGCTGTGGATAAATAATATTCAAAATCGATCTTGATGTGGATTATCGCCACGGGATCATCTGACTAACAAGCTAACGAAAAAGCTTCTTCTTATCATTGACAGGGTATCGAGAAATGAATCAAACCAGCACGTGGAAACCGCTTGTCAAGCGCCTTGATTCTGGGGAACGAGAGCGCCTCAAAATTGCCAAAGAGTTGCTTCGCAAGAAGCAACATGAAGAAGCGTTGGTTGAATTCAATGCTATTTTGGAAAACAATCCCCAGTCCATCAATGCGTTGCTGGGGATCGGTCTCGTCTATTTGAGGCAAGAGCATCTCGATGAAGCCTTGGCGCGATTCAAGCAGGCTAAGCTACTCGATCCCTTGCAACCCAAGCCGTATTTGCTTGAGGGTTTTGTTTTGCTGCGCCAAGGAAATATGGCAGAAGCCGAACAGGTATTCAAGGCGGTATTATCGCTGGATTCTCGATCACATCGAGCGTTGCTCGGTCTCGGGGAAGTATTTCTGACCGCTAAGCGTTACGATGACGCGTTGATTCATTTGCGGGAGGCGTTACGCTATAACCCGCAGTTAGTGGCGCCAAGGCTGCTGAGCGCCAAAATTTATTCCGAACAAGGAAAGTTTGATGAAGCGGTCGGGGAAATTCGCACCGTTTTGGAAATAGACCCGGGACAAGCGAGAGCTTATTTCCAGTTGGCCCGATTGCACGCCAGCCGGAACGAGCTTGGCAAAGCGGCGGAAGTTCTGGCCTTGGCCATGGAGAAGCTACCGAATAACAATACCTCGCTTTATCTGAAAATCGGCTTGCTGGCCAACGACATCAAGCTTTATGATATTGCGGAAAACGCGTTTCGCGCTTTGCTCGATCTTCAACCAAATCGCCTGATCGTGCAAATTTATTTGGTTGAAGCCATGATCGGCCTCGGTAAGTTTGATGAAGCGGAAGCCTGCCTGAAAAAGTTACCGCTCAACAAACAGTACGCCGGATTAATTCACAAACTCCTCGGCGATATCTACTACCAGCGCGGTCAATTTCAAATCGCTGTCGAGGAATATCGCGCGACGGTTTTGGGCGTTCCCGAGCTGGCCAAGCAATTTTCCGAGCTGATCCATGATGCCGACGACATCCAGAGCGATGATTGGGAAAATTTGGCGGAAATTTATCAGCCTTCATTGGCTGCAGTCCTGATCGATCAGACCGACCGCTTGCGCGAGTTGCGGGCCCGCCGCCGCAACCAGCGTTGATCCGGGGTGGCGAGAGATCGACCGATGAATCATTTGGTTTACCTGATCATGGATAGCTGTCGCTATGATAGCTGCTCCGTGGCGAATACCCCGAATATTGACTCGCTGGGTGCTGTCGAACGTCGCTTCAGCTATGCTTCTTGGACCTCCCCTTCGCATTACGCCATGCTGATGGGCATGATGCCCCACAATAGCCCGTGCGGCGTGTTTGCTTCGGAGGTCTACAAGGGCGAATTTAAAAAATGGGTTGGGCGACTGGGTATTGAAGGGCTTTCTTTTAAAACCTTCGTGCCAGAGTTGTCCTTGCCGAAGATTCTCAAGGATTATGGCTATCGGACCATCGCTCGGGTGTCCCTGCCGGTACTGAACGCCCACGCCGGTTTGAACCGTTTTTTTGACGATTACCTGCTGATGGACAACCACAACGATTTTGCCGGCATGGTGCGCGAAATCGCTTTTCCCGATCAGCAACCGCGATTCTATTTTTTGAACTTGGGTGAAACCCATTACCCTTATATGCTAAACGGCGCCGATCTGCCGCACATTTCCGGCGTTCACGGCGTGCTCAAGGGCTTGCGCGATTCGACCCCCGAACCGGCTTCGGGTGTGGAGACATTTTTTCCGGCCGAGGAAATGCGGCGCTTACACCGGCAACAAATCCGCTGCGTTGAATATGTGGACGGCCTGATCGGCGATCTTTATCGGAAATGTCCCGCGAACACCTACTTTATCGTTACCGCCGATCACGGCGAGCTGTTTGGCGAGGGCGGCTATTTCGGGCATGGACCCATCATGCACGAGAAGTGCTTTGAAGTCCCTTTCGTCGAGGGATTGCGTCCCACGCCGGTGGATCGGGATATCCCGTGAATGTTCGCAACGCGATAACTTCATTTCCTCGAAGCGGAACGAAACCGTATGCCCGCGCCTAGCCACGACCCGTTGGCCCCACTGTTTTTGCTGGCCCCTTCCCGGTCTTTCACCTCGTTGATCTGCGCTATTTTGGGTCAGCATCCGCAACTCTATGGCCTGCCGGAACTCAACTTGTTCATGGCCGATACCATGACGAATTTTTGGCGGGGCGGCGATAGCGACAGCAGTCGAAAATCCATTTATTGGCCGATGATGCGCCACGGTCTGCTGCGCGCGGTCGCCCAACTGTACGCCGGCGAGCAAACCATCGACAGCATCGCCATGGCGTACCGCTGGATCAGGGTGCGCGCCGGCAAAACCACGGGCGAGGTCTATCGGGAGCTGGCGACCCGGATTCAGCCCTTGCAAGTGGTGGAAAAGAGCCCCGGCTACACGCGAAAGCCGCTCTATCTGGAACGCTTGCTCCGCGCTTTTCCCAACGCCCGTTTCATCCACTTGCTGCGGCATCCGCGCGGTCAGGCGGAGTCCATGTTCAAGCTGCACACCGGAAAAATGATGCTGTTGCTGTTGAATTCGATCGATTATTCCGACCGGGTTCCCGAACTGGACCCCCAGGTGTTTTGGTACGAATCCAACGCGATGATCATGCGGTTCCTCGACCGGGTGCCGGCCGAAAACTGGATGCGCGTCCAGGGCGAGGATTTCATCACCGATCTCGACGCCGCGCTCGGTCGAGTTTGTGACTGGTTGGGCATTTCCAGCGCCCCCGCCGATTTGGAGGCGATGAAGCATCCCGAGCGCTCTCCTTTTGCCCGCGTGGGACCGGCGACCGCGCGCTTGGGCAACGACATCAACTTCCTGCTGGACGCGCGCATTCGTCCCGCGCGGGTCCATCGCTATAGCCTTGACGGGCCCTTGCCGTGGCGTTCCGACGGCAAGGGATTCAGCCCGAGGGTCGTCAAGCTGGCTACCGAGTTTGGATACGAGTAATTTACCGGGATTGTAACCCTACAGGTGATCGACCGATGCACGATGGAAGCGATGTGGAAATTCGACGCGCCCGGTTGCGCGCTTTGCGGGAACGGTACGAGCAAAACGCGGCGACGGTGGAAATTCCACCCCCAGAGCCGAGTCGCGGGCGCGACGCCGAGCGAGGATCGGTTGCCGGTCATCGAAAACTGGCGGGGCCGGGTCGCGGGCGCGGCGCCGAGACCGCACGGCTGCCGGTTCCGGTCCAGCGGCACCCTGCGGGTTCAAAGGATGGAGGCGGGCAGCGAGCGGCTGGGGGGCTTTTGCAGCGGGTGGCTGCGTTTTTGACCCAGGAAGGTCCCGGCGCCAAGTTCGTTGCGGGGACCCGGATTCGCGAGGATCGCTTGGGACAACTGGTGCAGTTTCTCAAGCGGCGTGGCGCCGCGGCCAACGGCCAGCAGGCCCAACGCGCTCGGGGAGTTTTGGCTTATTTGACCGAGACGGCGCCCGGCGAACGCATGATCGCGGGCGTCAACATCGTGCGGGCGGCGTTGCTCCTGGAACGCGCCGACGGCCAGCAACCCCATGCCAAGGGGAGGGCGGTGGACTTTGCCGAGGATACGGGAATTATCGAGGGCGATGTGTTGGCCGTCGAATCCGATGCGGCCGAAGACCCGGTCGAGGAGGATAGCTTGTCGGCGCTGGTGGAGCGGGCACAGCGCCTGAGCGAGGAGTTGCTGGCGGTGCAAAATCGAATCGCGCGCCGGGTCGTCGGCCAAACCGAAGTCGCTCAACCGGCCGCAACCGCGCGGCCCGATATCGCGGCTCGATCGGATGCCCCGAAGCCGTCGCCGAAATCGAACGGCGAATGGTATATGGATTTTCTGGATTAGCCCCTGGCATTGGGAGTGGCGGAGCATGGCGGAACATGAGGGGGGCCGTTTGGATCGGCCGCGAAACCCCAAGCAAGCGAAGTTGGCGGCGGGCGACCGGGGCGACGACGGGAAATCAAACTCTGGCAAGGACCCTTTCGGCAAGATGCCGATCTTGAAACGGCTGATGGAAAGCCCCGAAATCCGGGAAACCCTGCTGGCTTGGCTGTTGCAAAATCGGCGCGGCTTGGTGGGGGGAAGCGGGCCAACCCTTGCGCCCGAGCCGACCGGCGGGATCGAATACGGGTTCGGGCAATTGCAGCGGCGCGAGGAATGGGCGACCTCCAGCACCCTGGAAGAAGTCACCCGCTATTGCCAGCAACTCCGACATCGCGCTGACTGGATGGAGGCGACCCTGACCGAAACCCTCAAGGAATTGGAGCGGATCGAGCAGATCCGGCAAGCCATGTTGGCCGACGCCAACGGCGATTCGGCCCCTGCGGGTTGAACCGAACGCTCATGGCCGGAGGGCAGTCTGCGCGGCCCGCGCCGAATCCCGCCGCTATCGCGATTGTCGGGATGGGCGTGTTGCTGCCGGGCGCTCACGAGCTGCGCGCCTATTGGGCCAATATCCTCAACGGCGTGAACAGCCTCCGCGAAATTCCGCCCGAACGCTGGGACTGGCGGCTGTATTACGACCCCGACCCGAAGGCGCCCGACCGGATTTATTCGCGCTGGGGCGGTTTCATCGGCGAGATCGCTTTTGATCCCGGTCGCTATGGGATGCCGCCGGTGGCGCTCAAGGCGGTCGATCCCTTGCAATTGCTGACGCTGGAACTGATCCGCCAGACTCTCGACGACGCCGGGTTCGATCCGGCGAAGCTGGATCGGGAGCGGGTGGCGGTGCTGCTGGGCGCGACGGGTGGGCCGGGCGATTTTTCCCTGGATTACGCCGTGCGGGCGGCATTGCCCGGCATCGTCGGCGATCCGGGCGGGGAAGCGCGGGCGCGCTTGCCGGAGTGGACCGAGGATTCCTTCCCCGGCCTGTTGCTCAACGTGGCCGCCGGACGGGTGGCCAACCGCTTCGATTTCGGCGGGATCAACGGCACGGTGGACGCCGCCTGCGCTTCGTCTTTGGCGGCGATCTATCAGGCCGCGAACGAACTCCGGCTGGGCAAGTGCGATCTGGCGCTGGCCGGCGGCATCGACGTGATGCAATCGCCGTTCATGTATCTCTGTTTCGCCAAGACCCAAGCCTTGTCGCCGCGCGGTTGCTGCCAGACCTTCGACGAACAATCGGACGGCATCGTGATTTCCGAAGGCTTGGCGGCGGTGGCGCTCAAGCGTTTGGCCGATGCCGAGCGGGATGGTGATCGGGTCTACGCGGTCATCCGGGGTATGGGCGGTTCCAGCGATGGCCGCGCCAAGGGCTTGACCGCCCCGCGCCCGGAAGGCCAGTTGCGGGCCTTGCGCCGGGCGTATGAAGAAGCGGGCTATTCGCCGGCGACGGTGGGCTGTTGGGAAGCGCACGGCACGGGCACGGTGGCCGGCGACCGGGCGGAACTGGAAACTCTCGCCACCCTGCTGGCGGAAGCGGAAGCGGCTCCGGCCAGTTGCGCGGTGGGGTCGGTCAAGACTCTGATCGGGCACACCAAAGGCGCGGCGGGCGCGGCGGGGTTGGTCAAGGCCGCGCTGGCTCTGCATCACCGGGTATTGCCGCCGCATGTCGGGGTCCGCCAACCCCTGCCGGTCTTGCGCGATCCGGCGAGCCCCTTGGTGTTATGCCCGGAACCGCAACCCTGGGTACGCCATCCCGAGCATCCCCGGCGGGCGGCGGTCAGTTCCTTCGGGTTTGGCGGCATCAATTTTCACGCGACCTTGGAAGAATATGAGAGTTCCCTGACCGCGCCTGCGGGCTTGACGGAATGGCCGGCCGAGTTATTTGTCTGGCGGGCGGCGAGTCGCGCTGACCTGATGGAACGGTTGCGGTCGCTGCAAGCGGCGTTGGCGCTGGGCGCACAGCCTCGGCTGGCCGATCTGGCGTTGGCGATGGCGCGAGCCGCGCCGGCCACGGGCGAAACCTTGGCCATCGTCGCCGAATCCCTCGCGCAACTGGCCGAGCGGCTAGACGCGGCGCTGGCGGGCTTACTGGCCGGAGAAATTGCCGCGAAGGGCGTTTACTGGACAACGGCCCCCCTGTTGCGGGAGCCGGGCGCGAAGCTGGCGGTGCTGTTTCCGGGACAGGGCAGCCAGTATCCGGGGATGTCGCGGGAACTGGCGGTTTTGTCGCCCGAAATACGGGCGGCCTTGGAACGGGCTGATGCGGTATTCGCCGCGACGCCGACCGGGCGCGCGCTGTTTCCGGTTCGTTTGAGCGCGCTGATCTATCCGCCCCGGCGTTTCGCCGAAGATGAGATGAAAACCGCACAGGCCAATTTGACCCGGACCGAAATGGCCCAGCCCGCTTTGGGCGCGGTCATGGCCGGGTTGTGGGCGTGGCTGCTCCGGTTGGGGTTGCGGCCGGATCTGGCGGCGGGACACAGCTACGGCGAATACGTCTCGCTCCATGCTGCCGGCGCGTGGCCGCTGGAAACCCTGCTGCGATTGTCGGAAGCGCGCGGCCGTTTCATCGTCGAGGCGGCGGCGGGTGGCGAGCTGGGAACCATGTTGGCGGTGGCGGCCGACCGGGCGAGCGTGCAAGCCCTTCTCGGCGATCTGCCCGGCATCACCTTCGCCAATCATAACGGTCCCAGCCAACTGGTCTTGTCGGGCCATCCGGCGGATTTGGAGGCCGCCCGGCAACGCCTGGATTCCCGAGACATCACGGCCACCCCGCTGCCGGTGGCGGCGGCCTTTCACTCGCCGCTGGTGGCGCCCGCTCGGGAACGGCTGGCGGAATTCATGGCCGAGGTGGAATTCCAGGCGCCGGCCTTCGCGGTCTATGGCAATGCCGACGCCCGGCCGTACCCCGGCGATCCCGACGCCATTCGCGCCCGCTTGGGCGAGCATCTGGTCGCTCCCGTGCGTTTTATGGATGAAATTCGAGCCATGCGCGCGGCGGGGGCGCGAGTGTTTCTCGAAGTCGGTCCCAAGGAGGTTTTGACCCGCCTGACCCGCCAGATTCTCGGCTCGGAACCGCATCTAGCCGTCGCGACCGATGGGTCGGGAGGCGGGATGATCGGTTTGCTGCACGCGCTGGCGGCGCTGTGGTCGCAGGGAGCGGCCCTGAACGTCGAACGGCTGTTCGAGGGGCGCGCGGTCGCCGCGCCGGATTTGGAGCGGCTGGTGGAGACCACCCGGCCGGCGGTGCCGTCGCCGCGAGCGTGGCGGGTCAGCGGCGGATACGCGCGCCGTCCCGATGAGCCCGCCAAGACGGGTCGCCTGCCGCCGTTGACCGCCGCCGAGGCGAATTCCAGCCCCGTCGATCTGCCAGCCACTTTTTCGTCTTCCGCACGTCCTGTCGGAGTTTCCATGTCACCCCCGAACCAACCTCTTTCCGGACCCTTGTCCGTCTCGGCCTCTGTTCCAGCCGCGTGGCCGGCGGATCAGGCGATGGCGGCCTACCAGGACACCATGCGCCAGTTCCTGCAAGTGCAGGAGCGGGTGATGCTGGCCTATTTCGCCGCCGGCCGCGACGAAACCGCGCCGGTGGCCTCATTCGCTCCGGCGCTGGCGCTGCCGCGACCCGCCGCGCCCCCGCCGACTGCCGTGGCATCCCC
>WBZM01002057.1_pt1 | contig 18020 bp, 16 predicted proteins | sample 5204271 | NCBI WGS metagenome assembly WBZM01 (sample SAMN12344346, study PRJNA552823) | activated sludge metagenome | biome: Activated sludge suspended growth; feature: Nitrification reactor; material: Wastewater; isolation source: activated sludge from nitrification reactor of wastewater...
TACCCCCGGGAACCCGGCAAGGGCTGAATAGCTGGGGGCGCACCGGGTACGGGGGGCCCTGTCCCCCCATCGGCCGCCATCGCTATTTTCATCTGCTTTATGCCCTGGATTGCCAGTTGCCGGACCTCGGCGAGCCGCACAAGAACCGGCTCCTGGCGGCCATGGACGAGCACATCCTGGCCCGGGCGGAGCTGGTGGGAACTTACCAGAAGGGAGATGGGGAGTAGGAGGAAAGGGGGCGGCACCGGCGGCCCCTTTCTCGCTCACTTATCGCGGATGTAGTTGTAGATATTCAGGTAATCCATGCCTGGAATATTCCAGGAATAGTCGCTGCGCATGGCGTTCTTCATCAGCTCCCGGAAATGATCGGGGTGTTGGTAGTAGCAGGCGATGGCCCGCCCCAGGGCCGATTCCAGACCCGGCTGGTCGTAATTCTCGAAGACGTAGCCATTGCGCTCGTGCAAGGGGCGATGGGAATAGTCCTTATCGTAGACGGTGTCCGCCAGGCCGCCCACGGCGCGCACCACCGGGATGGTACCGTAGCGCAGGGCGATGAGCTGGGTCAGACCGCAGGGCTCGAACTGGCTCGGCACCAGCAGCATGTCGGCGCCGGCGTAGATGAGGTGTGACAACTCCTCGTCGTATCCGATCTCCAGGTGGCAATCCGGGCTGTCGTTCAGCATGCGCTTCAGGCCCCAGAAATCGGCGTTGATGCGCGCGTCCGGGCTGGAGCCAAGGAGCACGAATTGAGCACCATGCTCCAGGCTGTAGAAAATGGCGTGGCGCACCAGTTCCAGGCCCTTCTGGGGGTCGAGCCGCCCGATGAAGGCGATGATGGGCTTGGCGTTATCCGCCAGCAGGAAACGGTGGCGCAGGGCCCGTTTGTTGTCGTATTTGCCGTCAAGGGTGTCGAGGCCATAGCGCACGGGCAGGTAGCGGTCGACCTCGGGATTCCAGACGTCATAGTCGATGCCATTGACCACCCCACCGTATTTGAGGTGATGGGTGTGGAGGGTCGGCTCCAGGCCGAAGCCCTGGCCGCCGTCGCGGGTCTCGAAGGCGTACCGCGGCGAGACCGTGGTGGTGAAGTTGGCGTAGACGATGCCACCCTTGAGCAGGTTGAGGGCGTGGGGGTTGTGATTGTCGCGCAACCGGCTGTAATCGAAGAAGTGTTCCGGCCGGCCTAGCCCCGTGGCGCGCAACAGTTCCTGACCGGTGACCCCCTGGTGCTTGAAGTTGTGGATGGTCAGGCAGACCCGGGGATGGGTCATGCCCAGGTGCTGGTAGATCTCAAAAAGGAACAGCGGCACCAGGGCCGTCTGCCAGTCGTGGCAATGGATGATATCCGGGTGCTTGCCGGCCTTGAACAGGAACTCCATGGCCGCGCGGGAGAAAAAGGCGTAGCGCAGCAGGTCGTCGTTGAAGCCGTAAATGGCGCCCCGATTGAAGAAGTTGTCCGGGGAGTGGGGCTCGATGAAGAAGCACTTGCGATCGTGAACGAAGCCAAAGTAGACGGTGCAATGGATGGCGCCCTCATACCAGGGAACCCACAGGTCCTGGAAGGCGACATGGAGTTCGTAGATGTGGTCGTAGCGCAGGTTGTCGTATTTGGGCAGGATGATCTCGACATGGTTGCCGCGGATCGATAGCTCCCGCGTCAGGCCAAAGACCACGTCGCCCAGACCGCCAACCTTGGCCACGGGCGCCATTTCGGGGGTGATCTGGACGATGTAGAGGCTGGGCCCCTGATAGACGTAGGGGGAGGGCGCCTGGCTGGTGTCGGACTGTTCCGGGTAGGGTTCCAGGATGTGGACCGATTCCGGTTCCGCTTCCGACTCCGCGGCGGGGGGCGTAGCCTCGACCTGGACCTCGTCTGACACGGGGGCGGGACTCATGGGGGCCGGAGAGGCTGCCACCAGGGGCTCCACGGTCGCTGGGCCGGGAACAGGGGTGACTTCAGCGGCGGGAGCCGAAGGGATCTCGGTGGCGTCTAGCAGGTCGAGGGACGGCGCCGTGGTGACCATTTCGCTCAGATCGAGGGCCAGCGGCGCCAGGTCCGGGGGGGTATCCCCGGCAGGCGGTTGCCCGGGCTGATCCGCCGCCCTGCTGGCGCCAGGGCGAGGGGCCACGGGCACACCAGGGGCTGTGGGCACCCGAGGGGTGGCCTTGGGCGCGGCTCGCTCAGACCTGGCCGGGGAGGCAGGCTTAGGCGTAACAGTGGGTGTGACCTGCGGCGCTGAGGGAGGCGGTTCCGGCTTCGGGACCGGCCTGGGCGTATTAGCGGACGAGACCTGCGACGCCGGGGAAGCAGGCGCCGGCTTCAAGGGCGCCTTGGGCGTCGCGGGGGGTGTGACCTGCGGCGCCGGGGAAGACGGTGCGGGCTTCGGAGGCGCCTTGGACGCCGCGGCAGTTGTGACTTGTGGGGCAATGGAAACCGGCGCCGGCATCGGGGGCGTCTTGGCCGTCTCGGCGGGTTTTTTGGAATCGACTGATTTTTTGGCCATCGCATTATCCAGGTAGCGGGTCCTGCCAGAGCCTGGCAAGGGCCGGGACCACAACGGCCGTCACCATGGCCGTCACGGGGAATGTTAGGCGGATTATACCCCCCGCCACTGGCTTCCCCGTGGATCCGGGTTATTCCTCGGTTTCGACGATCACGCCGCTGCCGTCTCGTCCCTCGATGATGACCAGTTTACCCAGGGTGGGGTGGCGCAGGGCCCAGACGGTGAAGTCCAGGTGGGACCGGCTGGTGACAACCTCACACTCGTCACGCAGGTCCTTGAGGACTTGGGATTCGGCTTCTAAGGTGCGCATGATGACTCTCCGCGGCAAATAACCGGAAACTGCCTGGTGATGACCCTAGTTTACCGGGAAGCGACCAGTGATTCCCGCGTGGCGGCCACTCGGTTGGCCCGAAAGGCCGGGGAACGGCGATCGCCGCCACGCTGCCGAGGTTGGGCGCGTCGGTTGACCAGGCCCTCGATGTCCCGGGCGAAGGCCGCGTCGCCCAACAGCCAGGATTTATTGGTGGCGTCACGGATTCGCTGCACCGTCGCCGTCTCCAGGGGCGTGGCGCACAGGTCCCGGTATGCGGCCTGGCGAGCCTTGTTGGAGCGGCCCAGGCGCTGGTAGCCAGGATGGGGGCTGACCAGCCGATCCTCGACCCCCAGGGCATGGCAGCCGTAACTGGACCAGTCGTAGTCCCCCGGCCCGGCGACCAGACCGGCCCGGACCGGATTGAGTTCCACGTAGCGGGCACAGGGGAGCAAGAAGGCCTGCGGGTCCAGGAGGGTCGCCCGGTACCGTCCCTCCCACAGGGGGCCCGTGACGAGATAGCGTTCGTTGAAGTACTTGACGTAATAACGCCCGATGCTCTGCATCAGCTTGCCGACGCTGTCCTCGCCCTGGGGGGTCAGGAGCAGGTGGAAGTGATTGGGCATCAGGACGTAGGCATGGATGGCGCAGCCGAATTTTTCGCTGGCCTTGACCAATGACTCCCAGAAATACCAGTAATCGGCTTCATCCCGGAGGTAGGGGCGGTGGTCCAAGCCACGCTGGATCAGATGTTGGGGATAGCCAGGAAGGACGAAACGGGGCAGGCGGGCCATGGCGGGGGTGGCTCCTGTGGTAGTGATCTGGCACTAAGTATAGATCGCTCTCCTCAAGGGTCCGGAGAAGTGCCTCGCTGTTGCCTCGCCGTCGATCCGCGGGCGTGCGCGGGGGAAACGCCGCGCATCGTCTCGCTAAATTCGCGTCGCTAATCATCGCGTCGCTAAATTCTGGTAATGGGCGCATCAACTGCACTAAACTCCGCCCCAGTCGCGGCTGGCCATCCCGGGTGCCATACCCGGATGCGGCGGTGGCAATCAACCTGAACAATACGAGGAGCCCCACTGACATGAAACGCACATCCATTCTCTTGGGACTTGTTTGCCTGGGTCTGGCCTTCGTCGCCCAGGCCGAGGAGCCCATCGTCATCAAATTCAGCCATGTCGTGGCGTCGGACACCCCCAAGGGCAAGGCGGCGGAGCATTTCGCCAAGGTCGCCAGCGAAAAGACCAAGGGCAGGGTCAAGGTCGAGGTCTATCCCAATAGCACCCTCTACAAGGACAAGGAAGAGGTGGAGGCCTTGCAGCTCGGCTCGGTGCAGATGTTGGCCCCCTCCCTGGCCAAATTCGCCCCCTTGGGGGTGAAGGAATTCGAGGTCTTCGACCTGCCCTATATCTTTGACGGCTACGATCAGCTCCACGCCGTCACCGAGGGTCCGGTGGGCAAGTCCCTGCTCGACAAGTTGGGCGACAAGGGCATCCTCGGCCTGGCCTATTGGGATAACGGTTTCAAGGTCATGAGCGCCAATAAGCCCCTGCGCGAGGTCAAGGACTTCCGCGGCCAGAAGATGCGCATCCAGTCCTCCAAGGTCCTGGAGGCGCAGATGAAGGCCCTGGGCGCCAGCCCCCAGGTCATGGCCTTCTCCGAGGTCTATCAGGCCCTCCAGACCGGCGTGGTGGATGGCACCGAGAACCCCCCATCCAACCTCTACACCCAGAAGATGTATGAGGTGCAGAAGTACGTGACCCATTCCAACCACGGTTACCTGGGTTACGCCGTCATCGTCAACAAGCCCTTCTGGGAGGGTCTGCCCGCGGACATCCGCAAGTCCCTCGAGGAGGCCATGGCCGAATCCACCCAGTACGCCAACGACATCGCCAAGCAGGAGAACGACGACTCCCTGGCCAAGGTCAAGGCGAGTGGCAAGAGCGAGATCATCGAGCTCACCCCCGAGCAGAAACTGGCCTGGAAAAAGAGGCTGGTCCAGGTCCACAAAGAGATGGAAGGCCGGATCGGCAAGGACCTGATCGAATCCATCTACAAGGCCACCGGCTGCGATTGCGGCAAGCTCTGAGCCTAAAGCGGATCTAAAGGGCGGGGCGGCTGGCCCCGGTGCCGCCGCCCGTGCCCCTGGATCCCGGCAAGCTCCCGAGCCCCAGCCGACCTGACGCTCATCGCCTGACACTAGGTCGGGGCGAGTTCCCGGCCTGCCGGAGAATCGCCGTGCTGAAAGTCCTCGATCACCTGGAGGAGTGGCTCATCGCCCTCCTCATCGGGGTGGCGACCCTGATCATCTTCGTCGCCGTCCTCCATCGCTACACCCTCGACATGGCAGCGACCTGGGAATGGGATGCCCTCTACGATGCCCTGTTCACCATCAACCTGGGCTGGGCTCAGGAACTCACCATCTACCTGTTCGTCTGGATGGCCAAGTTTGGCGCCGCCTATGGCGTCCGCACCGGCATCCACGTCGGCGTGGATGTCCTGATCAATAACCTCCAGGAAAACATCCGCGCCAAATTCGTGCTGTTCGGACTCTTCGCCGGCGCCCTGTTCACCGGCACCGTCGGCTCTTTTGGCGTCAAATTCGTGTGGCACCTGGCCCACACGTCCCAGATCACCCCCGATCTGGAGATGCCGGTGTGGATCGTCTATCTCGCCATTCCCCTGGGCTCCTTCCTCATGTGCTTCCGCTTCCTGCAGGTGGCCTGGTCCTTCTACCGGACCGGTGAATTGCCCCAGCACGATCACGCCCGCGTCGAGGGCCTGGAAGAGGAAGTGGAAGCCGCCCAGGAAACCGGCCTACCCGAATGCGTCCTGATCGGCGAGGCCATTTCCATCGCCGAGGAGAAGGAACATATCCATGGCGCGCATCTGCCGGACTATGACCGGGCGGACGCGCTCTCTAGCAAAGAGGAGGGGCGTAAGTGAACGGTCTGATCATCTTTGGCATCCTGGTCGCACTGATGCTGACCGGCATGCCGGTCTCCATTGCCCTGGGCCTGACGGTATTGAGCTATCTCTTCGCCTTCACCGAGGTCCCCATCGAGTCCGTTGGCCTCAAGCTCTTCACTGGCATCGAAAAGTTCGAGATCATGGCGATCCCCTTCTTTATCCTCGCCGGCAACTTCCTCACCCATGGCGGGGTGGCGCGACGCATGATCAATTTCGCCACCAGCATGGTGGGGCACTACCATGGGGGACTGGGCCTGGGGGCCGTCTTCGCCTGCGCCCTCTTCGCCGCCGTCTCTGGCTCCTCACCAGCCACGGTGGTGGCCATCGGCTCCATCCTCCTCCCCGCCATGGTCAAGCAGGGCTTTCCCGCGCGGTTCGGCGTGGGCACCATCGCCAGCGCCGGCGGTCTGGGGATACTGATCCCGCCCTCCATCGTCATGGTGATGTATGCCGTCTCCACCAACTCCTCGGTGGGCGCCCTCTTCATTGCCGGCATCATCCCCGGGGCGGTGCTGGCCCTGATGCTGGGCCTGACCACCTGGTACATCGCCCGCCGAAACGGTTATCCCCGCATGCCCCGGGTCACCTGGGCGGGGCGAGTGAAGGCCTTCCGCAGTTCCGTCTGGGGCCTGCTGCTGATCGTCATCGTCATGGGCGGGATCTACTCCGGCATGTTCACCCCCACCGAGGCGGCGGCCATGAGCGCCGTTTATGCCTTCGTCATCGCCGTCTTCGTCTACAAGGATCTCAAGATCTGGCAAGTGGGACGGGTGCTGCTGGACTCGGCCAATATGTCGGCCATGCTGCTCTACATCATCACCAACGCCGTGCTGTTCTCCTTCATCCTCACCTACGAGAACATCCCTCAGGCCCTGGCGACCTGGCTGGTGGAGACGGGGCTGGGGCCCATCGGCTTCTTGGTGGTGGTGAACATCCTCCTGCTGCTGGCGGGGAACATCATGGAGCCCTCGTCCATCATCCTGATCACCGCGCCCATCCTTTTCCCGGTGGCGACCGCCCTGGGGATCGACCCGATCCACTTCGGCGTCATGGTCGTGGTCAACATGGAGATCGGCATGATCACGCCGCCGGTGGGGCTTAATCTCTATGTGGCGAGTGGTATCTCCCGGATGGGCATGACCGAGACCACGATCGCCTGCTTCCCCTGGTTGCTGACCATGCTATTGTTCCTCATGATCATCACCTACTGGCCGCCCCTGTCGCTGTGGCTACCCCGGACCCTGGGGATGATGTAGGCCTTTCCCGTGCGCCGGGGAAATAGACGACACATCACAGGTTTCGGCAACGGCAAGGAGGGTCGGGGAGACCAAGAGTTGATGTGCGATGACTATCGTCTGTAAAGATCCTCGGGGCCTTCCCGCCCCGTCGGTCTTTTTTAGTGGTTAGCGGCCCGCCGTGGATCTGAAAACCATGCTCAACATGCTGGCGGTCTTTCAAACCGCCGCCGCGTTGGGCATGTTGGTCGCCAACCAGAAACAGATCAGTTATCGGGGCTTTGGCCTCTGGACCCTGGCCTTTTTCCTGATGGCCTTTGGCATGACCCTGGTCAGCCAGCGGGGCAACATCGCCCCCTTCCTGAGTATCCTGGTGGCCAATGCCATGGTGCTCGGCGCGATCGCGGTCTTTCACCAGGGCACCCACCTCTTTCTCAAACTTCCCGGCCGTTCCCCGCTGTGGATCGATCTGGTGGTGATCGCCCTGGTCCTCCTCGCGATCCTGCCCCTGCAACCCACCCCTCCCGGGGTGGCCCTGACCCCCCGCACCCTGGCCCTCACCAGTGGCATGTTCATCCTCTGCGTCCATGCCGGGGTCCGCCCACTGATCCATAGGCGCTCTTCCTTCGGCCTGTGGATGTTCTCCAGCGGTCTGGTGTTCCTCGCCCTGTTGAACCTTTCCCGGCTAGCCTTCGCCCTCCAGGCCGATACCCCGCTCTATGATGAGCAGTCCTTGTGGAAATCCAACATGGTCTGGGGCGCCACCGTGACCATCATGATTCTGGTCGGCTGTCTGATGCTGGTCCACGAGGTCACCCTGGAAAAGCTCCAGCGGCGGATGGCCGAGATCGACGATCTCAACCGCAACCTGGAGACCCGGGTCGCCGAGGCCACGGCCCTGCGCATCACCCAGCAGGACATGCTGGTGCGCCAATCGCGCCAGGCGGCCATGGGGGAGATGCTGGGGACCATCGCCCATCAGTGGCGGCAGCCCCTCAGCACCATCGGCCTCATCGTCCAGAGCCTGCGCAAGGCCTTCGACAACCAGCGCCTAGACGCGGCCTTCATGGCCAAGGCCGATGCCGACGCGCGCCGGCAGATCGAGATCATGTCGGATACCATCGACACCTTTCGCGCCTTCCTCAAGCCGGACAAGCAGAAGGCGGCCTTCTTCCCGGCTCGGGTCCTGCGCGAGGCCATCGCCTTTCTGGAGCGGCAACTAGCCGCCAGCCAGATCCAGGTCCAGACGGACATAGCCCCCGGGGAACTGACGGTCATGGGGAACCCCAATGAGTTCAAGCAGGCCCTGATCAACCTGATCGTCAATGCCCGGGAGGCCATCCAGGCCCGCGCCGCCCGTGGCTGGCCGGGGGCTGGGTGGATCCAGGTCACCCTGGGCAGTGACCAGGGCCAGGTGATCGTCCGGGTGGTCGATAACGGCGGCGGTTTTGCCCCGGAGGATCGACCCTCCCTGTTCGACCCCTACTTCACCACCAAAGAGGCGCAGGGGGGGACGGGTCTCGGGCTCTACATCAGTCGGTTGATTATCGAGGATGGCATGAATGGTCGCATCGAGGCTCGTAACGCGGGGGAGGGCGCCGAATTCGTCATCCACCTCGAGGCGTGCCGGCATGGCTGATCTGCGGGACCTCAAGCTGCTCTATGTCGAGGACGAGGAGGAGCAGCGGGAGTTGGTGAAAGGCCTGCTGGAAATGGATGGCGCCCAGGTGATCGGGGCGGCCAACGGGGTCGCGGCCCTGGAGTGCCTGGCCTACGCCGAGGTCGACATCCTCGTCAGTGACCTGCGCATGCCCTTCCTCGATGGCCTCGGCCTGGCGGAACGGGTGCGCCGGCAATATCCCCAGATGCCGGTGGTGCTGTGCACCGCCTTTACCGATACCGACTATCTGCTCCGCGCCATCGAACTCGGGGTCAGCGCCTATGTCCCCAAACCCCTGGATTACGACAAGCTGGCCGCGGAGATCGACCGGGTCGCGGGGGCGGTGCGCCAGCGCCAGCGGATCGCCCGGCTGGAGCAGGAGGCCCTGCGACCCCTCAGCCGGGTCCTGGGCGACTCCCCCAGCATGCGCGCCGTCGCCGCCCAGGCCCGCGCCCTGGCCCAGACCCGTTATCCCATCCTCCTGCTGGGGGAGACCGGCACCGGCAAGTCCCTACTGGCGCGCAAGCTCCACGAGGCCAGTCCCCTGTCCGCGGGCCCCTTCGTGGTCGCGCATCTGGGGGCCATTCCTGAAACGACGGCGGAATCGGAACTCTTCGGCCATGTCCGCGGCGCCTTCACCGGCGCCCTCAAGGATCGTCTGGGCCTCTTCCGCCAGGCCCAGGGCGGCACCCTCTTCTTGGACGATATCGACACCGCCTCCCTGGCCCTCCAAGCCAAGATCCTCCATGCCGTGGAAACCGCCCACATCACCCCCCTGGGCGGGGATCGGCCCCTGCCCGTCGATACCCGCCTCCTCGCCGCCAGCAATGTCGATCTTCTGGCGGCGGCCCAGGCCGGGCGTTTTCGCCTCGACCTCTTCTATCGCCTCGGCAATCTCCCGCTGCGCCTGCCGCCCCTGCGCGAACGCGGCGAGGAGATCCTGACCTTGGCGCGCGCCTTCCTGCGCGAGGCCTGCAACGATCTCGGGCGGGAGGTGCCGGAGACCGAGCCCGCGGTGCTGGATCTGCTCCGCGCCCATCCCTGGCCTGGCAACCTGCGCGAACTGAAATTCGTCATGCACAGCCTGGCGATCTTCGCCGGGCCGGGCCTGACGACGGCGGACCTCCAGGCCCGGCTCCTCCCGCCATTCGCTGACCCCCAGACGCCGCCCGGGGCAGGGCTGCCCACCGGCCAGCCGCTGACTCTGGCCGAGGCGGAGGTGGCCGCCATTCGCGCGGCCCTGCACGCCGCCAAGGGCGTGCGCACGGAAGCGGCACGTCTCCTCGCCATCGACTACCAGCGCCTCAAACGCAAGCTGATCAAATACGGCTTGGCGCCCTAGCGCTCGCCCACCCGACCTGAGACCCAGAAAATTGCTGGGCGAGGTCAATATTTCGGGTAGTCAAAATAACCAGTCCTCATCACATCACCCGGCGCCTGGTGTTCGGCATCCCTGGATGACCGATTGATTGCAAAACAATTACGGTTTAAGGACCGGCTGGCATGAATTCTGTTATGCACTTCGGGATGCCCTGATCTGCCGATGCCCGCCGCTAGCTGTCCCGCGGCGCGGGGTCAGGGTGCCCTGACCGGTGCTGGCCTGAGCCAGCACCGCCCATCCAGTTGGCCAGCCTGAAAGGGGACCCCGATGTTTAGCGCCATGATGCCGAAAAAGAACGAGTTTTTTGTCCAGTTCAACAACCATGCCGATCGCTGCGCCGCAGCTGGCAATGCCATGATGCGGATGATGACGCAACTGGGCAGGTCCCCGGAAGAGGTCTCCCGCCTCATCCAGGAAATCGACATGGCGGAGTCCAGTGGTGACGACATCGAGCATGAAACCATCGTCATGCTGCACAAATCCTTTATCACCCCCATCGACCGCGATCAGATCCATATGATCACCAGCGGTCTCGACAGCATCCTGGACCGCATCCAGGATGTCGGCGAGTCGGTCACCCTTTATGACATCCGGGAGGCGACCCCCGAGGCGCGGGAGATGGCGGAAATCGCCGCCGACGCGGTGGAAAAGGTGCGCAAGGCCGTCGCCCTGCTCGACAACCTGGCCGAGGCCGCCACCGCGCTGGAGCACTGCAAGGCCGTCGACGAATTGGAATCCAAGGCCGACAAGGTCTGGCGCGCCGGCATGTCCCGCCTCTTCCGCGAGGAAAAGGATCCCGTTCAGATCATCAAGCTGAAGGGCATGTACCAGATCCTGGAGGACGTGCTCGAGGCGGCCGAGGACGTGAGCCATACCCTCGAAGAAGTCATCCTCGCCAACGCGTGAGGAACCCCCAATGGAAGCTCAATCCGCGGTTTTAATCGGTACCTGGACCCTGGTCCTGCTCATCGCGGTGGCGCTGGCCTTCGACTTCATGAACGGGTTTCATGACGGGGCCAACTCCATCGCCACCATCGTCGCCACCGGGGCCATGACCCCCAAAATGGCAGTGCTCTTTGCCGCCTCCCTCAATTTCCTCGCCATCTGGGTCTTTCAGCTCAAGGTCGCGGCCACGGTCGGCAAGGGGGTGATCGATCCCTCCTTCGTGGATCACTACGTCATCTTCGGCTGTCTCAGCGGGGCCCTGTTCTGGAATATCGTCACCTGGTACTACGGCATCCCGTCCTCGTCCTCCCATGCCCTGATCGGCGGCCTGGTGGGCGCCACCATCGCCAAGATCGGCGGCGGCGACGCCATCGTCTGGGGCAGCCTCTGGCAACTCAAGGGTCTCATCACCGTCCTCTGCTTCATCATCCTCTCGCCCCTCCTCGGCTTTCTGATCGGCGGCACCCTGCAGGTCCTCACCGCCTGGATCTTCCGTAATCAGACGCCGCACAAGGTTGGGCGATGGTTCCTGCGCGCCCAGATCGTCTCGGCCGGTATCTATTCCCTGGCCCATGGCGGTAACGACGCGCAGAAGACCATCGGCATCATCTGGCTTCTGCTGATCACCGCCGGGGCCGGGGCCGTGCCCCTGATCGGACATGAAGTGACCAAAGACGTTTCCACCTTGCCGATGTGGATAATCTATGCCTGCTATGGCGCCATCGCCTGGGGCACCTATTTGGGTGGCTGGCGCATCGTCAAGACCATGGGCTCTAAGATCACCAAGCTGACCCCGGTCAGTGGCTCCAACGCCGCCCTCGGCGGAGGCATCACCCTGGGCCTGGCGACCATGGCCGGTATCCCGGTCTCCACCACCCACACTATCACCGGCTCCATCTTTGGCGTTGGCAGCACCCGTGGCAAGTATGCCGTCCGCTGGGGGTTGGCGGGGCGCATTGTCATGGCCTGGGTGCTGACCATCCCAGCCAGCGGCCTGGTGGCCGGGATCTTCTGGTGGATCGGGACCAAGACTTTCTGAGGCCAAATCCCGCTTAGCCGGCAGTGCCCGCCAGGGATGGCGGGGGTGTCAAACCCCGACGACCGGCTGAAGAGGTATCCTTTTGGTGAACGCCTCGGGCGGGGCCAGCGACTCCCCCAGCGTCAATCCCGTCCGGTGCGTTCACCACCTCCCCTTTTGGCGTTCTCCTGGCGGCGATAAGATAGCCGCTTCCCTCTGGCCCGCACTCGCCAGTCGTTGTATCCCGAGAGGCCTCATGACCCTCTGCTGCCCGGTGGAATTCATCCTCTTTGCCCTGACCTTGCTGGGGGTGGCCGTCTTCCATCGCCACACCCTGCTGGTCGCCCTCTGTGGCTTGGGCCTCATTACCCTGTATAAACTGACCGTTACCGGCTTCGCCGCCGGCCCCGGCCTGCCAGGCCTGGCGCAGCACCTGGGCCACGAATGGGTCCTGCTCGCCAACCTGCTCGGGCTCCTCCTGGGCTTCGCCCTCCTCGCGCGCCATTTCGAGGACAGCCACCTCCCGCAACTCCTGCCGCGCTTCCTGCCGGTTGGCTGGCTGGGTGGCTTCACCCTTCTGGCCATCATCTTCCTGCTGTCGAGTTTCCTCGATAACATCGCCGCCGCCCTGATTGGCGGCACCATTGCCGCCGGGGTTTTCCGTTACCGGGTCCACATCGGTTATCTCGCGGCCATCGTCGCCGCCTCCAACGCCGGCGGCTCGGGCAGCGTCCTGGGGGATACCACCACCACCATGATGTGGCTTTCGGGTATTCCGCCCCAGGAGGTCTTTCACGCCTATATCGCCGCCGGCGTGGCCCTCCTGGTGTTCGGTCTGCCCGCCGCCCTCCAGCAGCACCGCTATCAGCCGGTCATGCGCGAAGTCCCGGCCGGCATCCGGGTCGATTGGGCCCGCCTGGGGATCGTGGCGGCCATCCTGGCTGCGGCGGTGGTAACCAATCTCTTGCTCAACCTGCATTTCAAGGCACTGGGGGACGACTTCCCCTTCCTAGGGGTCGCGGTCTGGGTCGTCCTCCTTGCCACCGCCCCTCTCCGCCAACCGGCCTGGCGTCTGCTCCCCGAGACCCTGAAGGGCAGCCTGTTCCTTCTGTCCCTGGTGGTGTGCGCCTCGATGATGCCGGTGGAGCGCCTACCCGCGGCCTCCTGGTATTCGGCCCTGACCCTGGGCTTCGTCTCCGCGATCTTCGACAACATCCCCCTGACCGCCCTCGCGCTTAAGCAAGGGGGGTTCGACTGGGGTCTGCTTGCCTACGCGGTCGGTTTCGGCGGCTCCCTGATGTGGTTCGGCAGCTCGGCGGGGGTGGCGCTGTCCAATCTCTACCCCCAGGCCAAGTCCGTGGGGTCCTGGCTGATCAAGGGCTGGCACCTCAGTCTGGCCTACGTGCTGGGGTTCTTTGCCCTGCTCTTGACCCTGGGCTGGCAGCCCCCGAATGCACCCGAGCCTGGTCCAGCCCCGGCGGACCGGGAGCAGGTTGTCGGATTCTTGTCATCCCACACAGCGAGTGCCGATCCTCAGGGGAACGGCCGGGAGGGTCAAAGGCCATGAAAGTGCTGATCCCCATCGATGGCTCGGCGTCCTCACGGCGGGCCGTGGAACAGGTATTGCGCCACGCCAGTCCAACCAGCCCCCCCGAGATCCATCTCCTGCACGTCTGTGTCCCGATAGAGGCCTGGGAGGTCCGTCGCTTTCTGACCTCCGAGGAGATCGCCGAGATCCAGTACCAGGAGGGCATGCTAGAACTTCAGGCCTGCCGGGAGTTGCTCGATGCGGCAGGGGTACCCTATCGCTTTCGGGTGCTGGTCGGGGATGGCGAGGTGGCCGAGGCGATCAGCGACTACGCCGATGAGTATGGCTGCGACCTGATTGTGATGGGCACCCACGGCCGGACCGGCATCGGTCACCTGCTCCTGGGTTCGGTGGCCTCCGCGGTGGTGCATCTGGCCCGGGTGCCCGTCACCCTGGTGAAGTAGTCAGGGCTCCCGAACCAGAGATGGGACGGGTAGGGAAGGCGAGACCGATAGAGGCCAGGGCGCATCTCAGACCGGCGGGACGAGGACCTCGATACCCTCGGCCGCCAGCATGGCGACTAGCCGGATCAGTGGCAAGCCGACCAGGGCGCTGGGGTCGTCCCCGGTCAGCCGGCGGAAGAGGGCGATGCCCAGCCCCTCGGACTTGAAACTGCCGGCACAGTTGAAGGGGCGTTCCCGGTCCACATAGCCGGCAATCTGCGCCGGGCTCAGGGGGCGGAACTCGACCCGAAAGGGTTCCCGGCCGACCTGGGCGTGACCGCTGGCGCTGTTGAGCAGGCAGAGCCCCGTCTCGAAGACGACGGCCTGCCCCGCGGCACGGCTGAGCTGGGCGATGGCCCCCTCGCGGTTCCCGGGCTTGCCGAGGATCTGGTCATCGACGCAGGCCACCTGGTCCGAGCCGATGATCAGGGCCGCGGGAAAGACTGCCGCCGCCGCCCGGGCCTTGGCCTCCGCCAGACGCTGCACCAAGGCTTGGGGCCTCTCCCCCGGGAGACGGGATTCGTCGACCTCTGGCGCCAGGGTCTGAAAGGGCAGGCCCAGCCGTTGCAAGAGCTCTCGCCGATAGGGCGAGGTGGAGGCGAGCACCAGGGGGAGCGAGGTGACGTCAGGCGCGGCTGGGGTCATGGGCGAGGTAAGGGAGAGGACAGGACCGGCGAAAGGGGCGTGGAACTCAGTCGGATCGGTTTAGCGGGTCCGCGCGCAGATGCCTTCGGGGAAGAAGAAGGCGATCTCGACAGCGGCGGTATCCGGCCCATCAGACCCATGCACCGCATTCTCGGTGACTTCCTGGGCGAAGTCGGCGCGGATGGTGCCGGGGGCGGCCTTCTTGGGATCGGTGGCGCCCATCAGCTCGCGATTGCGGGCAATGGCGTTCTCGCCCTCCAGGACCTGCACCATGATGGGACCGGAGGTCATGAAGTCGATCAGTTCGCCGAAGAAGGGGCGCTCCTGGTGCACGGCATAGAAGGCCGCCGCCTGTTCGCGGCTGAGGTGCAGCATGCGGGCGGCGACGATGCGCAGGCCACCCTGCTCGAAGCGCTGGTAGATGGCACCGATGTGATTCTTGGCGACGGTGTCGGGCTTGATGATGGAAAAGGTGCGTTCGATGGCCATGGGGCGGGGACTACCTAGAACGAAAAGAATAAGGGAGGCCAGTTTAGAGCCTCGCCTGGCGAGTGGCAATCGCGGTCCGGTTGCTCGGGTGCGATCGAAGTTGATGCCTCAGGGCCGCCTGAAGCGCGGTGCCGGTCAGCACGCCGGTCACCAGCATGCATGTTACGGAAGGGGAAGGCCTGGAAGATCTCCTTCAGCCGCACCTACCCAGCGGGGATGGTAGTGGGGAATCCCCCGGCATTGACCAGGTCGACCTGGGCCCCGCTGGACTCCCGCGCCAGGTCCGCCACGAGGTCGCCGAAGGGGGCCCCGGTCATCTGGTGCGAGGGGGCTTTTTTTGCCTGCTCCAGACGCCCCAAGGCCAGCCATCGCTAGCGTCCCAAGAGGATCTGCAAGGCGTCCTCACGGCTTGCGGGAGTCAGGGTAGGGGGTCAGGTTGGGGCGACGATTGGATGGAGGGGAAAGCCTGGCCAGGGTTAGGATGAGCGGCTGGTGGTCGGGGTGAAGGTTACGAGAGGCATCATCGGTGACGCCTTCGATTACTGGCGATACGATCAGAACATACCATGGTCCTGAAGGTCGGTCAGGGGCGGATGCAAATCAGTCTGTCACAATCCTGTCCCCAAGAGCCCCAAAAAAATACAAAAAACCAGGGGTTTAACCTGGCCTAACTGCTTGTTTTTATGGTGGGCCGTCAGGGATTTGAACCCCGGACCAAGGGATTATGAGTCCTAATTTTTGCATCTTTAATCGTCCCTCGTCGTTCGTGTTCGTCCGGCTTTCATTTCACTACCTATTGATATTGAAGGAATATAAGGTATACTGTTTCCCGTGGAGTTCGCCAAGATGCCTCCCAAGCCTGTGCCTAACGGCGAACCAACGGCGAACGAAAAATGGAGAACAATAATGCTCACAATCAGACAGATAACGGCAATGAAGCCTGGCGAATGGCGAACCGATGGTGGAGCAAGAGGGGCAGGCACATTAGTTTTCCACGCTAGTTCGAGCGGTAGAGTCTCTGGTTACTTCCGACATACCCTGCCGACAGGCAAGCGATACGACATGCCTCTTGGGTTGTTTGATGAAACCGGTAAAACTGGATTAACCCTCGCCAGTCTTCGAGAGCGAGCGGGGGAATACAGCCGTATGTATCAGGCTGGTATCAGAGATCTACGTGCACACTTCCAAGCCGAAGCTCAGGCTAAAGCTCAAGCCGAGGAAGCTGAAAGGATAGCACAAGAGGAAGAGGAAACCATCCGGATAAGGGAAGCCCTTACGAAGGAGCAATTCACCCTACGCAAGCTACTAGAGGCTTACACTGACCATCTAGAAAAGATTGGTAAGATCCAATCAGCTAAGGATGTGAGGTCCATCTTCAAGGTCCACATCCTTACAGTCGCTCCAGATTTAGCCAACCAACAGGCTAAAGAAGTGACGAAAGCTGCGCTGGCTGCCCGCATCCGAGAGATTCGTGAATCGGGTAAGGAACGTGCTGCTGGGAAAACACGAGCCTATCTTTTTGCAGCTTATAACTTGGCTCTGCGAGCTGAAGGGGATACCGAGGCCCCAGCATCCCTGATACCTTTTCAGATTGAAAGTAACCCGCTTGTTGGCATAAAAGCAATTCCTGTTCGCTCAGCCGAGCGTACTCTAAGTCGGGAAGAGTTGCATACTCTCATTGGCAAATTAGGCTCAAGCCTAGTAGATCAAGCTTTAAAGCTTTGTCTTTTCTCAGGTGGCCAGCGTGCCGAGCAGGTTTTACGCGCTCGCTGTTCCGATTATGATCCAGCTACTGGTATTTTGAGGCTCTTGGATTACAAGGGGCGTCGCATACAACCTAGGGAACACCGACTGCCTTTAGGTCCTATTGCTTCCAACCTATGTAAGGTTCTTGTCGAGCGAGCTAGGCAGATACAACCTGATGAAACTGACCCGCCTCTTTTCGCTAATGGTGCCAAGTGTCTAGTACCCACTACTCTTACCCATCGCGTTGCAGAGTTATGCGATGCAATGGGCGGAGCTAAGTTTTCATTCCGCGATTTACGCCGTACCACCGAAACTGAAATGGCCAGCATAGGCTTTAGTGTCGATCTTCGCTCGCAATTACTGAGCCACGGATTGAGCGGCGTCCAAGCGAAACACTATGACCGTCATTCGTACCTGAACGAGAAAAAATCTGCCTTGGAAAAATGGGAGGGCCATCTTGAAGGTACCGAGCCAACCAAATAGTTTAGAACCTAATAGTTGCCAATTTTAGGCATTATCTATCTCTATCCCCTAAATAACTCCCGCTTTCTTAGTCTCTGGTTCTCAATTGGCAGGCTGGATGGATCGCTTATCTCGGAGTACATCGCATGGGCACAATAATCTGGGGCAAGCCAACCTGAACCCCCCATAGGCCCCCTGAGCGCCCGTGGGGGGCTTCGTGGCCAAGGAGAACTGGAATGGCCCCAACTTCAGGTACAACTTTGTAAGGCCCTGGGTATGCCTGTGGGTTCCAGTTTAGGGAAACCTTGGACTCCTCGGCGATGGGTATCTATAGACCCTCTTCCTGATAAACGGGAAGGGGGCCTTAGGTTGGCCCCTCTATCAGGCCATGGAATGCCAATCACCACCCATGGCAACGATCCGAAAACGCTGGCCTGTTAGGTCAGCCAATTAAGACATGTACAAGGGAAAGGCAGAGGAAGGCCCGATCACTAGGCCAATCAACGAATCGCCATGGGGATGTAAGGGTATGTCCGAGAGGCCCTAGCAGGCCGGTAGGATGCCTAACGGACGGCGGAGAGGTGGGACAGTAGGGGGGCGTCATGAGGAGGGCTCAGTAGGCCA
>WBZM01002058.1_pt1 | contig 18019 bp, 15 predicted proteins | sample 5204271 | NCBI WGS metagenome assembly WBZM01 (sample SAMN12344346, study PRJNA552823) | activated sludge metagenome | biome: Activated sludge suspended growth; feature: Nitrification reactor; material: Wastewater; isolation source: activated sludge from nitrification reactor of wastewater...
AGCCCTGCGCCTCGATGTCCTTCCACGGGGCGTCGAACCGCTTAGGGCCGATGAGTGAGAAGACGTCGGCCTCTCGGCCGTCCTCGCGCACCAGCGTCGCGGTGAGCCCGAGTCGGCGGCGGGCCTGGAGGTCGGCGGTCATTCGGAAGATCGGCGCCGGCAGGAGGTGCACCTCGTCATAGACGACCAGCCCCCAGTCGCGGGCATCGAGCAACTCCAGGTGCGTGTAGACGCCCTTCCGGCGCACCGAGAGCACCTGATAGGTCGCGATGGTGACCGGCCGGATCTCCTTGCGGGTGCCGGAGTATTCGCCGATCTCGTTCTCGGTCAACGAGGTTCGCCGCAGCAGCTCGTCCTTCCACTGCCGCGCGGCGACCGTGTTGGTGACCAGGATGAGCGTCGTGGCCGACGCCGCAGCCATCGCCCCGGCGCCGACAATCGTCTTGCCGGCGCCACACGGCAGCACGACTACCCCCGACCCGCCGTGCCAGAACCCCTCGACCGCATGGCGCTGGTAGGGCCGCATTGACCAGCCCTCTTCGCGCAACGCAATGGGGTGGGCCTCGCCGTCGACATAGCCGGCCAAATCCTCTGCGGGCCAACCGATCTTGAGCAGTTGCTGCTTGAGATGACCGCGCTCGGAGGGATGCACCAACACCGTGTCGGGGTCCAGTCGTTCGCCCAACATCGGCTGAATCTTCTTGTGCCGCAACACTTCTTCCAGCACGGGCCGGTCGGTGGCATGCAGCACCAACCCGTGCACCGGATGCTTCTCCAGGGTCAGCCGGCCATAGCGCGACATGGTGTCGGCGATGTCGACGAGGAGTGGCTGCGGCACGGCATACCGGCTGTAGCGCAACAACGCGTCGATGACCTGTTCGGCGTCGTGCCCGGCCGCGCGCGCGTTCCATAGCCCGAGTGGCGTCACCCGGTAGGTGTGGACGTGCTCAGGCGCACGCTCCAACTCGGCGAACGGCGCGATCGCCCGCCGCGCCTCCTGCGCAGCCGGGTGGTCGACTTCGAGCAGGAGCGTCTTGTCGCTCTGGACGATCAGTGGCCCGTCGGTCATCCGTCAGCGCTTCGCCCGCAACCAGAAGAAGGCCACGAGCAAGGCCAGGCCGACGAGCGCGTTGATCGCATAGACGATCCAGCCACGGTTGGCCAGCTTGCTGGCGCGCGCGGGTTCGGTGGAGTTGTGCTTGAGCGCGAGCAGGGCCATGACCAGGCTCGGCGGCCCGATGATCCCCGTGGCGAAGGTCGAGACCGCGGAAATGATGAGCAGCACGATGGCCGTGACATTGCGGGGAGCGACCTGACCAGCACCCTGTCCCTGGTATGCCGGGTAACCCTGACCCTGGTATGCCGGGTAGCCCGGCCCATAACCCGGTCCGTAACCCGGTGGATAGCCCGGCTGCTGTGGGTAGCCACCCGGTTGCGGATACCCACCCTGCTGGGGGTAGGCCCCGCCCGCCGGATAGGCGCCCTGAGGGGGGTACCCCGGCTGCGCAGACGGCGGATACGGCGCCGCGCCGGGGGGAGGCGGGGGGTAGGAAGAACCGGGCCGCGCGGCATACGGGCTGCCCGGGGCGGGCTGCTGCTGCCCGGGGTAGGCGCCAGCACCCGGGTATGCCGGCTGGCCGGGATACGGCGGGTAGGCCGGGGGTGCGCTCGGCGGAGTTGCACCGGGCGGGGGAGTCGCGCCCGGAGGCGGCCAGGCGCCCTGCTGCGGGAAGGCTGGCTGGGTCGGTGGTTGGGTCGGGGAAGGCGCGCCGGGCGGGGTCAGCGGCGGGGCCAACGGCGGAGTGAACCCGGGGGAGGTGGCCGTGGCGGCACCGGGCCCGGCGGCAGGCTCGGCCGGAGGCTCGGGGGCCGAGCCTGCGCCCGCCCCTGCCATGGCTGCGGTCGGCGCGCTCGGTGCGGTTGGCCCGGACGGAGTGTCGGGTGAGCCGAGAGACGGCAGCACGCGGGTGGTCGGTGCGAATTCCTCGCCGAGGTCGCTCTCACCCAAGGGGGCGTCACCCAACGGAGTGTCGGACACGGCCGGGCCGGTCACATCGGCGGTGGGATCCTGCCAGGGCGATGGTGCTGCGGTGTCGGACACAGGTGCCTCCTCGGTGCTCGCCCGCGAGACTACGCCCTCCAACCGACACCTCGCCCGCGTCGGCTTGCGACAATGGGCAGCAGTCCACCCAAGGAGATCCCATGCGCGCTCCCCAGTCCCACCCGGCTGCCCCCACGGGATTGCCCGCGCAAGTGATGATCTACGAGGTCGGCGCGCGCGATGGCCTGCAGAACGAACGCACCGTCGTCCCCGCCGCCACCAAGGCCGAGTTCATCCGTCGGCTCATCGCCGCCGGCCTGACCACGGTCGAGACGACGTCCTTCGTCAACCCTGCCTGGGTGCCGCAACTCGCCGACGCTGCCGAAGTCCTTGCGCTGCTCGGCCCGGATGGCACCGCGCGCAATCGGCCGGTGCTCGTCCCCAACGAGCGGGGCCTGGATCGAGCGCTGGCCAGCGGCGTCCAGGCGATCGCGATCTTCGGCAGCGCCACCGAGACCTTCGCCCAGCGCAACCTGGGCCGCAGCATCGCCGAATCAGTCGAGATGTTCCGCCCGGTCGTCGACCGCGCCAAAGGCTCCGGGCTGTGGGTGCGGGCCTACGTCTCGATGTGCTTCGGCGACCCGTGGGAGGGTGACGTCCCCATTCCGCAGGTGGTCGACGCCGCGCGTCGGCTCATGGACCTCGGCTGCGACGAGTTGAGCCTGGGCGACACCATCGGCGTCGCGACGACCGGGCAGGTGCGCGACCTGCTCGACGCTCTGGACACGGCCGGTATGCCGCGTGGCCAAGTCGCGGTGCATTTCCACGACACCTACGGACAGGCCCTGGCCAACACCCTCGCTGCCCTCGCGGACGGGGTGAGCATCGTCGACTCCTCGGCCGGTGGCCTGGGTGGGTGTCCCTATGCCAAGAGCGCTACGGGCAACCTCGCCACCGAGGACCTCGTGTGGGCACTGCACGGCGCGGGCGTCGAGACCGGTGTCGACCTTGAGGCGCTGGTGCGCACGTCGGCATGGATGGCCGGCCAGCTCGGTCGACCGGCCGCCAGCCGGGTGGTCACCGCGCTCGCGGCCGACCTCGACGACGAGCCCGAGCCGGCGGCCAACGCCACCTGATCGGCACCCTTGACCCGCTGCGCAGTACGCGATCGCGGCGTCAGGCCGGCGCCACTCCGGTGATGCGGTGCAGGAGGAACACCGTCTCGGTGTCTCCGTTGACGGCATACAGGCGCCCGCCGTCAAAGCGCCATGGTGAGACGAGGTGTTTGCTGGAGCGCCCGTCACTGTCGGTATAGCCCACCCACACGGCGCCCCCAGTCGAGACCGCCTGGCGCAGGATGGCCTGGATGGCCGCGGATTCCGATTGCAGCCTCGCCGGTGCTCGGCTGGCGTGGCCGGGCCGCGACTCCGACCGCAGTCGCTCGACGACCGCTTGGGCGAGCGTCGCATCAAGGACCGGCGCAGGAGCTTCGCCGTCGGGTCGGACGCGACCGGCCGGGGCTCGTCGGGACGCCGGCTCGCTGACGACGATGCTGCCGTCGAAGGCCTCCTGAGCGGGCGCGTATCCGCCCTCGCGCAGCAGGTCCAGCAGGGTCGCCGGCTCGGCCAACGAGACCAGCACGGTCGGGGCGATCCGGCGCAGCAGCGCTGGCGCGAGGGTGCGGTCGGCGAGCATCCCGGACAGCAGCGATTCGTCGTCGGAGCGCAGGTATGCCGTGGCTCCGCCGACCCGGGTCTGTCCGTGGCGGCGCGCGACGTCGCGGACGAGGTAGTCCAGCGGCTGCGGCACCGGCGTGCGGCTGGCCTCGCGCAGCCGATCGAGCACCTCGTCGGCCGTCATCCCGGAATCCAGCGCCCGCCGCACCGACTCGGTCGAGAGCCGCAAAACCGTTGCGCCGCCTCGGGATTCGACATCGCTGACCAGTCTCACGAAGCGGGCTAGTGCACCGTCGAGCGGGCCCGGCGCGATGGCCGTGAGGTCGGCCTGCAGAAGCAGGTGGTCGACGGGGTCAGGCATGGCGGAGGTCGCGGCTGACGCGAGATCCGTCTCGGACGCACCGCCCGCGAGGAGCCGACCAGCGCTCGTCAGCGCTCCGAGCGCGGTGACGCCGAGCCACTGCGCCTCCCGGAGGGTCACGGCCAGCACCTGCTGGGTCGTATGCCGGTCGCGCAGCGGCCGCAGCCAGGCCAGCACCGCGGCGAGTTCCTCGGGCGTCGCGACGGCGCCAGGCGGCGGGGCGCCCAAGACATCGAGCACGTCCTGCCGGAAGGCCCGGACCGGCGGCCAACTCACGTCGGGGGAGAGGACACCCACGGTCGTCCCCCGGCCCAAGGCCGCGCCGATGAGATGCGTCGCTCGTGGGCTGACGCTCCAGGCACGCGCGAGCACCGCCCACCGGCTCGCGGCATCCCGTGCGGCCCAGGTGTCGTAGTCCGCGGTGGGGACCCAGGCTTCCGGCCGTATGCCGTCCGGCGACCCGTCGCGCCCGAGCAGCCCGGCGGTGCGGCTCAACTCCACGAGGAAGTTGACCTCGTCGGCGGACACGTCCAGACCGGCGGCGAGGGCCGCGAGGTCGCGCACCCCGACCCCACCGGTGCGCAGGACCCGTGGCGGGTTGGTTCCCCAGCGATCGGCCAGTTCGTCGATGAGGGTGAGCAGGTCGCGCGCGTGGGCCCCGCCGACCCGGTCGACGGTGGCGGGGTCGAGGGTGGGCTCCCACGACATCGCGGGGGGCTGCAGTGGTTCGCGGAACAGCCGGCCGCCGCGCAACTGGAGGGCGACCTCGCGGACGAGCGTCACATGGCCGACTCCGCTGGGAGCGCACACCCCCTGGGCGATCAGCCAGCGAGCGGCGTCATGGGTGGGTCCGGAGGCGGGAATGCTCCCGGTCGGCGGTCCCCAGGTGAGGGTGTCCAGGACCGCGCGCGCCGCCGGGGGTGCGTCGGCGACCACGGCGTCGAGGTCGGGGCCGAGCGGTGGTGAGCACGCGGCATACCGGGGGTTGATCTCGCGCGACGGGACGCCGAGCCCGGCCGGGTGGGGGCCGAGCACGTCGACGAGCGTGCTGACGACGTGCCAGCCCTGGGGGGAGCGCCAGAGCAGGCCACGCTCCCAGAGCCGGGTGAGACCCGCGGCGGCCGCAGGACCGTCGGCGAGGGCGCGCACGGCAGCTTCGGTGACCAGACCTGACCCCTGTGGGTGAGATTCCGCGGCGACGACTGCGGACAGCGCGATGGTGAGTTCCTCGCGGTCGAGCGCTTCGACCGCCCGCTGGATGCTGGGCCGGGTGGTCGCGCGGGCGGCGAGCGCAGCGAAGCCTGCCGGAACGGGCCGGGCCAGGTCGGGGCGGGCGAGCAGCAGCGCGGCCAACTCGGCATCGCTGCGGGTGCGCAGGTCATCGGCGAGGCTGCGGACCGGGGTTGACTGGCTCGCGGCGTGACTCGCGGCGTGACTCTCGGAGTGAGTCGGGGGGCCTGCGCTGTCCCCTGCTGATCTGCGCGAAGCCATCGGACCATCCTTGCAGACCGGCAAACCGGTTGTCCGCACAGATAGGCTGGGCAGGCGCACAGCGACGCGCGGACCATGGTGGTCCGGCAGGACGAGCACGAGGTGGAACGGTGCCCACAGGCAAGGTCAAGTGGTACGACGCTGAGAAGGGCTTCGGGTTCCTCTCCGACGACGCCGGCGGCGACGTCTTCCTGCATGCCAACGCGCTCCCAGAAGGCGTGAGCACGCTCAAGGGCGGCACCCGCGTCGAGTTCGGCATCGTCGAGGGTCGCCGTGGGGCCCAGGCATTGCAGGTGCGCATCCTCGAGCCGGCGCCCTCGGTGGCGGCGGCCCAGCGTCAGGCGCACCGCAAGCCGGCCGAGGACATGGTCGTCATCGTCGAAGACCTCATCAAGCTGCTCGACAACACCTCGGAATCCCTGCGGCGCGGCAAATACCCCGACAAGGGCCACGCTTCCAAGGTCGCCCAGGTCCTGCGGGCTGTTGCCGCGGACCTGGAGGCCTGATGCCGGTCCTCAAGGCTGACTCCACGCTGGCCGCTGCGGCCGCGATCGAGTTGGCCCGCGAGGCGGCCGTGTCCATCGCCGAACCCGACACCGTCGGCGAGCACGTGGCCATGGTCATGGAGGCCGAGCGCCTGGCGACGCACTACTTCCGGTGCACGTCCAGCGGTTACCAGGGGTGGCGTTGGTCGGTGAGCGTGGCTCGCAGCCCGCGGCAGAAGCACGCCACGATCTGCGAAACCAGTCTGGTGCCGGGTGAGGGCGCGATCCTCGCCCCAGAGTGGGTCCCATATGCCGAGCGGATCGCTCCCGGAGACCTCGGCGCGGGCGATGTCTTGCCGTACCGCCAGGAGGATCCCAACCTCCAGCCCGGATTCGAGGCGACTGGCGAGGAGGACATCGACGCGCTGGCGATCAACGAGCTCGGGCTCGGGCGCAAGCGGGTGCTCTCGCCGGAGGGACGTGAGGCGGCCGCTCAGCGCTGGTACGACGGTGAGCACGGCCCGCGGTCGGAGGTCGCCGAAAAGGCGCCCGCGCGCTGCGTGACCTGTGGCTACTTCGTGCCGATGGCCGGCGCCCTGCGGCGCACCTTCGGAGTCTGCGCCAACGAGTGGTCGCCCTCGGACGGCAAGGTGGTCAGCCTCGACCACGGCTGCGGCGCCCACAGCGAAGCCGACGTCGCCCCGCCGCCTCCCAGCTCGGTCGGCTTCCCGATCGTCGACGAGTATGCCGTGGAGATGGTCCAGTTCGAGCGGCCAGCCGCTGCTCCTGCCGCGCCGACCGCTGAGCTGTCGGACGTTGCCCAGGCGGCCGAGGCCATCGAGGCCGTCGAGACATCGGAGTCGACCGACGTGCCCGATGTTGCCGAGGTGGCGGTCGAGTCAGGCCTCGTGGAAGTTGCCCCGGCCGCGTCGGACCAGGCTCCAGCCGAGCAGGCCTAGGGCCACCCCGGCCACCGCGCACCAGGGCCACCAGGCCCGATCGCCGGTGTGAAAGGCCGGGACCAGGAGCGTCACCAACAACGCCAGCGCCCACACCGCGGTGCCCGCGAGCACGATGCGCTGAGTCGGCACGTGGACCGGAGTGACCGGCTGCGGTGATGTCGTGGGTGTGGAGTCGGAGTGGCTCACATCGGCACCCTAACCGGTGGTCCCCGCCGTGTCCCGATCCAACTCGTGGCCAACCATCTGGGCGAAATGTCGATTTCGGTGGTCAAGGAGGCGTGAAGGCGCCGTTTTCGCTCCCCCGCCGCCCACGGATCGCGATCAGTGAACCTGGGTGCCGCTATAGCGCGCGCCAAGTGAGCTGATTGCGATCTCTTCGGCAATCAACTGCCGCACCTCACCCAGCGGCCGGGGTGAGGCGATCTTCCCGATCCAACTCGTCGCTCATCGCCACGGGTTCAACACCGGGCTGGGAGTGGGCTGCACGGCATACGGGCAGGGCGGTAGCGATGACCGCGTGACCACTAGCCTTGGGCGCATGCCCACCACCACCCGTAAGGCCCCCGCGGCGCCCCTTCCGCCGGCGAGCGGCCTGGACCGGTTCTTCAAGATCACCGAACGTGGCTCCACCGTCGAACGCGAGATCCGCGGCGGCGTCGTCACCTTCTTCACGATGGCCTACATCGTCGTCCTCAACCCGCTCATCCTCGGTTTCACCAAGGACAGCAGCGGCCACTTCCTCGGCGGCGGAGTCGCCCCCAACCTGCCGGCCATCGCCGCCGGCACCGCGCTCGTCGCCGGGATCATGACGATCCTCATGGGCGTCGTCGCCAACTTCCCCCTTGCCCTCGCCACCGGCCTGGGCCTGAACGCCTTCGTCGCCTTCTCGATCGCGACCAAGATGACCTGGGCCGATGCCATGGGACTGGTCGTCCTCGAGGGCCTCATCATCCTCGTGCTCGTGCTCACCGGGTTCCGGCAAGCGGTCTTCCACGCCGTGCCGGCTCAGCTCAAGGTCGCTATCTCGGTCGGGATCGGCCTCTTCATCGCGATGATCGGCCTGGTCGACGCGGGCTTCGTGCGCCGCACCGGGGTGGGACCGGTGCCGGTCGAGCTCGGCATCGGCGGCACCCTCTCCGGCTGGCCGGTCGCGGTGTTCGTCATCGGTCTCTTCACCGTCATCGCCCTGTGGGTGCGCAAGGTGAAGGGCGCCATCCTCATCTCGATCGTCGCGACGACCATCCTCGCGATCATCGTCGAGGCCGTCGCCAAGGTCGGCCCCACCGTCATCGGCCAGAATGCCGACGGCAGCAACAAGGTCAACCCCGCTGGCTGGAACCTCAACGTCCCGGCCATGCCGGAGAAGATCATCGACACCCCGAGCTTCGGCACGCTGGGTCAGTTCAACCTCTTCGGGTCTTTCGCCAGCGCCGGCGCGGTGGCGGCCTTCCTGCTCGTCTTCACCCTCATGCTCGCCGACTTCTTCGACACCATGGGCACGATGACGGCGATCGGCGCCGAGGCCGGATTGCTCGACGCCGACGGCACCCCGCCCAACACCCAGAAGATCCTCATCGTCGACTCCATCGCCGCTGCCGCTGGTGGCGCCGCGGGCGTCTCGTCCAACACCTCCTACATCGAGTCGGCCTCCGGTGTCGGCGAGGGTGCCCGCACCGGTCTCGCCTCGGTCGTCACCGGCGTGCTCTTCCTCATCTCCATGGTCTTCGCACCGCTGGTCAAGATCATCCCCAACGAGGCGGCCGTCCCCGCGCTCGTGCTCGTCGGGTTCCTCATGATGCAGCAGGTCAAGGGCATCGAATGGGACGACCTGGAGATCGCGATTCCGGCCTTCCTCACCATCGTGCTCATGCCGTTCACCTACTCGATCACGGTCGGCATCGGCGCCGGCTTCGTCGCTTACGTCTTCATCAAGCTCATCCGCGGCAAGGCCTCGGTCATCCACCCGCTCATGTGGGTCGTGGCCGGGTTGTTCGTCATCTACTTCGCCATCGACCCGCTCAAGGGCATCTTGGGCGTCTGATCGCGTCAGACACCGCGACGGTATGCCGTGCCGCACGGCATACCGGGTCGAGACACGAGGGCAGTCGGGACCACCCGGCTGCCCTCGCGGCATTCCGAGGCCCGGACCTCGGGGAGAATGCAGGGGTGAACGTGCGCTTCCGGCATCGCTTGACCCTCGCAGCGCTGGCCCTTGTGGTCGTCATCGCGATCGTGGCGGCCATCGTGCGCTGATCCGCGAGCATCGAGCGCGGTCCCGCTCCCGTCCAAACAGCCAGGAGGCCGCCCGCGTTGTGCGGGCGGCCTCCTGGCGTGCGTTCTGAGAGCGGGAGCCGTCAGAGGGCGGCGACGACGTGGTCGATGCAGGCGGTGAGCGCCGAGACGTCCTGGGGGTCGACTGCGGGGAACATCGCCACGCGCAGCTGGTTGCGCCCCAGCTTGCGGTAGGGCTCGACGTCGACGACGCCGTTGGCGCGCAGCGTCTTGGCGACGGCCGCCGCGTCCACCGCGTCGTCGAAGTCGATCGTCGCGACCACCTGGGAGCGCGCGGCCGGGTCGGCGACAAAGGGCGTCGCGTATGCCGTGCCCTCCGCCCAGCCGTAGAGCCGGCTCGCGGAGTCAGCGGTCCGAGCGGTGGCCCAGTCCAGGCCGCCGTTGCCGTTGAGCCACTCGAGCTGGTTGGCCATGAGCGCCAGCGTGGACAGCGCGGGGGTGTTGTAGGTCTGGTTCTTGCGCGAGTTGTCGATGGCCGTGGGCAGCGAGTAGAAGTCGGGCACCCAGCGGCCACTGGCCGTGATCTCCTCGACCCGGGCCAGGGCGGCGGGGGAGAAGGCGGCCAGCCAGAGGCCCCCGTCGGAGGCGAAGCACTTCTGCGGGGCGAAGTAGTAGACGTCGGCCTGAGACATGTCGACCGGCAGCCCGCCCGCACCAGAGGTGGCGTCGATGAGCACGAGCGCGTCGGCATCAGCTCCCTCGACCCGCTGGATGGGAGCCATGACCCCGGTGGAGGTCTCGTTGTGCGGCCAGGCGTAGACGTCGGCACCTGCTTCGGCCACCGGGCTGGCCAGGGTGCCCGGCTCGGCCTTGATGATCGTCGACTCACCGAGGAACGGCGCCTTGGTCGTCACCGACCCGAACTTCGCAGAGAACTCTCCGAAGGCCAGGTGCTGAGCCTTGGCGCGCACCAGCCCGAAGGCGGCGATGTCCCAGAAGGCCGTCGACCCGCCGTTGCCGAGGATGATCTCGTAGCCCTCGGGCAGCTTCAGCAGCGAGCTGAGGCCCTCGCGGACCTGCCCGACGAGGTTCTTGACCGGCGCCTGCCGGTGTGACGTGCCGAGGAGAGATCTGCCGAGGCTGGCCAGGAAGTCCACCTGCTCGGGGCGGACCTTGCTGGGACCACATCCGAAGCGTCCGTCGGCGGGTAGCAGGTCGGCAGGAATGGTGATCGGCTCGGTCACGGTGACTCACCTCGATGGCGAACGATTGGAGCTTCCAGTCAACCAACTGTTCATCCGGCCCACGCCGCCGGGTCCACGAAATGGACGCGTGGCGAGGGTCGATGTGGTCAGTCTCACGCCTCGGGAACAAGACGTGCGGCGGTGTCGTTAGGCGAGGTGTAATGAAGTAATCACGTAAGGAGACATGCAGATGCACCCCCACGACAACCCTTCAGATGCAGCACCCGAGGACGGCGCCGGTCGCGGACGGGGCCGTGGACGCGGCCGTCGCGGCCCAGGCTTCGGCCCCGGTTCCGGCGGCCCCGGTGGCTCCGGCTTCGGACCCGGCGGTCCTGGCTTCGGACCCGGCGGTATGCCGTTCGGCCCCGGTGGCATGGGCCCGGGCGGCCCAGGTCCGCGAGGCCGCCGCGGTGGGCCGTTCGCTCGTCCCGGTGGGTGGCAGCAGGCCGACCTTCCGGCGGCCGATGACGCCACCGCCTGGTTCGTCGGACGGCTGCCCGGTGACTGGTTCGTCGGTACGCCGACCATCACCATCGACCGCGAGGAAATCCTCGTCGTCGGTGAACTCCCGCCCGTCGACGGCGAGGACAGCGCTGCCGCCGCCGAAGGCCGGATCGCGCGCTTCAGGGAGCAGACCCGCAGCGAGCGGATGGCCATCGCCGAGGCCGCGCAGGCCCGTTACGGCCGCAAGGTGAGCTGGGGCGCGAGCCTCGGCGAGCGGCGTGAGCTGTTCGCCCACTTGGCTGTGCCGGTCATGACCCGGCTGCGGCAGCCGCAGCGGCAGGTGCTCGACACCCTCGTCGACGCGGGCGTCGCCCGGTCCCGGTCCGAGGCCCTGGCCTGGGCGGTGTCCCTCGTCGGCCAGCACACCGAGGCGTGGCTCGCCGAGCTGCGCGAGAAGATGGCCGAGGTCGACAAGCTCCGGGCCCAGGGTCCGGCCTTGTGACGCCCCGGAGTCAGCGCGACGATGGGCAGCACGACGAAGGGCCGCACGGCATACCCGTGCGGCCCTTCGTCACTGTCGAGACGACGCGAGTGATCAGCCGATCGCGTGCGGGTCGATGTGGCGCACCCAGCCAGAGACCTGCTCCGGGCTGCGCGGGCCCTCGCCGATGTAGCGCGACGACGGCCGGATGAGGCGGCCGGTGCGCTTCTGCTCGAGGATGTGGGCCGACCAGCCGGCCGTGCGGGCGCAGGTGAACATCGGGGTGAACATCGACGGCGGCACCTCGGCGAAGTCGAGCAGCACGGCGGCCCAGAACTCGACATTGGTGGCGAGCACCCGGTCGGGACGGCGCTCCTGCAGCTCGGCCAGCGCCGCCTCCTCCAGCGCGTGCGCCACCTCGAAACGCGGCGCGTTGAGGCGCTTGCAGGTGGAGCGCAGGACGCGGGCGCGGGGGTCCTCGGCGCGGTAGACCCGGTGGCCGAAGCCCATCAGCCGCTCGCCCTTGTCCAGGACGCCCTTGACATAGGCCCGCGCGTCGCCGGTCTTCTCGACGCCTTCGAGCATGTAGAGCACCCGCGAGGGCGCGCCGCCGTGCAGCGGGCCGCTCATCGCGCCCACCGCACCAGACAGGCAGGCCGCGACGTCGGCGCCCGTGGAGGCGATGACGCGGGCGGTGAAGGTAGAGGCGTTCATGCCGTGCTCGGCGGCGGACACCCAATAGGCGTCGACGGCCTCGACGTGACGCGGGTCGGGCTCGCCGCGCCAGCGGATCATGAACCGCTCGACGATGGTGCGGGCCTTGTCGACCTCACGCTGCGGGATCATCGGCTTGTTGAGCCCGCGCGCCGACTGGCCGACGAAGGACAGCGCCATGACCGCGGCGCGCGCGAGGTTTTCCCGGGCCTCGGCCTCGTCGATGTCCAGCAGCGGGCGGAATCCCCAGATCGGCGCGAGCTGGGCCAGAGCCGACTGCACGTCGACACGCACGTCACCGGAGTGCACCGGCAGCGGGAAAGGCTCAGCGGGCGGCAGCCCCGGTTCGAAGGCGTTGTCGACGAGCAACCCCCACACCTGGCCGAAGGACACCTTGTCGACGAGGTCCTCGATGTCGACGCCGCGATACCTCAGCGCGCTGCCTTCCTTGTCGGGCTCAGCGATCTCCGATTCGAAGGCGACAACACCTTCCAAGCCAGGCTTGAAGCTGGCGAAATCCGGCGTGGCGAGGGGTTGGGTCGTCATGCAATCTCCTTGGACGTGCGGGGGTGACGCACGTTCGATTCTGCCGCATGGCCGGTATGCCGTGTGACCGCCTACCCCTGGGTGGACTCTCGTGCGTCCACCTCAGCGGTCGCGCTTGACGACCTTGCGGGCCTTGGCGGTGGCCGTGTCCTTGACGGCGACGACGCGATCTTTGACTGCGGGGACGTCCTCCGGGCGCATCCGTTGGGTCAGATCGGCTCGCTCGACCAACGTGGCCAGCGGCACCGGTACGGCCGGGTGCGCGCTCACCGGGTCCTCCCCGGCATACACGACCCAGACCGGGTGGGTGTCGTGGAAGACCTTGAGCACGGTGCCAGCTTGCAGCGTCGCCGCCTCGGCCAGCGCCGCCTTGCGCTCGCGCTGCTCGGCGAGCTTGGCCTGCGCGTATGCCGTCGCCGGCTCCTTGAGCGCCTTGGCCGCCACGACAAGATGGGGACCGTATTTCACGCCGTACTTCACGGCATACCCGACGATCTTGCCTGCCGCCATTGGTGGCCTCCTCACCCGCGCCCGTGTTGGCCGGAAGCCTACGCTGGAGTCGTGACCGACCGCGTGGACTACCGCAGTGACGGGCTGGACGAGACCGAGCTTGCCGCCACCCCCTATGCCCAGCTCACTCGCTGGATCGACCAGGCGCGCGCGGCGGGGGTGCACGCGGCCGAGGCGCCCGAGGGCCTGGCGCTGGCGTTCGCCACGGTCGACGCCGACGGCGCGCCTAATGTGCGCACCGTGTTGATGCGCTTTCTCGATGCGCGGGGGCCCGGGTTCGTCACCGACAGTGGGTCGACCAAGGCCGTGGAGATCGCCGCCAACCCGCAGGTGGCCGCATCGCTGGGGTGGCCCGAGCTGTTCCGCGTGGTGCGCTTCCGGGGTCTGGCCGAACCGGTGGAGAGCGACACGCTCGGGGAGTACTGGGGCACCCGGCCGTGGGGATCGCGGATCAGCGCGTGGGCCTCGAAGCAGTCCCAGCCCATCGACGGGCGAGCGGAGTTGGAGGCGCGCTTCCAGGAGTATGCCGTGCGCTATCCCGACCGGGGTCGACCTGACGATGTGCCGGTTCCGTTGTCCTGGGCCGGTTTTCGGATCCGTCCGGTCGAAATGGAGTTCTGGGCCGGCCGAGCTGGGCGGCTGCACGACCGAATCGTCTATCGCGCAACATCTCTTGACCCGATGCCTCTGCTCGACGCACCCGATGGCTGGTCGGTGAGCCGCCGCCAGCCCTGATCCTTGAGTCAAGCGTCAGGGCCTGGACATGAGAACGGCCCGTGGGTTGAGGGTTGGTCGAGACCTCACCTCGCACGCTGGACGAGACGTGCGTGCCCACGGGCCGCGGCGGCTGCGTTGGATTGCAGCCACGCGATGTCCTCTTGGAGAAACGATCGCGCTACTGCGCAACCACCTCACGAGTCCGATAGGAACTCACTACCTGACCACCTCCTCTCCCGTGTACCGCAGACGGTAGATCGATTCCCGCTGCGCCTCAAGGGATTTCTACCGACCTCTTCAGTTTCCGCGATCAGGGCGCGGAACGAGCCCGCTGGGAGGCGACGACCCGGCATACAGTGCCCGTCGTGAGCGATGCGACGGTGACCTCTCTGCGTGAGATCGCCGTCCCGGCATACGGGCCGACTGCCCTGGCATCGGTCGGCACCGGAGCCGTCACACCGATCCTCGCCCTCACTGCCCTGGACCTCGGCGCGTCGACCGAAACGGCCGCGGTGGTCGTCGCCCTCGTGGGCGTCGGCATGGTCCTCGGCGATCTGCCAGCCGGTGCCCTCGCGGCCCGGATCGGCGAGCGCCGCGCCCTGCTGTTCGCCGCCCTCGCCGAAGGGATCGGGATGGTCGGGGCGGGGCTGGCACGCTCGGTGCTCACGCTCGCCGTTGCGGTGCTCGTCATGGGGGTGGCGGGCTCGGTGTTCGGGCTGGCCCGGCATACCTATCTCACCGAGGTCGTCCCCGCCGGGCTGCGGGCCCGGGCGCTGTCGACCCTCGGCGGAGTGCATCGCGTGGGGATCTTCCTCGGTCCCTTCCTCGGGGCGGCCGCGGTTTCGCTGTGGTCCACCCGGGCCGCGTATGCCGTGGGCGTCACCTTCGCCGTGCTGGCCGCTGTGCTGGTGGCCCTGACCCCCGATTTGGCGCGGCCGGAGGCGCAGCGGGCGGCACGGCATACCCCTGTTGGTGGTGTGACTGGGTCGGGCGTCGCGGTCGGCGCGGTGGCGCGTCCGGCGTCGGTCGCGTCTGTCTTGCGCGCCCATCGACGGGTGCTCACCACGCTGGGGCTGGGGGTGTTGGCGGTCGCCGCAGCGCGGGCCGCCCGCAACGCCATCGTGCCGCTGTGGGCCGAGAGCATCGGGCTGGACGCCGCGTCGACGAGCCTGGTCTTCGGCATCTCGGGAGCCGCCGACATGCTGCTGTTCTATCCGGCGGGGTGGGCGATGGACCGGTTCGGGCGAGTGCACGTCGCCGTGCCGTCGATGCTCGTGCTGGGGGTGGGGATGGCGCTCATCCCGCTGGCGGGGAGCTTCACCGGGTTGGTCGTCGTCGGGCTGATCCTGGGCGTCGGTAATGGGATCGGCTCGGGGATCCTCATGACGCTCGGTGCGGATGCCTCGCCGGTCGAAGGGCGGGCGCAGTTCCTCGGGGGCTGGCGGCTCATGGGTGACCTGGGGTGGGCGGCCGGGCCGGCGCTGGTGAGCCTCGCCGCCGCGGTGCTCTCGCTTGGTGCGGCGGCCGTGCTGATGGGCGGGCTGGCCTGGATGGGCGCGGCCTGGCTGCGGATCTGGGTGCCGCGCTACGACCCGACGAGGGCACGCCGGGAGACCTGAGGCGCCGTGGACAACGGTGCGGACGAGGTGCGGCCGTTCGTTCGACACGATGACTGTCGGGCGTGGGTCGAAAGATCGCGATCTTGACACTTGGGTCGCGTTGCAACGGCACCCAAGTGACAAGATCGCGATCTTGACAAGGCGTCAACGGCCCTTCGAACGAGGCTGTGGCCGCGGCGAGCGGTCAGCGGCGGCCGAGGGTGGCTAAGGCTTCGCCGTCGGTGCGCCACACCGTCCATTCGTCCTGTGGGACCGCACCGAGCGAGCGATAGAAGCCGTGCGCCGGAGTGTTCCAGTCGAGCACCCACCACTCGAATCGCGGGTAGCCGCGCTCGACACAGACCTGGGCCAGCGCCTCCAGGAGCATCCGGCCCAAGCCGAGGCCGCGACGTTCCGGGGTGACGAAGAGGTCCTCCAGCCAGATGCCGTGGCGCACCTTCCAGGTCGAGAAGGTGACGTACCAGATCGCGATCCCGGCGACCTCCCAGTCGCCTGACTCGTCATCGCCGTCGCCGCCGTCACCCTTGTCGCTCTCAGCGCTGCGGTCCCCGACGTTATCGGCCGCGCTGTCGCGGACCTCGGCAACGTGACAGAAGACCTGCGGCGAGTCACAGAACAGCGCCGCGGCGAAATCCTCTGGTCCGCCCTCGACCGCATCCGGCTCCTTCTCGTAGACGGCCAACCCCACGACAAGATCGTGGATGGCTTGCGCGTCGGCGGGCTGGGCGAGACGGATGCGGACCTCGGTCATGGGGTGATCCTGCCGGTTCAGGCGCGGGAGAAGGCAGCGACACCCGCCGCGACCTCAGAGCCGACCGCTGAGCTCCACGACATGAGCCAATCTGTGGTTTCAGACCCGGCGAAGCAGCAGATTGGCTCATGTCGCCGATCAGCGGGAGGTGCGGGACACGGCATACCGGCGCAGGGCCTCAGACCTGGCCGCTGCGTGCTCGACGATCCGCGCGGGGTAGCCACCGGCATACCCGTCGGCGTGCGACCACGGCTCATGGGCAGTGGCGCCGGGCAGGTGAGCCAGCTCGGGCACCCAGCGGCGCACGTAGTCACCCCGCGGGTCGAAGCGCAACCCCTGGGCGACCGGGTTGAAGATCCGGAAGTACGGCGCCGCATCGGTGCCGGTGCCCGCAACCCATTGCCAGCCATGGGAATTGGACGCGAGGTCCCCGTCCCGGAGCTGCGCCATGAAGTGCCGGGCTCCGTGCGGCCACCACACGTGCAGGTGCTTGACCAGGAAGCTCGCCGTCACCATCCGCACCCGGTTGTGCATCCATCCGCTCGCCGCGAGTTGGCGCATCCCGGCGTCGACGAACGGATAACCCGTCCGCCCCTCCCGCCACGCATCGAACGTCACGCCCGGCTCGTCGTACTCCATCCCTGGCAGCGGCCGCAGATCGTGCCAGGCCGAATCCGGGTGGTGCCACAACACGTCGGCATAAAACTCGCGCCAGGCCAACTCGGTGACGAACCGCCCGGCGCCCGGGGTGCCGCGCGCCTCGTCACGGCCGAGGTCGGCGAGCAGCGTGCGCGGGTGGATCTCGCCGTACTTGAGCGCTTCGGACAGCCGCGAGGTGCCGTCGAGGTCGGGCCGGTCGCGGTCGGTCCCGTATGCCGTGAGGGCACCCTCCCGGAAAGCGCGCCACCGTGCATGGGCGGCGGCTTCACCGACGGCGACGTCGTTGGCGACAAGCGTGGGAGCGGGCAGGTCGTCGCTCGGCACCTCGGCGAGGCCAACCAGGCGGCTCGGGGCGGGGGCGGGACCCGGTGCGCCGTGGGCTCGCCAGGCCCGCGAGAACGGCGTGAAGACCTGGTAAGGCGTGCCGCTGCCGGTCAGCACGGTGCCCGGACCGACCGCGTATGCCGTGCCCGTCGCCACCCAGGCCACGCCGGCGTCGGCCAGTCGGGAGGACACCGCGGCATCTCGGCGTCGGCCATAAGGGGTGGTCTCGGCCGTGACATGGAGACTGTCGGCGCCGAGTTCCCTTGCCAGAGAGCGGATGACCGCCAAAGGTGAGCCGCGACGGATGACCAGCCGCACGGCATACCGGGCTTGGAGGTCGTCCGAGAGGGAGCGCAGGGAGGCCGCGAGGCGACCTTGCCGCGCGCCTGCGGCGTCCCAAAGACCCGGGTCGATGACGAAGACGGGGACCACCGGGCGTCCGGTGGACGCGGCGGTGAGCAGGGCTGGATGGTCGGCCAGGCGCAGGTCGCGCCGCAACCACACCAGGACAGGGTTCATTGGATGAGAGGCTAACCCCCGTGAGCGACATGATCGACACGACCGAGATGTATCTGCGGACCATCTTCGAACTCGAGGAAGAGGGGATCGTGCCGATGCGCGCGCGCATCGCCGAGCGGCTCGGGCACTCCGGGCCGACCGTGTCGCAGACCGTGGCGCGGATGGAGCGCGACGGGCTGGTGCGAGTGACCGACGACCGCCATCTGGAGTTGTCGGCGACCGGACGACTGGCTGCGACTCGG
>WBZM01002060.1_pt1 | contig 18004 bp, 15 predicted proteins | sample 5204271 | NCBI WGS metagenome assembly WBZM01 (sample SAMN12344346, study PRJNA552823) | activated sludge metagenome | biome: Activated sludge suspended growth; feature: Nitrification reactor; material: Wastewater; isolation source: activated sludge from nitrification reactor of wastewater...
ACGGTCGGCGTGCCCGAGCGCCAGGCGGATGAGGTGATCGAGGCGTTGCGCGCCACCAAGGTGAAGGGCCGACGCGTCAACGTGCGTCGGTTCGTCGACGAGCGCTGACCGTTCGGTCCGGCAGCGGGCGTCGATCAGCCGGCGTCGATCAGCCGGCGTCGATCAGCATCAGGGCGTCGTACGCGTTCTCGGCGACGCGGCGTCCGCTCGCCGCCATCACCACCGACGAGAACCGCCCGTCGAGGTGCATCGCCGCCTGCCCCGCCAGGCCGGTGCCCCAGCGCATCGTGACCAGGACACGCCACCAGCGGAAGCGCTCGTCGTCCCACGTGCCGCCCGCGGCCACGTAGGCGTCGCGCAGCGTGTCGACCGTGCCGAGTCCGCCCACCGTCATGTGGTCCTCGCCGAAGCGCCACATGCGCGTGCACACCCAGGCCACGTCCTCGATCGGGTCGCCGATCTTGGCGGTCTCCCAGTCGAGGATCGATCGCAGACCGGTGCGGTCGACGATGATGTTGCCGGTGCGCACGTCGGCGTGGACGATGCGCCGTGTGGTGGGTTCGGTCGGGCGGTGCTCGCGCAGCCAGCGCAACACGTACGAGAACGCCGGCTCGGGCTGCAGCAGGTTGGCGATCGCGACCGTCACGCCGTCGAGCGCCGCCGCCACCGGTTCGGCGGGCGCGGCCATCGCCGCCGGCGCGAGCGACGGGTCGATCGCGTGCAGCCGGCCGAACGCATCGCCGAGTTGGGCGACGATGTGCTGGCCGTGGCCGACTTCGGCCACGAGGCGCAGGAGACGACGGGGGATGGTCTCGCCGTCGTGGAACTCGCTGACGAAGAACTGGCCGCCGAGCACCGACTCGTCGACGCACACCGCCACCACCTCGGGCACCGGCACGCCGTGGTCGCGGGCGACCGTGCGCACGGCGGCCTCGTCGGCCATCGACAGGATCGCGATGTCGGCCGTCGGCAGCACCGTGGCGACGAACCGTCCCGGCCTCGGCCCACCGTCGATCTGCAGCATCAGGTTGCGGCGTCGAGCTCCGGCGGTGCTCTGGCCCGTGATGGTGACATCGAGATCGCCAGGTGGGCAGCCCCAGTGTGCGGCGAGCCAGTCGCGCAGCCGCTCGGCCTCCGGGGCGCTCACGGGGCACCCGTCGCGGTGTCGTAGCCGGGCTTCGCGATCGCGAGGTCGGCGCGGAGCGTGGCGAGCAGCGCGGCACGGATCGCGAGGTCGTCGCCCGGATCGATCGCTGCCGCGTCGTCGAGTCGACCGACCAGCTCGGCTCGCAACTCGCGCAGGTCGCCGTCGTGACCGAGCAGCGCGGCGAGCCGTTCGCGTTCGTCCGCGTCGTTGCCGGGTGCGAGCGTCGCCTCTCGCTGCAGGATCCGGCAGAGGTTGGCCGACACGCGCACCTGGTGCTGCAGGTGCGGCGGGACGGCGGTGATCACGTCGCCCTCGAGCAGCGAGGCGATCGCGTCGAGGAGCTCGGCGGCATCGGGTCGGTACTGCACCGACCCAGCCTGGCATCACGTGGTCGAGCCGTCCGACCCGAGCGCTGTCAGCGGCACCGCAGCGGTCGCGCGGCGACGCGCGTAGCGCAGGGCCGGCATCGACTCACCCGTGCGGAAGTGGTGGACGACCTCGGCCTCGGCGACGAAACCGACGCGCTCCAGACTTCGCCGCATCGCGACGTTGTCGACGCTGGTCTCGGCGAGGCACTCGAGGCCGCTCGCGGTGGCGAGCCGCGACATCAGTTCGAGGGTCTCCACCGCCAACCCCCGACCCCGGTCGTCGGGTCCGATCCACACGCCGACCTCGACCTCCTTCGTGTTCGTGTCGACGGCATCGCTCGCGATGCCGACGACCCGACCCGAGGCGACGTCGACGATCGCGCCCCAGTTGCCGATCGCCCGACACCGGACGAGGTGTGGCAGCACGCGGAGGTCGTCGGCGGTGAACCGGTGCTCCGCCATCACCCGGTCGTCGATCGTCCGCAGGATCGCGGCCGCGTCTCGCGCGCCGAGGGCACGCACGGCGACGCGGGGTCCGGTGATGTGCGGGGCCGGCGTTCGCAGGGCACGGACGACTGCTCGGGCAGCCTGCCAGAGGCAGACGACGACCAGCGTCAGCAGCACGGCGTGGAGCCCGATCCTCGGGAGCACGTCATCGCCCGGGCAGGACTCGATGCCGCTGCACGCCGAACCGCGAGAGGTGCGGATCGCCCCCCAGTTGCGTCCGGCGAGCCACGCCACCACCACCGCTGCCACGATCCACCGCATCGGCCGACCGATGGTGTGACCCCACAGGTGCACCAGCTGGACGCGCGACATCGAGAACGCCGTGGGGCCCGGCGGCGGCGATGGGGTGTCGGGCACGGTTCTGCATCGGGCATCAGCCGTTCGGACTTGAGCGGTCCGACGCACCTTCGCGGGCACGGACGGCGACCCGAGTCCGCCGGCCCGCGTCGTACGATCTGCCCGGTGCGGCCCGTGATCGATGTCCACACCCACATGCTGAGCTCTGCGTGGATGACGTTGCTCCGCGAACACGGTGCGCCGCTCTACTTGGTACACCCGGTCGCGAACGGACGTGAGTGCATCTTCCGTGGCGAGGCGCCGGTGACGGTGCCGACGCCCGGTCACTTCGACTACGAACTGCGCGTGCGCGACATGGACGCGGCCGGCGTCGATCTCGCGATCGTGTCGCTCACGTGTCCCAACGTGTACTGGGGTGGCCGCGAGATCAGCGGGCTCGCGGCTCGGACCGTCAACGACGAGATGGCTGCGGCCCAGCAGGCCTTCCCCGAGCGGATCCGCTGGTTCGCCTCGCTGCCGTGGGAGTACCCCGACGACGCCGTGGTCGAGCTGCGGCGTGCACGCGCCGCGGGTGGCGTGGGCGTGATGGTGCTGGCGAACGTGGCCGGTCGGTCGCTCACCGAGCCGGCGTTCGCGCCGATCTGGGACGTCATCGACGAGCTCGCGCTGCCCGTGCTCGTGCACCCGACCGATCCACCCGGCGTCGACCAGATGGACATGCGCCGGTACGACCTCACCTGGAGCGTCGGCTTCATGCTCGACACGACGCTGGCGATCGCTCGCATGATCATGGACGGCTTCTTCGACCGGTACCGGCGCCTGCGGATCATCGCGTCGCACGGCGGTGCTGCACTCCCGACACTGGTGGGGCGTTTCGACAAGGGCTTCCACGTGTCGACGCTCGAGGACCGGGTCATCGAGCGCCCACCGTCGGACTACCTGCGCGAGATCTTCTACGACTGCATCACCTACGACGCGGCCACGCTGGCGCATCTGGTCTCCGTCGTCGGCGAACGTCAGGTGCTGTTCGGCAGCGACTACCCGCACATCGTCGGCGACATGGCGGGCATGCTCGCGAACGTGCACACCCTGCCGTCGGACGCGGTCGATGCGATCCGCGGCGCCAACGCAGAACGCATCTTCGACCTCTGACGGCCCGCTACCGTCGTGGCCGTCGACGCCCGGGCGTGCGGCGTGACGCGACGACGATGAGGTGACGATGTTCTTCGACGTGCCGAGCGTGGTGCTGTTCGTGCTGCTCGTGGTGGTGGTCGGCGGCACCGTCGCGATCGGCTGGTTCGTCGGCACGGCGCTGCGTCAGCGTGAGGGCGACACGCGCGAGTCGGTTGCGGTGGTGCAGGGCGCGCTGCTCGGGCTCGTGGGGTTGGTGCTCGCGTTCGGCCTCTCGATGGCGGTCGGTCGCTACGACAGCCGACGTGCGGTGGTGGTGCAGGAGGCCAACGCGATCGGCACCACCTACCTTCGCGCCCAGTTGTTGCCCGAGCCCGCGCGCGGCGAGTCGCTCGACCTGCTCCGCTCGTACACCGACCTCGCGATCGAGTTGGCCGACGCCGTCCCCGACACCGACGAGTTCGATGCCGCCGCGGCCGAGATCGAGGCCCTGCAGCAGCAGCTCTGGCAGCTGGCCGGCGATGCGATGGCGGCCGACCCGCAGGGCAGCGCGCCGCGCCTGTACGTCGAGACCTTGAACGACACCATCGACCGGCACACCGACCGCGTCGCCTCGCTCCGCAACCGGGTGCCCGGCACGGTGCTCATGATCGAGGTGCTGGGCAGCGCGGTCGCGCTCGGCGTCCTCGCGCTGTACCTGACGATGCTCGGTCGCGGGCTCACCACGTCGCTGCTCGCCGCGGGTGTCGTCGTCCTGATCCTGTTCGTGTCGTTCGACCTCGACCGACCGCAACGTGGACTGATCAACGTGCCGTTCCAGGTGCTCGTCGACACCCGCGCCACGATGGACGGCGAACCGGCGTACGCGCCCTGACTCAGACCGGGTCGCGTCGCGGCTCGCCCGCGTACCGACCGAGGTCGAGGGCGAGCGCCGGGACGACGGCGTCGCACACGTCGCCGCCCGTGGCCGGCTCGGGGCCGGACACGACCGCGGCCACGGTGGTCCGACCGTCCTCGATCACCCACGCGCACGCCTTCGCGCCGTCGACGGTGCCGGTGTGCCCCCAGCCGTACTGGTCGAGGATGATGCCCGGCCAACGCAGCACTTCGAGGTCGGCGTCGGTGACGTCGGCGAGCATCGCGGCGAGGTCGTCGGTCGACATCATCCACGTGCCCGCGCCGCCCAGGCGGGCGAGCCGGGCGATGCCGCGCGGTGACGGTGCGCTGTCGTCGCGCAGGCCGTCGGTGGTGAGGTACGGCCCCGCGACACCGGCCGGGTCGAACACGAGCGCGTACGCAGCATCGTCGAGGGCGAGCCCGGTGGCGTGCTCGACCAGCAGACCGAGCGCGCAGTAGTTGCCGTTCGAGTACACCCAGCGACCTCGGCCCTCGGTCGGTGGCTCGGCGAGCGCTTCGGTGAGCGGCACGCTGCACGGGCCGGGGTCGTCGAGCCAACTCTTCCGGTTGATCGGCATCCCGCTCGTGTGGTCGAGCAGCTCGCGCACCGTGACGCCGTCCCACGCGGGGTCGTGCGCGAGGCCCATCGCCGACCACGGCACCGGGTCGGCGACGGTCAGGTCACCCTGCTCGACCAGCCGCGCGATCGACAGCATCGTGACCAGCTTGCTCACGCTCGCGACGACGAACGGGGTGCCACCGGTGACCACTCGGCCGTCGACGCGTCGGCCGACGGCCGCGCTCCACGGTTCGGACCCCTCGCGGTGCACGCTGATCGACGCTGCCACGTTGTCGAGCGCCAGGAACCACAGCGCCTCGGCCGCGTGCGGGTACGACGACGCGTCGGCGGCGACCGACGTCGGCGGGGTGCTCGGCGCGGTCGTCGGCATGGTCGTGCTCGTGCTCGTGCTCGTGGGCGAGGTCGTGGTCGTGGGTGTGGGTGTGGGTGTGGGCGAGGTCGTGGTCGGCGCGGCCATCCCGCTCGGCATGGCCGCGGTGGTCTGCTCGGTCGCGGTGCTGGACGCCGTCGTGGTGGTCGCGAACCGGGAATCGCCCGAGCCGCAGCCGATCAGGGTGGCGAGCGCGGCGGCGACGAGCAGCGGCGCCAGGCCGCGGCGCTGCCGCATCAACCCGCCAGCGTGAGCGCCAGGCCGAGCAGCGCCCCGTGGTAGGTGACCATCACTGCGAGCGGCATCCACCGCTTCGGCCCGACGAACTGTCGCCAGCCGAGGATCGAGTCGCTGAGCACGAACAGCGCGGAGCCCGCGATCGCCGCCGGACGGCCGGTCGCCCATCCCACCACGGCCATCGACGAGATGATGGTGAGGTACGCCTGCACCGGCCGCACGAGCGACGCGTCGCCGGCCCGGGCGCCGGCGATGATCGGTCGACCCACCCGCAGCGCCACCACGGCGGCCAGCGCGAGCGCGACGAGCCCGAACCACCAGCGGTCGAGACCGAGCAGCACGAACATCACCACGAACGCGAGGTGCCCGGCCAGGAACGACGCGAGGCCCACCACGAACCGGTCGACGGCCGGGAGCAGTGCGACGTCGCCGCCGAGACACAGCACGAAGCCGGCGACCGCGGCGACCAGCGCGCCGGTGGGCGTGTCGCCGTCGGCGACGGCCACGGCCAGGGCCCCGATCGCGATCGTGGCGACCGGCTTGCTGATCAGCTCGACCAGCTCGGCGCGGCGTCCGTCGGCCACCCGCGACCACCAGTTGGCCGCGGCCGACACCGCGGCGATCACGGCGGCGACGACACCTGGAGCTCCCACGGCCCGGCACCGTACCGGCTGACCCTGGTCGACCGGCCGCAGTCCGCCCGGTGAGCCGTCGGGTGAGGTCGTCGGTGAGCCCGCGGTGAGCCCGCGGTGAGCCCGCCGGAGATCCGTGAGCCGTCGCGTCATCCGCTCACGCGGCCAGGGGTCCGTGAGCCAGCGGGCCGCTGGTGGGGCCGGTGGCTCACGGAGCTCGGGGTGCGTGTGGCGGGAGGCCCGTGGGGGGACCGCTGGCTCACGGACGTCGGGGGGCGTGCGTCGGCGCGCCGGGGACTCACGGAGCAGGGTCAGGACGTGAGGTCGTCGAGCGACCACTCGGCCGCCGGACGGTCGGCCGCCGCGTAGCCCTCGGCCTGGCGCTCGACCAGGTACGCCTCGAACTGCTCGGCCGGCATCGCCTTCGCGTAGTGGTGGCCCTGCTGGCGCACACAGCCGAGCGCGATCAGCGCATCGGCCTGCGCACCGGTCTCGACGCCCTCGGCCGTGACCGACAGACCGATCTCGCGCACGACGGCGATGATCGACCGCACGATCGCCCGGTCGTGCGGGTGGGTCGTGATCGTGTCGATCGCCTGTCGATCGACCCGCACCTCGTCGACGGGCAGCTTGCGCAGCAGGTTCAGCGACGACACCCCGTGGGTGAAGTCGTCGAGGCACACCCGACCGCCACGGGCACGGAAGGCGGCCAGGGTGGCGGCCGCGGTCGGCAGGTCGGCCACCACGGCGCTCTCGCGCACGTCGACCGTGATGAGCGCCGGATCGATGCCGCGGATCAGCTCGTCGAGCGGGTGGTTGCGCCACGACCGGTCGGTGGACGACGGCGCCAGGTTCACCCGGAACCGGAAGCCGTCCGGCAAACCGAACGAGGCGAGGCGGCGGATGTCGGGGCGCGCCTGGCTCAACACGCGCTCGGTGAGGCGCTCGAGCAGCCCGGCCTTGCGGGCGATGCCCAGGAACTCGGCCGCACTGGCGACGGTGCCGTCCGGCCGCAACCACCGGGCGAGCAGCTCGGCACCCACCACGCGACCGTTCGACGCGTCGATCTCGGGCTGGAAGAAGGGCAGGATCTCACCGTTGTCGATCGCCCGGCGCAACGCCTGCTCGGCGTCGAGCATCGCTTGCAGCTCGTGGTGCAGATCGCCGTCGAACACCTCGACCCGGTTCCGACCCGCGTGCTTGGCACGGTACAGCGCGGCGTTCGCGTTGCGGAGCAGGTCGCTGGTCGACCGGCCGTGCAGCGGGGCCGACGCGACGCCGACGCTCACCGACGACGGCACGGCTCGGTTCTCGGCGTGCACCGGCTGCGCGAGCACTCCCACGAGCCGGCTCGCGACCGCGGCGGCCCGCGCCGAGTCGTGCCGTGGCAGCACGATCACGAACTCGTCGCCGCCGATGCGGCCGGCGACGCACCCATGGTCGATCGTGCGCGAGATGCGGTCCGCGATCACGGTGATGAACTGGTCGCCACCGCGGTGACCGAGCAGGTCGTTGACGGCCTTGAACCGGTCGAGGTCGCAGAACAGCAGGGCGACCGGGTGGTGCTCGTCGGCGGCCAGCAGCTCGTCGATCACCTCGATCGTGCCGCGGCGGTTGTAGAGCCCGGTCAGCGCGTCGTGCGACGCGAGGTGCGCGAGCCGTGCGTTGGTCTCGCTCAGCTGCTCGTACGCGTCGGTGAGCGCCAGCTGGTCGGCCGCCATCCGCACCGCGAGCGCCTGGCTCGTGAACTGCAGCCGCAGCGACGCGAGCAGCGAACGCGACACCGTGTGGTGGAGCGCGAGCTGCGAGAAGCCGAATCCGAAGTACAGCAGCGCGAGCGCGTCCATGCGGGCGTCGCCGTTCGACATCAGCCCGAACGAGGCGGTGGCGGTGAGCGGCGCGGCGTAGGCCACGAACATGTCGCGACGGCCGGCGCACACGATCGTGCCGACGGCCAGGCTGATGGCCGGGAAGAGGGCGAACATGACGAGCGTCTCGACGTCGCTCTCCGATGCCACCCAGGTGCTGAGGCCGGCGACCGAGCCGACGCTGCCGAGCGCCACGCCGGCGAGCACGGTGGTGACGGTGCCCACCACCGGATGGCGGCGCACCCACGTGCACGCGGCGATCACCAGCACGGTGGTGGCGATCGCGAGCGTGATCCACACGCTCAGTCGCGTCTCGCTGACCGTGCCGCGCATCACGGCCGCGATCAGCAGCGCGAGCGGCAGCAGCAGCACCTGCAACGGGGTGAGGTTCGCGACCACGTGCTTCAGGGCGTCGTCACGGACGCGCTCCTCGAGGCTGCGATCCGGGACCGCCAACGGGGGGACCTGCACGACGGCAGTGGCGTCGTCGACCATCGCGCGCTCGTCACCGCCCTTCGTCTGTCGTCCGTCCTGGGAAACCTTCGGCCGCGTGGGACGCCAGGACGTCCTGGCTCCCACGCTGGGCCGTGCACTGTTCTTCGGACGCGCCCGACCGATCTTGAGCCACTCGACACCAGGGGCTCGACCACGGGTGGTGGACTTCGTCGAATCTTGACGATCGGTCTCGCCAGACTGTGCGGGTGACCACGTCGACGACCGGCCGCTTCGCCCCGTCCCCGACGGGCGCGCTGCATCTCGGCAACCTGAGGACGGCGCTGCTGTCGTGGTGCGCGTCGCGCGTCGCGGGCGGCCGGTGGCTGGTGCGGATGGAGGACCTCGACCCGGTCACGTCGTCGCGCGAGCACGAGCGCCGCCAACTCGAGCACCTCGGCCGACTCGGCATGACCTCCGACGTCGCCGTCGTGCGCCAGTCCGAGCGGTTCGACCTGTACCGCGACGCGATCGAGCAGCTCCGCCGCGACGGCCTGGTGTACCCGTGCTTCTGCACACGCCGCGAGATCCGCGAGGCCGCGGCCGCGCCGCACGGTGACGGACTGCCCGACGGCGCGTATCCGGGCACGTGCCGTGCACTCGGCTCGACCGAACGGCGGGCGCGAGAGCGCGAGGGCCGCCCGGCCGCGTGGCGGCTGCGCACGAACGGCGAGCGTCACGGCTTCGACGACCTGGTGCTCGGCCGGGTCGAGGGCGCGGTCGACGACGTGGTGCTGCAGCGCAACGACGGCGTCCCCGCCTACAACCTGGCCGTCGTCGTGGACGACGCGCTGCAGGGCGTCACCCAGGTGGTGCGCGGCGACGACCTCGCATCGTCGACGCCCCGCCAACTGCACCTGCAGCACCTGCTCGGCCTGCCCCGGCCCGCGTACGCGCACGTGCCGCTCGTCGTCGGGCCGGACGGCCAGCGGCTCGCCAAGCGCCACGGCGCCGTCACCCTCGACGACCTGGTCGCACGCGGCATCTCCGACGGGCAGGTGGTCGCGCTGCTGGGCCGCAGCCTCGGGCTCGAGCGCGACGCCGGTTCCGCCGCCGAGGTGGCGGTCGGCTTCTCGTTCGACCGTCTGCCCCGCGAACCGTGGCGCTTCGATCCCGAGGTCGATCTGTCACGATGACGCCGTGACCTCGTTCTCCGACCTGCAGCAGATCCTCGGCTACCAGGGGGCGATCCCCGAGCACGACGACGAGACGCTGACCGAGATCGGCAACGAGATGTACCGCACGTCGTTCTGGACGCCGACGTTCTGCGCCACCGTCATCCGGGCCGCCGAGGCCGTCGGCGCGTTCGAGCAGAACGAGGACGACCCGGTGCCCGGCCACGAGGTGTCGCTCGCGGTGATCAGCCCGGCGCTGTTCGAGCACGTCCAGAACGACATCGGGATGCGGATCTTCCCGCGGCTGCGCACGGTGTGGCCGTACATCGACTACTACGGGCTGCGCGACGCGTTCGTCATCAAGTACGAGCTCGGCGGCCAGGAGACGCTGCGGATGCATCACGACGTCGCACAGGTGTCGGCCTCGTTGAAGCTGAACGACACCTACACCGGCGGTGAACTCGTGTTTCCCCGCCAGGGGGTGTCGAACGCCGAGATGGAGATCGGCGAGCTGGTCGTCTGGCCGAGCCTGGTCACGCACCCGCACGAGTGTGTGCAGCTGACCGGTGGCGTGAAGTACTCGCTGACGATCTGGTTCGAGTTGCCGCAGATCTGAGCGCCGTCGCGAGGGTGACGCGGCAGGTCATGGCCAGGAAACCCAGGAATTCAGCGGGTTTGCGAGGCTCGCGCGACTCGACGACACCTGAAAGGGTGCCACCAGCCGGCGAGGCCCGGACGGTAGTGTGAGCACACTCGTCGTGTTCCCGCCCCCACACGTCAGGTTCTCCGATGCCCGCACGCCCCCGCACCACGCAGCCCGCCATCCGCTGGTGGCCCGTGCTCGTGTTGCCGGTCGTCGGACTCGCTGCGTCGGCGTGCGATTCCGGTGGAGGTGCCGTTCGCGCCGAGGCGCCGACCACGCCGGTGACGATCCCGGTGTCCCCGCTGCCGGCCAGCTCCGCCGAGGCCGCGCCCACCACCGTCACCACGGTCGCACCCACCACCGAGGCGCCCACGACGACCGCAGCGCCCACCACCACGCTGGCGCCCACCACCACCGAGGCGCCCACGACGACCGCGGCGCCCACCACCACGCTGGCGCCCAACGTCGAGATCGTCGGCGCGTCCGCCGTCCCGATCCCGGCCGTCGGCACGGGCGACGGTGACGGCACCCGTGTGGTGCAGGAGCGCCTGCTGCAGCTCGGCTTCTGGAACGCGGGCGCGGATGGCGACTACGGGCACAGCACCAAGCAGGCCGTGATGGCGTTCCAGAAGTACCTGGGTCTGCCGGCCACGGGTTCGGTCGACGAGACGACGGCTGCCTACATGACCAACGTGATCGAGCGAGGCCACGGCACCGCCGACACGGGCGATCTCGTCGAGGTCGACAAGTCGAAGCAGCTGCTCTTCATCGTGCGCGGCGGCAAGACCGTGTGGATCATCAACGCGTCCACCGGCAGCGAGGTCGCGTACGAGGAGCCCAACAAGAAGGACCCCACCAAGATCGAGACCGGCGACTCGATCACCCCGGTCGGCCTGTTCAAGGTCACGCGTGAGCGTGCCGAGGGTTGGTGGGAAGGCGATCTCGGCGAGATCTACCGGCCCAAGTACTTCCGTGGGGGCGTCGCGGTGCACGGGTCGAACAACATCCCCAACTACGCCGCGTCGCACGGCTGCGTGCGCATCAGCACCTCGGCGATGGACTTCATCTGGGACAACGACCTGATCCCGATGCGGTCGGTCGTGTGGGTGCACGGCAACATCCCGCTCGCGCCGCTCTGATCGCGCCGCGCCGATCCGCCGACGTCCGTAGGCTGCGGTCGACCGCCAACACCTCCGAGGGAGTCTTCTCGTGCTGCCCGTGATCGGTGCCCTTCGTCCCTGGGCCGACCCCCACCTGCTCTCGTTGCACCGCCTGCCGATGCACGTGCCGTTGCCGTTGCTCGACGACGCGCGGAAGTCGCTCGACGGCGACTGGTACTTCCAGCGTTTCGAGACCCCGGAGTCGATCCCCGAGTCGGCGGTGCTCGGTACCACGCCCACCTCGGGCAAGCAGGTCGTGGTGCCGGGCAACTGGACGCTGCAGGACACGCCCGACCACCCCTGGTACACCAACGTGCAGATGCCCTTCGACGGGCCACCGCCGCGACTGCCCGAGCTGAACCCGGCCGGTGTGTACCGGCGCACGTTCACGCTCGGCCGCGGCTGGAAGAGCCACCAGGTGGTGCTGCACGTCGGTGGCGCCGAGAGCGTGCACGCCGTGTACCTGAACGACCGCTTCGTCGGCTACGGCACCGACAGCCGCCTGCCGAGCGAGTACGACATCACCGATCATCTGGTGTCGGGCACCAACCACCTGGCGATCGTGGTCGTGCGGTTCAGCGCGCAGAGCTACGTCGAGGACCAGGACCAGTGGTGGATGGCGGGCCTGCACCGCAGCGTCTTCATCGAGGCGCGCTCGATGGTGCACGTGGCCGACGTGCAGGTCGACGCCGACCTGCGCGTGGCCGACGGCACCGGTCTGTTGAAGGTGCGCACCGACGTCGGCTTCATCCGCACGCCGGCGAAGGGGTGGCAGGTGCGCTCGTGGCTCGAGCGCCTCGACGGCAAGCGGGTCACCAAGCCGAGCACCGGCGACGTGCCGCACGCGTTCGACATCCCGTACGTGTTCACCGGCCACCACGTCGACGCCACCTGGGAGATCCCGAACGTCGCACCGTGGAGCGCCGAGTCGCCCACCCGCTACCGCGTGGTGGTCGAGTTGCTGAAGCCCGACGGCACCGTCGCCCAGCAGACCTCGCAGCTCGTCGGGTTCCGCCACGTCGAGGTGCGCGACCGCCAGTTCCTGGTGAACGGGCAGCCGATCTGGGTGTTCGGCGTCAACCGTCACGACCACCACCCCGACAAGGGCAAGGCCGTGTCGGTCGACGACATGCGCGCCGATCTCGAGGTGATGCGCCGCCACAACATCACCGCGATCCGCACCTCGCACTATCCCAACGACTCGCGCTTCTACGACCTGTGCGACGAGCTCGGCATGTACGTGATCGACGAGTCGAACATCGAGAGCCACGCCTACAACACCAGCCTGTGCGACGACCCGGCGTACCTGGCGACGTGGGTGGCGCGCGGGTCGCGGATGGTGCAGCGCGATCGCAACCACCCGTCGATCGTGCTGTGGAGCCTGGGCAACGAGAGCGGCTACGGCGACAACCACGACGCGCTCGCCGGCTGGATCCGCAAGCACGACCCGAGCCGCCCGCTCCACTACGAGGGCGCGCCGTTCCACGACGGCTGGATCGACGGTGGTCTGATGGCGAGCGACCTCGTCTGCCCGATGTACGCGCCGATCGACCGCATCCGCGAGTACGGCGAGTCGGGCCTCGGCACGCGCCCGCTGATCCTGTGCGAGTACTCGCACGCGATGGGCAACTCGAACGGCACCCTCGCCGAGTACTGGGACGCGATCGACGCGACGCCCGGCCTGCAGGGCGGGTTCCTGTGGGAGTGGAAGGACCACGGCATCCGCCAGACCCTGCCCGACGGCACGGTGCGCCTCGCCTACGGCGGCCAGTTCGGCGAGACCCCGCACGACGGCAACTTCGTCGCCGACGGCCTGGTGTCGGCCGACCTCGAGCCGCACCCGGCGATGCACGAGGTGGCCTGGGTGTACCGACCGGTGAAGGTCGAGTCGGGCCGAAAGGGCACGCTGCGCGTCACCAACCGCCAGTCGTTCGTCGGGCTCGAGGCCTTCGACGCCCGCTGGACGCTGCTCGTCGACGGCGCCGCCGTGAAGACCGGCAAGCTCAAACTGCCGAAGCTCGCCGGACACCAGTCGGTCGACGTGCCGCTGCCCGTCGCGATCCCCGCCGGTACGGGTCAGGTGTTGCTGTCGATGTGCTTCACGCTGAAGCGCGCCACCTGGTACGCCGACGCCGGGCACCTGGTCGCCTGGGACCAGGTGGAGCTGCGCACCGCGAAGCCGGCCAAACTCGGCCGATTCCGCCCGAACCACGAACCTGCGACCATCGACGAGCTGCTCGCGTCGCCGATCGAGCTGTGCTTGTTCCGCGCGCCGGTCGACAACGACGGCTTCAAGCTGATGCCCGAGCTGTCGCGACGCATCCGCGTGGGTGGCACGGCCTTCGTGCACTGGCAGGACCTCGGGCTCGACCGTCTGCCGGCCGACGAGCTGGTCGGGCACACGTGGGAGCGCGAGTCGAGCGGCGACACCGTCGAGTACCGCCACCGCGTGGTGGTGCCCGAGCAGCTGTCCGACCTCGCCCGCGTGGGCGTCACCTTCCAACTGCCGGCCGGGTTCGAGCAGCTGCGCTGGTTCGGTCGCGGCCCGTTCGAGAACTACCCCGATCGCAACCGCGGTGCGCTGCTCGGTGTGTGGGAGGGATCGCCCGACCAGCCGCCGTACCTGGTGCCCCAGGAGTTCGGCCTGCGCACCGACTGCCGCTGGTTCGAGTTCACGTCACCCGCGACGGGACGCACGGTTCGCCTCGACGTGGTGCAGCCGAGTGCGCTGCACGTGTCGGCCACGCACCTCACCGTGCACGACCTGTACGAGGCGCGCACCGAGACCGAGCTGCGCCCGCGGCCCGAGCTGGTGGTGCACGTCGACGTCGCGCACCGCGGCGTGGGCACGGCCAGCTGCGGCCCCGACACCTTGCCGCACTACAAGCTCACCCCCGGCACCTACGAGTTCGCCTACCGCCTGACGGTGCGCTGAGCGATCGAACTTCGTCGGCTCGGGGTCGCTCAGCGACCCCCAGCCGACGAAGTTGCAGGGGGTGAGCTAGGCGCGGCGGATCTTGAGCTTGCGGTTGGTGGCGTTCAGGCACTCACCGCTGTCGAGGTCGAACTTCCAGCCGTGCAGCGTGCACACCAGGTGGTCGCCCTCGATCTCGCCGAACACCGCCAGGTCGGCCTGGCGGTGCGGGCAGAGCCGCTCGCACACGTGGTCGCCGATGCGGATCTCCTCGCCGGCCATGCCGTTGCGCTCGGGGTCGGCCTTGCGCAGGGCCTCGGCCTCGGTGCGGCGCATGCGCTCGACCGACAGCGACTTGAAGAAGTTGTAGACGTACTCGTTGTAGTTGCCCTTGCGCCAGGCGCTGAAGCGGGCGCTGAGGAACAGCGAGTTGCTCCAGTCGACGGCCTTCTGCGCGACCACCGTCTCGACGAGCTCGCGCTGGATGACGAAGCGGAAGTCGTACGGGTCGTCGTTCCAGGCGCGCACCTGTCCGTTGGGGAAGTCGATCAGGATGTCGACGTCACCGGCGCGCAGCAGCACGTTCGCGCCCACGCCGGCGCGCAGCGTCGGGGCCATCGCGAGCAGGGGCTCCCACCACGCCTTCACCGTGCCGAGCAGGTCGTCGCTGTGCGCGGTCCAGCCGGCCTTCATGTCGGCGAGCCAGGGCAGGTAGTCGGCCTGGTACTGCTCGAGGTACTCGCGCTTGTGCTCGAAGATCGCGGCCACGTCGGCGTCGCTCATCGGATGGGTGACGGTGAAGCCGCCGGGGGCGACCTCGATCGTGGTGCCCGGGATCGCGAGGATGCCCTCGTGCCCGCCTTGCTGCAGGCGATCCATGAAGACGCGCTGGTCGGGGAAGATGTTGAGCTCGTCGCCGTCGATCCGGTTGAGGCCGAACAGCTCGGGATCGAGGAACGCAGGCGGACCGGCGCTCGGCACCACGGCGCGGGCACCGACGGCCTCGACGTACCGCATCGCGCGCGTGAGCTGGCTCTCGACCTTCAGGTCGACCAGCTCGCGCATCTCGTCGGCCGGCACCTCGTAGACCATCGGGTACCAGATGGCGCCCGAGTACTGGATCCAGTGCAGGTCGACCGGGCCGTGTGCGCGCAGCGCGACGAGATCGCTGGTGCGGCAGTCGTTCTGGTTGACGATCCGCGACCGGCCGTCGCTGACCACCAACGCCGAGTCGCCACCCGGTCCGTCGGTGATGCTGACCTCGACGTGGATCGCGATGCGGAGCTCACCCTGCAGGCGCACCTCCTCGCCGTCGCTGGTGCGGATGAACTTGGTGAAGCCGATGTCGCGCAGTCGACGCTCGAGCTCGCGCGTGGGGTACCCGGGCAGCAGCACGGTGGCGTCGCGGCTGACGTGGTGGGGCAGCCAGGTCTCGTCGAGGTGATCGCCGTGGATGTGGCTGATGTAGAGGTAGTCGGGGTTCTCGATCTTCTGCTGCAGCTCGGGATCGAGCCGGTCGTTGCGGGGGAAGACGAACCACGAGCCGAAGAACGCCGGGTCGAACCAGGGATCACAGGTGATCGATCCGAAGTCGGTCTCGATCAGGATGCCGGCATGACCGATGGAGGTAGCACGCACGTGCGATGACGGTAGCCGGACGCGTCACCGGCGCGCCCGCAGGCGCGCCGGGTCGAAGGTCACTTTGTGCGGCCGAGCCGCGTGGGAGCGTGCGGGCTCAGGCGACGGGCGGGTCGGTGTACTGCTGACCGGCGCGCGAGACGTGCTCGGTCCAGGTGCCGCCGTCCCAGTAGCGCAGCTCGAAGCGGCCGGCCGGATCGGCGTACCAGCCGGCGGGCACGGCCGGGGAGGCCGCGGCCGGCGCGGCAGCGGCCGGTGCGGGCGTGTAGCTGGTGGCCGCGGGCTGCGGCTCGTAGGTGGTGGCGGGCTGCGGCTCGGGCGCCACCGCCCAACCGGCCGGCTCGGCCACGGCGGGCTCGGGTGCCGGTGCTGCCTCGACCACGGGCACCGACCCGCTGACCACGGGCACGGCGCCGCTCGTGACGGCGGCGGCCGGTGCCTCGGCGGCGGGCGCACTCGCCGTGGCGACGCCCGACGACTCGCGGCTCAAGAAGGCGGTGACATCGCCACCGGTCGACACGATCGACACCACGGTCCAACCCTCGGCCGACTTCTCGGTGAGCTTGGTCGCGAGCGACGCGGGGTCGTACGAGGACGAGCTGACGGTGGTGAACTCCTGCATGGCCGAGGATGCTAACGCAATCGTCAAGGCACTTCGCTCAGCGTGGGCAGGTCGCGTCGAAGGGTGAACCGACGGCGACCGCGCGATGAACGTGGGGTGCCTCGCGATGCAGGGCGGCCGGGCTCAGGTGTGGAACACGAGCGACGGCACGTCGGCGTCGCCCGGTGCGCCGTCGTAGCGCACCTCGCCGTCCGCGAGCGCGATCAATCGGTCGGCCCGGTGCACGAACGAGAGCTCGTGGGTGGCGACGACGAGGGTGGCGCCACGTGCGTGTGCCTCGTCGAACAACACCAGGAGCGCCTCCTTGCCGGCCTGGTCGAGTCCGACGAACGGTTCGTCGACCAGCAGCAGGTCGAACGGGCGCACGAAGGCGAGCGCGATCGCGGCCTTCTGCCGCAGGCCGCGGCTGAACGTGGTCGGCAGTTGCTCCATCCGCTCGGTGAGGCCCACGTGGGCGACCAGCCGCTCGGCGTCGGCGAGCCAGTCGGCGACACCGTGCATGCGCGCGACGTACTCGAGGTGCTCGCGCAGCGACAGGTCGTCGTAGAAGGTCGGCTGGTCGGCCAGGTAGGCGAGCCGAGCGCGCGCGTCGATCGAGCCTCGGGCGGCGTCGAACACCGTGACGGTGCCGCCGGTCGGGTCGAGCAGACCGGCGACCATCCGCATGAACGTGGTCTTGCCGCTGCCGTTGTGGCCGACGAGCGCCACGAGTTGACCGGCGGGCACCTCGAGGGTGAGCGGCGACAACGCCGGTCGTTCGTCCTCGTCACGCGCGCCGTACGACTTGGTGAGGCCGCGCACCGACAGTGCGGACGCAGCGCCGACGAGGCTGGAGGGTCGGGGAGCGTTCATCGGGAGATCCTCTTCCGGCCGGGTCACGACCGGGCTCGCTGTTGCTGGGTGTAGTCGCGGCCCTCGGCCATGAACGATCGGAACCGGGCGCGCAGGCGATCGCGGTAGCGGACCCACGTGGCCACGGTGGCCGCCACGAGCACCGCCGCCACCGCGCCGCGGGCCGCGTTGCCGACCGGGTCGGTGCGACCATCGGCGATCGCGCTGCGCACACCGAGCGCCATCGCCGCGCCGACCGCGCTGACGATCAGGGGGATGAGGGTGCGCAGCACCGTGGTCATGCCGGCCATCTCGGGTGGCAGGTACACCTCCTGGCTGTTGCCCGCCAGCGGATCGGGGGCGTCGCGCACGATGCTGATCGCAGCACCCGCCGCGCCCGTGAGCACCGCGGCGAGGCCGAGGAGCAGCGCCACCGGGATCGACGCCGCCACGCGGTCACCGTCGGTGATCACGGCGTCGATGCCCACACCGGCGGCGGCGCCGATCAGCACGAACGGCACGAGCAGGACGGCCGGAGCCGCGAGGTGTCGGAAC
>WBZM01002061.1_pt1 | contig 18004 bp, 12 predicted proteins | sample 5204271 | NCBI WGS metagenome assembly WBZM01 (sample SAMN12344346, study PRJNA552823) | activated sludge metagenome | biome: Activated sludge suspended growth; feature: Nitrification reactor; material: Wastewater; isolation source: activated sludge from nitrification reactor of wastewater...
CCGGACGATGTTCTAGCTACAATAGATGTATATGAGCAAAAATTTAGTTATCGTCGAGAGCCCTGCGAAGGCCAAAACTATCGAAAAATACCTTGGAAAAGATTTCACGGTACTTTCGAGCATTGGCCATATTCGTAGCATCGTCAAAAAAACCAAAGACGGCACACCGCCGATCGATGTCAAAAACGGTTTTAAAACTACTTACGAAGTCGACCCCGAAAAGAAAAAGGTAATTACCGAGCTGAAAAAAGCTGTCAAAACTGCCGAAACCGTTTGGCTAGCCACCGATGAAGACCGCGAAGGAGAAGCTATCGCCTGGCATTTATGCGAAGTATTGAAGCTCGACCCAGCAACCACCAAACGCATTGTGTTTCATGAAATTACCAAAGACGCGATTACGCACGCAGTAGCGAACCCGCGTACTGTCGATATGCATTTGGTCCAAGCCCAGCAAGCACGGCAAATCTTGGACCGTATTGTCGGCTTCGAACTTAGCCCTGTAGTGTGGCAAAAAGTTCCTGGCGGCAAAAGCGCAGGCCGCGTACAAAGCCCCGCAGTGCGCCTGTTGGTCGAACGCGAGCGCGAAATTCGTGATTTTGCCAGCAGTAGCCAGTTCAAAGTCACAGCACTGTTTTTCCACGATAATCAAGAATTTAAAGCCGACCTAAACAAACGCTTCGATACCGAAGAAGCTGCCCAAAAGTTTCTCGAAAGCCTGAAAAACGCGACCTTCACGGTAAGTGATATTGCCAAAACACCAGGCACGCGCAACCCCAGTGCACCATTCACCACCAGCACCTTGCAGCAAGAAGCCAACAGCAAGCTTGGCTTTGGCAGCAAAGCTACCATGACCGCGGCCCAAAAGCTGTACCAAGACGGTAAAATTACCTACATGCGTACCGACAGTGTGAACCTGAGCGGGCAGGCGATCGCCAGTGCTACCGAGTTCATTAAGCGCCTCTACGGCCCCGAGTACAGTACGGTGCGTAAGTTCAAAACCAAAAACTCGAGCGCCCAAGAAGCCCACGAAGCTATCCGCCCAACAGATATAAGTCGCGAAACGGCGAGCAACAACGAATACGACCAAAAGCTCTACGACCTGATTCGCCGCCGCACACTAGCCAGCCAAATGGCACCCGCCAAGCTAGAAAAAACCACCGCTACGATTGCGATTTCGACCGCCAAAGAAGTGTTCGAAGCCAAAGGCGAAGTAATTGTATTCGATGGCTTTTTGCGTGTGTATGGTGGTGGCAAAGAAGAAATCTTGCCCGCTATTAAAAGTAGCGAAGCGCTGCAATCGTCGCAAATCGAAGCCCGCCAAGTATTTGCCCGACCGCCTGCGCGCTACACCGAAGGCAGCCTGGTGAAAAAACTCGAAGACTTGGGCATTGGCCGCCCCAGTACCTACGCTACAATTATCGACACCGTGCAGACGCGTGGCTATGTTGAAAAAGGGGAAGGCGAGGGCGAACCGCGCGATGTAATTGTACTGCGAGTATCGCCGCAAAGTACTGAGGACGGCTCTAAGCGGGTGACGCGAGGCGGGGCAGCTCCCTCGTCGACCATAGGAGACGAAGGGGCGGACCGAGCGGCAGGACCCGTGTCTAGCGACCTACGTGAAAATTCTGAAGGAATTTTTGACGACGGGAGCGGAGAAGAGAGTGGTGACGAAGCAGAAACCATTATCCGCGAAATCGTCCAAGAAAAAACAGGCAGCACCCGTGGCAAACTCATGCCCACCCCTGCAGGCGAACTCATCGCTGACTTTCTAGGCAACCACTTCGAACAAGTCGTCGACTACGGCTTTACCGCTAGTGTCGAAAAACACTTCGACGATATCGCCGAAAGTAAGCTAGCCCGCAACACCATGCTCGAAAGCTTCTATACGCCATTTCACCAGCTCATCGAAGCTTCTGGTGGGATTGATCGCAGCACCGTGGGTGAAGCTCGCGAAATCGGTACCGACCCCAAAAGTGGCAAGCCAATTTTGGCACGCTTTGGCCGCTTTGGTCCCATGCTACAGCTCGGCAACCCACCCAAAGGCAGCGACGAAAAACCACAATTCGCACCCATGCCACGCGGTGCACGGATCGACAACGTAACGCTCGAACAAGCCCTCATCGCCTTCAAACTGCCTCGAACTGTCGGCACCACCGAAGACGGCCAAGAAATCAAAGCCAATATCGGCCGCTTTGGCCCGTATATTCAGGTAGGCAAACTATTCGTCAGTATCAAACCCGAAGACCCGCACGACATCACTCTCGAACGCGCCCGTGAACTCTATGCCGCCAAGCTCCAAGCTGAAGCCGAAAAAAACATTGCCGACTTTGGCGATGGTATAAAAGTACTTAATGGTCGTTTTGGCCCCTATATTACCGATGGTAAAAAGAACGCCAAAGTACCAAAAGATACCGACCCAAAAACTATTACACACGATAAAGCCAAAAAACTCCTAGCCGCAGCACCCGCCAAGAAAGCTACCCGCAAGCCTCGAGCGCGCAAGAAATAGTCCATAAGCGTGATACAATACCACTATGGACCGCAGGATGGGCTTTAGCGTTGTCGAACTACTCATTGTAGTGGTGGTTATCGGTATTCTAAGCGGCATTTCGGTAGTTGGCTATGGCTCGTGGCAGCATGGAGTAGCCGACAAAAGCGTGCAACACGACATTATGAGTGCTACGAGTAGTCTGCTTAATTACCGCAATCAACAAAGCTATTTTCCATCCAACCTCGCAGGAACAGGGTTTGCCGCTAGTGACACGGTTGCCCTGAAGCTTATGACTAATGTCCAGAAGAAGATCAAATACACAGGTCTGTCGGATGACCAAAATGCCCAACTACTCCTAAACTCCTGTAACGCTTTTATGCCTACTACAGATGGCTCAACTACATGGAATACTGTGTGTGAATTTGCTGGCAATAACTTTCATATTAAAGGCACTCAAAGCTCAAATGTACTTTTGCAAGGACCACTACCTAACAAAGGTAGCTTTGTACTTACCTGTGGCAGTGTATGTACAGCTGCCCAAAACAACATTATCACAGTCTTTGAAGCTCAAGGAGGAACATGGCCTATTACCATACCAAAGAAGCAAGTACCCATGCCAAACCCAGCGCTCGTTACTAAGGAGAACACAGCGACAGACTTCTGTCTTGAAGGACGATCAACTGCCTATAGCGACATCGTCTACCACACCACCCCGCAGACAAGCAGTACGGCTTCAAGCGGTCCGTGTCCGCCAAATGCGGCTCTCGACTACCCATAACAGGGGCGATCTTTGACTTATGCAAAAATAAGGTTCACGCTAGCCACAAAAGCTGTGGAAAAAAAGCCTAAAATCATCCCTTACCATAAGCGTCTAGTATGTGCTATAATATTGACACACTTCTGAAACTATAAAAAGTGTTTGACATTACACAAAATTTGTTCTATAATTGAATAAATAGATTTTAATACTAGATAAATGCAGGTGGGGCAGAGAGGCACATCGAATTATATGAGTGATACCGCGCAACCAAACGCTACAACCGAACTAAAAACGGCTGTAGACGACGTGCTAAAGGTCATCGACCAACCAAGAGAGCGTGAAATTATAACCCGTCGTTTTGGGCTATTCGACCGCAAAGAAACGCTCGAACAAATTGGCGAACTTCTTGGTATTACCCGCGAACGAGTGCGCCAGCTTGAAAAAGCTATTTTGATTCGCCTAAAAATGGCTGTCGAAGCAGGCAATGTACCTAGTGTTTCTGTGGCCGAACGCACGCTTATTCGCCACCTGTCCGAAAGTGGCCGTATTGGTCGCGTTACGGCACTTACCGATAGTGTTATTGGTGCAGCAAGCACTCCTATTCAGCGCGCCCAGGTAGCATTTATTGCTGAACTTTCGCCCAAACTAGCGGTTGTTAATGAAAACGATACTTACTACCATGCAGTGAGCATTGCCGAACACGGTGACGAAAAGAAACTACGCGGCAAGGTAGACGAAATTGTGAAAACCATCAAAACACATGGCGAACCTATCACCAGTGAAGACCTACACGGCAAGCTAACCTACGAGCACCCCGACCACGTGCGTGCACTGGCGAGTGTGAGCAAAAAACTCGCCAGCCTACGCGATGTCTGGGGGCTCAACAAATGGCCAACGGTCAACCCCAAGAATATTCGTGACAAAATCTACGTAATTTTGGCCGAAAACACTAAACCTATGCACTTTAGCGCTATTGCCAAAAGCATCAAAGGCAGTGAGTTTAAACGAAAAGATGTTACGACTCAGGCTATTCACAACGAACTGATTAAAGACAAGCGCTTTGTACTGATTGGTCGGGGCATTTATGCACTCGACACCTGGGGGTATAAAAAGGGTACAGTAAGTGATATTATCGCTGACGTCCTAAAAAAGGCAGGCGAACCATTGCACCGCGACGAAATCGTGAAGCGAGTACTAAAAAGCCGTCAGGTGAAAGAAACGACGATCCTACTCAACCTACAAAGCAAACCGCAATTCAAACGCGTTTCAAAAGCAACCTACACGCTCGTCGAAGCTGCGTAGTGCGGGCATCGTGCACCCGTGACAATACAGAGCTCTGGCTTGCAATCTTAACTAAGAGGTGGGAAGATATAAGTAGAAGAAAACTATGGGCATTTTCTCGGCAATACTGAATTTATTACTCCAGTGGTATGTATGGATCCCGCTCAGTTTACTTTTGCTGTTTCTTGCCTGGCGCAATTTTCAAACCGCCGAACGCCAAGCCTTTGGTCCTGTCGAAAGCACACTGCTTGTACTCGAAATCCCCAGGGCCAATGACAAATCAGAACTAGCTGCCGAGCAGCTCTTTGCCAGTTTGCACGGCATTTTACGCGACAAATCAGAGCTACGTCATACACGTGGCGTCCAAGAACACTTAAGTTTTGAAATCGCTAGTGTCAATGGTCAAATTCGGTTTTATGTATGGGTGCCCAAAGCCTTGCAAGGATTTGTCGAGGGCCAAATTTACTCGCAATACCCATCAGTACAGATTCATGCCGCCGACGAAGATTACACAAGCCACGAACGCCAGCACAAAATCATCTACACTACCGAGATTACTTTGTCGGAATCGGAATTTTTGCCTATCAAAACCTTCCAGAGCTTTGAAGTCGACCCTCTGGCGGGTATTACCGGTACGCTCGCCAAACTCGAAAGTACAGGTGAAGAACTGTGGGTCCAAGTGCTTGTGCGACCTATCGCTGATGAATGGCACCGCGCCAGCGACCGCTGGATCCAAACTGTCAAAGGTGTTAATCCTTTTGGGGCACTGTTTGGTGGGCAAGGCATCGATGCTCGTTGGTTTGCAACGTTTTTTGAAGCGCTGTGGAAACCACCCGAGCAAGGTGTTGGTGCAACAGGCGAGAAAGTGCTGTCTGAACGCGAAAAAACTCGCGTCGCCGAAGCCGAAAAAAAGGCCACCAAACTTGGCTATCAGGTAAAAATTCGCCTGGCCTATTTGGGTGATAGCGAACTCGGCGCCAAACGCCAAATGCAAGCGCTCGTCGGGACATTCAAACAGTTCAACAGCACCAACCTCAACGGATTTAAAGCGGGCGGAAGCAGCTACGACAAAGAAGCGATTGCCCAGTATCGGGCCCGCAATTTTGGCGACAAAGGCTTTATTCTAAACATCGAAGAACTCGCCAGCGTGTTTCACTTGCCACATACCAACGTCGAAACACCCAATATTGTTTGGGCAAGCAGCAAAACTGCCGAACCTCCCAGTAAACTACCTGTTGTCACAGGCAATGCGGCGATAGACGAAAATATTTCTGCCTTTGGTATTACTAATTTCCGCGGTATTTCGCATCAATTTGGCATGTTGCGCTACGACCGCTCGCGTCATGTATACATTATTGGACAAACAGGTGCGGGAAAAAGTGGGTTGCTCGAACTATTTGCGCTGAGTGATATTTTTTATAACCAAGGCTACGCGATTATCGACCCACACGGCGACTTTGCCGTCAATAACATGAAATTTATTCCTGCTTCACGCCTGCAAGACGTCGTGTATTTTAACCCCGCCGACACCGCATATCCACTTGGCTTTAATCCCCTCGAAGTTACCGACGAAAATCAAAAAACCAATATTTCTTCCGAAGTAATTGGGGTTTTAAAGCGTATGTTTGGCGAATCCTGGGGCCCACGACTCGAGTATATTTTGCGCTATACTATCCTGGCATTACTCGACCACCCGAACACTACCATGCTCGATATCACGCGCATGCTCACCGACAAAAAATTCCGCAAAGAAGTGTTAGCCACCTGTACAGACACAGTAGTATTGCAGTTCTGGAACATCGAATTTGCCAGCTGGAATGACAAATTCCAAGCCGAAGCCATCGCTCCCGTGCTAAACAAAGTTGGCGCCTTTACCGCCAATCCCGTGATTCGTAATATCATTGGTCAGCCCAAAAGTACCTTCAATATTCGCGAAATCATGGACGAAGGCAAAATATTGATCGTAAATCTATCCAAAGGCTTGATCGGTGAAGACAATGCGGGAATCTTGGGTTCGTTTTTGGTGACCAAAATCCAGCTTGCTGCCATGAGCCGCCAAGATATCCCGAACATCGAAGACCGTCGACCATTTTATTTGTACGTCGACGAATTTCAAAATTTCGCCACCGATAGCTTTGCCACTATCCTTAGTGAAGCGCGTAAATACGGGCTAAACCTCACCGTCGCCAACCAATACATTTCTCAGATGTCCGAAAACGTTCGCGACGCCGTGTTTGGCAACGTTGGTACTATGATATGTTTCCGCGTGTCGGCCGACGATGCACCGATCCTTTCTAAACAGTTCGAACCCAATTTTGAAGCGCTTGATTTGCTGCAAATGCATAACCGAAATTTTGTGATCAATATGGTAATCGGGGGAGAGAAGACGCCTGCTTTTAGTGCTCGTACTCTCAATTTGCCTCCTGCCCAAACCGACAACACAAAGCACATTGTCGAGCACACTAGACGCCTCTACAGCCGTAACCGCAAAGATGTCGAGCAAGAAATCGCTATGCTTATGATGAGCGGATCCAACAAACCGCCTGCATCGCAACCCCCTAAGCAACCGCAACAAAAACAGTGGCCAATAAACGCCCAAACCCAGGTTGTGACCCCAGAAGCAGCCACTCATTCAGAAGCGCTCGCCGCAACAGAGCAGGGCAGTGAACCCCCGAAAAAGAAACGTACCCGCAGTCGCAAACGCAAAAAACCAGCAGTCGAACAGCAACAGCCGTCTGCACCATCGGAACAGCCAAAGCCGTCAGCCTCGGCAAAGGCCGACGAAACTTCTATTTCACTCCGCTAGTGGTATACTAAAACTATATGAAGGCAAAAAAAGCGGGGGCAGTTGGCCTAGCAGTTGGCGCAATTGGCGTCGTATTTGGTGATATCGGCACTAGTCCGCTTTATGCGCTGCCTACCGCGTTTGAAGCCGCAAAACTACCTATCACCGCTACCACTGTCTATGGTCTTATATCGGTGATCATTTGGACGCTTATTGTCGTTATCTTTGTTAAATACATTGGCTGTATTATGAAAGCCGACAACCGTGGAGCGGGGGGGATCATGGCGCTTGTTTCACAGCTGCAAAAAGTTCGACTCAGCGACAAACGCAAACTGTCTCTGATACTCATTGGCCTGGCAGGTATGGCGCTCTTTTATGGCGACAGCATTATTACTCCTGCCATCTCTGTCCTTTCAGCGGTCGAAGGTATCAAACTTATTCAACCAAATCTCGAACAGTATGTGGTGCCGATTACACTTGGTATTCTTTTGCTACTTTTTGCAGTCCAATCACGCGGCAGTGGGGTGATAGGTAAGTTTTTTGGGCCAATTATGACGTTATGGTTTGCGGTAGTCGGGCTCGGGGGGCTGATTCATATTATCGACCATCCTTCAGCCTTGGTAGCATTATTGCCCTCAAGCGCTCTCATATTTCTGGCACAATATCCTCTGGCAGGCTTTGTAGTGCTGGGTGCTGTGGTGCTGGCAATAACAGGAGCCGAAGCACTGTATGCCGACATGGGGCACTTTGGGCGAAAGGCGATCAAACGTGCCTGGGCATGGGCGGTATTTCCTGCGCTTGTACTGAATTATCTCGGGCAGGGAATTGTTATTTTGCATTCGCCAACACACCCTACGAGTCCGTTCTTTATGCTATATCCCGAATCATTCCAACCTTTTGTTGTATTTATTGCTACGGTAGCTACTCTGATTGCATCACAGTCGGTGCTTTCGGGAGCGTTTTCACTGACACATCAGGCGATCCAGCTAGGGTATGTACCGCGCATGATCGTGCGCTACACATCACGCCACCAAGAAGGGCAGGTGTATGTCCCCACTATCAACTGGTTACTTTGTATCGCGGTCTGTCTGCTCGTCGTGGTATTTGGTTCGAGCGCCAAACTAGCCGCAGCTTATGGCATTGCCGTGAGTGGTGCACTGCTCATAGACACTTTGTTATTTGTAGCCGTCTTAGCACGCGTTAAACATGCATCACTCCTCAAAACCAGCCTGTTTGCAACAGTCTTTATCGCTATAGACTTACTGTTTGTCGCTTCGACAAGCCTCAAGATCGTTGCGGGTGGCTGGATACCGCTTCTCGTCGCTATTCTCACCTGTATGCTCCTTTTCACTTGGGTGAAAGGTCATGCGATCGTAGCGCGCGAACGTCACAAAAAAGAACAGCTCCTCGAAGATTTCGTGCAATCGATAAAAGGGAAGAAGATTGCGCGGCTTCCAGGCCAAGCAGTATACCTGGGCAGTCACAACGGCTACGCCCCACTAGCGCTCGAAGCCAGCGCTCATCAGCTCCATGAGCTGCACGAAAAAGTCGTGGTAGCGACAGTTGAAATCGCCCACCAGCCCCATGTCCCCGAAAAAGAACGGGTTATTTTCGACGGGCTTAAAAACTCACGTGACGGCATTAGTCATGTAACCATCCGTTTTGGGTTTAGTGATCACCCCAATGTGCCTAAAGCACTCGAAGCTGCGCGCTCCCACGACCCCGAAATCGATTTCAATCCCTACACAGCTTCGTACTTTGTATCGCAACAAAAACCCGTTATAGAGTCACGTGGTGGTATGACACGCCCACAAAAGCACTTATATCTATTCATGGCGCGCAACGCCATGAATGCCAGCGATTATTATAAGCTCCCGCCCAATACTACAATTCAGATGAGCACGTATGTAGGGCTATAGAGAGCCAACTGGCACTATTCACCCCTGTTAAACTGTTGGCATAGCGATAGAAACAATATAGAACAAAAATAGAACTTAAACACATTATAACAGAGGCCGATGGGTCCGTATCATCATAGATTGCTATCTGTAAGCGAGCAAAAATTTACACAAAACAATATTTTATAAGCATAGACAAGCGGTTAGATAGGTCATGTCGACATCATCGAGGCAGGGAGTGATACAAAACCAAAAAAATCCAGACACTAACCATGCAGGGCAGCGCCAAATGTACTAAATTCGTTCGATAGATTATACGTCGCACAATGTTTCTTTTACGTCATTAAAGTATAGTCGTAAAAATGATTACATATACCTTGCTAACGGGGGAGTTTTTACGCGTTTACGCATATTGTGTGTGTTTATGCTATTCTTTCCCACGTATCGTGGTCGCTATACGAACTCAACCTCAAGGTCATTGCTTGACTATAGAGCCTTGTGCCTAGTGTTGTAGATTCGTACAACAAGCTGAGAGTTTTTCCACACTGCACGTGCGAATTTTAATTATTTGCTTTTTTTCAATTTTATTCCCCCACTACTCTTTTTCCCACCTGCCCCCTATTTGCTTTTTTTCATTTTTGTATTTTTATATAGTTTTTTTAGATTTTAGAACAAAAATAGAACATGTATTCCACTGGGGTGGGAGAGCTTGTTTATTTGTACACCGCCCTACCCTCCACTCGAACATCAAGGTATTGCGGCGCTGCTCCCTTTTTTTGTAAATATGCAATAGCTCGCGACATATCCTCAGCCTGCTCCCCTGCTGTGCGGTCGATCGTGTATTTAATAGGATACGACACTCCATCTACCTTAATCTCTAACTGGCGCGTAGTAAGCGGTGGAATACTCGCCTCAGTCACTGTATAATTTTGCGACTTGGCTGCACCGACGACACGTCCGACAAATGCCAAAAATCGGTTACTGGTAACAAAGCCATTCGCAGTAGCAGTGCCTGATGCATCGACGATCTGGAGAGCAGGCGTGGCAAATGCATTGTACGAAAACACTACGCCTTGTTGATCGACAAATTCATTTTCGCCCTTTAACGACCACTTGGCGATAGGGGTCCGCAGTCCTACATAGGCATGAACTCTGCCAAGCATACCCGTGGTGTCGAGCCGTAGCGACACTACTTCAGGGTATCTGGCTGCTACATAACTAGTAAGCGCCTCGGTGTTAAGAGTAAACAGTGTTCGTTCTAGCGGGTGGCGGTCAAAATAGCTGCTAATTTGCGCTTCATATGCCTGTCGACGTTCGGGTGTCAGATTTGCCAAAGTAATAGTAGGCGAAACTGCTACCGATGCAATCATTTGGCTTATTAGTACGTATAGTAAAATACCTCCGATAACCAGGCCTACGAAATGACGCGCCAGCTTGCGCCGTACCTTCCCTAGGTGATGAGCGTGTGCTCGTGGCGAGCGCAAATCAGCATTCAATTCGTTGCTGCTCGCCACCTGTGCCGAAGAACTACCCGTAATAGTACGATTACGTCGATACAGTGCAGACGAAAGACGCTCAGGCTCGTTTTTTTCATCACTATCATCAATAGCTCGCCGTCTGGGAGCTAGTTGTTTTGGAGAGCGACGCGAAAATATTTTTTTCATTCTTTATAGCTATATTGTAGCAAGGATAGAGAGTGAGCACTAGCGTTTTGCATTGTCTCTAATCAAGAGTGCAGTATCACGCGCTGCATGGGGTTTGGCGAGTGAGTGAATGGCGCGAGAAAGCTTTTCGCGCTTGGGCACATCGCGTATCAACGCCGTCACCACACTTGCTAGTTCGCCTGCCTCAAGCCGATCATCAGTCATGTCAATTGCCGCGTTATGTGCTGCATACACTGCAGCGTTTTTGTGTTGGTCGGCCAGTGCACGCGATGGCACCGCGATGGTGGGTGTCCCAAGTACTGCTAGTTCCTGCAAGGCAGTCGCACTGGCACGACTCAGCACGATATCTGCCGCGCCAAGCACTTCATGCATGCCTGTACTCACAAAATCAACAACTTTTACGTGCGAAGTATACGGATGTGCTTCTTCCAGTATTTTTTTGTACTGCTTGGCACCTGCTATCAATAGAACTTGCAAATTGGCAGCGATAAACTCTGGAGCCGCTTCTAGCACAGCTCGGTTGATGGTTGCTGCACCGAGTCCACCACCCATCGCTACCATCAGCGGCTTCGTGCTGTCAAAACCAAGTGATTGCTTTACTTTTACAGTATCACTCTTCGACAATCGTCGATAGCCACTACGGATTGGCACACCTGTGTAAAATGTCTTTTCAACACTGTATGTATAGTTTTCGAGGGGATAGCCTGTGGCTATTGCACGTGCATAGGGCGCAAGCAGCCGATTTGTCAGACCAGGGCGGGCATCGGAATCGTGGATAACTAGTGGTATGCCAAGCACTTTGGCAGCAAACCCCATCGGGAGACATACAAACCCTCCCTTTGCAAACACGACATCAGGCTTGAACCGCAGTATAATACCCACGCTTTCGAAAAATCCCCAGACAGTTTTTGCGCTATCAATTAAATTATTCCACACAATACTTGGTGTTGTAATATAATCTACGAATCGAAAGTGTTTGTAACGACGCAACTTTCCCGCACTAATTACCGATATTTCTATAGCTAGTGGCGATTCGGCAATTATTTTGCGTGCCTGAGTTTCGAATGATCGGTCGCACACAAACCGCACTTCTAGAGGCTCTTCGGTTTGCCTCGCTAGTTCATCCAATACTGCGACGATGGGCGTAACGTGTCCGCCCGACCCCCCGCCGACTGCGAGAATTTTCATACAGGGCATCTCCTTTCGTTGGTAGTTCGTGTAGCGTCAATCGAGACAGCTGAAAAACAAGTCCGATCGCTCCTGCAATAAACACCATGCTGGTGCCACCAAAACTAAGAAGTGGCAGCGTGATACCCGTCAGCGGCAAGAGTCCCGTCATTGCCGCTACGTTCAAAACAACATGCGCTCCGAGCCACCCAAACACACCAACGGCAATGAGTCGCGACCCGAGGTCAGGCAGGTGTGCGGCAACATTTAGTATTCGCAGTAGCAACCCCGCAAACAAACAAAGAATAACCACTAGTCCAACAAATCCAAATGTCTCGCCCATAACTGCAAATACTGAATCGTTGATAGCTTCGGGTAAATACCCAGTTGCCTGAACGCTATTGCCAATACCCACGCCTAGTAGCCCACCGCTCCCGATCGCAATTTTTGCATGCGCAATATGGTATGTCTCGGCGTTGGTAGTCGAAACTGTATCGCCTGCCAAGAATGTCGACATGCGCTCCATTCGGTGCGGTGCAATTAGTATTAGCAGCACACCTGCTGCGATCACGAGTGCCAGCCCAATAATGCCAATCCGTTTGTCGATGCCTGACGCAAACAGCATTGAAACAACAATCGCAATCATGGCCGCACCTGTTCCCATATCTTTTTGAAATCCAATCACAAATATGACGGCTACAAGTAACAGCACTCCGAGCGGCACGAGCGTCTGGTGAATGTCATTAATCTTCCCCTGTCGAGCACGAGCCGCCAAAAACCCTGCAAAAAACAGTAGCAGAGCAAACTTTAAAAACTCTGCGGGCTGAATACTCCCTAGCGGCCCAATTTTGAACCATCGGCACGCCCCCAAGCTACACTGGGCAATCGACATGTTGGCGATATTCCCCACCAACACCAAAAGCGCCGAAACTGCAAAGGCCGCAACCAAAAGATGCCAGGCGTACTTTTGAATTAGCGTATACGGTATTTTGCTAAACAGAAAAAACGCCGCCAACGCTAGCAGCAAACTACCTGTTTGTTTGATAAAAAAGAACGTTCCTGTATAAAAATCTGTACTGTAAGAATTGTTCAGTACATGTGCGCGTTGCGGCCCAATAGCATACATAACGATCAACCCGAGCAGCATGAGCATACCCATATATAGAACAATCTGATAGTCTGCTCGATGTTTGCGAACACCAAACTGTGCAACCGAAACCAATCGCCTAGGTCGTTCCATCTAAATATGACCTCCAGAAACAGCAATCAAGACACCTAAATACGCGGCTACCATGGCAATCACCCAAAACCGCATAGTGACTTTTGTTTCGGGCCACCCTTGGGCTTCGAGGTGATGATGAATTGGGGCTGAAATAAATACTTTCCGACCAAACAACCGCTTGCTCGTAATTTGGATCAAACTCGACCCTGCTTCGACAACAAACAAAATACCGATAACAGGAAGTAGAAGAAGTGAATTCGTCAGCATCGCTACCACACCCAAACTTACGCCGTACGCAAAACTCCCGACATCACCCATAAAAAACCGCGCAGGATAAATATTAAACCACAGATAGCTCAGCAACGCACCGATCACTGTGAAACAAAAACCAGCCAACATCACCTGTCCCTGCAAGACAGCAATCACGCCAAATGCACCAAAGCTCGCAGCAACCAACCCCCCTGCCAGTCCGTCGAGTCCATCACTGATATTGACGGCATTACCTGTTGCTGTCACCACAAATGCAAACAGCGGGATGATCATAATCCCTATGTCGACCGCTCCATAAAATGGTATATACACACTTGTTATTCCAAGTTTTTGATAAAAAAACCAGCCGAGCACTAGTCCAATTGCCACAATCATGACAAATTTTAGACTCGAACGAAGTCCCGCAACGCCATGACCATTCCCACGAATATTGATAATATCATCGAGCAACCCTACTGCCCCACCGCCTACCAACGCAGCAAGCGGCAGCCAAGTCTGGCTACGATCAAGGTTAAACGCAAACGTCACGACCGTAATCACCACTACAGCGATAGCACCCGCCATTGTCGGGATTGAGCGTTTGAACTTATTAGCATGTAGCTTAGTAAACACTTCGAGCGCTTCTCCTGTTGTACTGGTTTGGCGCTGTTTTTTCCAAAACCGATAGCGGTACGCTAAATAGGTATATACAGGGGTGAGCGCCATCGCAAGTAAAAACGAGGCAACGCTCAGCAGTACAACATGAGTGTACATTCCAGAGGTGACGGTAGCGGCAAGTTGTTGTTTCATATGTTTTTATTCCTCGGGTTGTACCTTTAAGTAGTCAATCATCCAGTTCGATATATCTGTAAAGATTGGCATCACGTCGGTATTTCCTGCCAGGTTTTTACCTGGACTCGATACTTGTACCATTATGACATATTTGGCCGAGGTATTGCTACCTCCGTAGCCTAAATAACTTCCAGTCGTCTGGTTCTTCGTGTACTGTCCATTCACAATTGTTTCAGACGTCCCCGTTTTACCACCAATATCGTAGCCTTTTTTGTCGTCTTTGTTATAAAATGCTGCGCGGGCGTCATGTACCATTTGTTTGGCTTTTTTTGACGCTTCAGGCGAAATTGTTTGGCGTAGCGGTGCAGCTTTGGGGGCAGCAACAAATGAACCGTCGCTTTCGATCGACCCCGCTACGAGTGTTGGTGGGTAGTATTTGCCGCCATTGACGATTGAAGAAAATCCTGCAGCAACCTGAACCATCGTAATATTTAATCCTTGCCCAAACGACATGTTTGAATACCGCACAGCGTTCCCTTCAAGCGTATTTGGCGCGATCACGTTGCCGCGCGCTTCCCCCGCTACCTGTACACCTGTCACCTGCCCCAGCCCAAACCGATCATGGAAATACTCGTACATCGTTTGACGCGCACCTGGAGTAATATTGGAACCATCGCCCAAGCGCTCGGCAACCGTCACCATGCCTGTATTAAGCGACCAATTTAGTGCGTGCTGCATCGTAATTGTCCCCGTTTGCCCCTTTGAAGCATTACCGATTTCACGATCCTCAACGCGTATTTTATCAGTGTTAACATAGGTTGAAGTCGGCTCAATCACGCCCTTATCGAGCCCTGTTGCTACTGTAAATGTCTTCATGACCGACCCCGGTTCGTACGGCGCAGAAACAGTGGGATTATTGAACGCTAGCGGATCTGTCACCTTGTTGTACTCACCTGGATCATACGTCGGCATATTAGCCATTGCCATAATTCGACCTGTCTGCGGATCCATCACGAGCACACTCCCGTATTTGGCACCGCTGCGCTCCAAGCCTTTTACCAATGCAGACTCAGCGTAAGCCTGAACATTACGATCAATCGTCAACACAACATTCGTACCATTTTTGGCGGGAATATCGACATTATCCCTCCCGATAGTCAGCGGCACGTTGCCAATATCGGTGACAGCTTTTAGCATGCCGTCCTTACCGCGCAACTCGTTATCCAAAAACTCCTCTACGCCATACTGGCCTTTACCCTCAGTATTCACAAACCCGACCGTCTGAGCAGCCATAGTTTTTTCGGGGTAGACGCGTCTGGTGACTTCCTGAAAGCCAAGTCCTGCCAGATGCTTTGATCGTAACATTTCAGCCTGCTTACGCGACACGTTACGCGCGACTACTTTATAGCGACTTGGTTTGGCATCGACAAGGGTCTGGACGTCTTTCACCAAATTACCGCCCGCAACTTCGCGTAGAGCCCCCACAATAGTTTTACTGTCGTTGACCTCTTTTGGATCAACAAACACCGTATACACCGTTTCGTTCAAAACCACCTTCACTGGCTTACCTTGGTCCATCGCATAAAGTTCTCCACGCTTGGCGGGAATGGTTAGACTTTTTACTTGCTCTTTATTGGCAAGCACTGTATATTTGGCATGTTCAATAATCTGAATATAAAACAGGCGTACCACAAGCACGCAAATAGCTCCGTACAAACACAGACGGAGCATGCGGATTCGAGACTGAGAGAGGTCGCTATAATTCATAAGTTTCTATAGAAAATACGTACTACTGAGCAAATTCGGTCGTGCTTGCAGGCTGCATAGCCTTTGCGACGCTGCTGCTACGAACTGTTTCAAGCGCAGTTAGTCGAGCATTTTCTACTTCTAAATCGCTTTTTTCGTTACGAAGCTCAGCGATTTTACTGTCGACTTTTTGTGCTTCATAATCATAGGTAGTCGTGCGAGTTGCCTGAGTCAAGTATATCAAACCAAGCACAGTAATCATAAGTGCAACTAGCACAGTATGAGTCACGGGGCCAAGTTTGACGTTCGACGCAAAAGCCACAGTATTCTGATTGCGGCGCATTGCGACCTGACGACGATTGTAGGTGGTGTTTCTTTGATATGACATGAGGTGGTTTTTGTTTTAGTGTTTGTTTTTGTAGCTCCGAGTGCTCTACATGGTGTATATAGAGCACTCATTTGGGGCTACAGGAATGTTACTTCAGGCGTACGGCAACTTTTGTTGCAACGTCCGACTGGTTTTGGACCGGGATGTGGATTGGCATAGCAGTCCCCTTCCTTGTTTTTGTTTATTTTTTCACGGCGACCCGCAGCTTACTGCTGCGTGAACGCGGATTGTGAGCGTCTTCGGTGGCTCCTAAAATTGCTTTTTTGGTAAGCAACTCAAGTTCGGCTTCGTAGCCAGATTCAGCCTGCTCTTTAAAAAAACGTTTTACGGGGCGATCTTCCAAGCTATGGAAGCTAATCACTCCTATTCTACCGCCTTTTTTTAAGAGTTGCGGCAATAATGGTAACGTTTCTTCGATCTGCCCCAATTCATCATTGGTGGCAATTCGTAGAGCTTGAAAGGTACGTGTGGCAGGGTGGGTTTTTTGCCACTTGCCACGGTGGGTTGCTAGTATCATGTCAGCTAATTCTTTTGTAGTCGAAAACGGACGATTGCGAGTAATCGCCTGCGCTATGCGCCGAGCAAACCCTCGTGGTTCTTCGCCGTACTGCACGATGATTCGTTCAAGTTCTGCTTCAGAACATTTATTAACGATATCGGCAGCTGTTTTTCCACTTTCCTGATCCATCCGCATATCAAGCGGACCATCAGATTGAAAAGAAAAGCCTCGATGACCATAGTCTAGCTGTGGTGATGACACCCCTAGATCCACAAAAATCATATCGAAGGTTGCGCCTTCATGTGCAAGCTGCTTTGCGGCAGCTGCAAAATCTTGCTGACGCAACACTACTCCTTTTTGTGCCAATGGCTGCAGCGCTTCGATTGCCATCGAATCGCGATCTACCAGTGTAGCGCCAGAGTAATTTTGCGTGCATTCGAGAATCCGCATAGCGTGCCCGCCATACCCTGCGGTCAGATCGAGGTAGGTTTCCCCTTTCTGCGGCGCCAAGCATTCAAGCGTTTTCTCTAGAAGAACAGGAACATGATGATGTTGTGGTGGATGTTCTTTCATACTCATCTCCTCCATCATAGCATATGCTAATCGGAGGACTGATTACGAGTGCATTTCGAGCTAATTTGCATTTTCTCATCGAGAAGTGCAGCAAGCCGTATTAATATACGGCGCCGCGAGCATCGCAGATGAAAAATGTGAAGTAGCCGAAAAGTCTAACCAAGGCAGCCAGCTTTGCTGGTTGGCAGGGTTAGACGGTGCGTCGTAATCAGATCGAGATCACCTAACTGGCAGCATATGCCTTTTTGTTTTTGTCTATGTTTGTTTTTATATAAGCTATCCATACCGTTGGTGTTAGCCACGAAGAGCTACTGTGTAACCCATAATTGTCGCTTCGGTACAGATTTGAGAGACTTATGTGTTTGAATTTCCTAGGAGAAGAAAATTCGTTGTGTGAGGTGGAGTTTTTTGGGAGGTTTTGTTTAGAGGAAGGTACTAGACTTGTTTTATGTGTTGTCCATTCCACTGTCACATGCTACCAGATAGGTG
>WBZM01002069.1_pt1 | contig 17908 bp, 20 predicted proteins | sample 5204271 | NCBI WGS metagenome assembly WBZM01 (sample SAMN12344346, study PRJNA552823) | activated sludge metagenome | biome: Activated sludge suspended growth; feature: Nitrification reactor; material: Wastewater; isolation source: activated sludge from nitrification reactor of wastewater...
CACGAGCAACTTTTCCCACTCGGTGACGACGTCGAGTTCATACCCGGACACGGGCCGATGTCGAACTTCGGTGAAGAACGCCGCTACAACCCCTTCCTGAGCGGCAAGTACGGCTGATCCGGGCTTTTCCCGGACTGTTGCGGTCGACCACATTTTTTGGCCGATTTTCAAAAGGTGATGCGATGACTCCGGATTACTGGCAACAGGCGGCGCAGGCACTGGCGGCAAGCGACGAGCGCATGGCCGAACTGGTCGCGCGTTACGCCGGCCTCGGCCTGGTGTCGCGCGGCGATCCCTTCGGCACGCTGGCGCGCTCCATCGTCGGGCAGCAGATTTCGGTCAAGGCGGCGGATGCCGTGTGGGGCCGCTTCGCCGCAGCGGTCGGCGAGGTTTCGCCGGCGGCCGTGCTGGCGGCCGGCGAGGCGGGGCTGGCCGGCTGCGGCCTGTCGCGGCGCAAAAGCGAATACGTCCGCGACCTGGCGGCGCATTTCGCCAGCGGGCGGCTCGATCCCGCGGCATGGACGGCGATGGACGACGAGGCGGTGATCGCCGCGCTGAGCGAAGTGCGCGGCATCGGCCGGTGGACGGCGGAGATGTTCCTGATCTTCAACCAGTTGCGGCCCGACGTCTTTCCGCTCGACGACCTCGGGCTGCAACGGGCGGTGCATGAACGCTATTTCGCGGGCGAGAAGCAGCCGCGTAAGACGCTTGCCGCCTTCGGCGAGCGCTGGCGGCCGTGGCGCTCGGTCGCCACCTGGTACCTGTGGCGCAGCCTCGACCCGCTGCCGGTCGAGTATTGAGATTGGCATTTCGGCCTTTGGGGTAAAATACGCGCCAACCAAGAAAACGGGCTGTCCATGAAAACAACTTTCCTAGACTTCGAGCAGTCGATCGCCGACCTCGAATCCAAGATCGAAGAGTTGCGCTTTGTCCAGGATGATTCCGCCGTCGATATCGCCGAGGAAATCGGCCGGCTGGAAAAGAAAAGCGCGCAGCTGACCAAGGATGTCTATGCCAAGCTTTCGCCGTGGCAGATTTCCCAGGTGGCGCGCCATCCGCAGCGGCCCTACACGCTCGACTACATTTCGCTGATCTTCACCGACTTCGAGGAACTCCACGGCGACCGCGCCTTTGCCGATGACCACGCCATCGTCGGCGGCCTAGCCCGCTTCAACGGCCAGCCGGTGATGGTGATCGGCCACCAGAAGGGGCGCGACACCAAGGAAAAGATCCACCGCAATTTCGGCATGCCGCGCCCCGAAGGCTATCGCAAGGCGCTGCGCCTGATGAAACTGGCCGAGAAGTTCGGCCTGCCGGTGATGACCTTCGTCGACACGCCGGGCGCCTATCCCGGCATCGACGCCGAAGAGCGCGGCCAGTCCGAGGCGATCGGCCGCAATCTCTACGTGATGACGGAACTGAAGGTGCCGGTGATCGTCACCATCATCGGCGAGGGCGGTTCCGGCGGCGCGCTGGCGATCGCCGTCGGCGACGTCGTGCAGATGTTGCAGTACTCGACCTATTCGGTGATCTCGCCGGAAGGCTGCGCCTCGATCCTCTGGAAAAGCGCCGAAAAGGCGCCGGAAGCCGCTGAAACGATGGGCATCACCGCGCAGCGCCTGAAGACGCTGGGGCTAGTCGACAAGATCGTCAGCGAGCCGCCCGGCGGCGCCCACCGCGACCACGCGGCCATGGCGCACAATCTGAAAAAGGCGCTGCAGGACGCACTCAAGAATCTCTCCGTGCTGTCCACCGCCGAACTGCTGGCCACGCGCTACGAGCGGCTGATGAGCTATGGCCGCTTCAAGGAACACGCTGCCAAGTAGTCTCCCGGCCCGCGTCGCCGCCTTTCTCGCCGCGCGGGGAGTCGGCGACGGGCTGCTGAGTGTCGGGTTGTCCGGCGGTTGCGACTCGGTCGTCCTTCTGCATGTCCTCGTCGCAACGGGATTCGGCGACCGGCTCGACGCCGTGCATGTGCATCACGGCCTGTCGCCCAATGCCGAGTGCTGGGCCGGCTTCTGCGCCGATTATTGTCGGCGCCTCGGCATCGCCTGCCATGTCGCGCACGTCGACGTCGAGCGGTACAGCGGCCTAGGCCTCGAAGCAGCAGCCCGCGCCGCCCGCTACGACGCGTTCACGGCGCTCGCCGCCGATACCCTGCTGCTCGGGCATCACCGGGGCGATCAGGCGGAAACCCTGTTGTTCAACCTGCTGCGCGGGGCCGGCGTAACGGGGGCGGCGGCGATCCCGGTTGACAGGAGGGAGGGGCGGCTGCGTATCCTGCGACCGCTGCTTGGCGTTTCACGCGAGGAAATCGAGGCCTACGCCCGAGCGCATGGACTCGCCTGGATCGACGATGAGAGCAACACCGATACCGCGCTGACCCGTAATTTCCTGCGCCACGAGGTGTTGACCGCAATCGCCGGACGCTTTCCGGCAGCAGAACGGAATCTGGCCCAGGCCGCCGGCCACTTTGCCGAGGCCGACACCCTGCTCGGCGAACTGGCGGCCAGCGACTGGCAGGCAGCGGCCGACGGCGACGCGTTGTCGCTAGCGAAGCTGCGCGCCATGTCGCTGCCGCGCCTCAAGAATCTGTTGCGCCATCGCTTGCGCCTGCTGGGCTGGCGGGTGCCGGCGGCGGCGCGCCTCGATGAATTCGCCCGGCAACTGCAGTGCGCCGGGCCGGATCGTCATCCGGCGCTCGATCTCGCCGAGGGCAGCATGGTGGCCGGGAGGGGGCGCCTGCGCTGGGTTGCCCGGGGGTAACAATCTGTTACCAAGCGCCTTTCCGCTGCAAGGACCCTTCAGTTACAATCCCCGGATTATTTTATTGCTCAACAGGCCATGATTACCGGATCCCTTGTCGCCATCGTCACGCCCATGCAGGAGGACGGCAGCCTCGATTTGAATTCCCTGCGCAACCTGGTCGATTTCCACGTGCGCGAGGGTACCGACGCCATCGTCGTCGTCGGTACCACCGGCGAGTCCCCGACCGTCGATGTCGAGGAGCATTGCGAGCTGATCCGCGTCACGGTCGACCATGCTGCCGGCCGTATTCCCATCATCGCCGGCACCGGCGCCAATTCGACGGCCGAAGCCATCGAGCTGACGAAGTTCGCCAAGAAGGCGGGCGCCGACATGGCGCTGTCCGTCGTGCCCTACTACAACAAGCCGACCCAGGAAGGCCTATATCGTCACTTCAAGTCGATTGCCGAAGCGGTCGACCTGCCGATCCTGCTCTACAACGTGCCGGGCCGCACCGTGGCCGACATGAGCAACGACACCATCCTGCGCCTCGCCCAGGTGCCGGGTATCGTCGGCGTCAAGGACGCCACCGGCAACCTCGACCGCGCCTGCGACCTGATCGCCCGCGCGCCCAAGGACTTCGCGCTGTACACGGGCGACGACATGACTGCGGTGGCCACCATCAGCCTGGGTTTCCACGGCGACATTTCGGTAACCGCCAACGTCGCTCCGCGCCTCATGCACGAGATGTGCGTCGCCGCCCGCAACGGCGATATTGCCCGCGCGCGCGAAATCCACTTCAAACTGCTCGGCCTGCACCGCGACCTGTTCTGCGAAGCCAATCCGATTCCGGTCAAGTGGGCGGTGCAACAGATGGGCCTCATCCCGGGGGGCATCCGCCTGCCGCTGACCACCCTCTCCGAAGCCAGCCAGGCTCGAGTTCTTTCCGCCATGCGCCTGGCCGGCGTCATTGCCTGACCGACGGAGCAAACATGAATTATCGGCTTTCCAGCCTCACGCTGGCGTTGTTGGCGGTGACCGTCGCCGCTTGCAGCAGCATCAGCGATGTCATTCCGGATTCGAAAAAGGTCGAATACAAGTCGGCCGGCAAGGTGCCGACCCTGGAGGTGCCTCCCGATCTGTCGCAGATCGCGCGCGACGACCGCTATGCGGTTCCCGACGCGGCGGGCAAGGGCAGCGCGACCTTCTCGGCCTACAGCGCCGATCGCACGCCGGCGGCCCAGGCCCAGAATGCGACGGTTCTGCCCAAGGTGGACAAGGTGCGCGTCGAGCGTTCCGGCAACCAGCGCTGGCTGGTCGTTACGGCATCGGCCGACCAGTTGTGGGGGCCGGTCAAGGACTTCTGGCAGGAGACCGGTTTCATCATCGTCGTCGAGCGGCCGGATGCCGGCGTGATGGAAACCGATTGGGCCGAAGACCGCGCCAAGATCGGCGGCGACATCATCCGCAACACGATCGGCAAGTTCCTCGATTCGCTCTACTCGACGGGTGAGCGCGACAAGTTCCGCACCCGCTTCGAGCCGGGCGCCGAGCCGGGAACCACCGACATCTTCATCAGCCATCGCGGCATGGAGGAGGTTTATACCTCGTCGGCCAAGGACGATACGCGCTGGCAGCCGCGCCCGCCGGATCCGGAACTCGAAGCCGAAATGCTGCGCCGCCTGATGGTCCGCCTCGGCTCGGAGAACCAGCGCGCCGCAACCAGCGTCGCCGCAGCCAAGGCCGAGCCGCGTGCCAAGCTGGCATCGAACAACGACGGCACCGGGACGCTGGAAGTCTATGAGCGTTTCGACCGTGCCTGGCGACGGGTCGGTCTGGCGCTGGATCGGGTCGGTTTCACCGTCGAGGACAGGGATCGTTCGAAGGGACTGTATTTCGTCCGCTATGTCGACCCCGAGCGCGATACCAAGAAGACCGACACCGGTTGGCTGAGCAAGCTGAATTTCTGGAAGAGTTCCGATCCGGTGGTCGATGCCAAGGCGCAGTATCGCATCTACGTCAGCGAGTCCGGCGCGAACAGCACGGTCCAGGTTCTCTCCAGCGAAGGCGGGACGGACAAGTCGGAAACGGCCAAGAAGATCCTTGCACTGCTCTACCAGCAGTTGCAGTGATCCGCTTCGCGTCGCTCGGTAGCGGCAGCGCGGGCAACGCGCTGCTGGTCGAGAGCGGCGCCACCTGCCTGATGGTTGATTGCGGCTTCGGGCAGCGCGAGACGCTCCGGCGTCTCGCCCGCGTCGGACGGTCACCCGAAGATTTGTCCGGCATCCTGGTTACCCATGAACATGGTGACCATGTCGGTGGTGTTTTCCCCTTTGCCCGGCGCTACGGCCTGCCCGTCTGGTTGAGCTATGGGACATTGATGGCTTGTGAAGCTGCCGCACGGGGTGTCGATGTGCGCATTGTCGACAGCTGTCGGCGGTTCCATGTTGACGCGCTCGAAATACAACCCTTCCCCGTGCCGCACGATGCGCGCGAGCCGCTCCAGTTCGTCTTCTCGGACGGGCTCCGGCACCTCGGGCTGCTGACCGATGCCGGTGAGGTTACCCCGCATATCCGCGATGTTCTTTCGGGCGTCGACGCCCTGATTCTGGAATGCAACCACGATGCGGCCCTGCTGGCGGCATCGAATTATCCGGTGTCGCTGCAGCGGCGGATCGCCGGACGTTTCGGCCATCTGGAAAACAGCGTGGCGGCCGATCTCCTGCGGGCTATCGACTGCAGCAGGTTGCAGCATCTGGTGGCGGCGCACCTGAGCGAGAGTAACAATCGTCCTGATTTGGCGCTGCGGGCGCTGGCCTCGGCGGTCGATGGCGTCGACCTGCGGGTCGCCGTGGCCTGCCAGGCGGAAGGTTTCTCCTGGCGACAGATCGATTGAGGGTGAACGAAAAATCGGGGCCGCAGCCCCGCTTTTGCTGAAGCCCGAAGAATTACTTCTTGGCTTCCATGCCGGCCATGCCAGCTTGCGGAGCGGCGACGCCAGCCTGGCCGGCTTCGCTCTTGGCTTCCATGCCGGCCATGCCAGCCTGCTCGGCGGGCTTGGCAGCTTCCATGCCGGCCATGCCAGCTTGCGGGGCGGCCGGGGCCGGAGCGGCGGCAGCAGGGGCGGGAGCCGGAGCGGCAGCCTTCGGCTCTTCCTTCTTGCCACAGGCGGTCAGGGCAACGGCAAGCAGGGCAGCAACGAGAATGGACTTATTCATGGGATTTCCTTATCGACAAGTAGAAAAAGTGCAGCCAGAAATTCGATGGCCGATAGGCCAATCATTTTTAATTATATCAATTTTTGATTGCGACGCTCGAAATGCTGCGCCGCAAAAAGGACTCGCAGTTCACAAACCGAGCGTTGTCGGGCTGACCGGCGTGCCGCCTTCGGCCCATATCTCGTCGAATCGCCGACGATAAGGCATCACTTCGTCGCTTTCGTCGAGCAGCAGTTTGCATCTCGGCTGGTTGCGATCGAAGCGGATCAGTGCATGTGCATCGTCGACCAGGATCATCGAGTCGCGCAGGTGAGCCAGGTGTTCCGGCGTTTGTTGCACCGCGCTATTGTGGCTGAAGGTGGTCAGCAGTTCCTGGAGGATGGGGTGGCGTTGCTGCAACGGCATCGCGTCGCGCAAGGCGATGCGCAGGCAGTCGGCGCGCACCGTGGATAGCGCGGCCTTGAGCATGGCGATCCGTTCGGGGGTTTCGAGGTGCAGATGCCCGAGGTCCTCGTCGTAAATGCAGATTCGCTTGCGGGCGAGCGCCAGAATGCGATCTATCGCGGTCTGGTAGTCGGGCCAGGAGGTAAATAGTTCGCGGGACATGGCCTGTAGTTTAGACCATTGTTAAAATTTGCGCTTTTTCCGGAGCAGTTCATGCCGATCGGGGTTATCGAATCGCTGGATCATGAAGCCCGTGGCATCGCCCGTCTCGAAGGCAAGACGATATTCGTGGACGGCGCCTTGCCAGGCGAAACCGTCGAGTATGCGAGCTTCCGGAGAAAGTCCAGTTACGAACTGGCGCACCTGGTCAGCGTGCTCTCCGGCTCGCCGGCGCGGGTGAAGCCGCGCTGCGAACATTTCGGCATTTGCGGCGGGTGCGTCATGCAGCATCTCGACCCGATGGCCCAGGTCGCGGCAAAGCAGCGGGTACTCGAAGACAGCCTCTGGCACATCGGCCGTCTGCGCCCCGGACAGATGCTGGCGCCGATCCATGGCGAGCCCTGGGGCTATCGTCACCGTGCCCGCCTCGGCGTGCGCAAGGTGCCGAAGAAGGGCGGGATGCTGATCGGCTTCCACGAAAGGCGCAGCAGCTACATTGCCGACATGCGCTCGTGTGCGGTGTTGCCGCCACATGTCTCGGACCTGCTGTTGCCGTTGCGCGAGCTTTTCGCTGCGCTGTCGGTAGCCGAACGCCTGCCCCAAGTAGAAGTGGCTGTTGGCGAGCAGTGTACCGCACTGGTCTTGCGCATACTCGAACCGCTGAATGCGCGCGACGAGGATTTGTTGCGCCAGTTCGCGGACCGACATCGCATCGTCTTCTATCTCCAGCCCAAGGGGCCGGATACCGCCTATCGCTTTCATCCCTTGCCAGGGCCCCGATTGTCATACACCTTGCCGGAATTCGGCCTGGAATTCGACTTCCGGCCGACCGACTTCACCCAGGTCAACCACGCGGTCAACCGCGTCCTGGTGCGACGCGCCCTGCGGCTGCTCGATGCGCAGCCGGGGGAGCGGATCGCCGATCTCTTCTGCGGGCTTGGCAACTTTACCTTACCGATTGCCCGCTCCGGCGCCACGGCGGTCGGGGTCGAGGGGAGTCCGGCGCTGGTCGAACGCGGCCGGCAAAGCGCTGCCGCCAACGGGCTCGCCGACCGTGTCGAATTCGCCGTCGCCAACCTCTTCGAATGTACGACCACGTCGCTGGCGGCGCTCGGGCGCTTCGACAGGATGTTGATCGATCCGCCGCGCGAGGGCGCGATCGAGGTGGTCAAGGCCCTCGGCGAGGACGGTCCGAGGCGGATCGTCTATGTCTCGTGCAATCCGGCCACGCTGGCGCGCGATGCCCAGGTGCTGGTCGCCGTCAAGGGTTATGGCTTCACGGCTGCCGGGGTGGTCAACATGTTCCCCCACACCGGGCACGTCGAATCGATCGCCGTCTTCGACAAGACATGAAAAAGGGCGGCCATGGCCGCCCTGTTCTGCAGTGAGTCAGTGTTGTAGGGGTCAGTCGCGTTCGCCGGTGAAGGCCATGATCAGCTGCAGCAGGCTGACGAACACGTTGTAGATGTCGAGATAGACCGCCAGGGTCGCCGAAATGTAATTGGTTTCGCCGCCCTGAACGATGCGGCTGATGTCATAAAGAATGTAGGCCGAAAAGAGCGCGACGACGACGGCGGCGATGGTCAGCGACAGGGCCGGAATCTGGAAGAAGATGTTGGCGACGGCGGCGAGCAGCACGACGATCATGCCGATGAACAGGAACTTGCCCATCCCCGAGAAGTCGCGCTTGCTGACGGTTGCGACAGTGGCCATGGTCAGGAAGATGGCGCCCGTGCCGCCGGCCGCCAGACCGATCATAGAACCGCCGTTGGAGAAACCGAGGGCGACCTGCAGGATGCGAGACAACATCAGGCCCATGAAGAACGTGAAGCCGAGCAGGAGGGCGACGCCCAGGCCGCTGTTCTTGTTCTTTTCGATGCCCCACATGAAGCCCCAGGCGATGCCCAGGAACAGCATGAAGGCCATGAACGGGCTGCCGGCCAGGAAGCTGAACTGCATCTGGATGCCGACCAGCGCGCCGAGCACCGTCGGGATCATCGACAGGCCGAGCAGCAGATAGGTGTTGCGCAGGACGCGGTTTTGCTGGAACGCAAGTTCCCGGGAGCCTTGGCCGGCGATATTGAAGTCAGTTTGCATGCGAATTCTCGTTTTCCATTGTTGATACAGCGGCTAAGACTAATCGACGGGGCACAAAGTTTCAACCGAATGTTGCCGCCATGCGGCAGGCGAGCGCGCATCGCGCTGTGCTAGAATTCGCGCCCTTGGGGCTGTGGCAGAGCGGTTGAATGCACCGGTCTTGAAAACCGGCGTGCCGAAAGGCATCGTGAGTTCGAATCTCACCGGCCCCGCCAATTCCTTCCGGTTGCGTTCAGTCCGTGCCGGTCGGTCTCACCGCATCGGCCCAGCAGTTGGGGGTTTCGTACAGGCGCACGCGCTCCAGGCGCAGATGATTGCCGTAGGTATCGCGGTAGACCTCGTTCAGGCGGTCGAAAGCGATCCGCGCAAGGTTCTCGGCGGTCGGCACGCGGTCGAGGACGACCGTCTTGTGGTCCGGCAGCGAGTCGAGGAAGTCGATCACGGCGCGATCGCCGGCAAAGGCGAGGAAGGCATGGTCCCACGCGTCCACCAGGTGCGCCTTGGCCAGATCCTTGACCAGCGAAAAATCCATGACCATGCCGTTGGCGGCGTCGCCGGCCTTGTCGATGATGTTGCCCGACAGCGAGACTTCGATGACGTAGCGGTGGCCGTGCAGATGGCGGCACTGGCTGCGATGGTCGGGGATGCGGTGGCCCGCGTCGAATTCGAGGCGGCGGGTGATCAACATGGCGGATTAGTCCGTTAGGCGGTCGCGGATTATACAATGGACCCATGCTGACAATCGAAGACCACCGGCGCGACAGCGCCGGGCTGCGCTATGTATATCCCGTGATCTCCCGCCGGGCGGGCGGTGTGTCCGTGGGCATCAACCTGAACGTCAACAATGCCTGCAACTGGGCCTGCGTCTATTGCCAAGTCGACGGCCTGACGCGGGGTGGGCCGCCGCCCATCGATCTTGACCTCCTCGAACGGGAACTGGCGGGTTTTCTGGACGATGCGCTGCATGGCGACTTCATGGCACGCGAAGTGCCGGCCGAGGCGCGGCGCCTGATGGACGTGGCCTTTTCCGGCAATGGCGAGCCGACGAGCGCCTCCGAGTTTCCCGATGCGGTGCGGCGCGTGCGGGGCGTTCTGGAAAACTTTGGACTGGCCGGGATGCTGCCGGTGCGCCTGATTACCAACGGCAGCCTGCTGCAACGCCCGGCGGTGCAGGAAGGCATCCGCGTGCTTGGCGAACTGGGCGGCGAGGTGTGGTTCAAGGTCGACCGGGCGACGGCGGCCGACGTCATGGCGATCAACGGTGTGCCGCTGGAGGCCGAAAAGGTGCGGCGCAACCTTGAGTCATGTGCCAGCCTGGCGACCACCTGGGTGCAGACCTGCTGGTTCGCCCTGGATGGACAGGCGCCCGACGCCGTTGCGCGGGATGCCTATTGCGGCTTGCTGAAACCGCTGGCCGACCGTCTGGCCGGCATTCATCTCTATGGCCTGGCGCGGCCGTCGCTGCAACCGGCGGCGCCCCGCCTGCAGCGCTTGGCGATCACGGCGCTGGAAGACTTCGCCGAAGAAATTCGCAAAAAAACAGGCATCCGGGTACTGGTTTCCCCGTGATGCCTGCTGCTGCGGTCGACGGCCTTTTCAGGCCGATTTTCACGCGGCCTTCTTGCCCTTGCTGCGCGCCGACTTCTTGAGCGACTTGTAGAGTTCCGGTTCCTGCGCCTTCAGGTACTCGATGACATCCCAGTCCTCACGCTTGATCGCCTTGATGTCGATCTGCTCGACATGCACCAGGCGCAGCAGTTCGCGCACCGGCTTGGGCATATTGCGGCCGCTTTCATAGCGTGAACCACCGCTCTGCGTCACACCGAGGGTGGACCAGAATTGTTGCTGGTTGAGGCCGAGTTTGCGCCGGATTTCGCGGGCGTCGATTTTTTCGATGGTTTTTACAGTTGTCATCATCTACTCTCCATTCGCCAGATTTCTGGACTTACCCAAGCATCCTAGCGATTTATGACTTAGGTAATATAACGAATTGTATAACTCGTTATGACATAAGACAAGTGCCAATGCCATAAGTTTCTCCGGAATCGGGAGTGCGGTCCGTCAGCAGTTTCGTGCCCCGGATTTTCGCCAGGCGGACCGGATCGCAATGCCCGGCGCTTCCCCAATCGGGCCGGATGCTCTAACATCCCGAGACCAATAATCGACACCATCCGGAGAGGCATCATGAAGGTCAGGGAGATCATCCAACTCAAGGGCGGCACGTTGTACACCACGACGCCGCAGCAGCTCCTCGCGAAGGCCATCGATACCATGGCGGAACTCGACGTCGGCTCGCTGGTGGTCATGGAGTCCGGCAGAATGGCCGGCATGCTGACCTTCCGCGAGGTGCTGCAGGCGATGCGGCAGCACGACGCCTGTCCGGTCGGCGTGACGGTGGGCGACGTGATGGTCAGGAACCCGGTGACGGCATTCCCGGAAATGGAAGCCAACGACCTGCGTCGCCTGATGATCGAAAAGCACTCGCGCTACCTGCCGGTGATCGATGGTGACACGCTGCTCGGCGTGATTTCCTTTCTTGACGTCGCCAAGGCCGTTCTCGAAGAACAGAGCTTCGAGAACAAGATGCTCAAGAACTACATCAAGAACTGGCCTGACGAGCCGCAGGCCTGACCGGGTTCAGGCGGGAAAGGGCGGCTGCGGCCGCCCTTGTGCTTTATGGCGGGCGTCGTCCCGATGGTCGTGGCCGGTTGCGGTCGACCGCCCGGATGAGGGCTTTTTGCCCGCCATGATAAACTTCCGCATTAACTTTTGACTGTCATTCCCCATGTCCGGCAATACTTTTGGCACCCTGTTTACCGTCACTTCGTTCGGCGAATCGCACGGTCCGGCAATCGGTTGCGTCGTCGATGGCTGCCCGCCCGGACTGGCCCTTTGCGAAGCCGATATCCAGTCCGAACTGGATCGCCGCAAGCCGGGCACCTCGCGCCACGTGACGCAGCGCCGCGAGCCGGATGCCGTCGAGATCCTCTCCGGTGTTTTCGAGGGCAAGACCACCGGAACGCCGATCGCGTTGCTGATCCGCAACCAGGATCAGCGCAGCAAGGATTACGGCAATATCGCCGAGACCTTCCGGCCCGGCCATGCCGACTATACCTACACCCAGAAATACGGATTCCGCGACTACCGCGGCGGCGGCCGCTCCTCGGCGCGCGAGACGGCGGTGCGCGTGGCGGCCGGGGCGATCGCCCGCAAGTGGCTGAACAAACGTTACGGCGTCAGCATCCGCGGCTGGATGAGCGCGCTCGGGCCGATCGAGATTCCCTTCGTAACGGCCGACGACATCGACGGCAACGCCTTCTTCGCGCCGAACGCCGGGCTGGTGCCTGAACTGGAAAGCTACATGGACAGCCTGCGCAAGTCGCTTGACTCCGTCGGCGCCCGGATCACCGTCACCGCGACCGGCGTTCCGCCGGGCTGGGGCGAGCCGGTGTACGACCGTCTGGATGCCGAAATCGCCTACGCGATGATGGGCATCAACGCTGTCAAGGGGGTCGAGGTCGGCGCCGGTTTCGCGTCCGTTGCGCAGAAGGGTAGCGAACACGGCGACGAGATGACGCCGCAGGGGTTCGTCAGCAATCACGCCGGCGGCATCCTCGGCGGGATATCCACCGGCCAGGACATCGTCGTCAACATGGCGATCAAGCCGACGTCGTCGATCGCCCAGCCGCGCCGCTCGGTCGACATCCAGGGCAATCCCATCGAGGTGGCGACCCAAGGCCGGCACGACCCGTGCGTCGGCATCCGCGCCACGCCCATCGCCGAAGCCATGCTGGCGCTGGTGCTGATGGACCATGCGCTGCGCCACCGGGCGCAATGCGGCGATGTCGTCTGCCGGACGCCGCGCATCCCGGGAAAAATCGCGTAAAATCTTAAGCTTTTTGCCGCTCGTCGAGCGAAAATGTCGTCACAGGGAGAGTTTCATGCAAGTCGATCACCACGATCTCCATCACGATTTTCCGGAATTTGCCGACGCGATTCACGCGCTGAAAGCAGGTAACGCCCACTTCGCCAGGCTTTATGGCAGCTACCATCGCCTGACCGGCAAGGTCGAGGACCTTGAGGAAAACGACATGCCGGTGGCCGATTTCACCATCGAAGACATGAAGAAGCAGCGAGTCAAGCTCAAGGACGAGCTCTATCACATGCTGCTGGCCTTCCGCGCCGGCCAGCAGGCCGCACGCGCCTGAGCGGCGTCCCGGCCCGACGGTGCATCCGGTAAAATCTCCGGATGCACGTTCTGCCTTACTGGCGCCTCTCGGGCTATTACTTTTTCTATTTCGCCTTCATTGGCGCCTTCTCGCCCTATTTCGGGCTCTATCTTCAATCCCTGAATTTTTCCGCCTGGGACATCGGCCTCCTGATGTCGCAGATGCAGTTGATGCGCCTGTTCGGTCCCAATTTATGGGGCTGGCTGGCCGATCGCTTCGGGCGGCGCATGGCCATCATCCGCCTGGCGGCCGTCGCCGGACTGGCCGGCTTCACCGCGTTTTTCTGGCTTGACCGGCTGGGCGGCATGCTGATCGCGATGGCGGTCATCGCCTTTTTCTGGAGCGCGGCACTGCCGCTGGTCGAGACCCTGACCTTCGATCACCTGCGCGAGGAGCGCGGGCGCTACAGCCGCATCCGTCTGTGGGGATCGATCGGCTTCATCGTCGCCGTGCTCGGTACTGGCGCCGTGCTCGACGTGCTGCCGCTCAACGGCGTGCTCTGGGTGTGCTGGGGCATCCTGGCCGGCATCCTGGCGCTGGCCGTCGTCCTGCCCGACACGCCGGCGGTGACGCATGCCCATGACAGCCTGCCGGTTGCCGCGATACTGCGCCAGCCGCATGTCCGGGCGCTGCTGGCCGCCTGCTTCGCCATGTCGGCCGCCCACGGCGCGCTCCACGTCTTCTATTCCATCCACCTTGCCGACCACGGCTATGGCACGGCCGAAGTCGGCGGCCTGTGGTCGCTCGGCGTGCTGGCGGAAATCGTCGTCTTCATGCTGATGGCGCGGCTGACGCGGCGCTTTTCGCTGCGCCGCCTGCTGCTGGCGAGCTTCGCCGCTGCCGTGCTGCGCTTCCTGCTGATCGGCTGGGGCGTCGAGTCGCTGCCGGCCGTGGTGCTGGCGCAACTGATGCACGGGCTCACCTTCGGGGCCTATCATGCCGCGGCCATCGCCGCCGTCAATCTCTGGTTTCCCGGGCGGGCGCAGGGGCGGGGGCAGGCGCTCTATTCGAGCATCTCGTTCGGCGCCGGCGGTCTGCTCGGCGGGTTGATCAGCGGCTGGACGTGGGACGCCATCGGCGCCGGCTGGACCTTCACCCTCGCCTCGGCCTTCGCCTTGGCCGGCTTTTTCCTGGTCTGGCGCTGGGTGCGCGAGGCGGTTGCGGTCGACGCGTCCGACGGGGCAAAAACCGCCGATCCTGTGCCATAATTTATTGCTTTACGGCCCATTCGAAGCGTTCAATGCCGAAGACACTTTACGACAAACTCTGGGAGAACCACGTCGTCCATCAGGAAGCTGATGGCACGGCGCTCCTCTACATCGACCGTCACCTGGTGCACGAAGTGACCAGCCCGCAGGCCTTCGAGGGCCTCAAGCTGGCCGGCCGCAAGGCGTGGCGCATTTCGTCCATCGTCGCCACGGCCGACCACAACACGCCGACCGACCACTGGGACGAAGGCATCAAGGATCCGGTTTCCCGCCAGCAGGTCGAGACGCTCGACGCCAACATCCGCGAGGTTGGCGCCTTGGCCTATTTCCCGTTCAAGGATCCGAAGCAGGGCATCGTCCATGTCGTCGGTCCGGAAAACGGCGCGACCCTGCCGGGGATGACCGTCGTCTGCGGCGACTCGCACACCTCGACGCACGGCGCCTTCGCCTGTCTGGCGCACGGCATCGGCACCTCGGAGGTCGAGCATGTGCTGGCCACCCAGTGCCTGCTGCAGAAGAAGTCGAAGACCATGCTGATCTCGGTCGATGGCAAGCTCGGCAAGGGCGTCACCGCCAAGGACGTCGCGCTGGCCATCATCGGCACCATCGGCACGGCTGGCGGCACCGGCTACGCCATCGAGTTCGGCGGCAGCGCGATTCGCGGCCTGAGCATGGAAGGGCGCATGACCCTATGCAACATGGCGATCGAGGGCGGTGCGCGCATGGGCTTCGTCGCGGTCGACGACACCACGATCAATTATTTGCAGGGCCGTCCGTTCTCGCCGAAGGGCGAAATCTGGGACAAGGCCGTCGCCTACTGGCGGACGCTGCATTCCGATGCCGGCGCCCAGTTCGACCGCGTCGTCACGCTCAAGGCCGAGGACATCCGGCCGCAGGTAACCTGGGGCACGTCGCCGGAAATGGTCGTCGCCATCGACGCCGTCGTGCCCGACCCGGCTCGGCAGGCCGATCCGGTCAAGCGCGAGGGCATGGAGCGCGCCCTGCAGTACATGGGCCTGAACCCGAATACGCCGATCAAGCAGATCGCTATCGACAAGGTATTCATCGGATCGTGCACCAACTCGCGGATCGAGGATTTGCGCGAGGCGGCCGCGGTGCTCAAGGGCCGTCATGTCGCCGCCAACGTCAAGCTGGCGCTCGCCGTGCCGGGTTCCGGCCTGGTCAAGCGCCAGGCCGAAGCCGAAGGTCTGGACAAGGTGTTCGTCGCCGCCGGATTCGAATGGCGCGAGCCGGGTTGTTCGATGTGTCTGGCGATGAACGCCGACCGTCTGGAACCGGGCGAACGCTGTGCCTCGACCTCGAACCGCAATTTCGAGGGGCGCCAGGGACCGGGCGGAAGGACGCATCTGGTCAGTCCGGCGATGGCGGCGGCGGCGGCGATCGCCGGGCGCTTCGCCGATGTGCGTGACGTTCTCTGAGGATCGGGACATGGATAAGTTCGTTCGCCTTGAGGGCCTGGTGGCCCCGCTCGATCGCAGCAACGTCGATACCGATGCGATCATTCCCAAGCAGTTCCTGAAGTCGATCAAGCGTTCCGGCTTCGGCCCGAACGCCTTCGACGAATGGCGCTACATGGATGTCGGCCAGCCCGGGCAGGACAGTTCAAATCGTCCGAAGAACCCGAATTTCGTGCTGAATCAACCGCGCTATCAGGGCGCCGAGGTGCTGCTGACGCGCGCCAACTTCGGTTGCGGCAGTTCGCGCGAACACGCCCCGTGGGCACTGCTGGATTTCGGTTTCAAGGCCATCATCGCCGAGTCGTTCGCCGATATCTTCTTCAACAACTGCTTCAAGAACGGCATCCTGCCGATCGTGCTGCCGGCTGCCGAAGTCGAAGCGCTGTTCCAGCAGGTCGAGGCGACGCCCGGCTACAAACTGGTCGTCGATCTGCCGGCACAGGCCGTCGTGCGTCCGGACGGCCACGGCATCCCGTTCCAGATCGACGCCTTCCGCAAGGAATGCCTGCTGAACGGCTGGGACGACATCGGCCTGACCCTGCGCCATGCCGAAAAGATCAAGGAATTCGAAGAAAGACGCCGCATCGACCAGCCCTGGCTATTCGCGTAACGAGGAGAGAGCATGAAGATTTGTGTCCTGCCGGGTGACGGCATTGGTCCCGAGATCACCGCCGAGGCGGTGCGCGTCCTCCGGGCGCTTGATCTCAAGTTCGAGATGGAAGAGGCGCTGCTCGGCGGCGCTGCGGTCGACGCGACCGGCGAACCCTATCCCGAAGCGACCCGGAAGCTGGCGCGCGAGGCAGACGCCGTGCTGCTCGGCGCCGTCGGCGGTCCGCAGTGGGATGGCCTGCCGCGCGAGCAGCGGCCGGAGCGCGGCCTGCTCGGCATCCGCAAGGATCTTAACCTGTTCGCCAACCTGCGCCCGGCCATCCTCTACCCTGAACTGGCCAATGCCTCGACGCTGAAGCCGGAAGTCGTCGCCGGGCTGGACATCCTGATCGTCCGCGAACTGACCGGCGACATCTATTTCGGCCAGCCGCGCGGCGTGCGCGAGGAAAATGGCGAGCGCGTCGGCTTCAACACCATGGTCTACAGCGAATCGGAAATCCGCCGCATCGGCCATGTTGCCTTCCAGGCGGCGCAGAAGCGCAACAAGAGGCTGTGCTCGGTCGACAAGATGAACGTGCTCGAATGCACCCAGCTCTGGCGCGACGTGATGATCGAGATCGCCCACGACTACCCGGATGTCGAACTCAGCCACATGCTGGTCGACAATGCCGCGATGCAACTGGTCAAGGCGCCGAAGCAGTTCGACGTGATGGTTACCGGCAACATGTTCGGCGACATCCTGTCCGATGAGGCCTCGATGCTCACCGGTTCGATCGGCATGCTGCCGTCGGCGTCGCTCGACGACAAGAATAAGGGCCTCTACGAGCCGTCGCATGGCTCGGCACCGGACATCGCCGGCAAGGGCGTGGCCAATCCGCTGGCCACCATCCTGTCGGCGGCGATGATGCTGCGCTACACCTTCGGGCTGGAAGAGCAGGCACTGCGTGTCGAAAATGCGGTCAAAAAAGTTTTGGCGCAGGGCTATCGCACTGGCGACATCTACGAGCGTGGCACCAACAAGGTCGGGACGAAGGAAATGGGCGACGCCGTACTGGCGGCGCTGGCGTAAACCGAACGACGGTTTCGAACGTTAAACAAAGGTTAATTCGGAGAGAGAGAGTTATGAAGAAGGTTGGTCTGGTCGGTTGGCGTGGCATGGTCGGTTCCGTGCTGATGCAGCGCATGGTCGAGGAGGGCGATTTCGCCCATATCGATCCGGTGTATTTCTCCACTTCGGCGGCCGGCGGCAAGGCGCCGGTGTTCGGCGGCAAGGAAGCCTCGCTGCCGCTGCAGAACGCCTCGGATATCGAGGCGCTGAAGGCCTGTGAAATCGTCATCACCTGCCAGGGTGGCGACTACACCAAGGAAGTCTTCCCCAAGCTGCGCGCCGCCGGTTGGAACGGCCACTGGATCGACGCCGCCTCGGCGCTGCGCATGGCCGACGACGCCGTGATCATCCTCGACCCGGTCAATATGAACGTGATCAAGGATGCGCTGGCCAAGGGCGGCAAGAACTGGATCGGCGGCAACTGCACGGTCTCGCTGATGCTGATGGGCCTTGGTGGCCTGTTCCAGAACGACCTGATCGAATGGGCCACGTCGATGACGTATCAGGCCGCCTCCGGCGCCGGCGCGCAGAACATGCGCGAGCTGATTTCCCAGATGGGCGCCATCCATTCGTCGGTGGCCGACCTGCTGGCGGACCCGGCTTCGGCGATCCT
>WBZM01001885.1_pt2 | contig 17891 bp, 12 predicted proteins | sample 5204271 | NCBI WGS metagenome assembly WBZM01 (sample SAMN12344346, study PRJNA552823) | activated sludge metagenome | biome: Activated sludge suspended growth; feature: Nitrification reactor; material: Wastewater; isolation source: activated sludge from nitrification reactor of wastewater...
TCTAATTGTTGAAGACCGTGAAATATGTTATGAATTAATCGAAAAAAGACAACATAAACAGTAACACAAAATCCTCCGATAAAAATTTTACAGTGTCTTTACTGTAGAATATCAGAGCAGAGCATATTTTTATTTCTCAGTTTTTAGTATGTATTTTTATGTTCTATGGAATTATTGCCTGCATCGGTTGTCTTATAGGTCTAAGTTCGGGTATGTTTGGTATTGGTGGAGCACTTATTGCTACTCCTTTGCTTCATTTATATGCGGGGCTGCCGGAATTTCTCGCACTTGGCACTCCTTTACCTGCTGCTTTCCCTTCAGCTTTAACAGGCAGTTTTGTCTATCAACGCCATAATTTATTGTATTATCCTGTTATACTTCCTGTATTGCTTGGAGCTGTACCGGCGAATATATGCGGCACATTATTAACACAATATGTGACAGAATTTACGATCATGATACTGACTGGAAGTTTTTTATTATTAGTCGGTACAACATTTTTTATTCGAGGGTGGTTATTAAGCGAACAAAAAGAGTATAATCCGCAACCGAATTTTTTATTCGGTATTATTACCGGAATAGGAGCCGGTTTATTATCCGGTTTTCTGGCAATAGGCGGTGGCATTGTTTTAGTTCCTGCCTTTGTGAAAATTCATAAGTTACCACTAAAAAAAGCATTGGCGACTTCTTTGGTCTGCGTGTGTGTACTTACTGTGCCGGGAACAATAACTCACTATATACTTGGACATATAGACCCGATGATTGCACTTGTTTTATCAATGACTGTCGTACCTTTTTCCTATATTGGCAGTAAAATTACGGTTAAAGTAAAAAGTAGAACTATTGAGCGAATTTATGGAACGGCAATGATAATTTTTGCACTGTATTTTATTTCTACATTGTAGTAATCCCCAGAGTCCCATCAAAAAAAATCTCCACCAAAAATATTGATGGAGATTTTTTTTTCTAAGAACTGCAATTCATTATGCTGTTTCCATTTGTTTTTCTCTTTTTCTTGCACGTAAACGCATATTGGTGTCAAGAATTTTCTTTCTGATACGTAAATTTATTGGTGTTACTTCCAATAATTCATCATCTTCGATAAATTCAATAAATTGTTCTAAACTCATTTGTCGAGGAGTATCAAGACGAATAATACCTTCCGAACCTGAAGCGCGCATATTAGTTAAGTGCTTAGCTTTACAAGGATTCACCTGTAAATCCTCATCACGTGCATTTTCGCCAACAACCATACCTTCATAGACATCAACACCCGGTGAAAGGAATAAAACCCCACGTTCTTGCACAGTTTCCAAAGCATACGCTGTTGTTGTTCCCGGTTCCATGGCAACCAATGCACCTTTTATTCTGCCACTGATAGCACCTTTATAAGGCATATAATCGTGGAATGTATGGTGGATTATGCCGGCACCGCGTGTCGAAGTGAGAAATTCCGTGCGGAAGCCAATAAGTCCTCGAGCGGGAACATAAAATTCTGCTCTTACAATATCGCCAACTGTTGACATATTAATCATTTCACCTTTACGACGACCAAGATTTTCAATGACAGCACCAACATGCGCATCGGGAACATCAACAATCACATGTTCAATCGGTTCAAGGCGTTCACCATTTTCTTCACGGAACAATACTTCGGGTTTAGAAACAGCAAATTCATATCCTTCGCGTCGCATAGTTTCAATAAGAATTGCAAGTTGCAATTCGCCTCTGCCGCTCACTTTGAATGTGTCTGCGCTATCGGTATCTTCCACCCGAAGTGCAACATTGGTGCGTAATTCGCGATACAATCGTTCACGTAATTTGGGTGTAGTCACGTGTTTTCCTTCTTTTCCGGCAAAAGGACTATTATTCACCGAAAATTCCATAGCAATAGTCGGTTCTTCGATATTGACATAGGGTAAGGGTTCGGTATTTGCCGGGTCGGAAAAAGTGTCACCGATATGGACATTTTCAAAGCCGGACATTGCAATTATATCACCTGCATACGCTGCTTGGGTTTCCACACGATTATTGCCCGCATATTCATACATTTTGGTGATGCGTTGTTGTTCTATCGTGCCATTGGGACGAATGAGAATCATGGAGTCGCCCACTTTAGCTGTGCCCGAATGTAAGCGTCCCACAGCGATGCGTCCTATATAATCTGACCAATCAAGAGCAGCGATAATCATGCGGAACTGTGCATCAATATCGGCTTGCGGTGGTGGAATAGTTTGGATGATTGTTTCTAAGAGCGGAGCCAATGTTTCTGACTCTTCTTCAAGCGATTTTTTGGCTATACCGCGTTTTGCTATGGCATAAATAACAGGAAAATTCAATTGATCATAATCTGCACCAAGAGCAATGAACAATTCAAGAATCTCATCAAGAACTTCTTGAGGACGTGCATCCGAGCGGTCAATCTTATTGATGACAACAATCGGAATAAGATGCATCTCCAAAGCTTTCTTCAAAACGAAACGAGTTTGAGGTAAAGGTCCTTCAGCAGCATCAACCAATAGCAGCACACCGTCCACCATACTTAAAATACGCTCAACTTCACCACCAAAATCGGAGTGACCCGGCGTATCCACGATATTGATTTTGACATCGTCCCATTTCACGGCTGCATTTTTCGCCATGATGGTAATACCCTTTTCGCGTTCCAAATCATTGGAATCCATGACGCGTTCGGCAACCTGCTGATTCTCGCGGAAGACACCTGATTGACGCAGTAAATGGTCAACAAGGGTAGTTTTTCCATGGTCAACATGGGCGATAATCGCTATATTCCGTAATTTTTCGTTCCGTGATGATGACATCTGATGTACTCGTCTCTGATAAATGAAACAATAAAGAACAGCAAAAATACGGAATATCTATTGTGTAACAACGTAATGAATAAGAAATACATGAGTTTATCAAAAAAAAAGTGGGAAGCCAACAAATGGAACGTCTATGCCGTACTCATGTATTTTCCTATACTTATCGGAATATTACCGTTTGCTGAGTTGAGAGCTGACAACAGTTTTCAGCTGCAACTAACCTTGATGGAAAAAAGTGCTGCAAAAGGGTGTATTCTTGAGCAGGGAGGTGAAAAAAAACTTATCTACGCAAAATCTATACCTCTCTGGAGTAATCAATTCGCAAATGTGTTTTGCCGTAGTCTCAATGATAAAACTGTCATTAAATCTATACCCACAAACCTCCAATCTATTGACCACGTCATTCCGTTTGAGGAGCAGGCTATGGTCATTGGCAAAACTGATTCATTGATATTGATGAGCATCTCGCCGAAAGCCACTGTAGAAAAGACTGAGAATTTGACCGCATTGGGCTTTACTTCAGAACCGACCCAAGCCGTTGTCAATGGCGACATACTTGCTATAAAGCAAAAGAACCGCTCATTGTTGTTTAACAAAGAAGGCAAGATCATTGCGCAGTGCGCGGAATTGTTATGGTTTGGTACTTTGGGAGAACAAAGTGCATATATCCACCGAGAAGGCAATCGAACAGAGTATGTGGCGGTTGCGGATAATATTCGGTGGCGATTACCCAATTTCCAATACTATTGTGTCCAGAAATCAACAAATGGTGACAATCTATTTTTAATGACAAATTTCGGCTCGACCTATATTCATTTGGTCGTATTTTCAGATTCCGGCACCATGAAATCTATGCGCCAAATTGAAAGTAAAATGGTTGTATCACCAATACATCAACAATCTGACGGGATTCCGATATGGATTTCGAAACATAAAAATTCACTATTTGTCTCGGTATTCTTACGGGAAACACAGCAAATTTCGGCGCAAGAATATCACACAAACTTCGAACAAACAGATGAAGTGAGTTTATTTTGCTTCGATGACAAGAAAAATATCTTTTTGCATGACAATTTTGTGACAATTATAGATATAGATAACTTTGGAACTCATACTTTGCCATTACGTGGTATGCCGGATGTAACCTGGACAGATAAAACACTTATAATTAACGATAGTGAAAATATGTGGGTTTTTGAAGTAAATCATAATCCCTATTGGCTTTACTACGAAATTGTGAACAATCACAGTGAAAAAGTAATCTTGTTCTTTGCTGTAATTATCTTGATTTCCGTCTTGGTGACTGCAACAAAAAACAGAAAAATTATGAATATACTCTTGGACAAAAACAGTGCCATCGGAATAATCATCGTTGGAAAAAAAGGTCAAATTAAAGAAGTGAATGCCAAAGCCGAGGAATTACTTACTCAAAATACAAAAGGGAAGTATTTTGTTGAGATTATGAACAATTTATCCGATGAATTTAGTGAAACAGCGGAGAAAATACTGAAAGAAAGAAGGGGAGGCAGCGGTGTATATCCTATGCATTTTGGTGCAGATATACGAGAATATTCTATTGAGTGGATACCTGTGATGTCGTGGATGGGTACTATGCAACTTATGGTTGTTCGTATCAATGATCTCACGAATGCTTTGGAGCGTCGAAGACTCATGGATTGGGCTCATTTGGCTCACGATATGCAGACAAATCTTTCAGTCATACGGCTAAGTGCAGAATCACTGCCTAATGATAATGAAGAATATAATCGTCAGAAAGTAAAGATTCTTAATCAGGCAACTATTCTATTGCGACGTGTGCGCGATATTATGACTATAGCTCGCAATAAAACGACAGAATTTCAAAAAATAAGTTCAGAGGAAATTTGTCGTAGAGTTATTGATGAACTCGACACCTCATCGTTATATTCCATAACTGTAAAAACGAATATTCAATCTACGTTTTTCGATGCAGATCCCGAAAGAATTATTCGAGCCATTATGAATGCCGCTCAAAACGGTATAAAAGCAATGGCAGGCACAGAGGGGATTTTGACCATTACTACATTCGCAAATCAAGAATCTGTATGCTTTACAATCAGCGACACAGGTGTGGGAATGGATGAAGAAACGAAGAAAAATATGTTTGTGCCCTTTTTTACTACATCAAGAAGAGGTGGTGGGAGCGGCATTGGTTCAATGGTTATACAGAAAACAATGAATGATCATAATGGAAAAATTACTATAGATTCACAAATTGGTGAAGGCACAACCATTACCTTTATATTTCCCAAAAAACAATCACAAGGAGTAAAAATATGACAGCAGAAACTTCATCATTGAAACAGTTACCAAAGACTATTCTCGCACCTGAACAACTGCGTTGGCATTGTCCGTTGGAATATTTAGAATTTGAAACTACAAAAGATGTCGAACCATTACAAGGTATTGTCGGACAGGAAAAAGCCATTGATGCCATTGAAATGGGAGCTCAAATACAATCGCACGGCTATAATATGTTTGTATCGGGTATATCCGGCACAGGCAGATTAACAACCGTAAAACGATTATTGGGAAAAATTGCAAAAAATAAACCCAATTTATGTGACTTTTGTTATGTCCATAACTTTAAGTCACCCGATTCGCCGCGTTTATTACGATTTAAAGCCGGAAGAGGTAAGAAATTTCATAAAGCCATGGAAGAGGCGATGCTATTCTTACGCAGACGCATTCCGCAGTTATTTGATGAAGATTCATTTCAAAGCAAAAGACGCGAAATGGTAAGTGAATATCAAAAAAATGAGCAACAACTTTTGTCCGAGTTTAATGCAAAAATTCAACCAAGTGGATTTGTGCTTGGGCAATTGCAATTGGAAGACGGAACTATCACCTCTGAAATATTTCCGGTTATTAACGGAGAACCCGTGCAAATCACCGAATTGGACGAACTTGTTGTTGAAAAAAAATTAACAAAAAAACAAGTTGAAACATATAAAAAGAAATACTTGCAATTTAAAGCAGAACTTATTGAACTGGCAAGAACCGGTGTAAAACAGCTTAATGAATTTCGGAAAACATTGCTAGAATTTGATAAAACGTCTGTTGGTGTTATTGTTTCTACACTTTTTGAAGACCTAAAAATCCAGTTTCCGGAAAATGACGTAAAGGAATACTTTGAGGAAATAAAAGCTGATATCCTTTCACATTTACAGATATTTGTTGCCCATTCGGGACAATTGGATACAGAAAGAGGAACAGAACTTACGCCGGAAGAAATTCAAGAGAAATTTTTGCGATACAGTGTGAATCTCCTTATTGACAACTCGCATCAGCAACAAATACCGATTATAGTTGAAACATCACCGTCATTCTCAAATTTGTTTGGAACAATTGAAAAAAAATACGATGCAAGTGGTTTCTGGAAAACAGATTTTACTCAAATCAAAGCCGGTTCATTGTTCAGAGCGGACCAAGGTTTCTTGGTGATAAATGCGCTTGATTTATTACGCGAGCAAGGTGTGTGGGCAGCCCTCAAAAGATTTTTGCTCTATGGCAAATTAGAAATTCAATCGGTGGACTCTTATATTCAGATGAGCCAAACGATGTTGAAACCACAACCCGTGGATTTAAATGTAAAAGTAATTATGATTGGAGATGCAGAAATTTACCATGCATTATATTTTTCTGAAGAAGATTTTAAAAAAATATTCAAAATAAATGCAGAATTCGATTATGAGGCAACGAAATCTCGTGAAATGATTATGAATTATGCTAAGTTTATGAAAAAACTCTGTGAGCAGGAACAATTACTCCATTTTAATCGCAGTGGAGTTGCAAGAGTGATTGAATGGGCTGTTGAGCATACGGAGTCGCAGAATAAAATTACGCTACAATTTTCGGATGTCGCTGATGTGATGCGCGAAGCATCATTTTTTGCACAAAAAAATAAAGCAAAAGTGGTGACAGGTGAATACGTGGATTTTGCACTCGAAGCTCGTCGTTTCAGAAATGATATTTATGATGCAAAAATAAAAGAAAAAATTATTGACGGTAGTGTGCTTATTGCCACAACCGGAACAAGAGTGGGGCAGATAAATGGTTTAACTGTCTATGATACAGGACTTGTTTCATTTGGAAAACCGGCACGAATAACAGTAACCGTTGGTGTCGGCAGCACTGATATTGTCAGTATAGAGCGTGAAGTAGAAATGAGTGGAAGCATTCATGATAAAGGAATCATGACAATTACGGGATTGATGCGAGAAAAATTTGCTCAAAAAAGACCCCTTACGCTTTCAGCATCCGTAGCATTTGAACAAAACTATGGTGGTATTGACGGTGATAGTGCTTCTGCTGCTGAAGTTATAGCACTTTTTTCTGCATTATCGAATATAGCTGTCAGACAAGATATTGCAATTACCGGAAGTGTTAATCAAAAAGGAGATATTCAACCAATCGGAGGGGTAAATGAAAAGATTACAGGATTTTTTGAAATATGTCAAGAACGTGGATTAACCGGCACACAAGGAGTGGTGATTCCCATACAAAATATACACGATTTGATGTTACCTACAAAAGTCATAGATGCCGTAAAACAAGGCTTGTTTTTTATTTCACCCGTTGCTACTATTGATGAAGCAGCCGAAATAATGCTTGATTATCCGACAGGTGCTGCTGCTACAGAAGAAAATCCACAATATCTATACTCAATTATTGATAAAAGACTTGAGGAATTGCATCTTGCAGCGGAAAGTGAACCCAAAGACGAAAAAAAGAAAAAGAAAAAAAGAAAAAAACGTGATCAAGCTACTGCTGAATAATAGCGGAAAACATATATAAGAATGAACAATCAATTTTTTATTCAACGAAGCGTCTTCACGGTTTTTTTATAAAGGAGAAGTACTATAATGTCACGATCATCATTTTATCCTGAAATACGTTCTACTACAGTATGCGGTATCATTAAAGACGGGAAAGCAGTACTTGGAGCGGATGGACAAATGTCATTAGGTCATACAGTTATGAAACAAACGACTAAGAAAGTTCGCCGTCTTTACAATAATACGGTATTGACCGGATTTGCCGGTGCGACAGCCGATGCCTTTACATTGTTGCAACGTTTTGAAGAGAAGTTAGAAACGCAAAGAGGGAATTTAGACCGTGCAGTTATTGATTTGGCTAAAGATTGGCGCACTGACAGATATTTGCGTCGTCTTGAGGCAATGATGGTAATAATGAACAGTTCAAAAATTCTTTTAGTTAGTGGAACGGGCGATATTATTGAACCCGATGATAATATCATTGCTATTGGTTCCGGCGGATCGTATGCACTGTCAGCAGCACGTGCTTTGATGAAACATTCAGATTTGGATGCTCGTTCCATTGTACAGGAATCGCTCCATATTGCCGCTGATATTTGTATTTATACTAACCATCAACTCACAATCGAAGAATTATAATTTTTTACATCATATACTTGTAACTATAGAAATGACACAAACAGAAATTTCACAATCACGAACACCAAAAGAAATAGTAGAAGAATTAGATAAATATATTATTGGACAAAATGCGGCAAAACGTGCCGTTGCCATAGCACTTCGTAATCGTTGGAGAAGACAAAGCGTAAAAACCGATATTCGTGATGAAATAATGCCCAATAACATTATCATGATAGGTCCTACCGGTGTGGGAAAAACAGAAATTGCGCGACGACTTGCAAAATTAGCCGGTGCACCTTTTGTTAAAGTAGAGGCAACAAAATTTACCGAAGTGGGCTATGTCGGTCGTGACGTAGAATCTATAGTCCGTGATCTGGCTGAAGCCGCGGTCAATATGGTACGAGCTGAAAAAAGTGCAGAGGTACAAATTCAAGCAAAAAATGCTGCAATTAATAGAGTGTTAGATGCTTTAATTCCGCCATTGAAACGAGGTCCATCTTTTGATACTGCCTCTGATGAAGATATTGAAATGAATAGTAAAACACGTGATAAATTCCGTGAAATGATTCTTGACGGTGCATTGAATGAAAGACAAATAGAAATTGATATTACGGTGGATCCGAGCAGTTCCTTACATGTTTTGGGACCTATGGGTATGGACGAAATGACATCGAATATTCAAGAAATGCTTGGTTCGATGATGCCGAAAAAATCGAAAACACGTAAAGTCAGTGTCGCTGAAGCATTAGTGCTTTGTGAAAAAGAAGAATCCGAAAAGTTAATTGATATGGATAAAGTCACACGTGAAGCTATTCGTCGTGCAGAAAATACAGGTATTGTTTTTATTGACGAGATTGATAAAGTGGCATCACGCAGTGGAGATGGTCATGGACCTTCGGTTTCACGTGAAGGCGTACAGCGCGATTTATTACCTATTGTCGAAGGTAGTGCTGTCAATACCAAACATGGTGTTGTAAAGACAGACCATGTTCTCTTTATTGCATCGGGTGCATTTCATGTTTCTAAACCTTCCGATTTAATTCCCGAATTACAAGGACGTTTTCCTATCAGAGTAGAATTACAAAGTCTGACCGAAGAGGATTTTATTAATATTCTTACGGTGCCCCAAAATGCACTTATTAAACAGTATAAAGCATTATTGGAAACAGAAAATATTGTTTTGGAATTTGATCCTTCTGCCATTAAAGAAATTGCCGCTACCGCAGCAAGAGTAAATGATGATGTGGCAAATATTGGTGCTCGCCGCTTACATACTATCCTTACGACACTACTTGATGAAATAATGTTTGATGCAACAGCAGCAACGATGAGTCATCAAACTATCACTATTGATGATTCTTATGTGAAGGATAAATTATCGCAGATTGCGGGTAATACAGATGTAAGCAAATATATACTATAAAAAAATGGAATATCTTTATCTTATTGTTATTGCTGTCATTGCATGTGGTGCATCTGTTATGACATTTATCAGCGGCTTTGGGTTGGGAACAATTCTCTTGCCTGTGTTTATGTTTGTTTTCCCTTTGCCGATAGCAATTGCTGCAACAGCTATAGTCCATTTTGGCAATAATATTGCAAAATTATTTGCTGTCTATCGTGATATTGATATTCCTGTTCTATTTCGCTTTGGTATTCCTGCAATTATTGCTGCCGCTATAGGAGCATTGTTTTTTGAAATGGCAGCATCTATGCCGATACTTTATACATACACATTGAACAATATATATGAGCTAAAAATCCTACCTGTCAACCTCATTGTTGGAAGTATCATTATCATCTTTACTTTTTTAGATGATATTAAAATTACACAGCAAAAACTTTCAGCATATTGGCTTATTATTGGTGGGGTATTGTCAGGGTTTTTTGGCGGAATTTCGGGTCATCAAGGTGCATTACGTTCTTTAGTGCTATCTAAAACTTCTTTGTCGAAACAACAATTTGTTGCAACCGGAGTAGTTATTGCTTGTTGTGTTGATATAGTGCGGCTTTTTCTTTATGGCAGTTCGATTTCTGTACAAACCTACACAGTAGATTCATTATTGTCTATAATTGTTGCATTATGTGGAGCTTTTTTGGGAATAGTGATTGGAAAGAAACAATTACAGTCAATGACTCATAGACAATTTCATAGTATTGTAAAGTATGGATTATTACTCTTTGGAATATTGTTGATTTTTGGTTTATTAACTCGATAACTATAGTGCTATGAAAAAATCAATACTTTTTATATTTCAAGCAATTGCCATAATTATAGCTACAACATTGTATTGCTCGAGTGTTGTTATCATGATGCTACTGATGCGAAGCAAGACGATTTTTTTTCCGATGTGTCGTTCTTGGTCGCGGGTATTATTGGCAATTTCAGGAGTGAAGGTCAATATAATAGGTAATGTTGATTTGCCGCCGAAAACATCATGTGTCTATGTGTGTAATCATGCAAGTTTATTTGATATACCAGTGTTAATTGCTTATTTGCCGGATTATGTGAGAATTATGTATAAAAGGGAATTACGAAAAATACCGATTATGGGATGGACATTAGCTGTATCGCCATTTATTCCGATAACACGTGCGGACGGTCGCGATGCCATGCGCAGTGTGAATGAATCTATAGAAGCTGTGCAGCACGGTGAATCGGTTATCGTCTTTGCCGAGGGTACACGTTCTCAAGATGGAAGTTTAGGTGAATTTAAGCGTGGCGCATTTATGGTTGCTGCTCGTTCGCGTAAAGCAATTGTACCCGTCACATTAATTGGCACATCAACAATTTTACCAAAGAAAAAATTATATTTCAATGGGGGAACCGTGACTATGGTCATAAATTCTTCGGTAACATTAGGCGATGAACCTAATAAACAACAAGAAAATGAAGCACGTCTGGCAGTTCATGCAATTATTGCAGATAATTTGGAAAAATATGGGTGAAGGAAAATATAATATACATAAAGAGCAATTTTGCTACGTGTCTAACTTAGTGTATATTCGCATACGAGGATACCGTAGATTAGTTCGTTCGAAGAAGTATCTTGCTAGTTCTTTGTTCGGATATTAATGTTCTTGAGTGCTCTTTTTTGATGAGTAAACCTATTGAAGTATGAATAAAAAAGATTTAACTGAGCGTGACATTTGTACTAAGATTATTATGCCTGCCTTACTCAAGGCAGGGTGGGATAGCAATCTTCAAATTCGTGAACAAGTTTTCTTTACTGATGGTAAGGTATATGTAAATGGTCGTCTGACATCGCGAGGAACGAGAAAATTTGCTGACTATATCCTATACTATAAGCCCAATATTCCCATTGCAGTTATCGAAGCAAAAGATAATAATCATACGGTACGTTCCGGCATACAGCAGGCATTATCTTATGCAGACATATTGGATATTCCTTCTGTTTTCAGCACTAATGGCGATGGGTTCCTGTATCATGATAAGACTATCAAAAATGGTGTTTTAGAAAAGGAAATCTCTTTGAATAATTTCCCATCACCCGAACAACTATGGCAAAAGTATAAACACTATAAGAATATTCAAACACCCGATGAAGAACGTATCGCAGCGCAAGAGTATTTCATTGATTCTACGGATCGTAAACCACGGTATTATCAACAAATAGCAATTAATAGAACCGTCGAAGCCATTGCAAAAGGACAAAATCGTGTATTGTTGGTTATGGCAACAGGCACAGGAAAAACATACACAGCATTTCAAATTATCCATCGTCTTTGGAAAAGCGGAGCCAAAAAGAGGATATTATTCTTAGCTGACAGGAATGCTCTTATCAGCCAAACCAAAAAAGGCGATTTTAAGCATTTTAATGATAAAATGACGGTGGTAAAACATAGGCAAATTGATAAAAGCTATGAAATATATCTGGCTCTGTATCAAGGATTGTCCGGAAATGAAGAATCCGCAAATGTCTATAAACAATTCTCGCCCTCGTTTTTTGATCTGATTATTATTGATGAATGTCATCGTGGCAGTGCGGCTGAAGATAGCAGCTGGCGTGAGATTTTGACATATTTTCATCATGCAACCCATATTGGATTAACGGCAACACCTAAAGAAACAATGACCGTTAGTAATAGTGAATATTTTGGTGATCCTCTTTTTGTATATTCTTTAAAACAAGGTATTGAGGACGGGTTCCTTGCTCCCTATAGAGTTTTTCAAATTGCTTTGAATATTGACATACATGGTTGGCGACCTGAGGATGGTAAGTTGGATAAGTCGGGAAAAATTGTTGAAGACAGACTCTATAATCGTGTTGATTATGACAGAAATCTCGTGATTGATGAGAGAACCGATACTGTCGCCAGAAAAATCACAGAATTTTTGAAGGGATACGATCGCTTTGCAAAGACCATTGTTTTTTGTACGGATATTGATCACGCAGAAAGAATGAGAACCGCTTTGGCAAATTACAATGCCGATCTTGTGGCTATCAATCATAAATATGTCATGCAGATTACGGGTGATAATGAAGAAGGAAAGCGAGAACTTGATAATTTCACCAATCCCGAAGAGAAGTATCCCGTTATTGCAACTACATCCGAATTAATGACAACAGGTATTGATGCACAGACTTGCAAGGTTATTGTCTTGGATGCACAGATTAATTCTATGACTAAGTTCAAGCAAATTATTGGTCGCGGTACAAGAATAAATGAAGAATATGGAAAATTGTATTTCACGATTCTTGATTTTCGAAATGTGACTGATCTTGTGGAAGACCCGGCTTTCAACGGTAATCCATTGCGTGTTAAACCAATGAATGAGGAAGAATCACTCGATCATATTATTGATGATGAACAAACAAATCTCCCTGTCGTAGATGATGAAGGTATAGAAATAACTTGGCCTTCTTCATCGGGAGGAGATATCTTATCTGACCCACCACCACCTTTGCCGCGTGAAAAGGTCTATGTCAATGGCATTGATGTATCACTCTTGAGTGTACGCGAAGTGACTTTCGATTCGTACGGAAATAAGGTTGTCCTTAGTTTACAAGAACATACCAAGAAAATTGTGAAAGAACAATGCTCTTCACTTGATGACTTTTTGCATAAATGGCAGTCGAGTGAAAGAAAACAAGCCGTTATCCAAGAATTACAAGCCCAAGGCGTATTAGTGGATGAATTATACGATGCAGTGGGGAAACAAATTGACCTTTTTGATATTATCTGCCACGTTGTCTATGATCAGCCCCCGCTAACAAGAAAAGAGCGAGCAATGAATGTAAAAAAACGTCATTACTTCTCTCAATATGGAGAACAAGCGACAAAAGTACTTGAGGCACTTTTGGAAAAGTATGCTGACCAAGGCATTGAGAATATTGAAAATATACAGATTCTAACTGTTCCGCCTCTTAACAATTTGGGTACAGTAACAGAGATTATCAAAACCTTCGGCAGCCGTGAGGAATACGAAAAAGCCATCAAAGACTTAGAATCAGAACTCTATAAAGTTGCTTAAATCGGTTTTTTATTGTATTTTTGCATAAAAATAGCAAAAACGATGATTAAATCTGTATCAATATCAAATTTTCGGTCAATTAAAGACCATATTACGCTTGACTTTTCTAAATCAAATAGAAAAAAAAGTGATTTGCCTAACTATACTTCCATATCAAATACAGAGTTAGCCACCACAACAGTGATCTATGGAGCTAATGCCTCCGGTAAAAGTAATGTGCTCCGAGCCTTCAAGGCATTAGAACACTTAGTGCTCCATTCAGCAAAATTTGACCCCGATGATAGCTTAGATGTCTATGAACCTTTTAAATTAACCAAAGATTTCGACAAGAAATTTGTTGGCATTGAATTAGAGTTTTTTATTGACAATATCAGATATGCCTATTCTATTATCATTAGTGAAAAATCAGTTGAACAAGAAAAACTGCTTTTTTTTCCTTTAGCCAAAGAAGCTGTGTTATTCAATAGAGTCAAAGGTAAAGAAATTCAGTTTGGTGAATATTTTAAAGGAGAAAAGAAAATCATTGAAAAGCTGACGCTTCCCAATCAACTTTTTCTTTCTAAAGCGGCAGAAAATAATGCTGAAAGTATTTTACCTGTTTTTCAGTTCTTCAAAAACAAAATGTATATTTTTCCATCGTTAAATCAACGCCGAGAATCAAACTTGGAAAGATTATATGCCAAAAGATTAGCTCATGAGCCTGAATCTACGTTCGCCAGAAAATTAAATGCTCTTATATGTGCATTAGATACAGGAGTTAGTTCAATCAGTGCAAAAGAAACAGATTGGAATGCAGTGAAGTTTCCGGATAATATACCTGATAATATTCGAAGAGAAATTCAAGAAGATTTCAAATATGAAATTAAAACTGTGCATCAATTATTTGATGAAAACAATAAAAATTACGGGTTGATTGATTTTGATATTGATGAAGAATCTACAGGAACTAAAAGTTTGCTTACCATAGGTGGGATAATTATTGATGCCTTGGAAAAAGGATCTGTCTTGGTTATTGATGAATTTGAAAAAAACCTTCATCCAATCATTACTTCGTATTTAATCAGGTTATTCAATGATAAACTTTTTAACCCAAAGAATTCACAACTTATTTTTGCTACGCATGATGTGACGCAGTTGAACGAAGAAATCTTTAACCGTGACCAAATTTGGTTTGTACAAAAAAATGAGTTTGGGGCTACGGAAGTAATTCGTTGTTCGGATATCAAAGGGTTGCGCTTACATACTCCGCTTGATAAATGGTATGTTGCCGGCAGATTGGGTGGAACGGCTATCATTAACGATACGCAGTTCATCATGGTTATGCAAGAGGACACTGCCGAATGAAAAAGGTGGGAAAATACATTTTAATCATTCCCGAGGGGTGGTGTGAGTACAGGTATGCTCAAGCATTGAAACAATCTTTACCAAGGGACAAACAAAGAAGTATTTCCGTTGATTTGCCTAAACCAAACAATGAGAATACTGCCGGGCAACTTTTGGATAAGGCAGAAGATAAAATAAGCAAAGCAAGACGTGACAATAATCCCTATGATGCGGTGTGGATTGTTTTTGATAATGACAATCAACCCAACCTTTCAACATTTTTTCAAAGACAAAAAAAGACAAAAGTTAATATTGCTTATAGTAGTATGTGCATTGAGCATTGGTTTATACTTCATTTGGAGAATAATCGTCAAGTCTTTCACAATGCTGATCAAGCATTGCAACGCATTGAAACATTGTGGCTGAATAATTTTAATCAGACCTATCACAAAACAAAAGTTAATCATTTTGAAATGTTGAAGGAAAATTTAGCAACTGCTATGGAAAGAGCAAATATATTAACGCAACAAGCCGATGCAGAGCAAATGCCATTAGCTGACAGAAATCCATATTTCACTATTCAGAATTTCATTCAATTTTTTCAATCATTATGAGCAATATAGCAGGAACCATAAAATCCATCAGAGATATTTTCCGCAAAGATCCGGGCTTGAGCGGCGATGCACAACGCATTGAACAATTGGGGTGGATGATATTTTTGAAACTCTTTGACGATAAAGATAAGGAAAAAGAAATATTAATCCCGAAATATAAATCTCCTATTCCTGTGGAATTGCAGTGGCGAAATTGGGCAGAAGACGATGAAGGAATAACAGGTGATGAACTTATCAATTTTGTGAATAACAAACTGTTCACGACACTTAAAAATCTGACAGTTTCGGCTGAAGATAGATTGGGAATTACGATTCGGCAAATCTTCGATGGAACCAATAACTATATGAAAAGCGGAACCACTTTCCGCCAAGCCATCAATAAACTCAATGAAATTGATTTTAACAGCAGCAAAGAACATCATGTTTTTAATGTGATTTATGAAGAAATTTTACAGGGATTGGCTGCCAAAAAAGACACAGGCGAATTTTATACCCCAAGAGCGGTAACGCAATTTATTGTGGATATGGTTAACCCCAAATTGGGCGAAAAAATTACCGATCCTGCTTGCGGAACTGCGGGCTTTTTGGTCTGCGCCATTGAACATTTGAAAAATCAGGTTAAAAATATTCAGGACCGTAACACTTTACAGGAAACCATCACGGGCAGCGAACTAAAACCTTTGCCTTTTATGTTGAGTGTCATCAATCTGATTACCCATGATATTGAAGTGCCGCGCATTGAAAATGGCGATTCATTGAGCCGTGAATATAATTCCATCAAACAAAAAGACCGTGTGGACATCATTGTAGCCAATCCGCCATTTGGTGGTGTGGTGGGCGATGGTATGGAAACCAATTTTCCTATGAGCTTTCGCACTAAAGAAAGTGCCGACCTGTTTTTACTGTTATTTATTCAGCTATTGAAAAATGGCGGAAGGGCTGGTATTGTGTTGCCCGATGGCAGTTTAACCGGCGATGGTGTCAAAGCTCGTGTTCGTGAAAAATTATTGCGTGATTGCAATGTCCATACAATAGTTAGACTTCCGCAATCTGTGTTCGCACCATACGCAACTGTGAATACCAATCTTATCTTCTTTGAAAAATCAGGACAATCATCAAATCCTGAAAATCATGGCTCGGACAATAAGTACGCCACCAAAGAGATTTGGTATTATGAACATACTTTACCGGAAGGACAAAAAGCATATAGTAAAACTAAACCTATTCGCATTGAAGAATTTGAGCCGCTAAAATCTTGGTGGAAAAAAAGAAAAGAAAGCGAAGTAGCGTGGAAAGTGCCAATGCAAACAATTATAGACCGCAACTACGATTTGGATATTAAAAACCCAAATAAGAAAGTGGAGGAAGTGGAATATGACAGAAATATGATTATTGAACGACTTGAAAAATATCAGGATAAAATCAGTGGAATTTTGAAAGAATTAAAAGATTTAGCATAAATGAAATATAGATTAGGCGATATATGTTCGATAACCAAAGGGGCGACAGGAATTATGAAAGCCATTCCTGGGCCTTACACAATGATTGCATTGGGCGAAACAGACAAAACACATAATGAATTTCAGTTTGATGCTAAGGCAGTAATCATTCCATTAGTTTCATCAACAGGACACGGACATGCAAGTATGAAGCGTGTAAAATACTGTGAAGGCAAATTTGCTTTGGGAAATATCCTATGTGCCGTTATTCCGAATGATGAGAATTTTGTTTTAGCCAAGTATTTGCATATTTACCTGCATTGGAACAGAGAAGAACTTTTGGTTTCTCAAATGAAAGGAATGGCAAATGTGAGTTTGCCAATGAATAGAATTGCAGATGTAATGGTAACAGTGCCAAGCATTGAAAAGCAGAGAGAAATTATTGAGCTTGAAAAGAAACTTGTTGAAAAAGAAATTGAAGCAGATAAGCTATTTGCAGACCAACTCTCCCAACTCGAAAACCTAAACCAAGCCATTTTACAAGAAGCTGTGCAGGGCAAACTCCTCAAAAGCTCCCCTCCTTTGAAGGAGGGGAAGCCGACAGGCGGGGTGGTTGTAGAACAAAATACGCGGGAAAAATTATTACGTGACCCCTCAGTCCTTCGGACAGCTCCCCTTGCAGGTGAGCAGCATGAAGAAGAGGAAACAGGACATGAATTGCTCAAACGCATCAAAGCAGAGAAAGCAAAATCAGG
>WBZM01002072.1_pt1 | contig 17886 bp, 15 predicted proteins | sample 5204271 | NCBI WGS metagenome assembly WBZM01 (sample SAMN12344346, study PRJNA552823) | activated sludge metagenome | biome: Activated sludge suspended growth; feature: Nitrification reactor; material: Wastewater; isolation source: activated sludge from nitrification reactor of wastewater...
GCTGATCAGTTGATGCGATTACGACAATGAAGCCCCGACGTTCCCTCTCCGGCTACCATGCATTCCATGATGCAGGGGGCGGTTCGCACCGAACCATGAAAACGATGCCATCAGCTTAGCCGCTCGGGCACCCAGACCTCTATCCCGACAACAAATCGCCCCCAGAGGGTGAATGCTGCGGCGCAGCAACTCGCGCGGGGGAGTTTTGCAAGAGGCTCAATTGCATGCTGGGCGAAGTGCAGGACGCGCTGCACGGGATTCAGTTGCCAGGAGCAGCAGTCATGCGGGAAGGTGTATGTTCAACGTCGCGGCCATGTTTCTTTACCCCTTTTTTACCCAGGATGTAGAACACTGCGCACATCCTGAACCATGAGGCTGGGCAGAAACGTGTCGCTCTCTACCGTCTTCAAACGCCATCGCCATGCCGCTGCTGCATTCTTGTGCGTCGCGACGATGGTGCTTGCACTGCCGTTTCGCGACCGTGTCGATATCGCCAACATCGACATGCTGTTCCTGCTGACGGTTTTCCTCAGCGCCGTCTGGCTGGGGCGCGGCCCGGCCGTCGTGGCAGTGTTGCTGAGCGTTGCCCTGTTCGACTTCTTTTTCGTTCCGCCCTATCTGTCGTTCGCCGTTGCCGATGCCCAATACCTCATCACCTTTGCCGTAATGCTGACGGTCGGTCTGCTGACTTCGCACCTGGTCGCGCAGTTGGCGGAACGCACTGCCCAGGCCCAGGAAAGTGAGCGTCAGGCGCGCCTGGCACACGCCCTTAGCCGTGATCTCGGCCTGGCGATGAATGTCGATCAGGTCGCCGACATTACTGCCGCCTTTCTCGATGAGTTCGACCTCAACTGCACGCTGATGACGTACGCTAACGCTGCCCTGCTCCCGATGGGGAATTCATCCCTACCGTCGCTGGAGATGGGATTTGCCCAGTCCGCCTGCGAGCACAACACCGTCATCGAGGTCGATACGCTGGCCGGCGCCAGCAAACTGATCGGTTTTCTCCCGCTGACCGTTTCCGATCGTGTCCTGGGTGTCTTGGCCGTCGGGCCGCGCCACGATGACGCAGACCGCGTGCGCGAACTACGCCCCTTGCTGGAAGCGGCTGCCGCGCAGATTGCCCTGATCGTTGAACATCTGGCACAGGCAGATGCGATCCGCGAGAGCGAGCTGCAAGCCAGCGAGGAACGCTTGCGCACCTCCATCCTGGCCTCGCTCTCGCATGACATGCGCACGCCGCTGACCAGCCTGGTCGGGCTCGCCGATGCCCTGGCACAGCAGAAGTCGCCATCCGCACAGATCATCACCGACACCGCCGCGGAGATCCGCGATCAGGCGCTCGGCATGCACCACATGCTTGCCAATCTGTTGGAAATGGCGCGGCTGCAAGGCAGAGACCTGCATTTCAACAAGGAATGGCAACCGATCGATGAAGTGATCGGTTCCAGCATCCGTCTGCTGGCCGGCGCTATGTCTGGACGTCCGTTGGAGATTCGTATCCCAGAGGGGCTGCCCCTCGTCCATTTCGATGCCGTTCTGATAGAGCGCGTGATCTGCAATCTGCTGGAGAACGCCATCAAGTATTCGAGGTCCGGTACACCGATCCAGCTAGAGGTTGCCCTGCAACCGGATCGGCTCGATGTGGCCGTCAAGAATCAGGGAACAGGATTCCCGGCCGGAAGCTGCGACGCCGTCTTCGAACTGTTCGTTCGCGGAGACCCCGAATCCACCGCGGGCGGCACCGGTATTGGGCTGGCCATATGCCAGGCGATCATTGTCGCGCACAACGGACAGATTGCCGCAGAGAACATTCCGGATGGCGCCTGCGTGCACTTCAGCCTGCCGCTGAGTACGCCGCCGACATTGGCCGAGGAGTCCGCACCATGAGTGCAATGCTTGGCAGGGTGCTGATCGTCGAGGACGAGCCGCGCATTCGCCGCTTCGTCCGCGATGCGCTCGGTCGGGAAGGCTGCGAAACGTTCGAGGCCGGCAATGTCGGTGAGGGACTGGAGATGGCTGGCGCGCAGCATCCCGACTTGATCGTTCTCGACCTCGGATTGCCGGACCAAAGTGGACTGGAACTGATCCGCAAGCTGCGGGCATGGTCATCCATTCCGGTCTTGATCCTGTCGGCGCGCATCGCCGAGCAGGATAAGGTGACTGCCCTGGATGCCGGGGCAGATGACTATCTGACCAAACCCTTCGGGGTGGCCGAGCTGCTGGCGAGGGTGCGCGCTCTGTTGCGACGGCGTCAGCAGGAAGCACAGCCTTCGCCAGTCCGTCGTTTTGGTGACGTCGTCGTCGATTTGTCGCGCCGCGTGGTGCAGCGTTCAGGGTGCGAAATTCATCTGACGCAGCTCGAATACGGTCTGCTGGCGACGTTACTGGCCAACGACGGCAAAGTGCTGACCCACCGCCAACTCCTGCGCGAGGTCTGGGGCGAGGGCTATGCCGGACAGAGCCACTATCTCAAGGTCTATGTCAGCCGCCTGCGCCAGAAGCTCGAACCGAACCCCACCCAACCCCGATTCCTGCTGACGGAAACCGGGGTGGGCTACCGCTTTCAATCCTGATCCCGGAGAAGTCATGGCCTCTCATGTTTCCAACTCGCGCATGGCCGCTCTTTCACTGGCGGCGCTCGGCGTCGTCTATGGTGACATCGGCACCAGCCCGCTTTATGCGCTCAAGGAGGTGTTTGGCGGCGCGCATCACCCTGTACCGATCACGCCAGACAACGTGTTGGGCATCCTCTCAGTGGTTTTCTGGTCGCTGATGATCGTCGTCAGCCTGAAGTACGTTGTCTTCATCCTGCGTGCCGACAACAAGGGCGAGGGCGGCATCATGGCCCTGATGGCACTCGCCCTGCATCCGCTCCAGGAAGATTCGTGGCTACGCCGCTTCATCATCGTCATCGGCTTGTCTGGGGCTGCTCTGTTCTACGGTGATGGCATCATCACGCCGGCGATTTCGGTGCTGTCGGCGGTCGAGGGGCTGGAAGTACTCACCCCGACCTTCAAGCCTTACATCCTGCCGATTTCGCTGGTCATCCTCGTCGGGCTGTTCCTGGTTCAGCGACGGGGAACCGCCACCGTTGGCCGCCTATTCGGGCCGATCATGATGCTCTGGTTTATCGTGCTCGGCCTCCTCGGCATCGCCAGCATCGTGCACAATACGAAAGTCTTGCAGGCGCTCAATCCGCTCCATGGTCTGCGGTTCTTCGAGAACAATCCCATCCTCGGCTTCTTCGCCCTGGGCGCCTGCGTGCTGGCATTGACCGGTGCCGAAGCCCTGTATGCCGACATGGGGCATTTCGGCCGGCGTCCGATCCGTCTGGCATGGTTCGGGCTGGCCATGCCGGCGTTGGTGCTCAACTATTTTGGCCAAGGCGCCCTGCTGCTGCAGGACCCGGCCGCCATCGAGAATCCTTTCTACCGTCTGGCCCCCGATTGGTTCGTGCTGCCGATGGTCGGCCTCGCCACGATGGCGACGGTCATCGCCTCGCAGGCGGTAATCTCCGGCGCTTTCTCGATCACGCAACAGGCGATCCAGCTCGGTTTCGCGCCACGTATGGAGATCAGCCACACATCTGACCAGGAGAAGGGGCAGATCTACCTGCCGAGTATCAACTGGACCTTGCTGCTGGCCGTGATCGCGCTGGTCGCTGGTTTCCAGAGCTCGTCCAACCTCGCCGCCGCCTACGGCATTGCGGTAACCGGTACGATGTTCATTACCGATATCCTGGCCTTCATCGTCGCCCGCCATGTCTGGGGCTGGCCGGTGTGGAAGGCCTTCGTCGGAGCCTTGCCCTTTGCGCTGATCGACCTCGGGTTCTTCTCCGCCAACACGATCAAGATCGCCGATGGCGGCTGGTTCCCGCTGATCTTCGGCCTGATGGTCTACCTCGTCCTGTCGACCTGGAGACGCGGTCGCGACCTCCTCAAGACGCGTTTGATGGCCGACGCGATGGGTATCGATGGCTTTGTCGATGCCATCGATGACAGCATTACCCGCGTGCCAGGCACGGCGGTATTCCTGACGGCCAAACCCACCATCGTTCCCCAGGCCATGCTGCACAGCATGAAGCATTACAAGGCGCTGCACGAACGCAATGTGATCGTGTCGGTCAGCGTTGACGACGTGCCGCACGTGGAACACTCGAAGCGTATCGCGGTGCAGCCAATGAAGAACCATTTCTGGCAGGTGAGACTCCACTATGGATTCATGGAACGCCCGAACATTCCCCAGGCGCTCGAATGGTGTGCGGAAAACGGCCTTGACTTGAATCCGATGGACACATCTTTCTTTCTCGGCAGGGAGACGCTGATCCCCCGCATCAGTTCGGAAATGAGCTTCTGGCGTGAGAAGGTCTTTGTCGCAATGTTCCGGAATGCGGGGAGTGCCGCACAATTCTTCGCACTACCACCCAATCGGGTCGTGGAGTTGGGAACGCAGGTGGTCTTGTAGCCAAGGAAGCCATCCGTGGCATGCGGCTGGCCTGCTTCGATGGCGAGTCACGTCACCGAGCGATTGCTAGGGGTCGCGAAATGCTTCTCTGAGCGCTGGCACCGTTCGCCGCCGCTCAGCAGATGCGCGGCAATTGCTCGCCGGTCAGCCAGTCGACGATGCGCCGGCCGCCGAGCGTCGTCGTCATCTGGACGAAATGCTGCGCGTCTGCGTGCACGCTGCCGATCAGCGCGGCACGGCGGCCGAGCGGATGCGCGCGCATCGTAGCGAGCAGGCCGTCGGCGTCTTCGGCCGCAACGATCGCCAGGATTTTGCCTTCATTGGCGACGTAGAGCGGGTCGAGGCCGAGGAACTCGCAGGCGGCGGCCACTTCGGGCAGGATCGGCAGCGCGCTTTCCTGCAGCATCATGCCGACGCCCGACTGGCGAGCGATTTCGTTGAGCGTCGTGGCGACGCCGCCGCGCGTCGGATCGCGCAGCACGCGGATCGCTGCACCGCTGGCGCGCATGCTGGCGATCAGACCGTGCAGGGCGGCGGTATCCGAACGAATTGCAGCGCTGAAGCCGATGCTCTCGCGCTGCGCGAGTACCGCCATTCCGTGTTCGCCAATCGTTCCGGAAACGATGATGCGGTCGCCGACGCGCGCCCGGTCGCCGGAATAATCGGCCCCGTCGGCAACGACGCCGATGCCGGTCGTCGTGATATAGACGCCGTCGGCCTTGCCCTGCTCGACGACCTTGGTATCGCCGGTGACTACCGGAACGCCGGCGGCGCTGGCTGCCTCCGCCATCGAATCGACGATGCGCGCCAGATCGGCGAGCGGAAAACCTTCCTCCAGGATGAAGCCGGCGGCCAGATACAGCGGCGTTGCGCCGAGCACGGCGACGTCGTTGATCGTTCCGTGCACGGCCAGGCAGCCGATGTCGCCGCCCGGAAAGAAGAGCGGCGCGACGACATGGCCGTCGGTCGATACGACCAGCCGGCCAGGTGGAATCGGCACGACGGCAGCGTCGTTGCCTTGCCCGAGGTAGGCATTGCCCAGCCGGCGGGCAAACAGTTCCTCGATCAGTTGTGCCATCGCGCGTCCGCCGCTGCCGTGCGTCAGGTCGACGCGCCCGTGCTTCAGGTCGAGCGGTCGGACATATCCCTTGCGCACGCTGCTCACCGGCTGACGGCGGATTCAGGCGGTTGCGAAAGCGACTGCCCGCTCAGGCGACCGTACGAATAATGCGCGGCGCAGGCGCCTTCGGCCGACACCATGCACGAGCCGATCGGGTTCTCCGGCGTACACACGCTGCCGAAGATGCGACATTCGGCCGGTCGCTTGACGCCGCGCAGGATGGCTCCGCACTCGCAGGCAGGATGGTCGGGGACGGCCTGGTAGTCGATCGAGAAACGGCGTTCGGCATCGAATTCGGCGAAGTTGGAGCGGATGCGCAAGGCGCTGTAGGGCAGTTCTCCGAGGCCGCGCCAAGCGAACGAGCGGCGCAACTCGAAGACCTCGGCGACGACTTGCTGCGCCTTCAGGTTGCCCTCGCGCGTAACGGCACGCCGGAACTGGTTCTCGACGCACGCTCGACCCGCGTTCACCTGCTCGATCAGCATCAGGATTGCCTGCAGCACGTCGAGCGGTTCAAAGCCGGCAATGACTACCGGCTTGCGGTATTCCTCGGCGAAGAACTCGTAGGGTCGCGTACCGATGATCGTCGACACGTGCGCCGGGCCGACGAAGCCATCGAGCGGCACGCTGCCCCATCGGCGGACTTCCGGCGATTCGAGGATGCTGGCGATCGCCGATGGCGTCAGGACATGACAGCAGAGGACCGAAAAATTGCGCAGGCCGAGCGCCTGTGCCTGCTTGATGACGACCGCTGTCGGCGGCGTCGTCGTCTCGAAGCCAATGGCGAAAAAGACGACCTGGCGTGCCGGCTGCTGTTGCGCCACGGTCAGCGCATCGGCGCACGAATAGACCATGCGAATTTCGCCGCCCGTGCTGCCCGGCCGGCCGAGCGTGGCTTTCGCCCGGAGCAGCGACTGACCGTGCGATGCGGGGACGCGCAGCGGATCGCCGTAGCTGCAAAGGATGACGCCGGCCTCGAGCGCCAGGCGAATCGCCATGTCGATGCGCCCGATCGGCAGTACGCACACCGGGCAACCGGGGCCGTGGATCATGCGCACACCCGGTGGCAGCAGATCGCTCACGCCGTAGCGCGCGATGGCGTGCGTATGGCCGCCGCAGAACTCCATGAAACGATATTCGCGCCGCACGCGCGCCGCACGCTCGATCGCCGCCGCCAGGCCGCGTGCCAGTTCGCCGTCACGAAATTCGTCGATGTATTTCACTGTGCATCCGTTGTTGATCCTGCCGCTCGGCCAGCCGGCCGAGCGCGCCCAGCCGCCGCCTGCCGGGACTTGGCTGATCGCAGCCCGTCGTTTTGGCCGCGTCGCTGCGTGGTCAAGGATAGCTCATTCTGTGCACGGCGTGCGCAGCAGGTGGCACGCTCGATCCCCAGGCGTCGGAACACTCCTCGGTTCGACAAGCCGCTGGCGATACAGATATACTCCATACCACCGCGGTTGGCGCGGGCGGCGCGCCGAATCGAGCGAGGAGCTTACGCAGACGGCGGCAGCGGGCAAGCGGGCGGCCAGTTCTGCTACCGACGAGGAGCCAAAAGTGAACAGATTGTCGAGCCAACTGAGGATCGGCGAAAAGATCGGGCTGGGCTTTGCCGTCGTCTGCCTGTTGTTCTTCGCTGTCGTCGGGTACTACCATCACACGTTGCGCTCGGTGACCGGCGACTACAAGCACCTGCTCGCCGTTTTTGAAACCAGAAAGTCGCTGGCCCTGGCCATCGAGATCGAAATGGCCGCCGTGCGCGACGCGGAAAAGGCTTTTCTGATCGCGCACAAGGAGCAATTTGCTCAGGAAGTCGACGAGCATCTGCAGGTGCTCTTCGACAAGCTGGCACTGCTCGCCGCGGTCGACGAGGATTCGCGGCAAACGGTCGACCAGTTGCGTCCCCTGCTGACCGGCTATCGTGACAGCTTCCATGCGGTTGCCGAGGCTTGGCGCAGCATGGGGCTTGACGAGAACTCGGGTGTCCAGGGGGCGTTCCGCAGCAAGATCCATCGCCTGCACGAACTCGCGGGGCGCTACAGCGTCGATCGTCTGTACGCCGGTTTGTTGCAGCTTCGCCGGCACGAGAAGGATCTGGCACTGCGACGCGATCTGCGGTACGCCGAGCAGGTGCGTCGCCAGGTGGGCGAATTGGTGCAGATGGTCAAGGGCTCCGAACTCCCCGCTGCCGTGAAAGCGCAGTTGCTCAACGACCTGCGGCAGTACGCGCAGAGCTTCGAACCCTTCGCGCGCGAGCTCCTCGCCGGCGGCAATGCCAATGGTGGCATGGGCCGCTTCCGCGACGCTGCGCACCGGATCGAAGCGGTGCTGAAAGCCAATCATGTGCCGCACCTGGAAAACAGCATCCTGCAGTTGCGCCGGCGCGAAAAGGATTTCCTGCTGCGCGGCGATGAAAGTTATCCGCCGATGGTCGCCGAAATCGCGCGCGGGATTCGCGCCCAGATTGCTGCTTCGGCGATTGCCGACGCCGACAAGGCGCTGCTCTCCGGTCTCCTGAACGACTACCAGAGCAGCTTCTTCGTCCTCGTCGCACAGCGCGCGCGGATCGCCGAGCTGACGCGCGCCATGGACGCTGCGGCTCAACGCGTGGCACCGCTGTTGACCAGCAACTCGGCGCAAGCGAACCAGATGATGAGCCAGCGTATCGAGGAAACGTCGCTGGCAGCGCAGACGAGCGCGCGGCTGGCGGTCGGTGCGATGCTTGCCGCGACGATTCTCGGCGCCTTGTTCGCCGTGCTCATCACGCGGCGGATCGTTCGCCCGCTGCGCGAAATGGCGGGTCTGCTCGACAACCTTGCCTATGGCGCGCCGACCCCGCGCGTCGCCGCCGTGCCGGGCGGGCGCGACGAGGTGAATGCGATGGCCTTGTCGTTGAACGCGCTGATCGGGCATCGGGCGAACTTCCTTGCCTGGTGGAAATCCTCGCTGCAGGAAATGAACGCAGAGCGCACGCTGCAGGCCGCCAGCTCGCGCGACGAGCGCGAGCAAGCGATCGCGGAACTGCGCGCAGTTGGCATGGCGCGCGTCGAGCAACTCAATGCCATGCACGGCCGCCTGCTGGCCGAGGTGGACGACATCATTGCGACCACCCAGCGTGTGCAGTCGAATCATTCCGGAACGACGTTCGACGACGCGAAACGGATCGAGCATGCCGCGCGCGAGATCGCCACTCTCCTGGAAATCGTCGGCGGCGATCTGAGCGTGCCAGCGAACGACGCCGGCAGCCCATCCGCGACGGCGCCGCCAGCGCTCGTCTAGTCTTGGCCTGGTCTCGCGCTAGGTGCCGTCAGCGCCGCGCAGAGCAGCGCAGTTCTGCTGCTCGCCCGCTCCCGGCTGCCGCACGCGCTAGCCGGGCTTGCCGTCCATCTTTCTGAACGCGACCGTATGCACTGCCGTGCCCGGCCCTTTTTCAGCGCATCCCGGGCAAGCGCTGCAGGTGTGGCACGCCGTGTGGCCGCTTGGGCCGGCCTGCACTCGCGGGGCGGCTCCGAGCAGGCCGGCACGCTGCGCTAGCCGGGAGAATCTTTGTGCCAGTGCGGCGCGCCAGCCAGCCGGCAGCAGCCGCCAGCCGGCGTAGGCGGTAGCGCAGACGACTGCGCCGTAGGCGATCAGTTCGTCAGCAGACATTTCACCCTCCGGTGACGAGCAGCGCGACTCGGTAGGTGACGAAGGCGGCGGCGTAGGCCAGGGCAAACAGGTAGCCGGCCATCAGCAGCGGGTAGCGCCAGGAGTTGGTTTCGCGCCTGACCACCGCCAGCGTCGACAGGCATTGCGGCGAGTAGACGTACCACGCGAGCAGCGCGTAGGCGGTGGCCAGCGACCAGTCGGCGGCGAGCATCGGCGCCAGTTGCTCGCTCACGTCGTTGCCGGCGGCGGAAAGGGCATAGACCGTGCCGAGTGCGCCGACGGCGACTTCGCGCGCGGCCATGCCGGGAACCAGCGCGATCGAGATCTGCCAGTTGAAACCGATGGGTGCAAAGACGACTTCGAGTGCTCGGCCAAGCATGCCGGCGTAGCTGTACTGAATTGCCGGACCGCTGGCGTCGGCCGGTGGCGCCGGGAAAGACGAGAGGAACCAGAGGATGACCATCAACGCAAGAATGATGCTGCCGACGCGCGTGACGAAGATGCGGGCGCGTTCGAGCAGGCCGATCATCAGGTTGCGCGCGTGTGGCCAGCGATACGCCGGCAGTTCGAGGAGCAGCGGATGCTGCGCGCCGCGACTCAGCGTGAGCTTGAGTACGCCGGCCACTGCCAGGGCGCTCACGACGCCGACGACATAGAGGAAAAAGAGCACCAGACCCTGCAGATTGAACACGCCGGCAACCGTGGTATCCGGGATGAAGGCGCCGATGATCAGCGCGTAGACCGGCAAGCGCGCCGAACAGGTCATCAGCGGCGCGATCATGATCGTCGCCAGGCGGTCGCGCCAGTTGGCTACCGTTCGCGCGGCCAGAATGCCGGGAATCGCGCAGGCAAAGCTCGACAGCAAGGGGATGAACGAGCGACCGGAGAGGCCGACCTTGCCCATCAGGCGATCGAGCAGGAAAGCCGCGCGCGGCAGGTAGCCGGAGTCTTCGAGCGCGAGAATGAAGAAGAAGAGGATCAGGATCTGCGGCAGGAAGATCAGTACGCTGCCAACGCCAGCGACGACGCCGTCGACCAGCAGGCTGCGCAGGATCCCGTCCGGCAGACGTTCGCCAAGCAAGCTGCCGAGCGCGCCGACCGCCCCTTTGATCCATTCCATCGGCAGGCTGGCCCAACTGAACACCGCCTGGAACATCAGGAACAGCGTCGCCGCCAGGATGAGCATTCCCCACACCGGGTGCAGGACGACGCGATCGATGCGCTCGTCGACCCGCGTATCGAGCGCCGGTTCGCGCACGCTTGCGGCAAGAATGCGGCGCACCTCGCGCTGCGTCGCGCTGACCTCGGCAATGTCCGGCGACGGCCAGCCAGTTGGCGGCGGTCGTTCGGCCGGCAAGGCAGCTTCGAGTCGGGCAATCAGCGCGCTCGCGCCGCCGCGCTGGACGGCGACGGTCTCGACCACCGGCATGCCCAATTCGCGCTGCAACGCCGGCAGGTCGATTTCGATGCCGCGTTTCTTCGCCAGATCGGTCATGTTGAGGGCCAGCACCATCGGCAGGCCGAGACGCCTGACTTCGAGAACCAGCCGCAGGTTGAGCTTGAGGTTGGTCGCGTCGCTGACGCAGACGATGAGGTCGGGACGCTCCTCGCCGGCCAGCGTTCCGAGCACCACCTCGCGCGTGATCTGTTCATCGGCGCTCGCCGCGTTCAGGCTGTAGGCGCCGGGCAGATCGAGAACACGAAAGTGTTTGCCGGACGGTGTGGTGAACTGACCTTCCTTGCGATCGACGGTGACCCCCGGGTAGTTGGCTACTTTCTGCCGGCTGCCGGTGAGCAGATTGAACAGCGCCGTCTTGCCGCAGTTGGGGTTGCCCAGCAGGGCCAGGCGCAGGGCGAGCGTCGCGCTGCTCATGCTCTGCGCTCCCTGGCGGGGACGGCGCAGCGGCGGCCAGTGGCTGACGGGTTCACGTTCGCCGGGCTCGGCGCGGCAGCGGCGATCGCGGCGCGCATGCGCTCCGGCTGGCGCGCGTCGCTGTCGCTGGTCAGCGGTGCGACCAGCACCTGTTCGGCTTCGCAGCGGCGCAAGGCGAACATTGTGTTGCCGACGCGCACGGCGATTGGGTCGCCGTCCGGGTGCGCGCGCGCGACGACCCGCACCCGCTCACCGTCGATGAAGCCGATTTCGACCAGGCGTAAGGCCAGCTCGCGGTCGGCCGCGCTACCACTGCCGGCGGTTGGTGCGCGACTGACTTTCCCTTCCTGACCGATGCGCAGGTCGAACAGGCTGAGCGAATCGTTTGCCGTCATTTGATCTCGTCCTCGCTACTCATGGCACTCGGCCGCGGCAAGACTTGTGCGACGCGGCAGACTCTGAGTATACATGAGAATGATTATCATTGCCAAGATGAAACGGACGAGATTCTCTTGCCAACGAGCCCCCTGTCCTGGCGCTCGCGCGCATCGGCGATTGATCATGGCCCGCCGTCGGTCGCCGCCGGGCCATGGTTCTGGCGCCGTTCCGCTGCCAGCGGCGCACTGTGGGTTGGCGCGCGAAAGCGACACGAGCGCCGGAACTTTGTTAAGATGGACCGGCGACTGAGCGTTTCCCCCTCGACCACTCTAGCGGAGTACAAGCATGTCGAATCACGATTCCATTACCGACCCCCTTGGTTTTGCCAGGAGAATGTGGGGGAACATGGGGCTGTCCCTGCCGGGCATGGTCACCCCGACCTTCAACGTTGAAGAGATCGAACAGAAGATCAAGGACCTCAAAGCGGTCGAAAACTGGCTCAAGATGAATCTGTCGATGCTGCAGATGACGATTCAGGGCCTTGAAATGCAGTGCGTGACGCTCAATGCGGTGCGCGCGATGGGCAAGATGGCGAGCAGCTATGGCGCTGGCGCCGGCGCCGGCGGCGCTTTGGGGAACGAGGTCGTTCCCGCCGCGAACAGTGGCAACGATGCGCTGAAGCAGGCCGCCTTGTGGCCTTTGACGATGTTGCAGCAGATGCAGGAACAGATGCAGCAGGTTGCCAATGCGGCCGCCGAGGCGAAGAAAGCGGGCGAGGCGACGAAGACGGACGATCCATCAAAGCCGGCGGCGAAGTCCTAGCGCATACCGGACAGCGGCTTGCGGTGGGCGCACGGCCCTGTTTCCGGGCGCGCTCAGAGCACGCCGCTTGCCTGCAGACGGTCGATTTCTGCGCGACTGAAACCCGCTGCGGAGAGAATCTCGGCGCTGTGCTCGCCGGGCGTTGGCGCCGCGCGTTCGACTGAAAAAACCCAGCCAGAGAGCTTTACGGGCGGAGCGTATTGGCGTACCCCGTCGGCCTGCACGGTCATTCCGCGGGCGACGAAATGCGGATGCGCGAGCGCTTCGTTGACGCTGAGGACGGGCGTGACACAGCAATCGACGCCGGCAAACAGTTCCTGCCAGTACGCCTGGTCGCGACTGGCGAAGAGCGCCGCGAGTTCGTGCCGCAAGGTGGCTGCCTGCGCGCCGCGTGCGCCGTGCAGCGGCAGCCATTCAGGTCGCCCGAGGGTGGCGCAGAAGACGGCCCAGAACTTTTCTTCGAGCGGCGCGACGGCCATGTAGCGCCCATCGGCAGTGGCATAGACGGCGTAGCCGGCGTCGCCGCCGCTGAGCAGATCGCCGCCGCGCGGCGGCAATTCGCCGGAACTCTGCAGATGAAAGAACGGGAAGAGGTTGTGCGCCAGGACAGCCTCGCTCATCGCCACATCGACCAGTCGTCCCTGGCCGCTGCGTTGCGCGTCGAAAAGCGCCGCCAGCATTCCCATCACGGCGCTCATTGCGCCGCCCAGCAGGTCGCCGATCTGCAGATTGGGAATCGCCGGCCGCCCGCCATCGACACCGATCTGTTCGAGCACACCCGACAGCCCGATATAGTTCAGGTCGTGCCCGGCGGCGCTGGCGAGCGGCCCGTCCTGACCGTAACCGGTGATCGCGCAATAGACGATCTTGCGATTGACCGCAGCAAGCTGCCGATAGCCGATCCCCAGGCGCTCGCTGACGCCGGGCCGGAAGCTCTCGACGACGATGTCGGCGCCAGCCGCCAGACGGAGCAGGACCTCGCGCCCCTGCGGCTGTTTCAGGTCCAGGCGCAAGCCGCGCTTGTTGCGATTGACGCAGCGATAGAAGACGCTGATCCCATCCGGGCCGTCGCCCAGGATGCGCGCATAGTCACCGGCCGCGTGGTCCTCGATCTTGATCACATCAGCGCCCAGGTCGGCGAGGTGCAGCGTGGCGACCGGACCGGGCAGCAGGCGAGTCAGGTCGAGGACGCGCACGCCGTTCAACGGTGCGCCGATCATTCTTTCGCCGTACAGCGCGTGAGCCATTCAGCATCCATCTCGACGATTCCTCCCCGGGTCAATGTCTGATCGAGAAACTGCCCGCGAAAAAGCCAGCCGGCAGTTCCATGCTGGTGCGACCATGGCGTCTCCCACGCATCGACAGTGATGGACGCGCGCGTCACTTCGATTTCAGCAAGCTGCGCATCGTCTGCGCGGCACGGCAAGGAACGCGCCAGCAGCGCTCGCTCGGCTGGTGTGTAGGTCGACGGTGGGCGCTCGAGGCGCGGGCAGCGTGCCGGTGTGCGGCGCTCGCTGCGAATTGCCGTGAGCGACCCGCGCAGCCAGTATACCGGTGTGGTGAGCAGCCAGCCGCTGCCGCCTTCACGAAACTCGACGCAATCGCCAACCTGCAGCACCGGCTTGATCGGCGCTTCGGCAGGCGCATCGGCCGCTGCCACCCAGCGCCCGCTCGCGGTCAGGAATACGGCGATCAGGCACGCGTGCAGCCAGGCCGGCCGCTGCGCGCGCCGCCGGGCTTTTCCGGCGAGCGTCACGACAGCCAGCGTTTCCGGCGACGGTAGTGCTTGACGTCGCGGAAGCTCTTGCGGCCGCCGGAGGACAGGCCGAGGTAGAACTCCTTGACATCTTCGTTGCTCGCCAGGTCGCTGGCCGAGCCTTCCATGACGACGCGGCCGTTTTCCAGGATGTAGCCAAAGTCGGCGTAGCGCAGCGCCATACTGGTGTTTTGTTCGGCGAGGAGGAAGGTCACGCCCTCCTTCTGGTTGAGGTCACGGACGATGGCGAAGACCTCGTCGACGATCTGCGGGGCGAGACCCATCGACGGCTCGTCGAGCAGAACCATGCGCGGGTTAGCCATCAGCGCCCGGCCGATCGCGCACATCTGCTGCTCGCCGCCCGAGGTGTAGGCGGCCTGACTGCTGCGTCGCGTCTTCAGGCGGGGGAAATACGCGTAGACCTTCTCCAGCGTTTCGTTCACCGCTGCCTTGCCGTCGCGCCGGGTATAGGCGCCGGTGAGCAGGTTTTCCTCGACGCTCAGGTGGCCGAAGCAATGCCGTCCTTCCATCACCTGAATGACGCCGCGTTTGACCAGTTCGGCCGGCGTCAGTGCTTCGATGCGCTCGCCGCGCAGGTCGATCGTTCCTTTTGTCACTGCGCCACGCTCGCCGTGCAGGAGATTGCTCACGGCGCGCAAGGTCGTCGTCTTGCCGGCGCCGTTGCCGCCGAGCAGGGCGACGATGCCGCCTTCGGGAACGCCGAACGAGACGCCTTTGAGGACCAGGATGACGTGGTTGTAGATCACCTCGATGCTATTGACGCGCAGCAGCAGCTTGGGCGTAGCCGGTGTGCTGAGCAGGGTGTCGGCAGTGTTCATGGCGTTTCTTGGCGGGTCGTCGTGGTGCCCGGCCCTCCGCTGTGGGGGAGAGCCGGGCGCGGACTCGCAGCAGCGAGTCGCTGATGGCTTACTTCTTGCATTCTTCCGGCGTGCGCGGTTTCAGCTTCTTCTCCTCAGCGTACTTGCTCGAGGCGAGCATGACCATCGGCCGCAGCGTCTTCTCGTCGGCCTGGTACCAGTCGGAGGTGAATTCCCACTTCTTGCCGTTCCAGGTGTGCACGCGCACCCACGACGATCCCATGTGATCCAGGCACGAGGTCTGCACCGGACGCATGACGCCAGCAAAACCCATCGCGTCAAGCGTCTTCTGGTCGAGATTGAGATTCTCGAGGCCCCAGCGCACCTGCTCGCCGCTCATCACCTTGCCTTTGCCGTAGCGTTCCTGCGCCTTGCGCACGCCCTCGACCGCCAGCATCGCCGAGAGCAGCCCGCGCATGTAGAGAACCTGCCCGACTTCGTCCTTCGGTCCGGTTCCTTGCCCCTTGGCGTAGACCTGTTCGAGCATGTCCTTGACCACTTTCGAGTTGGGCTCGGCGCCGTGCTGCAGGGTCAGCGCGCTGTAACCCTTGGCGCCTTCGGCGACGTCCTTGACGTCGGGTTCGGCACCGGCCCACCAGACGCCGATCATCTTCTCGCGCGGGTATCCGGTCGACTGGGCTTCGCGCAACGAGGTCGAGTTCATCACTCCCCAACCCCAGAGCAGAACGTAGTCAGGTTTCTGCTGCCTGATCTGCAGCCAGGTTGCCTTCTGTTCGACGCCGGGATGGGCAACCGGCAGCAACTGGACCTCGAAGCCGTGCGTCTTGCCGAGTTCCTGCAGCACCGGGATCGGCTCCTTGCCGTACGGGCTGTCGTGGTAGACGAGCGCGATCTTCTTGCCCTTCAGCTTGCCGAAGCCGCCTTCCTTCTTCGCGATGTGCTGGATCGCCACGTCGGCGCCGACCCAGTAGGTGCCGAGCAAGGGGAAATTCCAGGTGAAGACGGCGCCGTTCTGCGATTCGCTGCGCCCATAACCGGCGGTGATCAGCGGTATCTTGTCGACCGGCGCCTTTTCGGTGAGGGCGAAGGTGACGCCGGTGGACAGGGGTTGAAAGACGGTGGCGCCGCCGTTCTTGCCCTTCAAGCGCTCGTAGCACTCGACTCCGCGGTCGGTGGCGTAGGCCGTCTCGCATTCCTCGAAGCTGATCCGCACGCCGTTGATGCCGCCCTTGGCGTTGCTCAGCTTGAGATAGTCGACGTAGCCGTTGGCCCATTGCGAACCGTTCGGCGCGTAGGCGCCGGTGCGGTAGACAAGGACCGGAAAGAACTGCTCCTTGGCTTGTGCCAGCGCCGTCGAGGCACTCGCCAGCGAGGCCAGGAAAGCACCGGCGAAGATGCCTGCCCGAGCAAGTTTGTGTGGTTTCATTTTGTCTCCTCCTTGGTCGATAAACGAGTTGCTGTCGGGCACCGGCTTTTCGCTGCCGTCGTCGTGCCCGGTTCTAGTGCGGAAATGGCCAGAGGCGAAGTTTTTCCTTGCCGGTAGACCATAAGCGCGCAATGCCGTGCGGTTCCTTGATCAGGAAGAAGATGATCAGCGCCCCGAAAATGATCAGCTCGGCATGCGAGATGCCGGCGGTCGAAATCGTCATCCCGAAGAGCCCGCCGACGGCGGGCAGAAACTGATTGAGGGCAATCGGCAGAATGACGATGAAAGCCGCACCGAAGAAGCTGCCCATCACCGAACCGAGGCCGCCGATGATCACCATGAACAGCAACTGGAACGATCGATCGACCGAGAACGCGGCCGGCTCCCACGATGCCAGGTGAATGAAGCCCCAAAGCGCGCCGGCGATGCCGACGTAGAACGAACTGACGGCAAACGCCGAGAGCTTGGCAAACATCGGCCGGATGCCGATCACCTCGGCGGCGACATCCATGTCGCGTATCGCCATCCACTGCCGGCCGACCGCGCAGCGCGTCATGTTCTTTGCCGCCAGCGCGAAGACCGTGAGCAACGCCAGGCAGAACAGATACTTGTCGAGCGGCGAAGCAATCTCCCACGACAGGATGTGGAGATTGGAGACGGATACCGAGCCGGATGAGGCGTTGTCGGTAAACCAGGGGACGCGCAGAAAGACCCAGTCGGTGAAGAACTGCGCGGCGAGCGTGGCGACCGCCAGGTAGAGGCCGCGCACGCGCAGGCTGGGGATGCCGAAGAAGATCCCGACCAGTGCCGAGGTCAGCCCGCCGAGAAGAAACGAGGCGAGCAGTGGCATGCCGTCGACGCGAATGTGGAAGTTGTAAGCCGCGTAGGCGCCGACCGCCATGAAAGCGCCGGCGCCGAGCGTGATCTGGCCGCAGAAGCCGACCAGAATGTTGACTCCGAGCGCGGCGAGCGAAAGAATCAGAAACGGAATCAGGATGGCGCGAAAGAGGTATTCGTCGACCAGCAGCGGCACTCCGGTGAAATCCTGGAGAACGATCCGGGCCACCACAAACGGGATCTCCTCCGTCCTTTCCTGCGTCGGTTGCCATCCGGCCAGAGCCTTCACATTCTCTTCGCTGATCTTCTTGCCGCCGTCCTGCACGACCAGCACGCACTGACCCGTGGCTTTCGAGGTCGTCGGGTCGGGCAACTGCGCGGCGCCGCTCAGCTCGGCGACGAACTGCAGATCCTCGGCCTGGACGGAGAATGACGCGATTGCGATGGCCGCAGTCGCGGCGGGGAGCCAGTAGCGACGGAGTGTGAACATGGCGGGCACCTCGATGGCCTTTGATTTCCAGGGTCGGGCCCGGCGGCCCGACGGTTGGGGATATCAGAGGCCCGGCGGTGACCGGCGCAAATACGTAGTTTCGGCAGGGGAATTCGCGGGCCCGAGGTCTACTGCGGCGGGCCCGCGTACAGGTCGATCACGTGCGACAGGCCGTCCTGGCAGACCCGGCAGAACGGCACTTCGTCGCGAGTGAACATCACGCAATCGAGCTG
>WBZM01002073.1_pt1 | contig 17883 bp, 13 predicted proteins | sample 5204271 | NCBI WGS metagenome assembly WBZM01 (sample SAMN12344346, study PRJNA552823) | activated sludge metagenome | biome: Activated sludge suspended growth; feature: Nitrification reactor; material: Wastewater; isolation source: activated sludge from nitrification reactor of wastewater...
CGCTGACCACTGTGCATGCGAGCGCCGGGGTCAGAGTCGGCGGCGGTTGGGTAGGCAATGGGGCAGTGGCCTCGGGCAGCGCGATGGTGGCCGAAGGCTGCACCACTGGTGTCATTAACGGCTCGGACGTCGCTGAAGGTGGAGCGAGTGTCGGCGTCGGCTGGCCTTCCGTGATCGCCGCGACCGTCTGGGCCACGGCAATCGCGGCCACGGTCTGTTGTACGGAACTGGAGATCTGTTCATCCGTGGAAACCGTCGGCTCCGGGGCGTCACCGCCTGAACCTCCACACGACACAAGCAGAAGCACACCCAGGATTGCTGCTATGCGATTATTCTTCCCCATCATCCACCTCCCGCCGGCGCTTGCAGGACTTCGATGCGCGGCACACAGAGCTGTTTCACGATCCGCTCAAGCAAGTAGGTATCGAACCGAAAGGCCTTTCCCTGTTCCACGCAGGCGTTGTAATAATCCAGCGCGGTGGCGCGGGAGTCTGCGCCCGCGGCCGTCGCCCCGCGTGCATCCAGCAGGAATGCCTTCCATTCATAGAAAGAACCCAACGCCTGATAAGCCTGGGCCGGCAGACGCGGATCGTTGGGAGTATCTAAAAGCTCTATCTCATCCTCTAGCGCGGCAATGGCCTCGTCGATGTGGGTCTCGGCCGCCTGCATATCACCCTGCTCGAAGGCGACCTCTGCCAGCAAGCGCAAACTGATCCCCTGTCCCACGCGGGCCATGCCGGCCACAGGCACGCCGTAGCTATCGATTTGCTCCGGCTGCGCGGCGACAAGGGTGTATGAATCGAGCCCGGCTTGCGCTTCGGTTCTAACCGCTTCCAGGTCTGCATCCCGATCCGGTCCCGCGGCGTTGCTGCGGATATCGTTCAGCAGCCGTTGCGCCCGCAAGAAGTGGACGCTGCCCAGTCCGATCCGCGCGCGTGCATTTTCCGGATTCAGCCGCAATGATTCAGTGAACGCCGCCTCGGCCGTCGCCAACTTCTCGTCCGACCCGTTCGGGTTGCGCTGGGTCGTATAAAACGCTTCCTGGCCCACAAAGTAGTGAATCACATCGGAATCGGGGGCCAACTCCACCGCGCGGGCGAAAGCCTGGCTCGCCTCGTCTTGCTCGCCGAGGATCTCTTGTCGCAACCCTATGGTTACCCAGGCCAGCGCCCTGGCCAGTGGGTTGAGCGCGCGCCAGACTTCATCGGATGGATTGGATGGATTAAAAACCGGAATGGGTGTATTGAATTCGTAATTGCCGACCATCTGACTGAAGTCTGCATCGTATTGCTCTCGCAGGTAGAACTGCAAGGTTAGATCAGATGATTGGCCGGATGGCTGGGCCACGCCGTAGATGACCATGTCGGCATTCAACTCATCCGCCAGTTCTGCCGGATCGGTCGCCTCGATCGGTTCCTGGCCGGCGACGCCGATTTCAACTTTGTGATCGCGCGCGAGTTCCGGGCTGTCGTACCACACCTGCACCTCTTCCCTGTCGCCAAACTCCTCCAGCAGAGCAGTTCCAATTTGCTCGGCAATGCGGATACCGCCGACGGAGTCATCGTTGATCAGTTGGCCTTCGTTGTCCAATAGGGCGAACTCGGCCACGGCGATGTTTAGTTCGCCGGTCATCTTGTCCGGTGGATCGAACAGCCCCAGATTAGCAATCACCATGCCGGCAATCACCACCAATAACGCAACCGACACTCCGATGAGCGCCCTTCGGAACAAGGCCTCTTTCTTCGCCTGCGCGGCCAGTTTGCGGCTGGCCTCCAGGAACTCCAGCTCGACCTCGCTCAGGGGATCGGGTGGGTCGGCCGTCCAGGCCAGAGTCTGCTCCAGTCTCGCCCCTCGATAGAGCGCGCCGGAGTCGCGACCCAGATTCAGCCAGTCGTTAACATCGGCCGTCAGCTGCCGGTGGCGGATCAGACCCTCACGATCCTGGTTGAGCCAGTCGCGCAAGGTGGGCCATTCGCGGATGAGGGCCTCGTGTGATACCTCGACGACTTTGGTCTCGCCGGGCGGGATCACGTCGGTCATCACCAGTCGTGAATCTACTAATATGGAAAGGACCGCCTCCAGCATCGAGGCATCGGTGGAGCGGGTGATCAGTTCGCTGAATTGGGCGCGGCGGCGGGTGTCGGGCGTGTCGCCGTCGGCTCTCTCGCCCAGTTCGGTCAGGCGCACAAAGATCATGCGCGCGATGGTTTGTTGCTCCGGCGTCAGCCGTTGCCGGAAGACCGTTTCGGCCGTCTTGGCGATGGCCCCACGCACGCCGCCCGACTCCTTGTAGCCGGAGAGGGTCATGGTGCGGCCGCGCCGCCGTTGCCATGTCTCTAACAGAGCGTGGGACAGCAGCGGCAGCGCGCCCGGCTCGTCGCCCACGTCGTCTAACATCAATTCGACCAGTCCTTCTTGCAGCTTCCAGTTGTCGCGGGCCGCGGGCAGGACGATGACCCGGAAAAGCTCCTCGCGGCTCATCGCGCCGATGAATTCCTGGTGATGGGAGACCAGTTCGCGCAGGCCGTCATACTGGGCGCAGCGCGCGTAGAAATCGGCGCGCAGGACGATGACGATCGTGATTGGCCGCTCGCCGCCGGCGGCCGCCACCAGGTTGTCGATGAAGGCGCGGCGCTCTTCTTCGTGGCGGCCGAGAGAAAAGACTTCCTCAAATTGATCGACGATCAGCAACAGACGAGGATGCTTGTCGCCCAGCACGACCGGCGCTGTCTCGGCCAGTGTCGTTGTGCTGGTCGACAGACGGTCGCGCAGGCCGGCCGTGGCCGCCGGTTCCGCTTCGGGCAGCAGGGCCGCGGCCAGCGCGTCGAGCGGGTGCGCTGTGGGGATCATCACCCGGATGAGCCAGCGATCGGCGTCGGTGGGCGGCAGCGCTCCGTCGGCCAGCGGTTTGCCCCGGCGCAAAGCGGGAACCAGCCCGGCGCGCACGACCGACGACTTGCCGCTGCCCGACGCGCCGATGACAGCCAGGAAGCGCGTCTGGCCCAGGCGCTCGACCAGCTTGGCCGTCAATATCTCGCGGCCCAGGAAATGGTCGGCATCGGCCTCGTCGAAATATTGCAGCCCGCGATAAGGGGGAGTGCCCGGCTCCGGAGCCAGCCCTTCAATGTCCTGTACAGCGGCCGAGTTGACAAACGTCGACTCGATGTTAACGATTGCCCCGCGAAAATCGCCGGAGAGGTGATAGGATTTTCCGCCTGATGTCGTGTCTTCGTTGTCTGAGGCGGGCATAAGCTTGTTTTGGCTTTGTTAATTCATTAATCGCCGGGCGTCGGGCGCTCTTCGGCGGCGGACAAATCATCTCGAACTAGGTCTTTCATGGGCGTGCCGATACGATAGGCGGCCGAAGAGATGGCGTGGGCCGTCACCGGACCGGTTACCATTAACAATGCCATCAGCAAAATGGCCTTGCCCCAGCCCAGGGGGGTCCAGGCGGCCGCGGCTACCAGTAGGAGCACAGCGCCATAAATACCGACCTTGCCGGTGGCGTGCAGCCGGGCGTAGACATCGGGCAAGCGAACCATTCCCAGTACGCCGATCAGGGAAAATACGGTGCCGACCAGGATGGCCAGAATGGCGATGAGGGCGCGAATTTCTTCAATCGTCATACGGGCCTCTAAAACATCTGCTCATCGGCCAAATACTTGGCCAGAGCGATGGTACTGATGAACCCCAACGCCGCCAGCGCCAGCGCCAGGTCGATGTAGATGCTGTCGCGCTGGGTAATGGATAACAGGATGAGAATTGAGATCAGCAGCGTCGTGACCAGATCAACCCCGACGAGGCGATCGGCCACCGTCTCGCCGCGCCAGATGCGCCAGACGACGACCGCCATCATCCCGACATGGAGAAGCATCGCCACCGCAGCCACTTCTGTCAATAGTTCAACCATCGCTAACAGTATACCGCCTTCGTCAAGCGGGTAGCGGTTCCGCCCGACAATGAAAAATTAGGGGAATATTTCGTCCAGCAATTCGCGCTGCAATGCCAGCGCTCCCTTGATGTACTCCTCGGCATGCGTCGCATCGAGGACATGGGTGTACATGACGTGGTCGTCGCCGATCTCGACCACCATCTCACCAGGCGTTAGCGTGACGGCGTGGGCGCTGAGGGCGAGGCCCCGATCCGTCTCCGTTTCCGCCTGGATGGCAATGATCCCCGGCCGGATGGGCAGCGAGGGCGACAAGACTAACCGAGCTACCTGGAGGCCGCTCACGGTGAGGTCGTGGATCAGATTGACGAGATAGCGAACGAGGGCCACGGCCGAGCGGGCAAAGTTGCGCGGCATCGTTGGCCGCGTGGCCGGCCGCACCAGCGCCACTACCCCCGTCGCCAACAGGAGGGCGACGACGATATTGCTCAGCTCCAGATTGGACGTCAGGGCGAGATATATCAGCGCCAGTAACAGGACCCAACGAATATAGATGACCATCCTACCCTCCCGCTCCACTGACGGCCGCCATATAGAGCGCCGGGTCGAGCAGCCACTCGCTGACACGCGTGGCGATGCTCACCAACGGTTCGGCCCACAAGCCGAATAACAGCACCAGGCCGATGAGCAGCGCCGGGGCCAGCAGGCTGTCGCCGGTCGGCTTGGGCTTGCTGCCCTCATGCGGCGCGTGCCACCAGATCGCCTGGAAGGCGCGGACCACGTAAACGAGCGTCAGGATGCTCGCCAGGCCGATAATGAGCAGGGGCACATACTCTTCGGCGGCGATACCGCTGCGGAACAGGAGCATCTTGCTGACAAAGCCGTTGGTCGGCGGGATCCCGCTGAGGGACAGGCCGCCCAGAAAAAAGAGGAGACCGGCGGCGGGCAGATGCCGGCCCACGCCGGTAACTACCTCAAAAGAGGCCGATTTAACAGGCGCGCGGCTGGCTACGTAGCCTGCCAGCATCAGCATGGCGGCCTTGATGAGGCTGTGGTTGAACGAGAACACCACGGCCGCGGCGATGGCCGGAGCCGTGCCCCAGCCGATGCCGACCAGAATGAAACCGATCTGCGCCAGCGTGGAGTAGGCCAGCATGCGCTTGACGTTGTGGGTGCCCACGGCCGACAAGCCGCCGAAGATAACGCCCGCCACGCCCAAGGCGAGCAGGATGCCGCGAATGAGTGGCGCTTGCTCGACAAACAGCAGCGTCGTCATGCGCAAGAAGCCGTAGACGCCGACCTTGACCACGACCGACGATAGCATGGCGCTGACGGCCGTCGGCGCGGCGGCGTGGAAGTCGGGTTGCCAGAAGTGGAAGGGGAAGACGGCGCTCTTGATCATGAACGTTGCCATCAGCAGGGCAATGGCCGGGGCCAGCAGGATGCCGTCCGGTCGGTCGGCGATGCGCGCCGCCAGATCGGCCATATTGAGCGTGCCGTAGGATACGTAGAACGAGCCAATGGCCAACAGCATAAAAGTTGAGGCCAGCAGGCTCATGTAATAATACTTGTAGGCCGCCTCGGTGCCGAAGCGGTCGTCGGATGCGGCCGTCAGCACCGTGCCGGAAATGACCAGTAGTTCGGCGAAAACAAAGAGGTTAAACAGATCGCCGGTCAGGAACGCGCCGGTCAGCCCGGTGGCCAGCATCAGGAAAAGGGGATAGAACGGCGGGTAGGTGATGACCGCGTCCTTGCTGCCGAGGGCGTAGATCAGCCCGGACGCGAGCACGAGCTGGGTCATGACGGCGAACAGGGCCGAGAGCGGGTCGCCGACGAGCGAGATGCCATAGGGGAAGCGCCAGCCGCCGACCTGCATGACGACGGCCTCGCCGCTGTCCATCACCCGCCACAGGAGCATGAGGCTGAAGGACAGGCCGAGCAGCATCGCGCCGAGCGACCCGTAAGACTGGGCGCGCGGGAAGCGCCGGATGACAAGGGCTATCATGGCCCCCATCAGCGGCGTCGCGATGGGCAAAAGCACCAGGTTATCGGCGATAAAATCCATTTACTTTCAAACTCTCAATCCAGAAGACGTGTCAGGTCTATCTCCATTTCCGTTTAATTCTTGAGACCCCGCACCTCATCCATGTCGGCCGTCTTGTAGCGCGACGAGATGATGTAGAGCATTGACAGCACGAAGGCCGTGCCGCCCATGCTGATGACGATGGCGGTCAGCACCAGCGCTTGCGGCAGCGCGTCGCTGCGCTGGCCGGTAGACGTGGTGTAGGCCGCGGCCATGCCGTCGTAGGCTCCCGTGCTCAGCAGGAACAGATTAACGGCATTGGCCAGTATGACCAGGCCTATCGTCGAACGGATGATGTTGCGCCGCAGCATCTGGAAGATGCCAACGGCAAAAAGGAGGCCAACTGTGATCGCTGTCAGTAATTCCATAAAGACTATCCTCGCGCCGGGTTATTAGGCACGTCGTCGTCGGCATCGTCCGGATGCCCGAGCGTGTTGATGATGAGCGCCGCGCTGCCCAGTACCGTCAGGCAGATGGCCACCTCGAACAGGAATGCGCTGCTGAAATCGAAACCATATGGCAGAGGCAAGCCGATCATCTGGCCAAAATTGACATGGGCGAAAAAGAAGCCCGTCATCGTATAGGTTATCGCGCCGACGACAAAGACGATGATCACCCCTGCCCCAATCAGGCTAAAGCCGCGCAGCCAGGGTAACCGCCGCCGTGTCTCTTCGTAGCCAAAAACGACGTACCACAAGGCCACGGCCAGGGCGATAATCACCCCGGCGGTGAAGCCGTCGCCCGGCTGCTGGTGGCCATAGATCATGTGCGTTGCGGCGATGAGCATGGCAATCGGCAACGTGGCAAATGCCGGCAGGCGAATGAAAGCCGATGTCTCACGGCCGCCGATCCCTCGGGTTCCCGCCGGGCTTTGGGACTGGGCTATGCCGAGCGCGCGGCTGCCGCGGTCGCCCGACTTGGCCGCCGCCGGCCGCAACAGCATATATGCCCCCAGGCCCGCCGCGGCGAAGACGCTGATCTCAATCACGGTATCGAGCTGGCGGAAGTCGACGACGATGGCCCCGACAATGTCCGACGCCTCAGCCTGGGTCTTGGCGTTGGCCTCGTAATAGGGTGTCACCTGGCTGTCGCGCATCGGTCGCGAGGTCAGCGCCACGTAGGTCAGCGAGGCGACGATCAGCCCAATCAACCCGGCCACGACCAGATCGCGAATGAGGCTAATCGGCCGTCGAGAGCGTAACTCGGATATCGCCAGCCGTTGCGCCGCCGCCCGCTGGCCGCGCGGCAACCGGGCCAGCGCCAGCACCAGAATGACCGTGGCCAGAATGTCGACGACGATCTGCACCAGGGCTACATCCGGGGCCGGTTCCAGCGCGAACAGGAGCGCCATGCTGAGTCCCGAAGCCGACAGAGCCAGGACTGCCCCGAAATCGCGCTGCAACACCACCGACGCCAGCGCCGCCACCACCGCTACCAGCAGGGCAAAGAGGCGCAAAAGCGCGGTCGCCCCGCTGAAGTCGGTGGCCGGCAAGCGGGCCAGCGACAGGTCCGGCAGCAGCCGCCCGCCGGTAAAGATGAGTACCAGCACGACGGTCGCGGCCACCATGACTTCCAGGTAGATGCGCAGGCGGCCGCCTTGCAGGCGCGTGGCCAGTCGCGCGGCGCGGAAGATAGCCGTCATAACGCCCTGGTAGAGCGCGTTGAATCCCAGGCGCGGCCAAAGCCGGCTCTGGAAAGCACGCACCGGGCCGCGAAAATAAAAGATGACGCTACCGAGCGTGATGGCGACGGCCGACAGGAGTAAGGGGACGTTGATGCCGTGCCACAGCCCCAACGAGACCTTGACCTTGTCGCCATAGGCGGCCGCGGCCGCCCCGGCCAGGAATGTCGCCTCGTCCTTCGGGCCTGGCAGCATGCTAATCACCAGCGAAGCCAGCGCCGGGATGGCCGGCATGAGCCACATCAGGCGCGGGGCTTCGTGGGCATGGATGGATGTATCTTCGGCGCGTTCGATGAACGTTTCGTAGATCAGCAGGCCGGCCTGGGCCAGCATCAGCGCCCCGGCCAGCACAGCCGCCCAAGGCAGCAAGGAGGCCACCAGTGGCGGCAGCGTCGGGTGGACGGCCGCAGCCAGCAGCGTCTCCTTGGCCAAAAAGCCGAACAGCGGCGGCAGCCCGGCCATCGACAGCGCCGCCACCAGCCCGGCGGCGAAAGTGAACGGCATGACGCGCCACAGCCCGCCCAGCCGCCGGATGTCGCGCGTGCCGGTCTCGTGGTCGACGATGCCGGCCACCAGGAACAGGGCGCTCTTATACAGAGCGTGGGCCAGGACGCCGATGACCAAGGCCTTGAACGCTTCCTCGATGTCCTGCCCGATCAATATGACCAGGATGCCGAGCTGGCTGACCGTTGAATAAGCCAGCAACGCCTTCAGGTCGTTCTGCTTCAAGCCCAAATAGGCCCCGGCCACCATCGTCACCAGCCCGACGCTCGTCAGTAGCCAAAACCACATCTCGGTGAAGCCCAGCGCCGGGTTCATACGCGCCAGCAGATAGATGCCCGCCTTGACCATCGTCGCCGAATGGAGGTAGGCGCTGGCCGGCGTCGGAGCGCTCATCGCTCCCGGCAGCCAGATGTGGGCCGGGAATTGGGCGCTCTTTGTGAACGCGCCGAAGGCCACCAGCGCCAGCATGACTGGATAGACTGCGCTCGCACGCAACACGTCACCGCTGCTCAGGATGGTCTGGAAGTCCATGCCGCCGGCCGCGTACCCGGCGAAGAGCAGCCCGGCCAGCAGGGCGATGCCGCCGCCGCCGGTGATGAACAACGCCCGGAACGCCCCCTGCCGCGCCGCCTCATCCTTATATTTGTAGGCCACAAGCAGATAGGAGAGGATACTCGTACCTTCCCAGAAGATGAACAGGGTCAGTACATCCCCGGCCATCACCAGACCGAGCATTGACGTCATGAACGCCAGCATGTAGGCCTGGAAGCGCCAGGCGGATTCATCGCCCTTGAAATACTGGCCGCCATAGACGATGACCAGCACGCCTATGAAGGAGATGATGAGGGCGAAGAGCGCCGCCAGACTATCGAAATAGAGACCCAGCGATAGCCCCAGTGACGGCAGCCAGGCGACACGCCACGAAAAGACCTCACCCGCGTTGAGGCGGGGGATGAACGCGGCAAAGGTGATGAATGCGCCCAGGGGGAAGATCGCCAGGATGAGGCTGAGGCGGTCGATGCGGATTCGGCCGTTCAGCGACGGTGCTCCGAACAGCGCGGCCAAGACGGCTGCGGTGCCGGTTAGACACAGAGGGAGTAGTAGTAATAAGGTATTGGCGTTCTCCATCGACCGAAAGACTATACGACGATTTCGGCCACGGAGTCAACTATATGTGTGGGCTGGAAGGGGAAGCGGGCCACATCTTCGGCCCTGGTGACGCCGGTCAGCACCAGGATCGTCTCCAGGCCGGCCTCGACGCCGCCCTTGATATCGGTAGCCATCGTGTCGCCGATCATGATCGTATCCTCGGAGTGGATGTCGAGGTAGTTCAAGGCTGTGCGCATCATCAACGGGTTGGGCTTGCCGACGAAGTAGGGGGCCACGCCGCTGGCCTTTTCGATGAAGGCGGCCATCGCCCCACAAGCGGGCACCGTGCCGCCCTCACCCGGGCCACTGGGGTCGGGGTTGGTCGCCAGGAAATGGGCGCCGGCAGTCACCAGCCTGATGGCCTTGGTCAATTGCTCCAGGTCGAAGCTGCCCTCGCCCAGGACGACGTAGTCTGGGTCGAGGTCGGTGATGACGTAGCCGATACCGTGGATTGCCGAGGTAAGACCGCTCTCGCCCAGCACGAAAGCCGTGCCCTCAGGCTTTTGCGTCTGCAAGAAGCGGGCCGTAGCCATGGCGGAGCTGAAGATTCGCTCCGGCGGCACCTGCAAGCCCATCGTGCCCAAGCGGTGGGCCAGGTCGGCCGGCGTGTAGCGCGGGTTGTTGGTCAGGACGAGGAACTGGGCCTGACGATCGATAAGGCGCTGGATAAACTCATCCGCGCCGGGGATAGTCGTCCGGCCGCGCACGAGCACGCCGTCCATGTCGATGAGATAGTTTTTGGGTGAATTCATAGTGTTTCGGTGTCGAAGCCGACCAGCGGGTATTATATCAGGGGCGGAGCATCTCAGAAAACGTTGGTGAGTTGGGAAGGCATCAATATTTTTACGCAGGCTCGTCTCTGGAATCGCGCCTTCGCTTGTATGTATTTTTGAGTTATGGTAAGATGTTCGCAGCAGAAGAGGGGATGTCGCCTAAGAGCGGAACCCGATCTAATGGCAAGGCCATTGCGATGGCTGGACCATTGCAATGGCTGGACCATTGCCAATGACTGGGCTGATGCGACAGTTCGGCCGGTGTGGGATACAGCCTATACCGGGTAGTCGGGTGAACGGGTTCGAAAAATCCATTCCGCGAGGATATAAGCAGGTAGGTGACAAAAATGGACATCATCAATCAACGGCCCGGCCTAACGGCACTGGTGGCATTCATCGCTGGACTCATTATTGGGCTGGTTGTTCTCGGTTGGGGTCTCTTCCCCGTCCAGTACACCGGCGCCGACCCATCGGGTCTTTTCCCCGAATACCAGGGTGTGTTTGTCCGCAACGCGGCCGAACTTTTCTCGTTTGATAATAACCAGGAGAAGCTGCGCAGCGCTTTGAATGGGTGGGGGGGCGACGCGGTCGCCTGCGAACTGGCCCAGACCTCCCTCGACCCGGCCGACCAGCAACGCCTGGTGGCGGCGGCGACTATCGTCAACGGTACGGGCTGCGGTGCTTTGGCTGCGGTGCCGGGTTTGCAGGCCACCCTGCCGGCGGGCGCGACGGCGGCCCTGCCCGGCGCGGAAGCGGCCGAGGACGGCGGCTCCGGCTTGCTGCCGCTCTTGCTCCTGGGGCTGTTGCTGGCCTTGCTGCTCCTGGCTATCTTCTACGTCTGGAATCGCCGCCGCACCATGATGGAAGGCGCGGACGAAGAGGGCGTGACGTATGTCGACCGTAGTGCGAGCCAGAAATCAATGCGCCCCTCGGCTGTTCGGCCCGGCGCGGCGGCCGTGGCGACTCCCGAGCCTGTTGCCGTACCGATCGCGCGCTTCCGCACCGCCTTCACACGCGGCCATGACACCTATGATGATTCATTCAGCATCGAGAACGCCAACGGCGATTTCCTGGGCGAGTGCGGCGTGGGTATCTCTGAGACCATCGGCGCCACCACGCCCAAGAACGTGACGGCGTTCGAGGTGTGGCTGTTTGACAAGAACGACATTCGCACCATCACCAAGGTTATCATGAGCGATCACGCCTTCTTCGACGAGGCGCTGAAGGCTAAGCTGGCTCCCAAGGGCGAGCCGGTGCTGGCGCGCGAGAGTGAGACCATCGTCCTGGAAACGGCTACGCTGATCATCAATGCGGAGATCACCGAGATGGATTACGGCGATAGCGGCGACCTGCCCGACGCCAGCTACTTCGAGCGCTTCACTATCGAGGTATCCGCCTGGGCCAAGGAAGGCGACTATGCCGCCCCGCAATCGGCCGGTGATGAGGAAGACCTGTTGAATTATTAGGAAGAGGAGAGCCGCAGATTGAAGGGAATTCGTTCGTAATTCCCTGATCTTTCTGAAGCGTTTCCTTCTAACCACCATAACAAAAAAAGCCCGGTGGCTATTTGGCTGCCGGGCTTTTTTAATTTCATCCGCTGCTCGGGCGATGGGAGTGGCGCTAGGTTGGCGGTCAACTACGCCCGAATGTATGGGTCGTACAGCCGCTGCCAATCGTCCAGCGCGTAGCGGTCGGTCATGCCGGCGATGTAGTCGGCCACGACGCGCTCCACTGACGCGCCGGCCAGCCGCTCCTGCGTCTCGCCCGGCAGCATGTGCGGTTCCTTGACGTAGGCCTCGAACAGATCAGCTACGAATCGCTCGGCCTTGGTTTGCATCCGCACCAGCCGGAAATGGCGGTACATCCGCTCGTAGAGAAACTTTTTGAGCGCCCGCACTTTCTGGCCGAACTCCGGGGTGTAGCCGACGACATTTTCCGAATGCCGCTGCAATTTCTCCGGCGAATCGATGCTGTTCGAGGCAATGGCTTCATCGGTGCGGGCCATCACGTCACCGACAGAGCGGCCTATCAACTCGCGAATGATTTCGTGGCGGTGCATGGACGTGAAGTTTTCGCCGACTTTCCAGCCCGCCGCAGCGCACAACTCCCGCCAGATAGCCAGCTCCTCCAGATCGGACAACGTGAACAGCCCAGCGCGCAGCCCGTCGTCCAGATCGTGGGCATTATAGGCGATCTCGTCGGCCAGATTGGCGATTTGGGCCTCCAGCGACGCCCGCTTGTCCGGCTCGTATTCGGCGGCCTCGCTCTGGTCGTAATCGGTCTCGTGCTTCAACATGCCCTCGCGGGTCTCATAAGTCAGGTTTAGCCCCGGGAAGTTGGGATAGCGCCGTTCGAGTTCCGTGACGATGCGATAGCTCTGTGTGTTATGATTGAATCCGCCATGGTCGGCCATCAGAATATTGAGCATGTGCTCCCCGGCATGGCCAAACGGCGCGTGGCCCAGATCGTGGGCCAGGCAGATGGCCTCAGTCAAGTCCTCGTTGCCGCCCAAACCGCGGGCCAGCGAGCGGCCAAGTTGGGCCACCTCGATCGTGTGCGTCAGGCGGGTGCGGTAGTGATCACCCTCGAAGAAAACAAACACCTGCGTCTTATACATTAGCCGGCGGAAAGGGGTGGTATGGATGATGCGGTCCCGGTCGCGGGTAAAGGCGGTGCGCGTGGCCGATTCCGGTTCGGGATAGGCTCGACCGCGCGAAGCTGCGCTTCGCAATCCATACGGGGCCAGGCTCATCGACTCGATCTCCTCCAGTTGCGGCCGCTTGCGTATCATGGGTTTGTCACTCCTAACTTGCGGGTCAACAGGTGGCGGACAGCGCGGATTTTCAGGACGAGGTTGCCACCAAGCACCAGCAAGTGTAACATAATCATATTCAGGCCGCTATCGGCGGATGGTCGGGTGCGCCATTCGCGTGGAATCGGGACAATATGCCATCAAAACCTTCGGGCTGCGGAGCCCGTCTGCCACAACTGCTGATTATCATCATCGTCGCCACCTTGCTGGCGTCCGGTCTTTTTTTGGCAATTCCCTATCTTCAGGGACGGCCCGAATTCCCGCGCGGCACCTACGAACTATTTATTGAGGGGAATAGTATTCGCGTCGCTATGGACCCGGAACAGGAAGTGTTCCTGGTGCCGTTGGGCGGCGCCAACCCCGGCACGGGCGGACAGTCGCTGGTACAGTTTGCGACGGCAACTCCAGCCATCCTCCCGACGGCCGGGCCTACGGTTACCGTGCCGACGCTACCGACCGTTCCCCCGCCGACGTTTACCCCAATTCCTCAAAGGGGTTGCGTTATCTTCACGAACTACACCGTCCAGGCGGGCGACACCCTCTACGGCATCTCCCGCAAATTCGTGACGTCTATCCCACTCATGGCCCGGCACGGTATCTCGTCCACGTCGCTGGTGCCGGGAGCGGTGATTCGGGTGCCGGTCGGCGATCCTTCGTGTTGTACGGCCGGCTGGCGGCCATACGTCGTTGAAGACGGCGACACCTGGTTCGGCATCGCTACTTCGTGCGGTATTACAACTGACGCGCTGCTTCAGGGGAACGGCCTGGCGTCCGGCGCACCACTCAATATGACGGCCGTTATCTGCATTCCTTAACGCGAACCGCGCAGGCCCCACCCCCTGAACTATCACGCCTTTGATTTAGCCATCGCCGGGATAGCTTCGAGCATTTCCTCGCAAACATCATCGCTATTGGCCATCGAATGGGGGTGGCTGGCGAGCCTCATCTGTAAATGTTTCATCCTTACTGCTTTAAAGTTGGACTGATCCCACTCTAGCGGCTGGATAGATGAGACACAATGACGTTACGCTACCCCGGCGGATAGGTCGCGTAGCCGTTGGCAGTCGGCGGGCTTGGCCTCTATCAGATCCGAATCCATCCGGTGATGGCCAGGTAGCCGACGGCGAGCATGATCAGGTTCAACCAAATCAACAGAGCCAGGATGATGCGCTGGGAGTTCGTGAAATCCCACGGTCCGCGCGCCACCGCATAGGTCTGAACCGGTGGTGCGGCCGGCGCAATCACGCTGTTATCCACGACCTCTCCCGCCGCCGGCGCGGCATCCCAATCGAGCACCGGTTCGCTGCGGCTTACCGTTACCTCTTCGACCACGGCTTGGGAGCTCGCTTCGACTTCGCGGATGTCTTCAATTTCATTGGTCATTGTCTTTCTCTCCGGCGGTACAACTTGACATAGCGTAACGCGACAATGCCCAAAAGTCAACGCCCGCGCAGCGTCACGTCGCCGGCGGCCACGGTGTGGAGCGCGCCGCTATCGTCGCGCACGAGTAGCTGGCCCCACGCGTCGATCCCCTCGGCCGTGCCGATCAGGGGCGTGGCCGAGGCCGCGGCCGTCACCGTGACGCGGCGGCCCAACGTGATCAGGCGCGAAGCCCAGATCTGCGCCGGGGAACGGCCGTCGAGCGCCGCGTCGTAGTGCCGCTCCAGCCGGGCCAGAATCGCAACCAGCAGCGCACGGCGTGAGACCGTCTTGCCCCCGGCGATGAGCAAGCTGGTCGCCGGCGTGGTAGCTGCGGACAGCCCCGCCGCGGACAGCCCCGTCGCGGGGGTATTGACGTTTAGCCCGATGCCGATAATGGCGCTCTCCAGGCGGCTTTCCCCTCCGGGTGCAAGCGTCACGTCGAGTAGCAGGCCGCACACCTTGCGCCACTCTGGCCCCTCGCCATCCGCCAGAACAACATCGTTGGGCCACTTGAGTCGCGCCGGCAACTCCGTAACATCCTCAATTGCCTCGGCAACGGCCAACCCGGCGAGCATTGTGAGCCAAGAGCCTTGGTGCGCGGGCCAATGGGGGCGTAACAAGACTGAGAACAGCAGCGCCATACCCGGCGGCGCCTCCCAGCGCCGGTCGAGACGCCCGCGTCCGGCGGACTGGTAGTCGGCCAGGAGCACTGTTCCCGACGGATAAGCGGGATCGGCGACCCATGTCTTCATCCGGTCGTTGGTCGATTCGACCTCTTCCATATATAGGTAGGGCCGCCCCAGCCAGACGGTAGTCAGGTCGGCGCGGACGACCTTCTCACTCAGATCATTTTCCGGCATCGCCACCTCCCGCATCAAATCATCGCCAGGATTGTAGCAAGAGGTTCCCGGCGGCGAAAGGCCCGCCCGGAAGGAAGAAATGGCCACTGATTCATGTGAACCAGGGAAATGAAGCAAAATCGATCCACCCGCTCCGTATTGATGGCTTGCCGTCACTTCTGTTGCCGTCTGCTTGCCTTCCTGCGACAATGGCCGCCATGCGCGCAACCGATATCGTTCGACACCGGCGGGGGCGAAGGCGGCGAGCGAACAGCCAAGGCCGTCGCCTGTCGCGCGTCGCCGCTGTGCCGGTGGCGCTGGCCTTGTTGGCGGCGCTGCTTGTGCCGTTGCTGGGCGTCGCGGTCGGCTCGGCCGGGTTGCTGGCCTTCGCGTCCGGTCTGCCCGACGTCGCCGCGCTGGAACAACTCCCCTCCCAATTTCAGCCGTCGACCGCCGCGAGCCATCTCTATGCCTGGGATGCGCCGGTGGCCGGCGAAACCGGCCGGCCGGTTGTCATCGACACCATCATCGATCCACGAGCGACCGGCACAGGCTGGCTACCAGCCGGCCAACTACCCGACCACGTCATCGATGCCTTCCTGGCCGGAATTGATCCCGCGTTCCTGTCGGCCGCGCCGGCCTCATGGACCGAAGAACTACGCGACTGGTGGCAAACCGGTATCGTTCCCGGCCCGTCCTCACCCCTCACCGCCGAGCTGATGCAAAATCATCTGGGCCGTGGAATGACCGCCAATAGCGATCTCGGTCTGTGGCAGGACTGGTTCCTGACGCGGCAGATCGATGGGCGCTATAGCCGCGAACAACAACTGGAATGGGCGATCAACACGACCTATTTCGGCAACCTGGCCTACGGCATCGACGCCGCGGCGTGGGTCTACTTCGGCAAAGGCGCGGGCGAGCTGACGCCGGCCGAGGCAAGCATGCTCTCCGCCGCCGCGCAGAACCCGACCGCCAACCCCTTTGATGATCCGTCTGTGGCCGAGCAGAATCGGGCAGCCATCCTGTCGGTCATGACCGCCGCCGGAACCATCACCATCGATGATGCCGCGGCCGCCCTGACCGCCCCTCTGTTGCTTGCCGCCCCACCCGGCAGTGAGGCGATGGCACCTGCCTTCGCCCGCCTGGCGCGGCGCGAGCTAGAAGCGATCCTCGGCCCGGAGCGCCTGCTGGCCGGTGGCTGGCAGGTGGAGACGACGCTCGATCTGGCTCTTCAGGCACAGGCCGAGTGTGTTCTGGCCACGCAGGCTCGCTCGTCGACCGGCACGGCCGGCGGCCCGCCGTGCCCCGCGCTCGACGATATGCTGCCGGACAGCGAGAATGCTGCAAGCCTCGATGCCCGCGGCCCTGATGGAGGAAGTATTGTCGCTATCCACCCGGCCACCGGCGCGATCCGGGCGCTGGCAGGCGACTCGGATTCCTATACGGCCCGCCCGATCGGCGTGCTGGCCCAGCCGTTCATTTATCTCACCGCCCTGAGCCAGGGTTATAGCGCGGCCTCGCTAACGATGGACGTGCCGAGCATCTATCTGCAAGACGGCCGTCCCTATTCGCCGCGCAATGCCGACGGCGCGTACCTGGGGCCGCTGCGCTTGCGCGAGGCGATGGCCGACGCGCGGATCGTTCCCGCCACTGAAGTCCTGAGTTGGGTCGGCGTCGATCGCGTGCTGGCGACAGCGCGGGCGCTGGGTCTCGAATCGTCAGGCGCGGTAGCGGCTGATCTGACCTTGCCGGCTGCCGGATTCCCGGCGACGCTGCTCGATATCGGCCGCGCCTTTGCTGCTATCGCCAACGGCGGGACGATGGCCGGCGTCGCGCTGAGCGAAGCGCTTCCGCAACCGGCAACTGTCCAGCGCGTCACGGCCGCTGATGGCAGTGATTTCTACGCTTACGAACCGGCAAACCGTGAAACGCTGTCACCGGAGCTTGCCTATCTGGTGAACGATATCCTGAGCGACCCCGAGGCGCGCTGCCGGTCGGGCGATTGCCCGGCGTGGCCGGTGCTGCCGGGCGAGTGGCGTGCCGCTTTTGCCGGCGGCGAAACGGACGCAGGCGATTCCTGGGCAGTCGGCCACACGCCGGCGCTCTTGATCGGGGTTTGGTCCGGCGCTGCTTCCGCGGCGGACATCTGGCGCGGCCTGATGTCCTGGAACGTAGCGGAATCGCCAGCGGTAGAATGGTCACCGGTTGACGGCTTGCGAGCGGTCGAGGTCTGCGCCGTGTCGGGCCTGCTGCCCTCGCGCCAGGCCGACTGTCCCACAGTGCGCGAGTGGTTCGTGCCCGGCACCGAGCCATCGGAGGTGGACGATATGGTGCGCGAGATAGCCGTCAACCGCGAGACGGGCCGGCTGGCGACCATCTTCACTCCGCCGCACCTTATCGAGCGCCGCACCTACATCGACTACCCGCCCGCGGCCGCCGCTTGGGCCGCCGACGCCGGCATCGAATCGCCCCCGACCGAATATGACACCATCCGACGCATTCCGACGCGCGACGGCGGGGCGGCTATTCTCTCACCTGAGCCATGGTCAGTGATCGGGCGACAAGAGTCGCCCTGGTCAGTGGTTGGTTCCGCGGGCGGCGAGGACTTCGCATACTACCGCTTGGCCTACTTCCCCGGCCTGCTGCCGGAGGCGATGCAGTCGCTCGTGGCCCGCGGCGAAACGCCGGTCGAATCGGCCGAGTTGGGCGCGTGGGATACGACGCTGGTGGA
>WBZM01002074.1_pt1 | contig 17880 bp, 15 predicted proteins | sample 5204271 | NCBI WGS metagenome assembly WBZM01 (sample SAMN12344346, study PRJNA552823) | activated sludge metagenome | biome: Activated sludge suspended growth; feature: Nitrification reactor; material: Wastewater; isolation source: activated sludge from nitrification reactor of wastewater...
GCGTATAATCGCCGGTCAATGTACGCCGATCCTGAGCTCAATTCGCTGCGCTCGCGCTCGTTTGCCGCGTTGCGCGAGATCGCCCGGTCACTCAGCGCCGCCTGGGATCTGGACACTACGCTGGACCTCATCGCCCGCAAAACGACCGAGGTCATGGGCGTCAATTCGTGTACTATTTACCTGCTGGACCATGACGGTCAAACGCTGCGTCTGCGAGCATCGACGGGCTTGGCGCGGCAGGCGCTCGGCCGCGCCACCCTGCAAATCGGCGAAGGAATGACCGGCCACGCCGTAGCGCGGAACCAGCCTGTCTACGCCGCCGACGCCCAACATGATCCGCACTTCAAATGGGTCGATGACACGGAAGAAGTTCGTTTCCGTTCCCTGCTGGCCGTGCCACTGGTGTTGGACGATCGTCCCATCGGCGCGCTCAATGTGCAGACGGCCGAACCGCGCGACTATTCCAGTGAAGAGATCGAAATGCTGGCTCTCATCTGCGATCTGGCCGCCGGAGCGCTGGTCAAGGCGCAGCTTTACGACCGGCAGCGGCGGCAACTCGACGATCTGCGGACGCTGGCCCAGGTTAGTGAAGCCATCACTTCGCCCCAATACCTGGACGACATTCTGTCCGTCGTCACGGAACTGGCAGCCCAGACAGTGGGCGCAGTGGCCTGCTCCATTTATCTGTTGGAAACCGGCGGCGACGACCTCGAACCCCCGCCGGCCTCACCCGTCTTTGCCATGCCTGCAAGCGCGGCGCAAGCGAGCGCCCCCCTGCCTGACACCGGTGTGCTGGCTGATGTCGCCCGTACCGGACAGCCGCGTTGGGTCGCTCAGGGTGATTCAGGCGGGCCATTGCTGGCTGTGCCGCTTAGCATCCAGGAGCGTGTCATCGGCGTACTGACCTGTCTGGGGCCGGTCGGTCATGTGTTTAACGAGAGCCAGCAAACCCTGCTGACTACCCTGGCCAACCAGACGGCGCTGGCGATTGAGAACGCCCGGCTGGTGACCAGCGCCGCGGTTGTGCGCGAGATGCATCACCGCATTAAAAATAACCTGCAAACCGTGGCGATGCTGATGCAACTCCAACTGCCGGACGCAGACCGGCTGGAAACGCGCCAAGTTCTGCTTACCAATATCCACCGCATCCGCAGCATCGCCGCTGTGCATGAAATCCTGTCGGAGCAAGGATTCCGGCTGGTCAACGTAAAAACTGTACTGGAGCGAATCGCCCAGACGACAATGACCGGCATGGGACGACCGAACCAGGACGTGTCGATCGCCGTGCGTGGCGACAACCTGCAATTGCCCAGCCGGGCGGCCACCGCGCTGACGGTCGTCGTCAACGAGCTGGTGCAGAATAGCCTGGAGCACGCCTTCATCGGCCGCACCGCCGGGCGCATCGACATTTCGCTGGCGCGCACGCCGGACGCCCTCATGATCATCGTGCGCGACGACGGAGTGGGATTGCCCAACGAAATTGAGCCTAATCTGGGCCTGGAGATCGCCGAGGCATTAGTCGGCGAAGACCTTCATGGCGAGTTACAATTCAATCGACTGCAAGCGGGAGCCGAAGTGGTCATCCGGCTGCCGCGCTCCGCTGAAAGTCCCGATTCCGGCGCGAGGGAGTGAACGGGTTCAAATGATGTTGCGAATAAAGCTTCGCCGGTGGTCGGCTAACGCATGCTCGCGTCCGTTTGTCAGGGTACTATAGAAGCCATCGAGAGGCGTTTATGCTCATCCTCATTGCTGACGATGAATCGATTATCCGCCTGGGCCTCAAGTCGATGCTGGAGGGAATGGGGCATCAGGTGCTCGCGGCGACAAACGGCCGCGAAGCGATTCGGATGGTCGAACGACAGCAACCCGATCTGGCCATCCTCGATATCCAGATGCCCTATACCGACGGCCTGCAAGCCGCACGCGCAATCATGGCCGCCCGGCCGCTGCCCATCCTCATCCTGACTGCCTTCAGCGAGCAAGACCTGATCGACAAGGCCACCGACCTGCCGATTATGGGCTACCTGGTCAAGCCGATTGAGCCTGAGGCCTTGGGCGCGGCTATCGCCGTGGCCGTCAAGCGCTTCGGCGAAGCGCAGGAGCTGGCCGGCCGCGCCGCCCGTCTGGAGGCTGACTTGGCGGCGCGCAAGCTGATCGACCGGGCCAAAGGGCGGCTGATGCAAGACGGACTCACGGAGGAGCAAGCGTATCAGGCGCTTCAGGACCGCGCCCGTCGTGCACGTCAGACCATGGCGGCCGCAGCCGCAGCGATTTTAACCGAGCCATAGAAATGAAACTGTCCGGAGAAGGATAACAGAGGGAGATCAACCCATGACCACGCGCATTTATCTCATCCGGCATGGTGAAACCACGCTCAGCGCCGAAGATCGCTTTTCCGGCGGAACAGACGTAGATCTATCCGACGCCGGCCGCTGGCAGGCCACATGCCTGGCCAAGCGACTGGCCGATGACAATATCTCCGCCTTTTATTGCAGTCCGATGCGACGAACGATTGAGACGGCGACGATCATCAGCGCACCCTATCGAATGCTCCCCAACAATCGGGAAGGGTTGCGCGAGATTCATCACGGCCGCTGGGAAACAATGCACCGGCGCGACGTCGAAGCGCAGTTTCCCGATGAATACGCCGCGTGGCAGGAAGACCCGTTTACTTTTGCCCCCGAGGGCGGGGAGTCGGGCGTCATGGTGATGGCCCGCGCCCTTCCAATCATCCGGGAGATCGTGGTCAGTCATGCCGGACAGCGGGTGGCGATCGTGTCCCACAAAGCCACAATTCGGTTGATCCTGAGCAGCCTGCTCGGATTCGACGCGCGCGGCTACCGCGACCGGCTGGATCAATCCCCGGCGTGCCTCAACATTCTCGACTTTAAGGATGCGGTTCGGGCGCGGCTTATGCTCTTCAACGACGTCTCGCATTACGTGGATCAACCACCCTATGCCGGCAAGCGGCTCTCCGATTGGTTCGACACAAGCCCGGGTCGAAAAACCGACTAGGTGACAGCGGGATCGATTTCGACGAACTAGCGCCGACCGCGTGGCGTCCAACCGGACAGCAGAACCAACAATTGCTCCGCCAGATGGTAGCTCTCGCGGACGAACTCCTCGGTGTAACCGTATTGTTCGGCCGCCTCGGCAAATTCATCCTGATCGATGATGCGGGGAATATCGCCGGCCTTCATCTGCACGTCCAGTTCGTGATCGATGAAGTGAACCTCATTGCCGACCCACCGGATCGGGCTGATGATGTCGATGTAAAGCTCGCGCAGGGTTCCATCCGGCTCGTAAACCTCGAGCAAATTGTGCCGCCGGCCGGAATCGGTCCGGATTGTGGAATACCTCATTGCCGATGCCGGCATAGGCAATGATACAATCCTCGCTGGCTTCCTCGATTTGCGCTCGCCACCAACGATGGGTGGAGCCATCGGCCTTAAAGACTCGTACCCAAATTTCATCGCCCGGCTTCATCCCAATCGCCCGCCGAGTTGCAGAGCATGGATGGCCTCGACTGTCACATGCGCGGTGTTGTCGGCGCCCTCATCTGTCGGCCAATGGCCGCCCGGGTCGCGCAACTCCATAAGCCGATCGACGGCCGCGCTGACCGTACTCTTCGTGGCGGCCACCCCACCCTGTCGCAAGGCCAGGATCATCCACGCCAGATTCCCGGCCGAGAGAACGGGGATCTGTTCGCGTAAATAGGCCAACCCCTTCGCCGCCTCATCATCCATCGCCTGATGCCGCCAGACGGCCGTCGCCAGCCAGTGCGTGTGGGCGAAGGACGGCAGCGCGCCATTCTCGCCTAGATGGAAGCTGAGGTAGGTCGCCGCGTCGCGGGCCGCAGATGGGACAAGACCGGTCATCGCCACCCAGTAGGCACAGTTTGCGGTTATATAGAGGCCCGCGGCTGTGTCACCCGGAACGGCCCAGATCGGAGCGTTTTGCGCCTCGGTCGGGTCTTCCTCCCATGATCCGTCGAGGTGTTGGCGCTCGACCAGAAAACGAATGGCATCGACGACCACCAGCGAACGGTCGTCGATGCCGAGTTGGTTAGCGATCGCCAGCTGGTAACAGGTTGCGTCGAGCGAGCTGTAATCCGGCGCCCAAAATGCGGCCCAGCCGCCGTCGCTGCGTTGGGATCGCTCAAATTGCTCGCGCACGTCATCGGGAACCGACTCGCCGTACAGCAGATGGGCCAGTCGAGCCCTTTCAACTGGTGAACCATGACGGTGGACGTAGTCGATGGCCGGTTGCAAATCAGTTAAATTCATCGTTTATTCTCCGGGGGAATGGCGGGGCGAGGGTGAAAAATTACGCTCAAACCACCCCCATCCGAATACGCGATGTCCAGTACCAGCGTTCCGGTTCATCCCCACCGAGCGCTGCCAGATCGTCGCGCAATTTTTCCAGACCAATCTCGGCGTCGCTCAACCCGGCCTTGCGAAGAGACTGGACCGAGCCCATACTGAGGGCCAGTCCCACCAGGCGGCTCGCGCTACCCTCGTCGACGTGATGCAGCATAAACTCTCGTGTGAACCGGAAGCGACCGCTCTCTTCCATACGCCCCAGGTGACCCGATTTTTCGGCGCTGATAAGCCCCTCACGAATGGGATGGACGCTCTCCAGGTCACGGATGCCGGCCGTGAAGCGGCGATATGCATCCTGAGTCTCCCAGCGCGGCGTGATGGGCGGCCAGTCGTAGTCCAGCGCGGCGAAGATGCCACCAGGGCGCAGGACGCGCGCCGCTTCGGCAAAGGTAGGGTCGGGAAGCATCCAGTGGAGCGATTGGGAGCAAGTGACGATATCGGCGCAGGCATCGGGCAAGCCCGTGTCGTGGGAGAAGCCTTCGCGAAAGGACACATTGACGGCCGAAGTCACCGCCTCTGCTTGCCGGCGCATGTCGGCCGACGGTTCGACGCCAATGGCCCGCTCCGCCCGCTCGGCCCAGTAACGCGTCGACGTCCCCGTGCCGCTGCCCAGATCGACGACCAGCGACGGCCGCGCCACCCCCGCCAGAGCGCCCAACACGTCGGCCAGCGCCGCCGGCGGCCGCGGCCGGTAGGCATCATATACGTCGGCAAAGCCGGTGAAGCGCTGCCAATTGGCGTTTAAGGATCGAGTAGACATTGGAGGCAAACAAGACCGTAGAGGCTTTGGAAACCTCTACGGTCGGTTACTACAATACGACGCCGCCGGGATCGTTGCCGGCCTCGGTGATGGCCCGGCGCACATCCACGCGGCTCAGTAACAGTAGTCCGAAGACGAAGAAAATGATCAAGCTGACGATGGCGATGCGTTGCGAACCGGTCAACTGCACGGCCATAGCAAAGGCAAACGTGCCAAGCCACGACGTTCCGCGCTCGCTGATTTCATAGAAGCCGAAGTACTCAGCCTCGTGATCGGGCGGGATCATTTGCGAGAAGAGTGAGCGGCTCAGCGCCTGAGAACCGCCCAACACCAGAGCCAGGACAGCACCCATGATGAAAAGTTGGACGACGGTATTCAGGAATAAATAGGCATAGATGACGATTCCGGACCATATGACGAGGCTCAGCATAATGGTTCGTTTCGCCCCGATACGCTTGGCCAGATTGCCGAACAAAAGGGCGCCGCCGAAGGCCATGAACTGGATCATCAGCACCAGAATGAGGATGGTTTGCGCGGGTACGCCCAACTCATCGGCCGCAAAGGCCGCGGCCACGACGATGACGGTCTGGATACCGTCGTTGTAGACCAGGTAGGCAACCAGGTAGCGCAGCGTCATCGGATATTTGCGCCATAGCTCGCCAAATGTGTGGAAAATCTGTTTCACGCCGTGGGTGAACAGGTTTACCTGCGGATGATCGTGCCCCGGCGCGCGCTGGATTAGGCGTCGCTGCGGATACAGGATGGTGAAGACCAGCCACCACACACCGGCGCTGGCCATGCTGATGCGAACAGCCAGCGAGGTGTCATCCATGAGCACGAGCAACACGAGGTTGAGCAGCAGGAGCAGCCCGCCGCCGAGATAGCCCAGCGCCCAACCACGGGAGCTGACCTCGTCGCGCTTGTCCGGCGAGGCGATCTGCGGCAGGAAGCTGTTGTAAAAAACGATGGCCGCGCCGAAGGCCAGGTTGGCGATGATGAAGAGCAGGCTGCCGGCGACGACCGCCCCGCGTGTGCCGATGAGCGGCATGTCGGCCCTGACGAAAAAGAGCAGGATCGTGGCGAACGCGCCGGTATAGGCGAAGGCAAGTAGCATCCGCTTTTTCAGATGCGTGTAATCGGCGATTGTCCCCAAAAGCGGGAGGAAAAAGACTTGAAGGACGACGGAAAGCGAGACGGCCGCCGGATAGATTGCGCCCGGTTCGATGGCCGTTCCAAAGAAGCGAAAGGGCTCAGATGCCGCTTCGGCCAGGGCTTGAATATAGGGGCCCAGGAGGGCTGTGACCACGGTCGTACTGAAGGCCGAGTTGGCCCAGTCGTACATCATCCAACCGGTGATCTCGCGCTTGTCGTTCAATGTATCCTCCCGTTAGGCCGCGGTCCGTAAAAAAAGGACGATGGCTGCGCTTGCGGCAGACCATCGTCCTCAGATTTGATGTGTCATGCGGGTTTCATCAGGGTGAATTATGCCCGCGCCTTTCAAATCAGGCAATTTATGGCTTATCCGGCAGCGCCGTTTGCGGCGCGTCGAAGGCGGGGCGGCACGGGTTATAATCGTTGCCGATGATGACGCGATAGTTGAATTCTGAGGCTTCGTCTACGAGTTGGATACTGCTCATCGGCTTGCCCATCACCCAGCTGAACAGCCAGTCGTAGGAACCTTTGAAGTTCTGGCCATAATAGGTGAGTTCCGTGTTCTCCTGTGGCGCGCGGGTCTCACCCAGCACCGGCACAAACCCGTACCAGGCCAGATTGTCGGCCGCCAGCAAGCCCTGCGCGGGGTACTGGCTGGCATTGATGATCTCGACCGTGATGGGCGCGCGGTCGGCTCGGTTGAGCGCCGGCGGCAGGAAAAGGCGGCGGAAGGTGTCCTCCATCATGTCTTCGCCTTCCCAGATCGGCAATTGGACGGATGCGCCGCTTTCCGGCACCGTCCACGCCTGCATCTTACCCGCCAAATAGAGGTGCTGAATACCGTTATTGCGCACATCGGGCGCCAGCGACGCCATCTGCAGGATGCGGCCGATGTCCATGTCGGTTTCCACCACCTCGTTGAACGCGCTCCAGAGTTCCGGCGCTTTGGCCACCAGCCCCAGGTCAATGCTTTGGTTAAGCATCGCTTGCAGCAATTGTTGTTGACGGCGGCCGCGGTCGAAATCCGTTGTAGTCAGGCGGGAGCGGGCATACCACAGCGCCAGATCGCCATCCATCTGGTGCATACCGGCCTCCAGCTTGAATCGCTCCCAATTCTCCTCAAGGGTCGGGTCGAGGTCGGGAGCGATCAGCCGCCAATCTTCCAGCGGGCAACTGACGGCCATCCGCACGCCACCCAACAGGTCAACGACGCGTTTAAACCCCTCAAAATCAACCTGAGCGTAGTAATGAATGGGTATGCCGAAGTTGTAGAGGATGGTCTGTTCCAGCAATTCGACGCCGCCGAGGGCCACGGCCGTGTTGAGGCGGCTCATGATCCGGTTGGGCATGTAGACGTAGAGATCGCGGGGCAGGGAGATCATCGATGCGGTCCCCGTCTCGCGATTGACGGAGACGACGATCATCGTGTCCGTGCGGCCGTCGCCACTGCCGTCGGCGTTCACGTCCTTCCCCAACAGCAAGATGTTGGTCGTTCCGTCCGGCAACTCGAATATCGGGACAGGGGACGGGATGGCGGTCGGCGGCGTTGGCTCGCCTTCGCGCATGGAGCCGGTGATGTTGAGCGCGGCCGTGGGATTAACCTGCGGCAGACTGGTCGGCGTGGCCGTGGGGCGGCGTGTGGGAGTAGCGCGGGTGGCCGTCGGTCGCGGGGTATCCGTTCCGTCCGGCGCGGTTGGTGTGTCTATAGCCTCCGCTTCAGCCGGGACAGTTTCGGTCGGCGCGGCCGTCTTCGCCTCCAGGGTAGGCGTGGCCGGTTCCAAGGTCGCGGTGGCGTCGGCCAATGTTCCGGTTGGAAAAGGCGTGACGATGGCCGTAGGCCGGCCGGTCGTGCATGCAGTCAAAATCAGGCCGGCCAGCAAGGCCAGTGACAGAGGGATCAATCGAACAGACTTCATAAGCATTAGCAAAGGGAATGGGGCGGCCGGCTAGAGCTTCTCGCCGAATAACGGGTTTAACCGGTTGAAAACAGCATACCCCACGATCAAGACAAGGACAGATGTCACAAATGTCCTCAACAAATAGGGGGGATACATCGAGGCCGGCCCGCCGCTGTCATACGTTCCCCATAAAACCGTCCGATAGCCGTCGATGATCGACGCCATCGGGTTGATCCAGCGCAAAAGTTGGGCCGGATAGAAGGTGAATCCCAACACAGTCGCGGTACTGCCGAACATTTCCAGCGAATAGAACACGGGTGTCAGGAAGAACCAGGCCAGCATGACCACTTCCAGGATCATCAACACGTCGCGATAGAAGACCGTCAGGCTGCCCAAAAGAAGCACGAGACCCAACGTGAAGATAAGCTGCGTGATGAGAATCAGCGGCACCCACAAGGCATGAATCGTCAGACCGACGTCGAATATGTAGAGGAAGACCACCAGCACCACAAAGGCGAACAGGAAATTGACCAGGTTAGATAACAGGGCCGAAACGGGCAACATTTCCCGCGGGAAGTATACCTTTTTGACAAGCCCCGCATTGCCGGTGATCGAAGTGGTTCCACTGGTGAGCGAACCGCTGAAGAAGTTCCACGGAATAAGACCGGTTAGCACAAAGATCGGATAATTGCGGATCTGGTTGTTGGCCAGCACCGAAAAGAGGATCGTGAAAACGATCATCAGGAAAAGGGGGTTCAGGATGCTCCAAAGGATGCCGAGGACAGAGTTTTTATACCGCGCTTTCAGATCGCGAGATACCAGGTTGCGCAGTAGATAGCGGTACTGCTCTAACTCTTTCAGCTTGCCGCGCCAGTCACCGCGCCGCCGATCGGCATTATAGAAGTAGGTAGGCGTCTCGCCATCGGCGCGTGGCCGACTTTCTGAACTCATCCGTTACGTGTCTCCCACCGCCAATTTGCTCGCGGCGGCCGTCGCTTGTGGGGCAACGATTAGGAATTATAGCGTATTTGGGCCACTTGCCGACCTACGGATCGCCGCCGTTAAGGGAGCGTTGGCGCCACACCGTTGAGCGCTTCGCCGTAAACCGCCAGAATCTGCTCGACATGCTCGGATTCAGAGCGCACGGGGGGGATGCCGGCCCGCAGTTGGTCAAGCCTTTCGGGGGCGGCAATCAACTGTCGCAGAAGGGAGCGCAGCCTCCCTACATCGCCTGGTGGAAACAGGAAGCCGTCGATCCCATCGCGGATCATACTGCCCGGCGCGCCGAGATCGGAAGCGATGACGGGCAATCCGGCGGCGAATGCTTCGCGAATCGTTGCCGGGGAGGCCTCATACCACAGCGTGGGCATGACCAGCGCGTCGAGTTCCCCCAGAGCAGTCCAGATCTGCTGGCGCGAGACAGGGCCGTTGAAGTTAATTCCCGGGTGTCGGCCAAGCGCCCGTAGTTCGCTTGCGTATTCGGGGAAAACTGCTGGATCGCCATAAATATCTAGGGTGATGCCCCCTTCCGGCAACCCATTCATCGCTTCGACGAGAACGTGCAAACCTTTCTGACGGCCGATACTGCCGACATAGCCCAGTCTCAGAAGCTCAGACGCTCGGGACGCACGCTGAACAGCTATTCGCTCCGCCAACCCTGGGGGCGTGTCGAGACCCAGAGGGTTGATGACTATGGCCGCATCGGGAAATCCCATCGCCATGTGAATCCGCCGAACAAAATCATTGGGGGCCAGGACGCGGCGCGCCCCGGCAAACACCGGCCGCACAGCCACATCACGGCGGCGCAAGACCGGCGCGGCGAACGGTCCAAGCAGCCCCGCCGCTCCCACCAGTCCAGCGCGAGCCACAGCGCACCGGCCGCAATTGTGAAAACGCTCATCCGGCCCGGCGCACAGGGCGTTCGTGTCGTTCGTCAGTAGCTGCCCGTTGGCGCACCCGTACCAATAGTCATGGAGCGAGATGACATAGGGGATACCTCTCTCGTGGAGCATCGTCGAGACGGCCGTCGGAAGGCCCATCAGGTGCTGCAAGTGAACGATGTCAGGCTGCTCTCGGGACAGAACGGCCGCGAACGCCGATGCGAGCGCGGCATGGCCGAACGTACTGCGGAACACCGCCGCCGCGCCGCGCCGGCCCGCCGGCGCCCGATAGACCCGAACCCCAGCCTCTTCAGCCGGTTCAACGGCAAAGCTACCTTCCCGGTTCAAGGGAGTGAATACCGCCACGCTGTAACCGACCTGAGTTTGCCGGCGCGCTACCGATTGGGTATACAGCTCGGTGCCGGCCACGTGGTCGGGAACGTACTGGTGAACGACGTGGAGAATGCGCATGGCTCGCCGTCAACCCGCATCCAGCACGCGCCGGTATTGTGTGAGCGCCCGCTCGGCGACTACATCCCAACTGTACTGGGTACGCACCTTTTCGCGTCCGGCATTGCCGATGCGTATCGCAAAGACCTCATCGGTGATCAGGCGTTCGGCCGCGTTCGCCAAACCATCCACGTCGGCAAACGGCACGAGCAAGCCGTTCGCGCCATCGTCGACAACGCCGGGAATGCCACCCGCCCGCGCGGCGATGACCGGCACGCCGTGGCTCCAAGCTTCGAGCAGCACAATGCCGAAGGAGTCGCTCCGCGATGGCAACATCAGAAACTTGGCCCGGTCCAACACGGCATGTTTGTCCCGGTCAGAGAGAATTCCCAGCGGCCGGATCGCCGCCCGATCCTCCGGCGAGAGTCGCCGCCGGTAATTCTCGAACTCCGGGGTGGAAGAGCCAATCATGAGCAAGGCGATGTCGCGCCCCCGTCGGCGCAATACGCGCACAGCATCGGCCGCGTGGAGAGCACCCTTGTCGAATGACTGGCGACCGATGTAGACCCCGAAGTTGCCGTGCGCCTCGGGGTGATCTTCGGCGCAATAGGGTGAATCGAAACAATCGGCCGGAATCGAGTCCACGCCGCTGCCGATCACCTCCAACCGCTCGGGGCGAACGTGATAGCGGGCCAGCCCATCCGCTTCGAGGCGCGTCAGAACCAGCACCCGCGCCGCCTCGCGCATCATCCGCAACTGATGGTTCATCGTTGAGTTGCGGGCCACACGCCCCATATTTGACTCGCCCAGGTGGGCAAACGGCGTGACGACCAGCGGCACGCCCGCCTGCCGGCTATAGGCGTAGGCGGCCACCATACTATGCTCCCAGGATACATTGAACCCGTGAACGATATCGATCTGACCCAAGCCATCCAGCGTCTCATCCAGACCGTCGATTGCCGGAAATCGGCGGGCCATATCGGCCAGCATCGACGATTGATCGCCGGGCATAGCCGAGACGAGAACCATCAGCTTGCGGCGGCGCATCAGCCCGACACGACCGCCGGAAGCAGCCATGATGGGCAGACGTACCACACGAACGCCTCCCTCTTCCGAATCCGACTGCGCGTCCGTGCCGTTCCAGAAATCGGCCTCGGCCGTAGCCGCGCTGGTTACGACGGTCACGCGCGCGCCAGACCCGGCCAACCCGCGGGCCAATGCGCCGACGTAGCGCTCGCCGCCGCCCGGCAATGGTGGGTAGGCCGGCGTAACCAGCACGACGTGCAGGGGGCGGCCGTTCATGGCGTGAACCCCTCGGACAACAAGTCTAATTGGCGCAAATAACTCATAAATCGCTGTCGAACCGAAGGCTCCAGAAACGTTTGCACGCGCTCCCGCTGGCGATCAATGAGCCGCCGGCGTAAAGCGTCGTCGTCCAGAAGCATATCGATCAATTCCGCCAGCGCCTCATAATTTTTATCGTGGAACAGGATGCCCGCGCCGCCCAGAGTGTCGGGCACCGCGCTGGAGGCGTAGGCCATCACCGGCAACCCACAATACATGCTCTCGATCAGCGGCTTGCCGAAGCCCTCATGCTCGCTCATGGAGACGTAGACATCGGCGCAGCGGTAATAAGTAAGCATATCCTGGTGAGAGACGTGGCCGGTGATGGCAACGGCATCCGCGCCGAGTCCCAGATCGCGGGCCAGCGCCGTCTGCCACTCCACATAGTCGCGATCGGCCGTATTCCCGACGAGCACCAGGCGAGCGGTAGGCCGCGCCCGACGCAGGTAATAATGCAGCTTGATGAGGTCTTCCTGGCGTTTATTCGGCGCGAACCGGCCGACGAACAATATAAGCGGGCGAGCGGTATCACATTCAAGTAGCAACGCGCCGTTCGAAGGTATATCAAACTGCGCCTCATCGATAACGATTGGCAACACCCCGGTGAGCGGATAGCCCAGTTGGACCAGTTCGCTCTCGTTGTAAGCGGAAGCACCCAACCCCAGCCAGGTTCGCGGCCGCATTTCTTCCAACTGCTGCCGTCCGCGGCGCAGGCTATCCGCCAACGCGGGATTCGTCTCTTCAAAAAATGCCGCGGGGGTGATGTTGTGATAGATAAGGATTTGGGGCAACCCGACCTCGCGGAGTCGGCCGGCTATGATTGAGCCGACGGCGTGATGGTGGATCAGGCACGTCTCGGCAGGCTGGGGCCGGTAATCGCGCGCGGCCCGCACGCGCTCTGCCAGTTCAGTCTGGATGCGTTCGGCATAAATCTCCGAGGCGAAGCCAAGCTCGCGCAGCCAGCGCTGGATGACAAAGGCTTGATCGCTGGCGGCGTCGCCGATGTAGGCCCCCTCAGTGAATTGGTGGAGGACGCGATCAGGCATGATCTTTAGTGACTATCGAGCCGGTGAGCGTTTCCAGAACGGCCTGATACTTGGCCAGGATAACATCCCAGCTGTAGTTGGCGATAACGAAGGCACGTCCCTGGCTGCCCAATTGGTTGCGCAATGACTCGTTAGCCAACAGCATCCCGAGGGCCGACGCGAATTCCTCGTAGGAATAATAATAAAGCCCGCCGTTGCTCTGCCGAGACTGATACTCCAGCACTTCGCATCGACCATTGAGCAGGGTCGGGATGCTCATCAACCACGCCTCCATCGCCACAATCGACAGGCTCTCAAATAGTGACGGGTTGACCAACACCTCAGTCGCGCTGATGGCGTCGAACTTGTCTTCTTCGGAGACGAAGCCCAGGGGGATAATATCTGGCCGCTCGGGAACAAAGACCTTGACCTTGCCGATGAGCACCAGCTTGAGGTCCTCGTTCGTCTCGTCGCGAAAGCGGGTGAAGTGGTCGAAAAGTTCCGGGATATTCTTCGACTCTTCCACGCGGCCGACGTACAGGATGAAACGGCCATCGATGCCGTATTTTTCGCGAAAGCGCGCGGCCGAAACGTTGGCCGGAACATCGACCCCCACCCCGGCCACGATCTGCGGTACGTGGTTATTATGCATCACCCTGTTCACCAGGAGTTTCTCCGGCATCGTGTTATAGATGATGGCTTGGGGCAAATGGAACAGCGAACGAAAGATAGGCAGGTGCAGATAAGGCTCGTCGTGGGCGTTGGGCACCAATACGGCCTTGTCGGAGACGAGAGGTAAACCGAAGAACACGGGCGGGTATAAATAGGTCACAAAGATATAGAGGTCGTACTCATCGTACGAGTCAAAGACATAGTTGAGCAGCTCTGATGAGTAAGGGCCTTGCTCCTTCATCCAGTTTAACTGGGTAAAGATCGACCGCCGGCCGGCGAACAGATCGTTGTGATAGCGGTCGGTGCGCGGGCCATCGACAACAAATCGATGAATCGTTACCCCGTTTAACTCGCTCTCCCCCGGCGGATAGACATTGGCCCACGTGTGATGATCGACGGCGCAGGTGGTGATCACGTGCATCTCCGCCAGGCTCGTCAGGTGCTCGGCTATCCAGCGGGCCAGCATCTCCGCGCCACCGTTCACTTCCTGGCCGTACCGTTGCACGACCATAGTGACTCGTTTCCTGGCCATCATGATGCGGCCCGCTCCAGATGGGCCAAAAACTGCCGGCGCACATGCGGCTCCATAAAATGCTGCACGCGGCTCCGCTGGCCGGCGATGATGCGCTGCCGGAGCGCTCCATCAGCCAATATAAGATCGACCAGTTCCGCCAAATGCGCGAAATCCTTGCGGTAGAACACGATCCCCGCCTCGCCCATCGTTTCGGGCACGGCCGTTACCCCGTAGGCAACGACCGGCAAGTCCAGCAGCATGCTCTCGACAAGCGGCACGCCAAAACCTTCGTGCTCGCTCATTGACACGTACAGATCGGCGGCGCGCAAATAGGTGATCATATCGGTGTGCGATACCTTGCCCGTCAGCTTCACGCCGTCGTCCACCTTCAAGTCGGCCGCCAGGCGCTCCACCCAGCGATCGTAGCCCACTTCCCATCGATCGCCGATAAGATAAAGTTGGGCTTGCGGCTGAATACGGCGCAAGAAGTAGAGCAGTTTGACGAGGTCTTCCTGTCTTTTGTTAGGAGCCAGACGGCCGATGAATAGTATCTTCGGGCCGCTTCCGGCCAACTCTTTCATCAGGTCGTCATTCACCGCACCTTCATAGCGCTCCGCCTGTAGGCATAGCGGCATAACCGCGGTTCGGAGAAACCCAGTTTGTCTCAAATCGGTCTCGTTATAACGCGAATCAGCCAATGCCAAGTCCGTGTGCGGCCGCAGTCCCTCCAATTGCTCAATACCCTGCCGGGCCAGATACGCGCGCAGGGGATCACTGCTCTCAAAATATTCCGGTGGCGTGACATTGTGATAGATGAGGATGAGTCGCGGCCCGCGCTCGGCCAGGAATGCAGGTACATCCGACCCGATGCTGTGATGGTATATGCCCCGCGTCTCTCCGCGCCCGCGGCGATAGGCGCTCATCGGCCGCACTTCCGCCTCCATGCTGGCGTGCAAATGCCAGGCAAAGATATCCGACTGGTAGCCCGCCTCGCGCAGCCAATCCCGGATGAGCAGCGCCTGGTCGGTGATCGCGTCCCCCGCGGTCACGCCGGTCAGAAATTGGTGCAAAGGCCCACGGTTCATGGACGCCACCCCAAAACGGGGAGATTATTTCTCAAGCCGTCGAACCTCGTCGCGAAGGGCGTCGATCTCGGACTGCTGATCCTGGATGACCCGCGTCAATTCGTTCAAGGTGCTAATCAAACTGGCGTTAACGCGGTTCTGGTCGCGCACCGATTTATTTACATAAAATAATATGAGGTTATGCATCTCCCCGCGAATCCGCTGCCACAGGCGGCCGAGGATCGGAGTGCGCGTCGCCGGAGACGGCGCGAGTTGTGGTTCCACCGCGGGCGGCGGCATCTTGTTGGCCTGTTCCAGGTAGTAGTAGAGGTGCGGGCTAACGCGTTTCGCCAGAGGAACATCCGGGTAATCGGTAACGTAGCCGAAGGTCGGAAAAACCAGCGAGACGGCACCTAATTGGGCGCGTCGCTGCGCCACGCGCCGCTCCACTTCCCGAACCAGTTCTTCCGAGGAAAGGTACTCGTCATGGATGACGATCCATGGCGTATCACTCGATGGGGGAGGTTCCGTTTCGATCATTGAATATGCGTCTAATACGAGGCCGGTGCGGCTTCGTTTGTGGAATGCTCGTCAGTGGCAGACTCAGACTGATAATCGCGCAGAAAATATTCAATCAATTGCGTGCGCGTCAGGTGCCGAGATGCAAGCCGGTCGGCCCAGTAATCCCGATCGCTTTGGCTCGCGTCGCGACCGAAAAACAGCCGATAGCCGGCAGAAACATCGTCCAGGGTGACGAGCTGGCTACCATCGCCTGTCTCGCGAACGCGCTCTTCGCCAACCGGGGTGCTGCCCGACGGCTCTGCGGACTCAGCCCGCCCCAGAATGCTGAGCGCGGCCAGCACGTGATGATTGACCTTCGCCTGATTCATGGACGAGCGGTTGATATAGAAGACCACCAGTTCGTGGAATTTGCGGCGTAGCGCGTCGACAAGCGGGCCGATCAGCGGCACGCGCGTGGGCGTTACAAGCAGGTCCACCTCGAGGCGGCTTTGGGCGAGGGCGGCGCGAAACAGTTCCTCGTAATATTCCGGCCGCTGGTTGCTGTCGGCCGCCGCCGGCAGACGCACCTGGCCGGGGAGCTTGCGATCCAGAATTTCGCGGCGGACTTCCTGCATGACGTGTTCGATATCGACCGGCTCGCCCGTCGAGCCGCCGGTATTACTGGGATTCATTTAATCCTGGTTCCAGATAATTCAGCGTCAGCACCGACGTTTCAGTATCGACGCGGTATGGTTTGTACTCGTAGCTGCTTTCGAGCCGGCGGCGGGATAGAGACGCCGTCCCGGTCCGATATCCGAAGCCCTGCGCATCCAACCAATCGGATGGGCCAACCCAGATCACCGGACGATCGCTATTCTGCCACGTTTTGAGAGTCTCAACCAGCAAAGGGGTGATGGTGTCGGGCGGCTGTCGCAAAGCGAAGACATCGAATCCATAAATAAACCGCAGCGGCGTGCCCCAGATATCACCCTCACCCACCGGCGACTGATCATTGAATAGCAGGATCGCGTCGGGCGGCAAGACGGCGGCCAGCGCGTCCACCTGGGAGGTCAATCCAGCATGGTCTACCTGCCCCGCGAAGCCTCGCGCCGCCCAGCCGAGACCCGTCAACCACAACAGTATCACGGCGGCCACGACGAGCGCGCCGCTCGGATACGGGACCTTGCGCAGGAAGCCGGGGGCATTCATCCAATCGGCGCGACGGAAACCGACGAAGCCCAACAGGTAGGCCGCGCCAAGGATGAAGAAAGGCATAACGGCCGGAACATACCGGCGCATGACGTAGACGTGATGCGGGTTGGCGCTGATATTCCATAGATACACGCCCGAAAACATGAAGCCCAGAGCAAGCGCCATGATCGTCCGCCGGTTGACCCGCCACAGCATCAGCCCGCTCCCCAATACCCCCAGCCAGATTCCCAGCGGCGTCAGGTACCAGCCGAGTCGCAACCAATTTTCGTGGTTCGTGACCGGGATATCGCCGGCGCTGAAGACGTCAGGCCGAAGCGTCGTCGCATTAAGTTCGGGACGCAAAAACCAGCCATAGAGCGAGTAGGCGAACAACGAACCGAGCAATACGTAGCGTGCGACCCTTTGAACCCGATCCGGGGCGCGATAGCGACCGACCCGGCGGGGAAGCCACAACAACACCAGCGCCAAGCCCGCAAGCCCCACCAGCAAGAACGGCCACAAGCGCGCCATCAGGCTGAAGCCGTAGCCCACCGTCTCATAAAAATAAGGCGCGCTGAGAAAATGGCCGTGCAAAAAGGAATGGAGCACCAGCGCGGCGAAGGGAACGGCGAACCAACTATCTGCCCTATGCCAGCCGCGCAACCAGCGCCACAGCAGCACGACGGCGAATATCGGCAAAAGCACCAAGCTATCGATACGCACCAGGAAAACCGAGCCAAACGCGCACCCGGCGGTGAAGGCCCACAACGCGGCCGGTTGACGCTCTTCCAGCCAGCGCCCGCCGCTCCAAATGCCGGCCCACAGCAAGAATTGCGTCAGGGCTTCGCTGGTCGGGTAGCGGCCGAACCACACCTGGAGCGCCGCCAGCGTCAGCCCCGCCAGCGCCAGCGCGCCGACCACCGGGCCGCCGATATCCCTGGCGGTCAGATAGACCGCCAGCGTGCCCAGCAAAATCCATAGTCCGGTTAGTAATAGTTCCGCGCGCACGCCGGCCGCGCCTCCCCCGGCGGCGCTATATGCTATCGC
>WBZM01001675.1_pt2 | contig 17878 bp, 18 predicted proteins | sample 5204271 | NCBI WGS metagenome assembly WBZM01 (sample SAMN12344346, study PRJNA552823) | activated sludge metagenome | biome: Activated sludge suspended growth; feature: Nitrification reactor; material: Wastewater; isolation source: activated sludge from nitrification reactor of wastewater...
CTCGCCACCAACAATTCGATATTCCGGCGCGCCGCCCTTCCCAGCGATGGGCGGTTGTTCGACCCGGCATTCGGCAATGGCGGCGGCGAAGACTACGACCTGATCTGCCGGATGCAGCGCGCGGGGCGCCGCTTCGCGTGGCTCCCCGAAGCGCGCGCGCGCGAATTCGTCCCGGAATCGCGTTGCGACGCCTCCTACCTCCGCCGTCGTTTCTTCGCAGGCGGGCAGGCCTATGCGGCCGCGGTCGCCAACGCCAGCGCGCATCCGCGCCTGTCGCGCTGGGCGATCCGAGCGAAGGCTATCGTGCAGCTCGCGCTGCTCGTGGCGCGGATGCCGATCGCATTCGCGCGCGGGGGCCACGCCTTGGCCGATCACCTGCATGTGCTTGCGGGCGCGCGCGGCAAGCTGTCGCTTTCAGCCCTCAGGCCAATCTATCGCGAAGCTCCGTGCACTGCGCGTTAAGACTCGTGGCGGCTTAACCGCGTCTTTACCGCCATCCTTTACCTTACGTCACGAGTATTTTTGCGTCATGCGTCTGGAGTGCGCGTATGAGTCTGCCCGGACTCGCCAGTGAATCAAGCCAAGCCGGAGCCTCCGAGCTTCGCGTCAATATGGTCAACATGCGTCGCGCGCTCGATGCGATCATCGGCAGCGCGCTTGCCCGCAGAGGCTTTACGCTCTTTACCGTAAATCTCGACCACATGGTCAAGCTCGGCCAGAGCGCGCCCTTTCGCGACGCCTATGCGCGCGCAGACTACATTACGGCCGACGGGTGGCCGATCGTTTGGCTGGCGCGCGGGCCGGACCGCCGCAAGACGCCGCGTCCTGGCTCGGTCGACCGCCGCAAGTCGCCTTCGCTGGAGCGAACGACCGGCGCAGACCTGCTCGAACCGATGTGCCGCGAGGCCGCCCGGCATGGCTTGCCGCTCTATTTCATCGGTCCAAGTCCGGCGTCTCAAACGGCGGGATTGCGGATTCTTTGCGAGCGCTATCCGGGGCTGATCGTTGCTGGCGCCGAAACGGCCCAGATTCCTGCGGAGATCGATGAGGCTGTCGTCGAGGACATCGGCGCGAGGCTGGAGAAGTCAGGCGCGCGCGTCTGCGTCGTTTCTCTCGGCGCGCCAAAGCAGGAGGTTCTCGCGGACGCTTTGCATCGTCGGTGCCCGGATGTCGGCTTCCTCTGCGTCGGCGCGGCCCTGGACTTCATCTCCGGCCATGCGGTCCGTGCGCCGGTCTGGGTGCGGCGCGCGGGCATGGAATGGTTCTGGCGCATGATCAGCGACCCGAAGCGCCTCGTCGGCCGCTATATCGGCTGCGGCTGCACGCTGTTCAAATTGTCGCTGCCGTCGATCTTCAAGGGCGAACCGCAACTTCGCGTCGTCGATCCAGACTGATCTTGTCGGCTGCCGGGCTCGCGGCAGCGGAATGGAGCCGGCGGCGCTCGAGGCGATTGTCATGATGAATGCTTCAAGTCGTCTGTTTGCATATGTCCTGCTGGCGCCCGCCTGCCTTGCGCTGGCCGCGTGCGACACGCTGTCGGAACATATCAAACCGGCGTCTTATCAAGCGACCGCGTCGATCGAGACGCCGCGCACGCAGGCCGGCGACAAGATCAAGGTCGTCGTCTACGGCGAGGACAAGATTTCCGGCGACTACGAGATCGATTCCGGCGGCATGATTTACCTGCCCCTGATCGGCGCCGTGCGCGCCGCGGGCATGACCAAGAAGGAAATCGAAAACGCCCTGACGGGACGGCTGCGGTCGAGCCAGATCCTTCTCAATCCCGTCGTCACCGTCGATGTTGCGTCTTCCAGACCCATTTACGTGATGGGCGAGGTCGAGAAGCCCGGCGAATATACCTACCGCAACGGTCTCAACGTGCTCAGCGCGGTCGCCGTCGCCGGCGGGTTCACCTATCGGGCGAGCAAGTCCAAGGTCCTTGTCAAACGCGCCGGCGAGAAAGGGCTGACAGAATACCGTTTGTCGCCCGACATCCCGGTCAATCCGGGCGATCTCGTCAGTGTGCCCGAGCGCTATTTCTGACGCGCGCGCGCCGCTCGCCCGACTGTCGCTGCGCATCGGCGCCGCGGCCCTCCTCCTGGCGCCTTCGCTCGCCCTCGCGCAGAGCGCGCCGGAGCCCACCACCGCATCCGAAGACACGATCGCGCTGCTCGCGCCGACGCAACACAGCGCCAGGAATCCCCTGCTGCGGCCGGGCCGCGAATATCGCGGCGTGCCGGTGGAGAACTGGATGCTCTACCCCTCGATCATCGGAGGGGCGACATTCGACGACAACCTCGTGTGGTCGAAAACCAACAGGATCGCGGCGGGAGGCATACGTCTTGCCCCCGACCTGGTGGCGGTGCGCGACGTCGGCGGGTCCCGGACGACCGTGTTCGGCTCGGTCGACGCCCGGATCTATCCGAGCGTCGGACGCGCCGACACTGTTTCGGCGCGGGCGGGCGTCGAGCAGGTCTGGACGCCCACGCCGGACCTGACCATCAAGGGAAAGCTCGAGTACAACCATACGGCGCTGGCGATCAGCTCGAATTACGTCGTCAACAATTCGGTCGTGTCGACCATCGCCTCGCCGCTGATCGACGACAAGGTGAAAGGCACGGTCGCGGTTCAGAAGACCTTTGGCCGGATGTTCGTCGGCCTGTCCCTGGATGCGGCGGCCACCGGCTATCGCGCCTTCGAGAGTTCGACCGGCTGGGTGCCGCAGAGCTATCGGGACAGCCGCGTGGAAACAGCGACGGTCCGCATCGGCGCGTGGGTGACGCCGGCGATCTATGCGTTCGGCGAGGCGAGCGGCAATGCGCGCGATTACGCAAGCGCTTCCTACGCGTCGAAAGGCTATCGCGCGGTCGCCGGCGTTGGCTCGGACCGCATCAGCCTGTTTCGCGGCGAGTTGTACGCAGGCTTTCAGCAGCAGTTCTACCAGAACTATCTGATCGGAACCGGCTCCAGCCCGATCGTCGGAGGACAATTGTACTGGTACCCCACGCGCTGGATCACCGTGCGCGCGGCCATCGACCAGACATTCACGGATTCCAGCCTGCCGACGCCCGGAAATCCTGGCGGCTATCCCAGCAAGGTGACGGCCGCACGGTTGAGCGCCGTCTTCAAGCCCACGAAAGATTTTACGGCGAGTTGGCGCGCCAGCTACGAACACACGACCTATCTCGCCAGCACGCGGCGCGACGATGGCTGGCGTACGGGCGTCGACCTCGGCTACCAGCTCACAAGCCAGGTCGAAATGCTCGCCGCCTACGAATTCTCGAAGGTCTTTTCGACCGATCCTTACGGCGGCTACACGCGCAATTCCGTCTCGCTGGGCATGAAGTACCGCTACTAGAGCGTTTGCTCATCAGGCGGACCCAACCCGTCGCCGCGAGCCGGCGGGTCGCGCGAAGCGCGCCCGATGACGGGAGCGCGATTGTATCTCATCACGGGTTGTCAGACGGCGTGCCAGGCCATCGTGTCGACCGAGCGGCGCATGATCTTCATCAGGCGCTGCTTGCCGCGCAACCCGAGCAGCGACGCGACCACGACATGCGCCGGGGTGCCTGGCTGGCCCTCGAGGCCGAGTTCCCGCGCGAGCGTTTCCGCGCGCCGTCCGATTTCGTCGACATCGCCGTCGTAGGCCAGCCGCGCCAGGCTGTAATAGGCGTGGGCGAGTTCATCGGATGGCGCACGGCGCAGTTTCGGCAGGTCGGCGCGCACCCGGTCGAGAACGGCGAGCTGCGACGTCAGCGTCTTTCTCGTATTGCGACAGGTAATGCGCCGCGGGTCGCCGGACTGGACATACACGCCGAGCCCTTCCGAGGATGCGGCGACCTGCGCTCCGTGCAGCAATGCGCGATACATGAGATCGCCATCCTGATTCTTTGCGAGGGATTCGTCCCAGCCGCCGATGTCGCGAACGAATTTCGTCCGCCACAGCACGGCGCAGGGCGGCGTATAGCCGCCGACGAGCCAGGTTCCGATGATCGTGTCCCGGTCAAAGGAGACATAACGCGCATAAGGATCGCAGGAACGCCGCGTTCCATCCGGCATCTCGAAGCAGAAGGGAGAGAGGACGACGTCCGCGCCGCGCGCGTCGGCGACGCAGCTCGCGCCTTCGAGCAGCGAGCCCTCGATGTAATCGTCGGCGTCCATGAACATCACATAGTCGGTGTCGATCAGCGCAAGCCCCTCGTTACGACAGACGGGCGCGCCGCTTTGTCGCGGCAAGACCAGTATGCGCAGGCCGGCGCAGGCGCCGCGCGCGGCCATCTCCGCCTCGTCGTCCGGGCCGTCGAGCACGACGACGATGTCGTGCGGATCGACGTGCGGCAGGCAGCTCTCGATTGTGCGCGCAAGAGTATCGGCAGAACGATAGGCCGGAATTACGACGCCGATGGTCACCTTTGCCTCCATCTTGTCTTCGCTTGCCGACGGAGCGCCCCAAATCTCACCGCCGACCGCGCTTACGGGTTAACGGAAACACACGCGCGCTAAGCCGCCATGAGAGAAAGCCCTCGAATTAAAGGCGAATTTTACGCAACGGCCGGTCGCCCGCCCGCCATTCACCGAACGGCAACGCTATCGGGGTTAATTCTGGCGGCGCTAACGCGACGAAAGGCGCCGACGGAACCGGACATGACCGCAGGCTCTGCAACTGGGATCGCCATCGTCGGCTGCGGCTATGTCGCGGATTCCTACCGGCATTGTCTTCCACTGCACGCAGGCGCGCTCGACCTGGTCGGCGTCTGGGACCGCGACCCGCAGAGACTGGCGGCCTATCGCGCCTGCTGGGGCGATGCGGCCTATTCCGGCCTCGCAGAGGCGTTGAGCGACAAAAGAGTCCAAATCGTCGTCAACCTTACCGATCCGGAAAATCACGCCGACGTGACGCAGGCGGCCATCGCCGCGGGCAAACATGTTTACACGGAAAAGCCGCTGGCAATGACGACGGCGCAGGCGGCCGACTTGCGCGACCGCGCGCGCGCCGCCGGCGTGCGTATCGGCGCTGCGCCCTGCAATCTGTTAGGCGAAGCCGCGCAAACGCTATGGAAAGCGGTGCGCGACGGGCGCATAGGCAGGCCGGTTCTCGCTTATGCCGAACTCGACGACGGCATGGTCCACCGCGCCAACTACCAGACATGGGTCAGCCGCTCCGGGCGCGTCTGGCCGGCGCGGGGCGAATTCGAGACCGGATGCACCTTCGAACACGCCGGCTACGCGCTGACTGTGCTTGCCGGCATGTTCGGGCCGGTGCGTCGCGTGACGTCCTTCGCCGCGCTTCTGATCGCAGACAAGAAGGCTCAACCGCCCCTGCCCCACCCCGCGCCCGATTTCTCCGTCGGCCTGCTCGAATTCGATCATGGCGTGGTGGCCCGCCTGACCAATTCGATCGTCGCGCCTTACGAGCATCGTTTCCGCATCGTCGGCGAAGACGGCGCGCTCGATATCAAGGAGCCCTGGGACTATTCCTGCCCCGTCGTGCTGCGTCGCCCCGCCGAAGGCCGCGTCTCGCGCATTCTGGAGCGCCGCTTCGGCGGGTTGGGCGGGCGCCGCGTGCCGCCGGCGCGGAAGACGCCGTTTCGCGGCGGGCGCGGCAAGCCGACCATGGATTTCGCCCGAGGGATCGCGGAACTCGCCGCCGCCATTCGCGACAACCGGCGCAGCCGGCTCGACGAGGATTTCGCCGTCCATATCACCGAGGTGACCGAAGTCCTGCAATATCCGGAGCGCTTCGAGCGGCCGCATGTCGTGCGATCCGCCTTTGCGCCGATCGAGCCGATGGACTGGGCGCGATGAGCGGCGCGCTTTCGGCCAGTCTCGTAACGTGCTCCTTTCGCGGCGACCTCGACGTCTGCCGCCTGCTGTGCCACTCGATCGATCGTTTCGCGCCCGCGGACATGACGCACTGGCTCTACGTGCCGAAAGCCGACATTCCGCTGTTCGCCGATCTCGGCTCGGCGCGTCGGCGCATCGCGACGCAGGAGTCGCTCCTCCCGTGGTGGTTCGCAAAGGCGCCGATGCCCGGCCCCGCCTGGCGCGCCCGCCTGCGCCTGCCGCGCCGCAATGTGTACGTCACGCCGTTCAGCATGCCGGTGCGCGGCTGGATCGCCCAGCAGATCATGAAGATTTCAGCAGCGACGAATGCGGAAACCGAGATCGTCGTTCATGTCGACAGCGACAACGCCTTCATCCGGCCATTGCGCGCTGAATATCTGATGCGAAACGGACGGGTGCGGCTTTACCGGCATTCGGACATGGTGGACCGCTCTTCGCACCGTCTGTGGCACGAGGCGGCTGGCCGCCTGCTTGGACTGGAGCCGAGCGATTTCTACGGCGCGGAATATATCGACCAGTTGGTCGTATGGCGGCGCTCCGTCGCACGAGGATTGACCGAGCGTCTTGCGGAAGTCGCGGGAATGGACTGGCGCATTGCGCTGGCGCGCGCGCCGCACTTTGCCGAATACATCCTTTACGGCGTCTATGCCGACCGTGTGCTCGGCCTCGACAAGGCGGGCCTGTTTCCGGTCGAGCAGACGCTCTGCCTTTCGCGCTGGACCGAAGGTTTCGACAATGTCGATGAAGAGGCCGCGTTCATCGCCGCAATCGAGCCGCAGCACGTCGCGTGCCTGGTGCAGTCGACCATCGACATGCCGATTGCGGCTCGGCGCGCGCTGTTCGATCGCGCCTGCGACATCGCTGCGAAGCAGGACGACGAGTCGATCGTAAGACCCGGGTAACGGCGTCAGGCCCAGTGGCCGGTCATGGCCGGAAGCAGGCCGGCGTTTGCGACGAACCTGGCGAAGACATAAGCCGCGTCGCCATAGAACAGCGCGAGGAAGACCGGCCGCGTCCAGTAGCGCTTGCGGCGGAACAGGACGTCGAAGACGACGGTGTCCACGGCGACCGCCAGCAGGCAGACGCCTAGCAGCACGATCGCAGGCGCGAGGCCGAGGTGGAATCCCGCGAGCGCGACGAGCGCGTACATGCCGAGACCCCCGAGCCCCGCCGGCACGGACACGAAGGCCCAGAATCGCGGCGGGTCGCGCCGTGAAAGATTTTCCACCTGATGGCACCAGGCGGTCAGTTCCTCGACGCTCAAGGCATAGATGAAGAACGCCAGGACCAGCGACATCGGCGGCATCCAGTGCGCCAGATCGGTCATGCCATGCGGTCCCCGCCTGCGGCCGCCCCGGCGGCCCAAATGCTTACGACAAGGTGAATATCAAGACTTTCCTAACGAATTCTGCACGGGAAGAGCTGGAAAGCGCATGGCCGCCGACCGCCGCGCGCAATTGCCCGCGCGCGCCCTCGCGTCGTAAATTCCCGGCGCGAGAGGAAAAGGCGAGGCGCATGACGACGAAAACGGTCGATATCGATAAGCTCGCGGCGTGGAAGGGACGCACGGAAACGGTCGAGGATATAGCGACCGCCTATCCGGTCGCCGCGCTGTCAGCCACGCTCGATCGCGACGATCCCAGGCCCAAGGCGGGCGACGTCCTGCCCGACCTCTGGCACTGGCTGTATTTCCTGCCGGTGCACCGCCAATCCGAAATCGGACCGGACGGCCATGCGAAACGTGGAGGCTTTCTGCCGCCGGTCGAGCTGCCGCGCCGCATGTGGGCCGGCAGCCGCTTCGACTTTCGCGCGCCGCTGCGCGTCGGCGACACGATCCGCCGCACGTCCACCATCGTCGACGTGACGGCGAAGTCGGGCGCTACGGGACAGCTCGTGTTCGTGCTGGTGCGGCACGAAGTCACGAGTTCGTCGGGCGGCGCGCTGACCGAAGAGCATGACATTGTCTACCGCGACCTGCCATCGCCGAACGATAAGCCGCCGCCGCCGAAGCCGGCGCCCGACGGCGCGATGTGGACGCGCGAAATCCAACCCGACGACGTGCTGCTGTTCCGCTATTCCGCGCTCACCTTCAATGGCCACCGCATTCACTACGACCGCCGCTACGTGACGGAGGTGGAGGGCTATCCGGGACTGATCGTGCACGGGCCGCTGATCGCGACGCTGCTGGTCGATCTAGCGCGCCGCAACGATCCGCGCGCGCTGCGCTCCTTCCGTTTCCGCGCGATGAGCCCGCTGTTCGACATCGCGCCTTTTTCGGTCAACGGCGCGCCGTCGGACGACGGCAGGTCGGCAAGGCTCTGGGCGCGCAATGCGCAGGGCGGGCTCGCCATGCAAGCCGAAGCGGGCTTTGCCGACTGAAATGCAAAACGCAACGATGGATAATGTAATGACGGACCTGCATCCGCTCGATCAGGCGACAAGACTCGAGCGCGACGGAAATATTCTGCGCGGCGCCACCAGCCCGGCCTACGCCAACATGGCCGGACCGTTCGGCGGCGCGACCGCGGCCGCGCTGCTCAACGCGGTGATGATCGACGAGCGGCGGCTGGCGGACCCCATCGCCCTCACCGTCAATTTCTGCGGCGCCATCGTCGACGGCGCTTTCGAGATCGAGGCGCGGCTGATCCGCGGCGGCAAGAATACGCAGCACTGGTCGGTCGAGCTTTCGCAGAACGGCGCCATAGCCGCAACGGCCAGCGTCGTCTGCGGCGCGCGCCGGCCGACCTGGACGCATCTGCCGACCGCCGCGCCGAAGGCGCCGGCCTTCGGCGACGTGAGGCCGCCGGACATTCCGCGCCCGCTGCCCTGGATCCAGCGCTACGACATGCGCTTCATCGAGGGCGACCTCGGCCAATTCCCGCGCGACGACGGCGCGCTGCGGCTGGCGCGTTCGCTGATCTGGCTGCAGGACGTTCCCGCGCGCCCGCTCGATTTTCTGTCGCTGGCCGCGCTTTCCGACACGTTTCTCGTCCGCATCATGCTCGTGCGCGGCACGTTCCAGCCGATGGCGACGGTGTCGATGACCACCTATTTCCATGTCGGCGGCGAGGAATTGTCGCGCATCGGCGCGGCGCCCGTGCTCGGCGACGCCAACGCCGACGTGTTCCACGACTGTTTCGCCGACCAGACCTGCGCGCTCTGGAGCGAAGACGGCCGGCTGCTCGCCAATGGCGTGCAAGTCACCTGGTATAAGGAATAGGCGATGTCGAGCGGCATGCGCAGGAACCTCGCCAATTACGGCGACGCGGATTTTTCGCTCTTTCTGCGCAAGGCCTTCATCAAGGCGCTCGGCTATACCGACGAGGCGCTGTCGCGGCCGATCGTCGGCATCGTCGATACGCAATCCGGCTACAACGCCTGCCATGCCAATGCGCCCGACCTGATCGCGGCGGCGAGCCGCGGCGTGATGCTCGCCGGCGGCATTCCCGTGCCGTTTCCCGTGATCTCGATCCAGGAGAGCTTCGCCAATCCCACCTCGATGTATCTGCGCAATCTCATGGCGATGGACACCGAGGAGATGATCCGCGCGCAGCCCATGGATTCCGTCATCCTGATCGGCGGTTGCGACAAGACGGTTCCCGCGCTGCTGATGGGCGCGGCGAGCGCAGATGTTCCCGCGATCATGCTGGTGACGGGTCCCATGCTCGCCGGCTCCTTCCGTGGCGAGCGCGTCGGCGCCTGCACGGACTGCCGCCGTTTCTGGGCGCGGTATCGGGCGGGCGAGATCGATGAAGGGACCATCGAAGCGGTGAACTCCGAACTCGCGCCGACCGTCGGCACGTGCTCGGTCATGGGCACGGCCTCGACCATGGCGCTTGCGGTCGAAGCGCTCGGCATGATGCTGCCCGGCGCGGCTTCGGCGCCAGCCGTTTCCGCCGAACGACGCCGACTGGCGGAACAGACCGGCGCGCGCGCCGTCGAGATTGCTGCGCAGAAGATCAGGCCCTCGCAAATCATGACGGCCGCCGCCTTCGTCAACGCCTTTCGCACCGTGCTCGCGGCGGGCGGCTCGACCAACGCCATCATTCATCTGACCGCCATGGCGGGGCGTCTCGGCATCGGCGTCGATCTCGACAAGTTCGACGCCTTGGGACGCGAGACGTCGGTGCTCGTCGACATGAAGCCGACGGGCGCGCATTATCTCGAAGACCTGCACAAGGCCGGCGGCCTTGCAGCGATCCTGCGCGAAATCCGCGATCAGCTCGCCCAGGACTGCATGACCATTTCCGGCCGCACGCTCGGCGAGACGATCGACGCCGCGCCGTCATGGCGGCAGGATGTCGTGCGGCCGCGTGCAAATCCAATCCATAGCGGCGGCAGCATCGCGGTCTTGCGCGGCAATCTCGCGCCCGACGGCGCCATCATCAAGCAATCGGCGGCAACGCCCGCGCTGTTGCAACACGAGGGCCGCGCGATCGTGTTCGATGGTCTCGCCGATCTCGCGGCGCGGCTGGACGATCCCGCGCTCGACGTGCGCGCCGACGATGTTCTGGTGTTGCGCAACGCCGGTCCGAAGGGCGCGCCGGGGATGCCGGAAGCCGGCTACGTTCCGATCCCGAAGAAACTTGCGGCGGCCGGCGTGAAGGACATGGTGCGGATTTCCGACGCGCGCATGAGCGGCACCGCCTTCGGCTCCATCGTGCTGCACATTGCGCCGGAATCCGCCGATGGCGGACCGCTGGCGCTGGCGCGCGACGGCGACCGCATCCGGCTCGATACGGCGGGCCGGCGCATCGATCTGCTGGTAAGCGACGAGGAGCTCGCAAAACGCCGCGCCGCGCTGCCGCCGCTGCCCGACGGCAAGGGCAAACGCGGCTACGAGAAACTCTATTTCGAGACGGTTACGCAGGCGGGCCAGGGCTGCGATTTCGATTTCTGCATTCCGGCGATTGCGCGGATGATTCCCTGACACGCCGGGACCGCCGGCCGGAGGCCGGCGGTCCCGGCTACACAGCCGCGCGAGAATCCACGCGCGCCAGTCGCTGCAGCAGATAATCCACCTCCGCCCGCGCCGTCGCGCTCAGCCCGGCGCCCGGCTTTCTCTGCGCATCGTGCGTGAGAATACCGCGCCTCATCAGCACGTATTTGCGCACGGCGAGGCCCGCGCCCAATTGCTGCTCGTAGCGCAACAGCGGCAGATGCGCGTCGAACAGATCGTGCGCGCGGTCGCGCGCGCCGGCCTTCGACCAGCGCACGACGTCGATCAGCATTTCAGGGAAGGCGTAGCCGGTGTTGGAGCCGTCGGCGCCGCGCTCCATCTCGAAATCGAGAAAGAGGCCGCCGTTGGCCGTCAGGATCGACAGCGGCTTGAGCGATCCTTCGGCCTGCCACTTGCGCAGGATCGAAATCTTTTCGAGGCCCGGCCAGTCCTCGGCCTTCAGCATCACGCAATTCGCGTTGTCCATGGCGATGCGGCGGATGACGCCCGGCGTCATCATCACGCTCGTCATCAGCGGATAGTCCTGCACGACGAAAGGCGTGTCCGCGCCGATGGCCTCTGCCGCCTGCGCGTAATAGGCCACGATCTGGTCGTCTGTGCGCAGCGTATTCGGCGGCGCGATCATCACGCCGGCCGCGCCGGCCTCCATCGCTTCGCGCGCCAGCGCGCGCATGGCGGCGAAGCCCGGCGCCGACACGCCGACGATGACGGGCCTGTCGCCCATGATCGAAACGGCGCGCTTGACGATGGCCAGCGATTCCTGCGGCTCGAGCTTCGGCGCCTCGCCGAGAATGCCGAGCACCGTGACGCCGTCGGCGCCGATGCGCCCATAAAACTCGAACAGGCGGTCGACGCTCGCCCAGTCGATGGCGCCATCGGGCGTGAACGGGGTCGGCGCGATCGGGAAGACGCCGGCGGCGGCGGGGGTGAGGGGCATGTGCAGAGCCTAGGGCAAGAGAGGATCAGGCAAGATTGTCGCGCAGCCTTCTCCCGCACGCGGGAGAGGGGCTAAGACTCACCCCTTCTTCCACGCCTCGTAGCGGGCCTTGGTCGCCTCATTCATGGGATAGAGGCCGGGCAGCTTTTCGCCGCGGCCCACCTCCTCCATGATCCAGCCTTCCATGCGCTCCTGCTCCGGCGCGGTCGCCAGCACGTGGTCGAGCAGCGCTTGCGGGATCAGCACGCAGCCGTCGTCGTCGGCGACGATCACGTCGTCGGGGAAAACGGCGACGCCGCCGCAGCCGATCGGCTCCGCCCAGTTGACGAAGGTCAGGCCCGTCACCGACGACGGCGCGGCGACGCCGGCGCACCAGATCGGCAGATTGGTGGAAAGCACCCCGGCCAGATCGCGCACCACGCCGTCCGTCACCATGGCCGCCACGTTCTTCTTGGCCATGCGGGCGCAGAGGATGTCGCCGAACACGCCGGCGTCGGTCACGCCCATGGCGTCGATGACCGTGATGACGCCTTCCGGCATGGCCTCGATGGCGGAGCGGGTCGAGATCGGATTGCCCCAGGATTCGGGCGTCGCCAGGTCCTCGCGGGCCGGCACGAAGCGCAGGGTGAAGGCCGGGCCGACCAGCCGCGGCTGCCCGGCGCGGATCGGCTTCGCGCCGCGAATCCAGACGTTTCGCAAGCCCTTCTTGAGCAGAACCGTCGTCAGGGTGGCGGTCGAAACGGTCTTGAGCGTGGCGATGGCGGCGGCGTCGAGCGGCATGGGCGTCTCCTGTGCGGGTCGGACGTAGCATGTCAGCGCGCCTGACAAAACTGCGCCCGACACATGCCGCAATTGCAAACCCTTTTTGCAACGCGAAGGGTTGCGGCCGGGCGCGCCCTCTGGCATTGAACGCCCGCGCCTTTCGCGCCCTCCAACCCATCCGCAAGCATCGACCAAAGGCACAATGCGCTCTTTCAACGGGTCTCGTTTCCAGGATCGCCAGACCGCCGCCGCAGACGCCCGCAAGGCTCTCATCGAAAAGTTCCAGCAGCGCCCCGGCGCCGAGGACCCCGCCGTGCAGGCCCGCGCCGCCGAGCGGCAGGCCATCATCGAGGCCCGCAAGGTCCGCGAGGCCGAGCGCGCCGAACGCAAGGCGAAAGAAGAGGCCGAACGCGCCGCCCAGCGCGCCCGCGAGGAGGCGCAACGGCTGGCCCGCGAGGCGGAAGAGGCCCGGGTGCGCGAAGAAGAGCGCCTGCGCCTGGAGGCCGAAGAGGCCCGCAAGCGCGAGGAAGATGCGCAGCTCAAGGCGATGATCGAGGCCGAGAAAAAGGCCGAGCGCGACGCCCGCTACGCCGCCCGCAAGGCCCGCAAGGCCGAGCGCCGCACCATGCTCGAGCGCATGTGGTAAAGCGGCCTACGCCGCTTTTTCCCCTTCCTTGACATTCGAAGGCTCGCGGCCCGCTTCCGCGAGCTTTTCGCGCAGCAATGCGATTTCGCGGTCAAGCGCGCGCGCCGCATTCCAGGCGATGGCGTCCAGGCGCGGCCGCGCCGGCGGCCGCGACAGGGCCTCGGGCCTGCGGCGGTTCTCGTGCAATTCGGGCCGAACCATGGGTATGCCTCCAGCGGACGCCCCATTAGAAGCGCGCGCCCTCGGTCCGGCAGGTTAAGATCGCCGGCCTGCGCCGGGCTTTCGCCGCGCGCGGTGAACGGCGCGCTGCGCGGATAGCTGCAATTCGAACGATCGCCTTGCGTTCGCGCCGCGTCGCGTTGATCCTGCGCAACGCGGCGGCGTCGCCGCGCGCCTATCAATCAGGCACGGTTCGATCGAGGAGAATTGTCGTGAAAGACATCATGGTCGTCATGGAGCGCGCCGCCGACGCCGATGCGCTGGCTGAATTCACGCATAGCCTGACAGAAGGTTTCGACGCGCACGCGACTGTGGTCGGCGTCATCCAGCAATTGCCGCCGGCGCCCGCCTTCATGGGCGAGTTTCCCTACGAACTGGTCCAGAGCGCGCTGGAAGCCGGAAACCGCGAGATTTCGGACGGCTACGCCCGCTTCGAGAAGGCGGCGACGCGGCCGGGCGCCTGCGAGCTGGCGCGGATCGAGCCCGCGCCCGGCAATGCGCCGAACGCCGTCGCGCGACTCGCCCGCAATTTCGACCTGACCATCGGCGTGCAGCCGACCGGCGCCGACCAAAGCGCCAGCGGCGCGCTGCTTGAAGGCGTGCTGTTCCATTCGGGCCGGCCGCTGCTGATCCTGCCCTACATCCACCGTGGACCGGCAAAGCTCGGCCGCGTGATCGTGGCGTGGGACGGCGGGGCGGCGGCCGCGCGCGCCGTCTCCTGCGCGATGCCGCTGCTGAAGCGCGCCGGCCGGGTGGAGATCGTCACCATGGTCAACGGCAAGCGCTCGACGAGCGACCTGCCGGGCTTCGACATCACCCGCAACCTCGCGCGCCACGGCATCAACGCCGAACTGAAGACCCTGCCGCGCGGCGACGACGTCGGCGCCCTCATCCTGTCCTATGCGGCGGACGAAAACGCCGACCTGCTGGTCATGGGCGGCTATGGCCATTCGCGGCTGCGCGAATTCGTGCTCGGAGGCGCCACCCGCACGATCCTCGGGTCGATGACGCTGCCGGTGCTGATGGCGCACTGACAGGCAGCCGAGAGCGCCGGCCTCCGGCCGGCTCTCCATCGCATTGGAAATGCCGGCCGGAGGCCGGCGGTCCGGGCTTTACGACTCGAATAGATCCCCGCCGTAGTCCGCTTCCAGCGGAATCCGCAGCTTCACGCCCTTGTCGTCGCGGCGCAGCACTTCGGGCTGCACGGTGACGATTTTTCGCACGCGGGCGGCGTCGATGGCCGCCGCGACGTCGTTCTGCCGTCCCAGCATCTCCACGTTGAGGCGGGTCGCGAAGATGATCGTGTACTTGCCCGTCTTGGCCTCGGCGAGCGCGCGCGTCGGGTTGATCCAGACGGAATCGACGGATTCCGAGCCATCGTGCAACGCGAGCTGATCCTCCGGCGCGGCGGCGATGAAGAAATGTGTGTCGAACCGCTTGGGCAGCGGCGTCGGCGTCACCCAATGCGCAAAGGGCGTCAGCTTGTCGAGCGCGAGTTCCAGGTCTTCCTCCGCGATCAGCTCGCCGAAGGAGCGGCCGGCCGTTTTCCTGGCAATTTCCGCGACACGCGCGCCATCGACCAGCGCCGTCGCGCCGCGCGGCCGCGCCAAAAGGACGCCGCATTCCTCGAAGGTTTCGCGCACCGCCGCCACGCGAAAGGCGCGGCCCTGTTCGTCCAGTCCGTGATCGCCGCCGCAGCGCGCAACATCCGCTGCGATGACGGCATCTTCCTTGTCGATGCTGCCGCCGGGAAAGACGAGCGCGCCCGAGGCGAAGTCGATCTGGTGATGGCGCACCACCATGAAGACTTCCATGCCCTCGGCGCTGTCACGCACCAGTAGAACCGTCGAGGCGGGTCTTGCGGGCGCGACGTCCTTCGACGCCGTCGGTTCCATTGCGAGCATTGTCGAACTCCTTGGTCGTCGCTGCGGCGACGCTTGTCATGTCGTTGCGAGCGATCCCGGCGCCCGGGATGTCGATCTGGCGGTCGGGGCTATTTGGAATCGCTGCAGGCGGCGATGCCCGGCACGTTGATTTTCGCCGGGTCTCCACAGCGGTCGCACCCGCCTGTCATGAGGCCGAGCCCCAACGCCGCGGCAATGAACAAAAACGCGCGCACGATCAACTCCCGGCCCCTGTCATCCGGTCGGCGGGACCGGGCTGCTATTTTCGGACGGCCGGCGCGCCGGCGCAAGGGCTGCTCAGCCTGCGCAATCGGCGCCGCCGAATACGCAGAAGCTCGCACAATGCTCGTGCCTCAGCTCCACCGGGCCACACGCCTCGGCCAGCGTCGTCCCCAGCTCGAATTCGGGCGCGTAAGGCAGCAGCGTGCAGGCGACGATAGCGGGCGCCGCAGCTCCCTTGCGCTTGATCGCCATGCGCGCGCCTGCGCACATCAAATCGCTCTCCGATTTGCCCAGGCGCGCCAGCGCGTCCGGCGTGATGCGGCGCGCCGGGCCGCCCCCGCCGACTTCAGGGAAAAGCACGAGCTGGCCGGCGTCGAATGCATCGAGCGACAGATCGTATTCCGCGAAAAGCCGGGCATAACCCGCTCGCACGACCGCCTCCGGTTCCCCGGAATAGAGGCGGCCAGCGACCCGCGCCACGAATTTTTTGCGCGTCAGCCATGCAAGCCCTTCAAGCGCGGGCGCAAAGCTGTTCGGCCCGCGCTCGAGTTCGTGCAGTTCGCGCGTGTAATGGTCGATCGACACCCGCATCGCAAGACGATCGCCATGTTTCGCGCGCAAGGCGATCAGCGCCCGCTCGTGACGGCGCATGGGCTTCATGGCGTTGGTAAGAACCAGCGCGTCGTGCCCGCGCGCGAGGACGTCTTCGAGCATGGCGGGCAGATCGCGGTTCAGAAACGGCTCGCCGCCGGTGAAGGCGATCGTGCGCGTTCCGAGCCGGTTGCGGGCGATCTCGTCCAGAAGTGCGCGAACTTCGCTCGCCGAGATGTAGGCGAGCGAATCGTTGCGTGGCGTCGATTCCATGAAGCACGCCGCACAGGAGAGATTGCAGAGCGAGCCGGTGTTGATCCAGAGCGTCTCGAGCGTCGCCAGTTTCACGCGCAGCGGCGCGCTGTCCTCGTCAGTCGCGGCGAGCGGGTCGGGCGCCGGCCATTCGCACGGGACATCCCGCGCGAACAGCAGTCGCGCCGACTGCAGTGTCCGCCCTTGCGCCGCAGCTTCCTGCGTCGCGAGCGAGTCGCAATTCGGCCAGAAGCCGTCGACGAGCGTGCGCGCGTATTCCGGCGGCAGGCCATCGCGCGCCATGGCGGCCGCCGCGCCATGATGATCGTAGGACAGCGAGCGATGCTCGATCGCCAGCGCGCCCGGCTGCTCGCCGGCCGACACGAGACTGAACCAGACGCGCGGGTCGCCCTCGTTGGCGGGCATGCCGAGCGCGCCGGCATTGTGCCAGAGGCGGCCATCGATCGATTGCGTAAACGGCAGGCCGCTGTGGCCGGCGAAGATGGCGTCGGCGTCGAGCAGGTCGAGATCGTGCGCCTTGATGCGCGCCGGCGTGGAGGCGAAGACGAAGCGGTTCTGCTGCGTCGCCGCGCCGTGGACGACAGCGATGCGCAGACCATTGAGGACGATATCGAGTCTTTCCGGCGCGGCGCCGAGAAAGGCGCGGCGCTCGTCGTCGAGCTCGCGCATCGCATGGGCGAACCAGTCGCTCGACAGGCGGTCGCACTCGCCGCCGGGCGCGAAACCACATCCGCAATCGGCGGCGCCCGAAGCGATCTGGTCTTCGCAATTGCCGCGAATGAAGCGAATGCCTGTTTCGCGAAAACGGTCGACGACGCCCCGCGCGTCCGCGCAATAAGCGACGAGATCGCCGGTGGAAATCATGTTCTCCGGCGAAATCCCCATCCGGCCGGCTTCGGCGAGCAAGGCGTCGAGCGCGTGCAGATTCGAATAAGGGCCGCCGAAGACGATGATCGGACCCGACAGAATCAGCGGTTGGGCGGCGCGTATGTTCATGCGGGTGTTTTCCGCGATGCGGCGCAGGTCGCCAAGTGCTTGAAGCGTCGCTCACATCCATGTGATCTCGCATGAGGTCCCGCGGCGCCGTTGCGAAACATGGCGAAAATGAGATGATCCTCGGCAGTTGCGTTCGTTTCACCGATTCGGCTTGGCGCGGGGATAGACATGCGTCTGGACGACACGAACGACATAAGGCGGGACATTCTCGACTGGAGCGATCCCGTCGTCGGAGACTGCCTTTTCGAGGCCTACGACGCCTGCTTCGGCGGAAATGCGCAATTGAGCAGACCCATGTCGCGCCAGCACGCGCGCGTGTGGCGGCTCATCATCGGCGGGGAAAAAAGGCGTGCGGCCGATGCGCGCCGCGACTTGCTCAAGCTCGCCCGCACCTGCCGGATGGGGTCGGAGGCGCTGGACGCCATCGACCGGCTGGTGATGGACGAACTGGTCGATGTCATGGCCGCGCGTTTTCGAGGGTCATCAAGCCAGACAAGGCTCTACGGCCGCCTGCTCATCGAGGC
>WBZM01002076.1_pt1 | contig 17873 bp, 12 predicted proteins | sample 5204271 | NCBI WGS metagenome assembly WBZM01 (sample SAMN12344346, study PRJNA552823) | activated sludge metagenome | biome: Activated sludge suspended growth; feature: Nitrification reactor; material: Wastewater; isolation source: activated sludge from nitrification reactor of wastewater...
TTCCGCTACCGCACGCCCGGGCTGCTGGAGGGGTGGTTGGTCCTGGGCGCCGGCGGGCTGGGGCTCGCCCTGCTCGCCTGGCGCGAGCGCCGCGCCGCCCCCCGCCAGGGCTGAGCGGCCCCGCCGGCCGGTCCGCCGCGGTGTGCAGACTTTTCATGATCTGCACGCGGCTGCATGTGGTCGGGTGTCGCCGGACGGCCCGCCGGGCTCCAACCCACCGGAATCACGGGCCAGACGGCGTCGGCCGGCACGCCCGGGGCTTGCAAGCTCCCCGGGAGGGAGGAGTTCCGTGAACCGACACCTGCGCCGCGGCTTCACCGCCGTCGAGATCCTGGTGGTGATCGCCATCGCCGCCGCCATCGCCGCGCTGGCCTACGACGGGTTCGGGCGCCTGCGGCGGCGCGCCCACATCAACGGCACGGCCACCGAGCTGCACGCCGCCCTGTACGGCGCGCGGCAGAGCGCCCTGGCCACCGGCCACCGCATGGTGGTGATGGTCTTCCCGGACTTCCCGAAGGAGAACACGGGGCGCCTGGTGATCTACGAGGACCTCGCCGGCGACTTCTTCAGCGACAAGGGCGCCGTCAACTTCGCCGGCTACGATCCCGACAAGCCGGTCCCGTCCGCCGGCAGCGACGTCCTCGAGGTCATCGACCTCCCCGAGCCCTGGGTGGTGGTGGGGCCGGAGGTCGGCCAGGGCAAGGCGGCCGCCATGCCCGCCCCCTACGCCGGGGTGGCCATCAACACCTTCTGCTCCTTCTGCACCGGCGCCAACCGGCGGGGCGCCCTGGCCTTCGACCAGGTCGGCACCGTCTCCTTCTACGACAAGAACGGCGCGGCGCTCGACCACCCGCAGGGCGGCAGCTTCACCATCGTGGCCCCCGAGGCCAGCGAGCTCCGCACCTTCGTGATCTCCACCACCACCGGAGCGGTCCAGACGCTCCGCAGCCAGGTGATGCCATGAGGGCGAGGAGGGACACCGTGCGCACCACCCGACACCCGCGCGGCGCCGGCCTGCTGGAGGCGGTCATCGCCATGGGCGTGGTCATGATCGGCGCGGCCGGCGTCATCGGCCTCTCCCGGCAGAGCACGCACTTCATGGCCGACTCCCGCAAGACCGTGCGCGCCACCGCCTTCGCGCAGGACCTGGTCAACCAGATCGAGCTGTGGGACTTCGACGACCCCCGCCTCGCCAACGCCATCTCCACCAACGACGCCGTGCTGGGCGACCCGGACTACGCCTTCGCCACCACCCAGCCGCCCGACGCCGAGTTCCGGGACGCGGTGAAGGACGGCCTGGCCGACCACGGCGAGGACGACCTCAAGCTGGGCGGCAAGGAGTGGGCCGGGCTGCCCGTCGACCTGCTGCGGGCCAACGAGATGCAGCGCTACTGGAACGTGGCCTACGAGGACGACTACAACGGCAACGGCGTCCCGGACGCCATCCGCGTCGCCGTGATCATCCGGTGGCCGGTGCGGGTCGGCGACGGCGAGATGGCCGGCAAGGGGCCGGTGGGCTGGAACCGCGTGGTGCTGACCACCACCAAGATCAACCCGGGGGACCTGCGATGAGCGCGCCGCGCCGCGCCCGCGGCTTCACGCTGATGGAGCTGCTGGTCTCCCTCGCCATCTCGCTCCTCACGGTGGCCGCCGCCATGACGCTGCTGGTGCAGCAGCAGCGGACCTACGTGGCCACCTCCGCCGACCGGGCCCAGCAGGAGAGCGGTCGCCTGGCCCTGCAGGACCTGGTGGGCAAGCTCAAGCAGGCCGGGTTCGGCGTCGACCCCAACCTGGCGCTCGACTTCGGCGAGAACACCGGCAACCCGGGGGTGGCGCCGCGCAGCAACCTGGCGGGGGCCGGCGGCTTCGTCAAGGTGACCAGCTTCAAGTGCGACAAGCCCATCGCCTGCCGCGACCGCACCGACGGCTCCGACGAGCTGGTCTTCTACTCCCGCGACCCCTGGTTCCAGCGCATCGCCAGCAAGGTGGACACCGACCAGCTCACGCTGGTGGGGGAGCTGAAGCGACCGATCCTCAAGGGGCAGATCCTCCAGGTCTCCTGCCTGGGCGGATCGCGGGTGCGCGCCTACGTGACGGTGAAGGACGTGGTGGCGGCGGCGGCCGAGCCCGACCCGACCAAGGACGTGACGGTGACCCTGGAGGCGGGGGCGCAGGACGCGGCGGGGCGCGAGATCTTCCCCTTCGAGAACGCCCAGCTGAAGGACGGCTGCTTCGGCGAGACCGGCGCCGGGCTCCAGCCGGTGGTCACGGTGGTGGACCGCTACCGCTACTACATCGGCTGGTACGGGCCGGACGGCAAGGAGGGCGTCGATCCCCTGCTCGGCACCTCGCGCCCCTACCTCATGCTCGACCAGGGGCTCACCGACGCCAGCGGGGCCGCGGTGCTCTCGCCGGTGGCGCCCGACGTCGAGGACCTGCAGCTCGCCTACTACTACCCGCCCGCCGCCGCCGGCGGCGCGCCGCGCCTCATCGGCGCCGCCGAGGGCGTGGCCCTCGACGGCGGCTTCTTCAAGATGCAGGCCGACGTCACGCCGCCCGGCATGGACGACCTCTTCGACAGCGCCCCGCGCCTGACCGGCCACCCCGCCAACGTGCAGGCGGTCCGGGTCTCGGTGGTGGTCCGCGACGAGCGGGTCGACCTGGGCAGCAGCGCCGCGCTGCCGCCGCTCGGCAACCGCAAGGAGACCAAGGCGGCGGCCGACCACCGGCGCACCACCTTCGAGACCACCGTGCTCCTCCGCAACCTGGCGAGCACCTACTACCTCTACCCGGTCACCGAGTGACCGCCCCGCGGAGAGCCCGCCCCATGCGCAACCGTGAACGAGGCAGCGCCCTCATCATCGCCGTCATCGTGGTGCTGGTCATCGCCGTGATCGGCGTCGGGATGGTCCGCTTCACCCAGCGCGGCGTGGCCGGGGCCACCGCCGGCCTGCGGGCCGACGCCACCTCGACCTGTGCCGAGGCGGCCCGGCGCCTCCTGCAGAGCCGCTTCCACGCCCTGGGCGCGGCGCCCACCGAGGTGGAGGTGCTCAACGTGGTGCTCGACGGGACCGGGGGGCGCCAGCGCGCCCTGGGCGGCCACATCGGCGCCGATCCCGCCGGGGCGCTCGTCGACGTCAAGCAGGTGGAGAAGGACGCCCGCATGATCGTGGACCAGCTCACCGGCGACGACCTCTCCAACCGCATCGTCGCCAACGCCGGCACCGGCGGCTCCCCCTACCGCATCACCGTCCACTGCCAGGAGGGCGACCTGAGCTCGCCCACCTCCGGCCGCCAGCTCGAGATCGAGTTCGGCGTGAAGTTCGGCCTCTAGGAGGACCGCATGCGCACCCGCCACCTGCCCTTCCTCGCCCTCGGCCTGGCCGCCGGCCTCCTCCTCACCCCGCCCGGCGACGCCGCCACCCCCGAGCCGGTGCCGGCCGCCTCGCAGGCGGCCTGCTGCAACGCCGCCGACGCCGCGCCGCCCCCGGCCTCGACCGGCGACGAGAAGTTCTTCTCCATCCCGGCCGGCGTCCCCAACGTGATGATCCTCTTCGACAACTCCGGGTCGATGGAGGACGAGCTGCCCAAGACCAGCGGGACCACCTTCCCCATCGAGTACCCGGCGGCCATGCCGGCCCAGGGCACCTGCGACCTGCCCGCCACCAGCGCGCTCACCATCCTCTCGGGCAAGGCCACCGACACGCCCTACGACGCCGGCTACAAGACCTGGTACGACGCGGCGCAGACGCTCCCGGCCATGACCGACGCGCCGCCCTGGACCGCCTCCTGCACCGCGGCCGCCACCCCCAACCCGACCACCGACTCCACCGACGACCCCTGCCTGTTCCGCAAGGACGGCTACTACAAGTTCTACGGCGAGTCGCCGGTGGGGATGGACCGCAACTCGGCCATGGTCTTCAACGGCGCGCCGCTCCTCGACGCCGGCGGCCTGCCCACCCAGAACAAGGGTCCCTGCGCCGCCATCAGGGGCACCGGCGGCACCATCACCGGCACCTTCACCGACCTGAGGGGCTACTACAAGTCCTGCATGGACTGCCTGGCGACCAAGGGCTACTACCTCTTCGACCCGCCCAGCGCCGGCCGCCAGATGGTCATCTCCGGCCGGCTGATGAACGTCTTCCCGGACAACCCGCTGGTGAAGAAGGCGGTCACCGCCCGCAAGATCGTCAAGAACCTGGTCAAGTACGACCCGCAGAACCCCAACACCACGGTGGACGTGGTCCGCTTCGGCCTGGCCGCCACGGTGGGCACCGACGCGGCCGGCGACCTCACCTCCAGCATGCGCGCCCTCGACGGCGCCAAGCTGATGGTGCCGCTGGGGCCGGACTGCGACGCCTCCACCCTGGGGACGCAGGCCAAGTACGTCGAGGCGCGCCAGAAGATCGTCGACGCCCTCAACAACGCCAGCGCGGGCTACATCGACTTCAACACCTTCACGCCCCTCGGCGAGAGCCTCTTCAACGTGGGCCAGTACTTCGCCGCCGCCGGCACCGCCTCCGAGTACAAGTCGCGCTTCACCACCTCCTGGATGAAGCTCTCCACCACCGACGCCTCGCAGAACTTCGCGGAGACCTCGGCCGGCAAGATGGCCGCCCCCTGGGCGACGGCCACCGCCAACCAGAAGTCCTTCTGCTTCAAGTGCCAGCAGAGCTCCATCATCATCGTCACCGACGGCAAGCCGACCGCCGACGACAACCTCCCCAAGTCGTCGCCGCCCGCCAACCACGACCTCTTCAACAACGACTTCCGCACCTGGGTGAAGACCGACGGCTCCTTCACCAGCAACTGCGCCAACTGCTCCAGCGAGTCGCTCCACAAGGTGGCGTCCTTCCTCTCCACCGCCGACCTGCGCACCGAGTCCACCATGAGCGGCTCGCAGTCGGTGCGGACCTACGCGGTGAGCTTCGGCCTGGGCTCCCTCGACGACGCCGCCACCTCCACCGCCAACAAGGACGCCATCCGCCTCCTCAACAAGACCGCCGAGCTGGGCGGCACCACCTCGGCCTACATCACCAACAGCGACGCCGAGCTGAAGGACGCCCTCGACACGGTGGTGGCGGACGTGCAGAAGCGCATCACCTCCTTCTCCTCCACCAACGCCACCTCGCTGCAGACCTCCAAGTCCACCAGCGCCGACGCCTACCTGGGCCGCTTCAAGCCGCAGAACGCCACCACCTGGGAGGGCCACCTCTACGCCGGCCAGATCTTCGACGAGTTCGGCGAGGGGTGCAGCGAGGCCTTCCCGACGGACGCCCAGAAGACCTTCGCCTGCGGCAAGTACGCCGACCGGAACCCCAACATCGACGGCGACGAGCTGCTCGACGCCAGCGGCACCTCCACCGGCCTGGCCAGCTGCCAGTCGGTCTACCTGGTGGACAAGGACTGCGACCCGGTGGTGGAGGACGACACCGGCTTCAAGAAGGGCGAGTTCAACGACACCACCCACGTGCTGGCCTCCAGCGGCGACCCGGCCGTGATGCACTGGGACGCCGGCACCGCCCTCTCCAACCCGACCGACGCGATGGTGGTGGCGAACGGGTCCTACCGCTCGGCCACCGCCACCGACAACGACCCCGCCAAGCGCTGGATCTGGACGGTCATCGACAAGAACGCCGACGGCAAGCTCACCGCGGCCGACGGCCTGGTGGAGTTCCGCGCCGAGAACGCCTCGGCGCTGGCCCCCATGATGAACCTGCCGGCGCTGGGCCAGGCCGCCGCCGCCACGCTGCCCACCAACGCCTCCGGGCAGGTCCCCTGGTGCAACACCTGGCTCGACCGCATCGGCGTGTGCGGCCGCTCCCCGCTCCCCAGCTGCGGCGCCACCGCCGCCGCGGTGCAGACCCGCTGCGCCGAGCAGATCATCTACTTCTACCGGGGCTGGGACGTGGACGACCAGGACGGCGACATGTGCGCCGGGCCGAGCAGCTGGTACAACACCAACTTCTGGGGCTCGTGCTCCACCGACGCCAACTGCATGAAGAACGGCGTCCAGGTGGCCACCTGCCAGCTCAACGGCCTCGTCAAGCAGTGCAAGGCCGCCGCCGGCACCTGCCCGAGCGGCGAGCAGCGCGACCGCACCAACGACAGCCGGGTCAAGGTCGAGGACCGGGAGATGTGGAAGCTGGGCGACATCTTCCACTCCTCGCCGGTGCTGGTGCGGCCGCCCTTCTCCAAGACCTTCTGCAACAGCGGCGCCTTCAACCAGTGCGTCCTCACCCTCTACTCGGCCCTCGGCTCCGACAAGTCGGCCACCACCAAGATGGAGGTCTCCGGCACCAAGGACGCCTACGACCTGTGGCGGGAGGCCAACGTCAAGCGGGACCAGGTCGTGGTGGTGGGGGCCAACGACGGCATGTTCCACGCCTTCGACGCCGGCAAGGCCATCGACAAGACCTTCACCGAGCTGGAGGGCTACAAGTACGACTCCGGCACCGGCGCCGAGCGGTGGGCCTTCATCCCGCCCGACCAGCTCCCCCGCCTGCGCTACGGCCTGGAGGCCCACCAGACCTCGGTGGACGGCAACCCCATGGTCCGCGACGTCTGGGTGGACGGCTCGAGCGGCAACCCCAACGACGGCACCAAGCAGGCGGGCGAGTTCCACACCGTCGCCATCATCACCGAGCGGGGGGGCGGCCAGCGCTACACCGCCCTGGACATCTCGGATCCGGCCAAGCCGGTCTTCCTCTGGACCTACCCGCAGCCCTGCTCCGAGGACTCCAAGCTCTTCGGCCAGAGCTGGTCCGACTTCCTCCCCCGCCCCCCGCCCATCGGGCCGGTGAAGCTCGCGGTGACCAAGGGCGGCGCCAAGGATCCGCTGGGGCGCGGCTACGAGGAGCGCTGGGTGGCGGTCCTCAACGGCGGCTACGACCCGGCCCTGGTGCGCGGCCGGCTGGTGGTGATGGTGGACGCCTGGACCGGCTCGCCGGTCTGGCGCTTCGGCGACGCCGAGTTCAAGGCCATGCGCGGCGACGCCAAGGCCAGCATGTTCCCGGTGGCGGCGGCGGTGGCCATGGTGGACATCGGCGAGGCCAAGGACGCCAGCGCCTCCAGCCCCTCCACCGACGGCTACTTCGACACCGCCACCTGGGGCGACCTGGGCGGCAACCTCTTCGTGGCCCGCTTCCACGAGGCCGGCACCCCGGGTGCCGACGGGCTGGTCACCAACTGGACGGCGGCGCGCGCCTTCGAGCAGAACCGCAACGCCTCCGACACCCAGCAGGCGGCCGGCCGCGGCCAGTTCTTCTACATGACCGGCAACCTCCTCGACGGGCCGGCGCGCCTCGTGACGCTCCTCGGCAGCGGCGACCGCGAGAACCTCATGCAGAAGACCAACGGCTGCGCCCCGAACGACGTGATGGGCTGCTGCGCCTCGGGCTGCACCACCGGCAGCTCCAAGTTCGCCTCCAGGTACGGCGCCGCCTCCTGCAGCCAGGGCGGCACCTTCTCCTGCGCCGCCGGCGTCATGTCCTTCACGCAGGACGCCCCGGCGGGCTGCGCCGCCGGCTTCACCTGCGGCGCGGTGGCCGCCGGCGCCAACCAGGACGTGACCCACACCTACGCCTGCGGCACGGCCGGCAACCTGGTGACCTCGTCGGACCTCTCCTTCGACTCGACCGGCGTGCTGACCGTCAACACCCCCTTCCCCGCCACCGCCGGCCTCGCCACCGGCGGCCTGGGCAAGCCGGTGCCGCAGTACCGCATGTTCGGCGTCTGGAGCTACGGCGCCGTCACCTCCCGCCTGTTCCTCGACACCGCCGGGGCCAAGGCCTTCGACAAGAACCGGTTCACCGACGTGACCTTCGCGGGCTGCAGCGACACCACCGGCGGCAGCTGCACGCTCATCGAGACCTCGGGGGCGCAGGTCAAGACCACCGCCATCGGCCTGGAGACGGTCTGCCCGGTCAGCGGCGTGCCCTGCCAGGCCCAGTTCAGCGCCGACCCGGGCTGGATGTACAGCTACGGCAAGGTCTGCCCCATGGAGACCTGCACCCCGGCGGCCCCCTGGACCGACGAGCGCTCGGCCAACGGCGTCAACGTGATGCGCAAGTGCGCCGACTTCTCCACCATGCGCCCCGACGCCGGCTCGGGCGCCCCCGCCTCGGCCAACCCCTGCGACCCGGGCAAGAACTCGCCGGTGGAGTTCAGCTACCTGCTGGACGCGGTGAAGGGCGTGCCGCGCAAGGGCTGCGGCGTGGAGGACACCACGCCGACGCTGGCCTACCGCGCCGCCCACTCCAAGAGCACCATGGCCCCGCCCCAGGCCGGCTCGACCCGCATCGTGGTCAACGACAAGGGGCAGGTGAGCTACTCGACCCTGAAGATGGAGGCCAACTCGGCGCCGGAGAAGACCGACCTGGGCCGCCGCAACAGCCTCTCCGACATCATCTACTGGCTGGAGGTCCCCCCCGGGCTGCACGAGTGCCGCCACGGGGACGGCAAGAACTGCAAGTAGGGGCCGCCGCGCCCCGCCGGGCCCGGCCTGGCGGGGCGCGAGCCGGTCAGACCGGCCCGGGGCCGGACTCGCCGCCGATGCCGAACTTGGCCAGGCGGTAGCGGAGCGAGCGGAAGGTGAGGCTGAGGAGGCGCGCCGCCTCGGTCTTGACGCCGCCGGTCCGCGCCAGCGCCTGCTCCAGGATGGCCCGCTCGATGCGGTCGAGGTGGGCCTCCAGGTCCAGCCCGGCCTCGGGGAGCGCGGTGGCCTCCCCCGGGGCGGCCGGCTCGGCCCGCCCCGCCAGGTCGGGCGGCAGCACCGCGGGCTCCACCACGTCGCCGTCGGCCAGGGTGACGGCCCGCTCCACCACGTTGGCCAGCTCCCGCACGTTGCCGGGCCAGTCCCAGGCCAGCAGCGTGCGCTCGGCCTCCGGGGAGAGGCGCGGGACCGGGCGCCCGAGCTCGGCGGCGAACTTGGCCAGGAAGTGCTCCAGGAAGAGCGGCAGGTCCTCGCGCCGCTCGCGGAGCGGCGGCAGCCGGACCTGGATCACGTTGAGCCGGTAGAAGAGGTCCTCGCGAAAGCGCCCGGCCTTCACCTCGCTGGCCAGGTCGCGGTTGGTGGCGGCCACGATGCGCGCCGCCACCGGGATGTCGCGGGTCCCGCCCACCCGCCGCACCTTCCGCTCCTGCAGGGCCCGCAGGAGCTTCACCTGCACCGGCGGGGGCAGCTCGCCCACCTCGTCGAGGAAGAGGGTGCCGGCACCGGCCACCTCGAAGAGCCCGCCGTGCGTCTCGGCGGCGCCCGTGAAGCTGCCCCGCTCGTGGCCGAAGAGCTCCGACTCGATGAGCCCCTCGGGGATGGCCCCGCAGTTGATGGCCACGAAGGGCGCGTCGGCCCGGCCGCCGCGGGCGTGGATGGCGCGCGCCACCACCTCCTTGCCGGTCCCGCTCTCGCCGGTGACCAGGATGGTGGTGCGGCTGGGGGCCACCTTGTCCACCAGCCGGCGCACCTCCTCGATGGCGGGAGCCCGGCCGACGAGCTCGTGGGCCTTGGGCAGGCCGGCCCGGTGGCGCAGCACCCGGTTCTCGGCCACCAGGGCGCGCCGCTCCAGCGCCTTCTCCACCACCAGCTGCAGCTCGTCCACCTTGAAGGGCTTGAGGACGTAGTCGTAGGCCCCGGCCTTCATGGCCTGGATGGCGTTCTCGGTGGTGGCGAAGGCGGTGATCATCACCACCTCGGTGGCCGGCGCCTCGGCCTTGACCGCCCGCAGCAGGTCGAGCCCCGACTCCCGGCCCAGCCGGAGGTCGGTGATCACCAGGTCCAGGCCGCCCTGGGCCACCCGGGCCAGCGCGCCGGCCACGTCGGCGGCGGTGGAGACCTCGTGGCCCTGCTTGCCGAGCAGGATCTCGAGGAACTCGCGCATCGACTGCTCGTCATCGACCACCAGGATGGACGCCATGGGCGGCCGATCCTACCCCAGGGCGGGCGGCGGCGGCGGCAGCCGCACCGAGAAGCGGGCCCCCTGCCCCGGCTCCGAGGCCACCGTCACCGCCCCGCCGTGGGCGTCCACGATGCGGTGCACGATGGCCAGCCCCAGCCCGGTCCCACTGGGCTTGGTGGTGAAGAAGGGGGTGAAGAGCCGCTCCCGGTCCGCCGGGTCGATGCCCGGCCCGTCGTCGGCCACCTCCAGCAGGGCGCCGCCGTCCTCCTCCGGGCGGCAGGTCACCCGCACCGTGCCGCGCCGCCCGCCGGGGGGGAAGGCCTGGGCGGCGTTGCCCAGGAGGTTCCAGAGCACCTGGCGCAGCTGGCCCGCGTCGGCCCGCACCGGGGTGGGCGCCAGCGCCGCCACCACCTCCACGCCGGCGGCGGCCGGGTCATGGGCGAAGGCGGCCAGGGTCTCCCCGGCCAGCACGGCCAGGTCGGCTGGCTCCGGGCGCGGCGGGGCGGGGCGCGCGAAGGCCAGGAACTCGGTGACCAGCTGGGCCAGCCGCCCGCCCTCGCGCAGCACGATGTCGAGGAGCTTCCTGTCCTGCTCCCCCGCCGCCGAGGTGCGCAGCAGCTCCACCGACCCGAGCATGGAGGCCAGCGGGTTGCGCAGCTCGTGGGCCAGGCCGGCCGCCAGCCGGCCCAGGTCGGCCAGCCGCTCCGAGCGCCCCAGCCGCTCCTCCATGGCGCGCAGGTGGGTGAGGTCCTGGAAGATGACGGCGGTGCCCATGGGGCCGCCGCCCGGGGCCTGCAGCGGGAAGGCCGAGTAGCCCACCCGCAGGCGGCCCGACGGCACCTCCAGGTCGGTCTCGCCGCGGGCCACGTCGAGGCGGAAGGCCCCGAACCAGCGGTCCGCCCGCCGCCCCTGGAGCTGCCGCGCCGACAGGCCGGTCAGCTGCTCCCCGGCGCGGTTGAGCAGGGTGACGCGCCCCTCGCCGTCGAGGGTCAGCAGGCCCGAGGTCACCGACTGCACGATCGACTCGTGGAGGGCGGTGATGGTGGCGAGGTCCAGCTCGCGCTCGGCCAGCCGCTCGCCGGTGCGGCGCAGCTGCTCGGCCAGGTAGCCGGCCAGGGCCGCCGTGGCGGTGAAGGCGCCGGCGTGGGTCCAGAGCAGCGTCCAGGGGACGTGGCCGTGGTGCGGGGCCGCCAGGAGCTCCAGCCCGAGGTAGCAGACCACCGCCAGCCCCAGCGCCGCCACCGCGCCGCGGCGGAAGAGCAGGATGGAGCCGTTGACGATGCCCAGGGTGAACATGAAGACGAAGACCGACTCGGCCCAGCCGGTCAACGCCACCACCGCCATGGCGATGGCGGTGTCGAGGGCGATCTGGGCCCAGGCCAGCCCCTCCAGGGCCCGCCCGACCCGCAGCCAGACGGCCGAGGCCAGCGAGGCCAGGTAGGTGCCGATGACCAGCCAGTAGAGGGGCGCGGCGGCGCGCGCCGCCTCCTCGCTCGCCACCCCCCAGGAGGTGGCGGCGGTGCCGCCCAGCAGCACCGTCACCGAGACGATGCGGAAGAAGGTGAGCCAGACGAGCTTCCGGCGGAGCCCGGTGTCCGCGCCCTCGGGCCGCGCCTCGGCCAGCGCCTCGGGCATCGACTACTTGATGTTCCCGGCCATCGTGAAGATGGGCAGGTACATGGCGATCATGAAGTACCCGACGGTGCCGCCCAGGAAGACCATGAGGAGCGGCTCGATGGCGCTGGTGAGGGCCGCCACCGCCACGTCCACCTCGTCGTCGTAGAAGTCGGCGATCTTGCCGAGCATCTGGTCCATGGCGCCGGTGGCCTCGCCCACGCCGATCATCTGGACCACCATGGGCGGGAAGACCTTGGTCTCGGCCAGGGGCTGGGCGATGTTCTTGCCCTCCGAGATCTTGGCGCGCACGAAGAGGATGGCCTTCTCGATGGAGCGGTTGCCGGACGACTTGGCCACGATCTCCAGGGCGTCCAGGATGGGCACGCCGGAGGAGAGCATGGTGCCGAGGGTGCGGGTGAAGCGCGCCACGGCCACCTTGCGGACCAGCGGCCCGAAGAGCGGCAGCTTGAGGACGGTGTCGTGCCAGATCTCCTGGCCGCGCCCCTTGGCGATCCAGGCCTTGAAGGCGATGAAGGCGGCCGCCGGGACGCCGCAGATGACCAGCCAGTTGCTGCGGAAGGCGTAGGAGAGGTCGATGAGGGCCTGGGTGGGCCCGGGGAGGGCGCCGCCCATGTCCTTGAACATCTTCTCGAAGGTCGGCACCACGAAGGCGATGAGCACCAGCACCACGCCCACCGCCACGGTGAGCACGATGACCGGGTAGACCATGGCGCCGCGCACGCGCCGCTTCAGCTTCTCGTTCTTCTCGATGTAGGCGCCGAGGCGCTGCAGGATGGTGTCGAGGATGCCGCCGACCTCGCCGGCGCGCACCAGCTGCACGAACAGCTCGTCGAAGACCTTGGGGTGCTCGGCCAGCGCCTCGGCGAAGGTGGAGCCCGCCTCCACCCGGCCCTTGATGGCCATCAGCACTTCGCGGAAGGCGACGTTGTCGTGCTGCGTGCCGATGATGTCGAGGGCCTGCACCAGCGGGAGGCCGGCGTCGATCATCACCGAGAACTGGCGGGTGAAGACCAGGATGTCCTTGGTGGCCACGCCGCCCATGCCGGGCAGCTTGGGCAGCCGCAGCTCGACCGGCTTCTTCTTGACCTTGACCGGCTCGATGCCCATCTGGCGCAGGCGCGCCTCGACGCTGGCGGCGTCCGCGGCCTCGATCTCGCCGGAGCGGTCCTCGCCCTGCTTGGTCTTCCCGGTCCACTTCCAGACCGGGTTCCTGGGCGCCGCGGTGGCGGACTTGGGCTTCTGGAGGGTTGCGGCCTGGGCCATGTCTGCCTCGGGTTGGCTCTCGGTGCGAGGTTAGCGCGGGGGCGGGGGGGGCGTCGAATCGCCGGCCGTCAGCGGGCCTGGGGCCCGGGGACCGGGCGGGCCATCCCGCCGCCGCTGGCGACGAGGTTGCGCAGCTCGTCGGGATCCGAGGAGCGCCCCACCGCCTCCTCCATGGTGATGAGGCGCCGCGACAGCGCCACCACCAGGCTCTGGTTGAAGGTCTGCATGCCGAACTTGGCCTGGCCCACCTGCATCTGCGAGTAGACCTGGTGCACCTTGTCCTCGCGGATCAGGTTGCGGATGGCGGGGTTGGGGACCATCACCTCCACCACCAGCACGCGGCCCGGGGCGCCGGCGCGGGGCAGCAGGTTCTGCGTCAGCACCCCCTCCAGCACGAAGGAGAGCTGGGCCCGCACCTGCGGCTGCTGGTAGGGCGGGAAGACGTCGAGGATGCGGTTGATGGTCTGCACCGCGCTGTTGGTGTGCAGGGTGGCGAAGGCCAGGTGGCCGGTCTCGGAGATGACCAGCGCCGCCTCCACCGTCTCCAGGTCGCGCATCTCGCCGATGAGCACGACGTCCGGGTCCTGGCGCAGGATGTACTTGAGCGCCTTCTTGAAGCTCTGGGTGTCGGCCCCCACCTCGCGCTGGTTCACCAGGCAGTTCTTGTGGGGGTGCAGGTACTCGATGGGATCCTCGACCGTGAGGATGTGCTCGTGCCGGTCGGTGTTGATCTTGTCGATGATGGAGGCCAGCGTCGTCGACTTGCCGGAGCCGGTGGGGCCGGTCACCAGCACCAGGCCGCGCGGCTTCCGGGAGAGCTCGGCCACGATGGGCGGCAGCCCCAGCTCGGCGAAGGTGAGGATCTTGAAGGGGATGGTGCGGAAGGCCCCGGCCACGGCGCCGCGCTGCATGAAGATGTTGGCGCGGAAGCGGGAGAGCCCCTTCACGCCGAAGGAGAGGTCCAGCTCGTTCTCCTCCTCGAACTTGTGCTTCTGGGCGTCGGTGAGGATCGAGTAGCAGAGCTGCTTGGTGTCCACCGGCGAGAGCGGCGGCGTCTTGAGCGGCACCAGCTTGCCGTCGATGCGCAGCTGGGGCGGCGAGCCGGTGGTGATGTGGAGGTCGCTGGCCCCCTTCTCGACCATCGCCTTGAGGAGCTGGTGCAGGTTGGCCATGTGCGGGTCCCGGGGGCGCGGCTAGAACTTGTCGGGGGCGGTGTTGCCCACCGCCTCGGCCAGGGTGGTGACGCCGCCCTTCACCTTGGAGAGGGCGCTCATGCGCAGGGTGCGGAACCCGAGGCGGATGGCCTCCTGCTTCAGCTCCGCGGTGGAGCAGCCCTGGATGATCAGCTCCTTGAGGCCGTCCCAGATCGGCATGACCTCGTAGACGGCCACGCGGCCCTTGAAGCCGCGGTCGTTGCAGTTCTTGCAGCCGGCCTTGTCGAAGACCTGGAAGGTGCCGATCTCGTCGGGGGCGAAGCCGGCGTCGAGGAGCGCCTGGTCCTCCACCTGCACCGGCCGCCGGCACTCCGGGCACAGGCGCCGGCAGAGGCGCTGCGCCACGATGGCGTTGAGCGAGGCGGTGACGAGGAAGGGCTCGATGCCCATGTTGAGGAGGCGCGACACCGTGCCGGGGGCGTCGTTGGTGTGCAGGGTGGAGAGCACCAGGTGGCCGGTGAGGGCCGCCTTGACGCCGATCTCGGCGGTCTCGAAGTCGCGGATCTCGCCGACCATGATGATGTCGGGGTCCTGGCGCAGGAAGCTGCGGAGGGCGGCCGCGAAGTTCAGGCCGATGTCCTCGTGCATCTGCACCTGGTTGATCCCGAAGAAGTTGAACTCGACGGGATCCTCGGCGGTGGAGATGTTCCAGCTCACCTCGTTGAGCTTGGAGAGCGCCGAGTAGAGGGTGGTGGTCTTGCCCGAGCCGGTGGGGCCGGTCACCAGCACCATGCCGTAGGGCCGGTCGATGGCCTCCATGAAGTCCTTGAGCTGCTGCTCCTCGAAGCCCAGCTTGGTCATGTCGAGCTGGAGGTTCGACTTGTCGAGGAGCCGCAGCACCACCTTCTCGCCGAAGAGGGTGGGGCAGACGGAGACGCGGAAGTCCATCTCCTTGCCCTTGCCGAGCTTGAGCTTGATGCGGCCGTCCTGCGGGAGCCGCCGCTCCGAGATGTCCAGCTCGGACATGATCTTGAGGCGGGAGATGATGGCGTTGCGCAGCTTCATCGGCGGCTTCATCACCTCGTACATCACGCCGTCGATGCGGAAGCGGACGCGGAAGTCCTTCTCGTAGGGCTCCACGTGGATGTCGCTGGCGCCCTTCTTGATGGCGTCGAGCAGGATCAGGTTCACCAGCTTGACGACCGGCGCCTCCTCGGCGCTCTTCTCCAGGTCCACCGAGTTGATGCCGTCGTCGGCGTCCTCGATGACCGACACCTCGGAGTCGTCGAAGCCCTGCATCACCTCGTCGAGGTCGGGCCCCTTCTCCGCGTAGTAGCGCTCGATGGCCTCCTTGATGGCCTGCTCGGAGGCGACCACGACCTCGACGTTGTAGCCGGTGAGGAACTTGATGTCGTCGATGGCGAAGATGTTGGAGGGGTCGCTCATGGCGATGATGAGCGACGAGCCGGCCCGGTTGACCGGCACCACCTGGTGCTTCTCGGCGGTGGCCTTGGGGATGAGCTTCAGCACCTCCGGGTCGATGTCGAAGTCCTTCAGGCTGATGGCCGGGACCCCGTACTGCTTCGACAGGAAGTTGGTGAGGTCGGCCTCGGCGATGGAGCCCTGCTTGACCAGCAGCGAGCCGATGCGGCCGCCGGTCTTGCGCTGCTCCTCCTGGGCCTTCTGCAGCTGCTGCAGGGAGATCAGGTTCTCCCTGACGAGGAGTTCGCCGAGCCGTCCGGACATGAGTCGAGATCCCCGCTTCCGTGGAAGGGTGCGAAGCCCGCCTACGGTAGCAGGCAGGCCCCGGGAGGGCAAGGAACCGGCCCGCGCCTGAGCCGCGGATTTCCAGGGAAAAATGCCGACCGCGCCCTACACGGGCGCCGCCGCGAGCACGGCCCGGGCCCGCTCGGCGTCGTCGGCGATCTGGGCCTTGAGGGCCTCCAGGGTGGGGAAGCGCCGCTCGTCGCGGAGCCGCGCCACGAAGGCGAGGCGGATCGGCTCGCCGTACAGGTCCCGCCCGTCGAAGTCGAAGAGGTGGGCCTCCGCCCCCAGCGCCCCGGCGGCGTCCACGGTGGGCTTCACGCCGACATTGCACACCCCGTCGTGCCGGGCCGCCCCCACCGGGCCGGTGGGCCCGGGCCGGCCGCCCACCAGGGCGCGCACGGCGTACACCCCGTTCCGGGGGAGGAGCGCGGCGGTCTCCAGGTTGGCGGTGGCGAACCCCAGCCCGCGGCCGCGGCCGGCGCCGGGGCGGGCCCGGCCGTCCACGTCGTAGGGCCGGGTCAGCAGCAGCGCCGCCCCCTCCACGTTCCCCTCCAGCAGGAACTCCCGGATCTTGGTGGAGGAGACCGTCAGGCCGCCCTCGGTGACCGGCTCCACCACGTGGAGCGAGAGCCCCGCCGCGTCGAGCAGCGGCCGCAGCGCCGCCACCCGGGCCCGCTCGTGACCAGCGGTGAAGTCCCAGCCCACCACCACGTCGCGCACGCCCAGGGCGCCGCCGAGGTCGCGGGCCACGAACTCGGCGGCCGTGGTGGCGGCGTAGGCCAGGTCGAAGGGCTGGACCACGGCGGCGTCCAGGCCGGCCGCGGCCAGCAGCTCCAGCTTGCGGGGGAGCGCGGTGAGGATGGGCGGGGCCAGCTGCGGGCGCAGCGCGCGCACCGGGTGCGGCTCGAAGGTGAGCGCGCCCGCCCGCGCGCCGCGGGCGCGGGCCAGGGCCACGGCCCGCTCCAGGAGGGCCTGGTGCCCGAGGTGGACGCCGTCGAAGTTGCCGATGGCCACCGCGCCGCCGCGCAGGCTGGCGTCTCGGGCGGCCTCGGAGAGGGAGCGGAAGACCTGCATCGCCCTCCTGATAGGCCCGGGCCGCGCCGGCGTCAAACGGCGCGGCGCCGCATCAGAACCAGACCAGCACCGCGGGGCGGCCCAGCTCCACCCCGCCGAGCGCCACCGGGAAGGTGATCTCCCAGTCGCCGGGCATGGAGAGTGCGGCCTCGCCCCGGTACCGGCCGGGTGCGCCGGCGGGGGCCGGCGCCACGCTCCCGGCGGCGCCGTGGCCCATCGACGGCATGAAGGGCTCGAGCCCCAGCACGGCCCCGGCGACCGGCGCCCAGGTGGCGCCGCCGTCGTCGGAGGCGGCCAGCCCGGCCACCACCGGGTTGAGGCCGACCGCGAGGCCGGCCTCGAAGCGGACGGCCAGCAGGTACCGCCTCCCGCCGGCCTCGAAGGCGGGCGCCAGCCACCGCTGCCCTACCGCCAGCCCCCCCAGCCGGGCCTCGACGGGGGACTGGCCGGGCCGGGCGACGCGGGCGGTGAACGACCAGCCCTCCACCGCGGTGGAGGGCTCGGGGAGGGCCACCTCCGCGAGGTGGAGGCCGGCGCCGCCCGGGGCGGGGCCCGACAGCAGGAAGCCGCCCCGGGCCGAGGCGCCCTCGCCGATCCGGGCGTCCAGGGTCACCGTCGCGTCGTCGAGGACGGCGTCGCCCTCCCGCACCCGGAGGGCGACGAGGACGAGCCCGGTGCCGAGCGGCCGGTCGGAGAGGAGCTCCACGGTGAGCGATCCGGCCGGCGCGGAGGCGAGGGTGATCCAGGCGGGCGGCGCGGCGGGACCGGTCGGACCGGTGGGGCCGGTCGGTCCTGTCGGCCCGGTGGGGCCGGTCGGCCCCGACGGGCCGGTCGGGCCGATCGGCGCGCCGCCGCCCTCCCCCGCGCAGGCCAGGAGCGCGGCGGCAAGCAGGAGGGCGGCCACGCGGCCGCAGCGGGGGTGGGCGGAAGCGCGCATCGCGGCCGGTCAGTTCTCCCGGGCCCCCTCGGCGATCCACTGGAGGAGGGCCCGGTAGTCGTCGCTGCCGGTGGTCCAGAAGGCGCCGCCGCCGTGCACGGCCCCCTCGAGCGTCTTGGCGAGCAGGAGGCTCGCCTCCGGCGC
>WBZM01000991.1_pt1 | contig 17839 bp, 21 predicted proteins | sample 5204271 | NCBI WGS metagenome assembly WBZM01 (sample SAMN12344346, study PRJNA552823) | activated sludge metagenome | biome: Activated sludge suspended growth; feature: Nitrification reactor; material: Wastewater; isolation source: activated sludge from nitrification reactor of wastewater...
GCTCTGCCTCTCCCGCCCGACGGCGCCACCGCCGCATCATCTCCTTATTCTCAAACCCTCCGCATCACCCTCATTGTTTTCTGTACTACCGTACATACAGAAGTACGAAAATCAAGAAGCACAGAAAAACAGAAACACGGAAGCAAGGAAGTACAGAACCCCTTGCTCTTCCCCCAAATGCAAAAACCCCGAGCATCTCTGCACGGGGTTTCTTTCTCGCGAAAAGGTGGTGCCGAAGGCGGGAGCTTGCTACCGCGATACAACCTTGCTGTTTAGGTCACTACCCGAAACCGGCACCGGTTCGGTCAAGTTACTTGGTCGAGGCGGCTGGAGCAGCCGGAGCGGCAGGAGGCGCGGGCGGGGCATAGGGCACACCGTACGGGGCGCCGTAGGGGGCATAGCCGTAGGGAGCGCCGTAGCCATAGGGGCCATAGCCACCGTAATAGTTGTCGTAGTAGCGGTTGTAGCCACGTCCATGGCCACGGCCACCACCGGACATGTCCATGTTGAAGTCGCCATATCCATCTCCGAACATGTCGCTCATCCAGTTGTTGGAGTTATCACCCCAACCGTTGTTACCCCAAGGGCCACCACCCCAGAAGGCGGAAGCGGAGGCGGAGACACCCAACAGGGCGACGATCGCGGCAGCGGTAGCAAGCTTTTTCATTTGTGATTCTCTGTAGACGATTCTGGGTTCTGCAAGCGGCGGCGTCTTGATGCGCCGTCCATGAGTAGTAGAATATTAGTATTTTCTAATGTACGCAACTTTATTTTTCGCTGGCCTCACAGACCCCCCTCGCTCCACCTCCGCCCGCGGCGTCCCGTACTTACAGAAACACAGAAGTACGGAAATACGGAAACTCGCATTCCATCCCTGTCACCCAACCCCCAAAACCCCGCAACCCCACCACCTCCCGCCCACTCCCCCTCCAGAACTCGGGAGGTCACAACCGTCCAAAACTCGGGAGGTCGGGCATACAGAATCCGAGAGGTCACTCCCCTCCCCCACCATACAGAATTCGAGAGGTCGACCATCCAACCCGCGGGAGGTCACCCTCGCCCACTCTCCAACTTCAACCCAACCTCAACCGCAGCAAGTCACCCACCGACACCTCATCGACCTTTCGCCGATCACAGAACACCGTAGAACGGGAAGCGCCACGACGTTACTGAACCACGCTTTGGCGTAATCACGGAAATACAGAATTCCGTATTTCCGTGATTACGTATCAAAGCCCGCGATACTACACATGCCAAGCACGCCCGTTTTCCCATCATGGGCTTACACCCTCCCCCCCGTACACGGGGGCATGGTGTAGTCCTGCATCTCCGGCTTCTCTCCTGCCGGCATCACTCCGTACACACCGACGTCGAAGGATCGCACCACATCGACCATCATCTCTTCCGCGCGGATGGCTTGCCAACTTCAAGGGGTATGGTATGACAGAGGCACGAAGCCCCCGACCATGCCCAACCAAAACCAGACTGTCGCAAGCACAAACACCAAGGGTCTCACCCGTTCGTACCGAGCCCCCCACCACCAAGTCAAACCGACCATCGCCTGCCCGTACTGCGAGGACGTGAAGATCGTGAAGGACGGCTCTCGTGCCACGAAGCACGGGACGGTACAACTCTACCGCTGCCACTTCTGCGACCGCCGGTTCACTCCTGGCACCACCCAACATCGCACCTACCCGATGCGCGTCATCGTGGAGACCCTCTCGCGCTACAATCGGCTGCAATCTCTCACCGCTACCCTCGAAGGCGTGCGCAAAAAGTTCGGCGTGCGGGTACCGACGTCGACCGCCCGCTCTTGGCTTCAGGAGTTTTCCGGCTACCTTCCCTTCCTCCGCTTGCGCGAGTCGGCGCGTCATCACTCCATTCCCGCGCACCAGGCGATCTTCGAGCATCGCCTCTTTCACGGTCAGGTCTACGACTTCAAGTACCACCGCACCAAGACAGATCTCTTGCTCACCACCCACCGCAGCAACGAACCCCTCGCCCCGCTGCGCACCTACCTCGACTCCATTCCGCAGGCCTGCCCGCATGAACTCTTCCTTAAGGAGACTCCGCGGGCCTCGCAAGCGAAGGGGGTCTTTCAAGTCGGGGACGTTCGTATCACCAAGCGGCAGGACAATGCGGCGGTCGAGAGCGCGCGCTTCGTGCTCCAGACCGTGACCAAGAACAAACTCCGTCACGAGACCTTGCAGGAATTCATGCTGGTGAACGACTCGGCCACCGTCGCCGTCGAAGTCCCCATCGTCCTTACCCACGCAGACGTCCACCACTATCGCACCGTCCTCGGGTTCGATGTTCCCCTGCCCCTCGGGGCCGATGATGTGTACACGGGTCATATCGACCTTGTGCAGATCCGTAACGGCCAGGTGCATATCCTCGACTACAAACCCGATGCGACCCGCGTGAAGCCGATCGAGCAACTCATGATCTACGCGCTTGCCCTCGCGCGCCGTAGTCATCTCTTGCTCTACCACTTCCGATGCGCTTGGTTCGACGACCGCGACTACTTCGAGTTTTACCCCTTCCATGTGGTGCGGCGTTAACTTCCGGCCCACGGCTTGAAGGTTCCGAACCGTTCTGAACAACCTTCTTCGGCTCGTTCCGCACGGACGAGGGTAATGGATCGCGGCCGGTTCGGAACCGTTCCGAACGGCAGCGTCCCCATCGTCTGGCCGGCCGTTCCGAACCGTTCCGAAGCAGGATAAGGGTCGCAACCCCTCATTTGCATTTTTACGGAAATACGCGTATATGGTTTTCCGTATCAACGCATTCACGCTTATACGACCTTGCGGCTTTACCTTTTTACGACGATACGGAAAGGCGATGATGAGGCAAGAAACCGATATGGCTTCCTTCTTCGAGGAGCCCCAGGCTGATGTCCACGCGCTTCTCGCGTTCCTCAACGAGCGGGCCAAGCGACACGGTTGGGACAGCGAGCAGGTGTACCTGCACTTCGAGAGCGCAACCGCCACTCACAGGCGGTATGGTAGGCGCCTTGCCGTCAAGTATTTGGAGTCGCTGCTGTGATCATTACGTTACAAAACCAGAAGGGGGGCGTCGGTAAGACCACGCTGTCGCTCCACCTCGCGCAGTATTTCACCGGCCTGGGCGGGCGCGTGCTCGTGGTCGATGCCGACCCTCAAGGTTCGGCCCGGGACTGGTTGCAGGCGAGGGTCGCGGAGGCACCGTTCAGCGTCGTCGGTCTCGACCGGCCGACTGTGCATCGCGACATCGAGAATCTGCTGCGCGGTTACGACGTCGCGGTGATCGATGCCCCGCCGCGTGTGACGGACATCGCCCGCAGCGCCATCCTCGCCGCCGACCTGGTAATCATTCCCGTGCAGCCATCACCCCTCGACGTGTGGGCGGCCCAGGACACCGTACGCCTCGTCAATGACGCACTCGTGTTTAAGGAAACACTGAAAAGCGTGTTTGTGATAAATCGTGAAATCGTACATACGGCGATCGGGCGCGACGTCGCCACGGCCCTCGGTGAGAGTCAGGTTCCCGTGCTCTCGTCCCATGTCTCCCAACGGGTCGCTTTTGCCGAGAGCCTCGCGAACGGTCAAACCGTCTTCGAGACCAAGAGTGATGTGAAGGCAATCGCGGAGATCGAGGTGCTGGGTGCGGAACTGCTTGAGCTGTTCGGCCGCTCTCGTTCGGAACCCTTCAGGAGGTAGGTATGATCGGCAAGCGCGTCTCTATCGGTCTCAAGCCCGGCGCTCAAAAACGTGCGGATGATTGGGTGAGCGATTCCGCCACGGCGCCACCGGAGGAGGGCGTTCCGCCCGTTGTCATGAAGCGTCTCACGATCGACATTCCCGAAGACCTCCATCGCGCTCTCAAGGTGAAGGCCGCGACCGACGGGGTGAAGATGGCCGACCTGGTGCGCTCATGGATCACGGAGCGCTGTGAGATCTAATCCAGGGATAGCGGGATCTGGGGTTGCTCCCTAAAAGAGAAGCGTAGCTTCGTCACCGTCCGCCCCGTGCGGATCGGCTCCCAGGTGATATCCAACCCTGCCTTGACGACCAACTCCCGTACTGCGGGATCGATCACGCGCGCCTTGAGGTTGGAAAAGCGATCGTACTTCTGATCGAGCTCCAGGAGCAGTTTGAACTCATCGAGTCCCATCACGACCAGGCCGGTGTTCTTGTACTGCATGAGAAACTCGAAGATCCGGATCGCGTAACTCGACGTGACGCGGGCGATCTTCCGCAGCATGTAGCTCGTGAACTGCTTATGGAGCAGGCTGATATAGGGTGCCACGTGTTGGGTGAAGGTCAGCTCGACATAGCCGTTACCTTGGTGATACTCGATTGACTGCACCCAGCGCATGCGGCCGTAACGCCGCCCCCGATCGTCATAGGTTTTAACGTCCCGTTCGAATAGCCGGTTCGCCGCATCCTGGAGCGCGGTATAGGCAGTAGAGCGATCGGAGATGCCGTAGGTTTCAGCGAATTCACCGACCGTCACCCGCATCGGTTTGATGTCGCCGTTACGATCCTTGGGGATGGGTGTGCGCGGGTCGAGTTGCGCGATGCACGCGAGGATGAGCCGTTGCTCGTTCACGGTGAGCGAGTAGCTGGCTCGAATAAGAACATTCGATTTGGTGACGGTGATGTCCATGCCGAAGCCGATTCTAGCGGGATGTTGCCCCTCTCTGCTACAGGTTTTTTTCCTGTAGCTGAAACCCTGTTGATAAGCCCTTTGCCTGGGGATAATTCTTGGAATCCGTAGCAGATCGCTTGGAATCCGTAGCACGAATGCTTGGGATCTGTAGCGGTTCGCTTGGAATCTGTAGCACGAGCCTCGCACGAACCACGCATAAGCTCATGTCTTTGTTACTTTTTTAGGCTCTCGCGGAGGCCCTTAAAAACAAGATTAAAAAGCAATTAAAAACAAGAGAAAAGGCCCCTTGGGGGGGCCGTCCGGTTTTAGAAAAAATAATGAGAGGGGAGGGAGAAGAAGTGGGATCAGACCGCTCTAGCGAGAGGGAGGCCTCGGCGGCTAGTCGATATCCCGCACGTTCCCACGTGGCGCGTCGAGTTGAAGGAGTTTCTGCTCCAGGCTGCCGATCTGATGACGTGCATCCGTCAAGCGATCGACAAGCGCCATCTTTTCCCGTTCATGACGCTCCCGTTCTCCCGCGACGAGCGAATCGAATTGCCGTACCAGATACTTCTGCCCTTCGAGTTGGACACGGAGTTCGAAGTTGGTCATGCGCAGTTCCTTGAGTTCGGCGAGTTCGGCCTCCGAGAGTGAAGGTTGCGACTCCCCTTTCGGTTCTTCCTTTACCGGAGCCGAGGGTTCCGGTTGACCCCTTTGGGGTTCCTGGGGAGAACCCTTCCCCGCCAGGTCGGCGGTTGTGGGGTCGACCTGGTGGCTGGCATCTTCCGCACTGATACGTTCGGCTCGGAGCTGATCCGAGAGCGACTCGGCCTCGACCGATAGCAGATGTCCGTCGCGGTACTCCAGGAACTGCATCTTCTTGCGCTCCTCCATGATCGCCCGCTGGACACTCTCAGGGCTGAGGTAGTACTTGCGCTCCCCCTCGTGATAACAGCAGTCTAGGCGCACGATCCCTCGACCGTTCGGGTTGCACCAGTTGGTGATGGCTCGTTCGGTGCGCGGTACCCCCGCTTCCTCGAAGATGCGAGCCGCCTCCCGCACGGTGATCGTCAAGCCCTCGTGTTCGGGGCCGCAGGCGGGCGCGGAACGCTCCACCGCCTCGATGCGCTCTGCCGAAGTGGGTTCCGGAATCCCCTCTCGGCCTTCTTGTTCCGCACGGGGAGCCGGTTCGTTCCGAACCGTTCGGAACGCTTCGGAAGCATTTTGACTTTCGTTCCGAACCGTTCCGAACGCTTCCGAACCGTTCCGAACGTCTTCCGAAGGAATCGCCGTTTCGTTCCGAACCGTTCCCAACGATTCCGAAGTCTGCGGCATCCGTTCCGAAGGAGATACGCCATTTTTTTGTTCTGGTTCGGAACCGTTCCGAACAGGTGCGGAAACATCCAGGCTTTCGTTCGGAACCGTTCCGAATGCTTCCGAACCGTTCCGAACGTCTTCCGAAGGAATCGCCGTTTCGTTCCGAACCGTTCCGAACGGTTCGGAAGCGTTCTGAATATCGGGGACGTTGCCGTCGGTGAGATTGTCATTCATGGTCACTTCATTGTAACTATCAATGCGCAAATCTTTCAGTATGTTATCCACAACTCGGCATTTTGAGCGATTGCCCTTACGTGCAATACTTTCAGTATGAACCTCACGCTGCCGGCGGCATTCGTCGACCGCCTTTCTCAGTTGAGCCCGGGTGCGACCAAGACCTATTTGACTTTGGTGTGGCTCAAGACGACACGAACTCCTCACCCCACGCAACCGCAGATCGCAAACCACATGAACGCCTCGGAGCGCAGCGTGATCACCTATCTCAAGGAATTGGAGGAGGGCGGTTACATCGAAAAACGCAAGATCGGCTCGGGCCGTCGAACCGACTACGCGCTTCTCCATAAGCACGGTCGCAATCATTCCTATGGAGCACAATGATGAGACATGGCAGTTCGAGGGGTTTCGCAGCCCGAACTTCACGACCGTTCCGGACGAGTTGTTCGATGATCTCGTACCGAGACTGAGCGGCGCCGAGGTGAAGGTGCTCCTCTACATCGTTCGCCGCACCTTCGGTTTCAAGAAGGATCGGGACAACATCTCGATCAGTCAGATGCTCGATGGCATCGTCAAGAAGAATGGCGAACGCCTCGACCACGGGGCCGGTTTGAGCAAGCCGACCTTGTGTCGAGCGATCTCGACGCTCGCGGAGAAGAAGATCATCATCGCGACGCGACAGTTCGACTACAACGGCGGTAACTTGGCGACCTGTTACCAGCTCAACATGGGCGGCATGACGTCGACCGACAGTAAGGCTGAAACGAAAGAGAAGGTGGAAGAAGAGGTACCGGCGGGAGATGCCGATACCCTTGGTAAAAAAATGAGACAAGGGGGGTTGTCTCAAAATTTTACCAAGGGCTTGTCCCAAAACTTGACCAAGCCCTTGGTAAAAAAACGAGACATACAAGAAACAGTTACCAAGAAACAGGAATCCAACAACGTTAACGTTGCTAGCGCGACGAAGAATCCGCCGAATCCGCTCCACCTGCTTCCCGACCTGTGTACGGAGCACGCACACATCGAACTAATCGCGGACGATATCCTGTCCGCGCTGGGCGACCGACAGTCGATACGGTTTTATCGACTGGTGGCCCGGAAAATTCCGGAGCCGGTGATCCGAAAGGCATTGGCGGAATTGAAAGAGGGTAGGGTGCTTAACAAGCCGAAACTCTTCACCAGCGAGATGATGCGCTACGCGAAGACGAAGGTCGATGCCGACCTTGATAGCCGTGCACGAGTGCTGCGCGAAAGTCGACAGCAACTGGTCGCACGGCTGACCTACGAGTAAACTAGCGGACGTCCTATCGGCCGTCCGATCTCATGGACTGGCCCACATGCCCAGTTACCACGAGCATAGGGTACAAATGAGGGTACACCCTTAGATTTGTATCCAAATCACCGTCTGCTACTCGCAGAAGTCCTTATCAGGCAAGAAAAACTTGTCCCCCTCGTTGTCGGGCATGCGCCCGACTCCGATGCTCTCTCGCAGTCCCGTTTCCGTTATCACGTCTCCGGTTCTTCGACTATCGGGTCTCGCCCTGTCCTTTAGCAATGGACGGCTTCAACCGAGAGCATCGGAGTCGGCCGCTCGGTACGTCTTCCGCTCCGCCTGCGCTCCACTGCGTTGCGCTTGGCCTCGCGGGACGTACCGGCCCGACAACGAGGGGGACTAAGGGTCATCGTACATACCGCCTTCGGCAACGGGTGCCCGGTTAACACCGCGGACACCCGCACCTAACGGTGACGAGACCCGGGGCGCGTTCGACCGACGCGCCCACCACGGTCGACGCGATCGCGTCTCCCTGAACGAGGCGCCCTGCGGGAAACCCCGCCGCGCGGGGTCGGAGATCCGCCGCGTTGCCGGCGTGGAGCCGAAAGAGTGCTGTCTAGCACGCCATGGCTTCGTTACCACTCGTCACAACGACAGCGCGCCGAGAACCGGTCGCGCTTCTGTTGACTCCTCGCGGCGCCTTGCCCTGACGCGCCATCCAGACCCTCATTCGGCCCACTAGAGGCCGGCACGCGGCGCGGCTGCGATCCCGTCTCCGCACCGCGAGGATAAGGCGCGGACAGACGCACCTGCTCCACGGGCATTGTTGCCCCCCGTCACAACGACGGCGACCGCCTCTGTTGCTCCGGGGGAGCGCCTCGCCCGATGAAGCAGGAGCGACTGCCCGACGCCATCCTCGAAACGGATGCGGAGACTACGGCGGTGGATAACTCAAAGCGGGGCGAGACGGGCGGGCGTACAATGAAATCGACGCATGATCGTGGGGCTACGGAGGTAGCACCCACACCTCCCCTTGTTATCGTCCTCGCTTGGCGACCCACACCATAATGCGAAGGCCAAACAAGGGGTGGCATGGGCGTTATCTTGGGGACATACGAACAGTTCGGTACCAAACGCACTCTCGCGTTGGATGAGCGCGATCGTCTCCACCATGTCTACCTGATCGGTCAGACCGGCACCGGCAAGACCACCGTGCTGCGCAATGCCGTGTTGCAGGACATCGAGGCGGGGAGGGGAGTGGGGATCATCGACCCGCATGGCGATCTCGCGCTGGATCTGTTGGAGATGATCCCCAGCTATCGCACCAACGATGTCATTTACTTCAATCCCGCCGACTGCGAGTTTCCGATCGGACTGAATCCGATCGCGAAGACCGATCCTGGCCACCATCATCTGGTGGTGTTGAATACCGTATCCGCCCTGCGCGGATTGTGGAGCGACGTGTGGGGTCTGGGGCGGATGCAGTACATCCTCACCAACACGCTCTCGTCGCTTTTGTATTACGACCACGCGACCTTGCTCGGGGTGAATCGGCTGCTTGCCGACAAGCCCTTCCGCAGGAAGGTGCTCGCCAGGGTCAAAGACCCGATCCTGCTTGCGTTCTGGAACCTGGAGTTCGAGCGGTTCGACTCGCGGCTGCGGGCCGAGGCGGTGGCGCCGATCCAGAACAAGGTCGGGCAGTTCGCCACGACCCGCATGACACGCAACATCCTGGGGCAGGTGCACAACGCAATCGATTTCCGCGCGGTCATCGACCGCGGGCAGGTGTTCATCGCGAACCTGGGCAAGGGCACGATGGGCGAGGACAACAGCCGTCTCATCGGTTCCTTTCTGGTCGCTCAGTTTCAACTGGCGGCCCTATCGCGGGCCGACGTGAGCGAGGACGCGCGTCGGCCCTTCTACCTGTACATCGACGAGTTCCAGAACTTCACCAACGTGGCGTCCTTGGCATCGATCCTGTCCGAGGCGCGCAAGTACCGACTCGCGCTCACGCTCGCCCATCAGTATACGGCGCAGCTCGGTGAGGCCCTGCGGGCGGCGGTGTTCGGAAACGTGGGCACCCTCTTGTGCCTGCGGATCGGCTTCGAGGATGCGCACCTGCTTGCGGAGCAACTCGACCCCCTCTCACCACATAGCCTTACCGAACTCGACCCGCATCGATGCTGGGTACGTCGGTTGTCGGGGGGCACCATGCTGGAGCCCACCTTCGCCGAGCTCTATGGGCCGGTGACGCCGCGGTGGGGGAGGGCGGGGACGGTGGTGAAAGAGTCGAGGCGCAAGTACGCGACACCGCGGGCGGAGGTGGAGCGCAAGATCGCCACCTGGCTTGCGCACTGAGGGTGGTGCGTTCGGCGAAGAAGAGGTGATTTTCTCGCACTTTTGCGGATTTTGCTTACAATTCCGGTGAAATCTTCTGCGCCGGCCGGGGGGGTATCGTGATTATCTTGAACCTGATGGCTTATCTGTTAAGCCTCTATGTGGCGGTCTTTCTCGTCGTTGCTATCGACCCTAAGAAGCGTCCGTTCGCCAAGGAGTTCCTTGAAGATTTATGGCCGCAATTCGGGTATGGCCTCCTATCCGTCGTGATCTTGTGGTGGTTGATCTACCGCGACTTCCAACCGTTGGGCGGGCTTGGGACTGAACTCATGCATGAAGCCATGTGGCGTTCCAATGTAGGAGGGTCGCCGTTTGCCTTCTTGAAAGCGTGGCTCGGGGCGCCGATCATGGGGCTCCTCGACTACATCATCCTGTTTCTGCTAGTTGGCGCGGTTGCGGTCTTCTGGTTGTTGTTCTGCGCGGAATTCTTTGTACAGAGGGTGCTCGTCAAGGATCTTTTCGTTAATGCCGGAGAGGCACTCTGGCGGTGGCGTGAATATCCGATCCGGTTCGTACAATTCGTCGTCGATCTCTTCGTGCATCCCCCGTCGGTCAAAGAGATCCGGGAGACCTTACGTTCCACCCTACCGGAGGAAGAAAAGATCCGGAGAGTCTCGACGGCACTGCGCGAGGAATATGAGGCGGTGGTGAAACAGAAAATGGCCGGGTGGAAGAGGGCATCCTTTGGTCGACAACACAAGGTCTTTGCCGATGAGATAGCCGCGCGGAGGGCCAAGGCAATGGCGGCGTATCACCGAGGGATCGCCGCGACCGCACGCACGCTGCGGGAGTCGGCGGAGGCAAAAGCGAAGATGAGCGCGGAAGGAGAGCGAGATGAGCACAGATGATGATGGGGAAAGACGGCCGGACGATAAGCCCAAGGGAAGTACCGGCAATAAGTCGTTGGATGTCACAAAAGAGAAGGGAATAGCCACTACGAAAAATCTGCCATGGATAGTGGATTATGCGCTGAACGAATCCTTTATCGGCTTACAGATCCAAAAGCGAAAAACGTACGCTCAAAAAGAGCTGTTTGAGGCCGTGCGGTTAGCACAGGAAGAGCTCACCAGGTTAGAAAATACACCGGCGCGATTGGAGAAAGAACAGAAACTTCAAGAGGCCGACTATGCAACGAGGGGAATGGAGTTCGCGATCAAGACGCTGCAACTAGACCGCGATCAAAACCGTCTTCTGCGAGAGATCCAAGAGGAAAAGGACGCAAAGGAGTTGTTGGATAAGCAAAAGGAGCTTAAGAAGCTTGAACTTGACTATGAGATCGCGGAACTCAAGAAGAAAATGGCCGCGCTCGATGAGAGCGCGAAAAAGGCGGAGGAGCCGGTCGCCGATTCGCATATCACGAAAGCACGGGACGGAATTCAGCGGTACATGGAACGGAAACGCGATCTTGGCGCTGACAAGAAAAAGTGGTTCGCCCAGATCGACGCCGATCTTGCGCGTGGGGAGTTGTCCGAAGAGATGGCCGAGGACATGAAGGAAGATATCGAACAGATGATCCGTGATAGCCTGCTTAAACCATGAGCCGGAAACCGCGCGCCCTGTATCTCGGCGATCGAGAAGACGGCACCCCTCTCACCTTAGATCCGCATGCCCGCAAGACCCACATGCACGTCCTCGGGGTCTCGGGAAAGGGCAAGAGCTACTTTCTCGAATATCTGATCCGTCAGGACATCAAGAATGGAGACGGGCTGTGCCTCATCGATCCGCACGGCACCCTCTATCACAAGATCGTCGCTTGGTGCGCCGAGCATCCCGATCTCGTGAACTGGGACAAGCTGATGCTGTTCGATGCGACCGCGCCCGGGTGGTGCTGCGGGTTCAATCCGCTGCGCTTCGGGGAAGAAGCGGACACGTCATTCAGCGTGGATTCGATGGTATCCGCCTGCGCCCAGGTGTGGGGCGGGGAGGATTCCAACGCGACGCCGCTGTTAAAGCGCGTGTTGCGCAGTCTCATCCATGCCTTGGTGGAGAGCGGCCTCACCTTGCGGGAGGCCGAGTATCTCGTCGTGGCGCGCGAAGACTTCCGTCCGTTACGGAGGTACATCACCGGTCGGGTCGAAGACCCGATCATCCGCAACCAGTGGGAGAGCTGGCATGAGGCCAGGCCCAATGAGGTGGCGGAGAAATTCGAGAGTACCAATAACCGGATCATCGAGTTTTTGGCGGCCCCCACCTTGCGCTCGATCGTCGGTCAGGACGAAAAGGTGATCGACTTCCGCAAGGTCATGGATAAGGGCGGGGTGGTGCTCGTCAATCTGGAATCGCGCAACAAGCTGTCCGATTTCAATGCACGTACCTTGGGTACCCTCATCACCAACGATCTCTTCCTCAAGGCCCAGACCCGACCGGAGGGCAGCCGGCCCTTCTACTTCTACATCGACGAGTGCGCCCGTTACCTCAATGAGACCATCGAGCGCATCTTCACCGAATCCCGCAAGCGCGGCCTGCACCTCATCCTTGCCAACCAAGATCTCTCGCAACTGCGCAAAGCGGGGGAGACCGTGTACAAAGCGGTCATGGGCGGGGCGCAGACCAAGGTCATCTTCGGTGGCGGTGCCTTTGAGGATGTCGATACCATGGTCAAGGAGGTCTTCCTCGATCTTAACCTGGAGGAGCCCAAACCCTCTCTCACGAAGAAGGCCGCCGTGGGGCAGGAGCTTGTCATCATGCATGGAGGGGGTGAGGGTAAGGCGCTGGTGAAGAGCCGCGGCCATGCGCGCGGGATAGGGGAGGGGGCGGCGACCATGGTCGGTCAAGGCGCAAGCGAGCTCATGAGCCACCGGATTTTCGCGGATGGCGCCGAGAGTCTCGGCGCGATGAGCGCCTTGGGTGAAAGCAGAAGCTCCTCGTCCTCCTCCTCCACCATGCACTCCGAGGTTCATTCCGAAGCCGAGGCCGAAGCGATCTCCGAGATGAAGAGTTGGGCGGAGAGCTACAAGACGATCTATGAGGACGTGATCGGCGGCACCTACAGCCTGGAAGAGCAACGCTTTCGCAAAGGCGCCTGGTTGAAACGGCAACCGGTACAGACCGCCTTGCTGGTTCTGCCGAGTTACGACCTCACCCCGTTCCATGTCCCCAGCGTGCGCGAACCCAAGGTGAGCGAGCAGCGCAAGGAGCGGTTCGAGCGCAGGCGCTTCGAGGCGCTCCCCTTCGTTCAGTCGGAAGCGCAGGCATGGCGTAACATCGAGGATCGCACCTTACGGCTCAAGCAGGCTGCGGGGATCTTGCCGGCTGTGATAGAGGAAGTCGAGTCTGATCCCTTCGATAACGATCCGGTGTGATGGGGGATAACCGTAAAGTGGAACGGGATCGCATGCTAGGATACAAGCATGAACGCCTTGAGCGAAGAGACAAACTCCTGTAAGCGGATGTCCCGCTACAAGCGGCGGGTGTTCGACAAACCGTTGTGCTTCACGCCGCGTGATTTCACGATCCTGCACACCCTCTACAAATATCATCTCCTCACGACGCATCAGATCGTCGCCGTTCATCAGGGGAGCGAGCAAAAAACGCGCTGGCGTCTACGGGAACTGTTCGACGCCGGTTTTCTGGAGCGATTCCACACCAAGACCGACATGACCGTACCAGGCTCGGAGCCGGTGGTCTACGCGCTCACCGACCGTGGCGCCGATTGGCTCTCCACGCATCGAACCGATATCGAACGGCAGCATACCCGCTATAACGAGCGGAATGCACGACGCACCCTCTCGACCATTCCGCATACGCTCATGGTCGCGGAGATCATGTTGCGGTTCGAACTCAGCGCCTACTTCCGCCCGACGGAGGTGGCGTTCATTTCGCAACAGGAGATGCTCGCCAGCGCCCCCGAGGTGACGCGCAACCGACGCACGCCGACCCAGTGGAACCACAAGATCCTCGTCAAAGGCGAACCGGTCGTGATCGGCAACAACCCCGATCAGATGTTCGGAGTCATCTACCGGAACCGTCCGGAGGGACGCAATACCCGCTACTTCTTTCTGGAAGCCGATCGGGCTTCGGAGACGGTACGTCCCGTAACCAGGCATCTCTTGAAGGCCACGATCTACAAGAAGATGCTCGGCTACTATCACACCCACCTGCAAAAGGTGCATCAGGGTGTCTTTGGCGATTGGATGCGTAACTTCCGCGTGCTGTTCGTCGTCGATTCCACGGGCAAGGCAAGCGATGGGAAGACGCGGCTGGAGAACTTCATCGAGACGGCGGGGCAGGTGACCGAAGGGCGGATCACCGAGCTGTTCCTCTTCACCACCTTCGATCGACTCAAGGCCAGCGAGAGCCCACACACCCACACCTGGGTGAACGTGGCGGGGAAGGAGACGCGGCTCTTGTAACGGTTGGCGGCCCTCTTGGGGCCGCCGAAGGTCACCCCTCGCGCGACTCGGGGTGGCATGAACGTGACCCCCTCCGCTCCCCACGGCGCCCCGTCCGCCGTGCGCCCCCCTTTCCTTCGCTGCGCTCTTGAAAGGGCGACGCCCGTCGTTGGGTCGCCTCAAAGGAATGCCCGCCCTACGGGCGGCCATACCCATCTTTGCCGTGACGCCGCGCCCGAACCCGAACCGTTCGCCGCCGAGTCCGCGCTCCCTCCCACGGGCCCGCCTCACGCCGTCACGGCGCGGCCTTGGCGTCCGATCGGGCGGCGGCTGCGGCCTTGCCCGACCCGACGCCGGCCTCGTTTCCTTGGTCGCATGCGCTCCCGAGGAAACGTCCGTGCCGTCTTGTTTCGGCGGGCCGTGGAAGCGAGCGCCTCTTCGGTCGAGCCGGTGAGCGGGAAGATTGATCCTGCTCTCGCTTGTCTCTCCATTGTACCGCCCACCCTCACGTGTCAAATGACGACCGTTTCGACCTGCGCGTCAAGCGTTACACGCATTGACCCGCAGGCGAAACGGTGCGTCCGGCTGCTGCGCAACCGGGGACATTTGACACGCGAGCCTCTCCGGCGGTCCCGCTGGAGAGACATCGCGAGGCAGGTCGAGCTCGCGATGCGTTACGAGCTTTAACCTTAAGACAGCATGGGATACCTCAAAGACTTTCGCGAGTCGTTCGCGAAACGCCTCAACGCCCTCGATCCCGAGGAGATGAAGGAGGCATTGAACATCGCCTGCAATGCGTTGCTGGAGTCCTACCGCAACGGGCAGAAGAGCGCGCAAGAAGAGGCGCGCGCGAGCAAGAAGGAAGGCGGAAGTTCCGCCAAGCGCCCGAATCATCGGGCGTGGAAGAAGCGCACGATATGAACAAAGGGGCTCCACCACGAGCCCCTTGCGCAACCATTATCGGTTAATCCCTCAAGACTTATGGATAACCTCCATTCCAGCGTATCAGAGCGCAGCGAACCGTCAAGTGCCGACCTGTGCCAAGTCGACCTCTACTACGCGCTCAGACGCGCAGCACGTGACGGGGACACGCAACTCCCCCTATCGGTCATCGCGGAAATGCTGGTCGATTGTTTCGGCAAGGACATCCGCTTTATCGTTAATCTCATCGCCATCTATGACAAGAGAGGAATTGCTACCTACGAACGTTCTTTCTAGTTTGCCGCCGTTGGGCAGCACGGATGAGCAGCCCGACCCCATCGTGCAAGTGAAGTTCTTCTTTCCCGACTTCTCGTGGACGTGGTACGCCATTGAGTTCGATGGCGACGATCTCTTCTACGGTTTCGTGGATGGCTTCGAGAAAGAGCTCGGGTACTTCCGACTCTCGGAGCTGATGGAGAATCGAGGCAAGTTGGGCTTGGAGATAGAACGTGACTTCTGGTTCACGCCTTGTCCGCTTTCGGCGCTTCGGTAGCGCACAGGGGTAGGGCAGAGGGGAGGGGGGCTACCACGCCCCCCTTTCTCTCTGTTCGGGCGCGGCGCCACGGCCCCCACCCACCCGTCGGGGGTCACGACGACGGCGACGACGACTTAAACACAGAAACACGGAAACACGATTGACAGAGGAGGGGAGGGGTATATCGTAGAAACAGGCAGTTACCGTTCTTTACCATAACACGGGAGGTGTCTGATCATGTGTCCACACCAATACACCCTTCCATTCGACCGACCGGTCGAGGCACAGCCGGAATCACTGTCGGTGAAAGACGATGCGGTGATCGCGGCAGCCTTTCAGATTCTCCGCAATCGTCATCAACCGGGGAGTCTGTTGACTTCCCCCGAGAGCACGCGGAATTTCCTGCGGCTCTGGCTCGCCGAGAAACCCAACGAGATGTTCGGTTGCATCTTTCTCGATAACCGTCATCGCGTGATCGCAATCACCGAGTTGTTCCAGGGAACCATCGACGGAGCGTCCGTGCATCCGCGGGTCGTGGTGCAGCAGGCCCTCACGGTGCACAATGCCGCCGCGGTCATCTTCTTCCACAATCATCCATCGGGGGTTGTCGATCCCTCACAGGCCGATATTCGCATCACCCAGCGCCTGAAAGACGCTCTCGCCATGGTGGAGGTGCGCGTGATCGATCACCTGATCGTGGGTTTCGAAGGCAGCACCTCGTTCGCTGAACGCGGTCTGCTTTGAGGGAGGAATGAGCGATGCCTTACATCGACTGGAAGAAACTCAAGGCGCGCGTCTCGTTACGCGAGATCCTCGCGCACTACGGTCTCCTGGGAGAATTGACCGACACGGCTCACGGCTTCGAGGGCGTGTGCCCGCTTTGCGGGAGCAAGGCATTCAAGGTGAATGTCGAGAAGAACGCCTGGTTCTGTTTCGGGACGTGCAAGGCGGAGGCCAAGGCGAAAGGGGAGCAGGCCGGCGGGAACATTCTCGACTTCGTGGCGCGCATGGAGCGGGTCTCGGTGAAAGAAGCGGCCGCGCGGATCGTGGCCTGGTTTCCCGAGGAGAAGGGAGGAAACGAACCCATGCAGAAACAAGAGGATGCGGCACCGAGGCGACAGGAGCCCGCAGGAGCGACGGGAGGGGAGGGGAATAGCAAACCCTTACCCACCCCTAAGGAAGCGCCCAGAGCGGCTCCCAGCGTGCCTGATTTTTTCGATTTCGAGAACAAACCGCTGTCGTTCGCCCTCAAGGGGATCGACGCCGGCCATGAGGAAATGGTCGCGCTCGGGGTCACCGCAGCTATTGCCACGCGTTACGGTGCAGGGTATTTCACGGGGAAGGGCTCCATGGCCGGTCGGGTCGTCTTCCCGTTCCATGACGAAGGCGGGCAGATCGTCGGCTACGCCGGCTACGAGGCACACGACCGATCGTGGAAGTATCCGGCGGCAGACAAGTTCAATCCGGCCCGGGCGGTCTTCGGGATGTACCAGGCCAAGGATGACGGTGCCGGAGTGGACATGCTCGCGGTGTGCCGGACACCGCTTGCGGCACTTCAGTACCGTTCGGCGTATCCGGCGGTGATACCGATCGCGATCACGACCGATACGCTATCGGCATACCAGGAGGACGTTCTTGCCGACCTGATGAACGGACGAGAGCAGCTCCTCTTTATCGCCGCACGGGAAGACTTGCACGCGATCGATATCCTGGGGCGTCTTCTCGAACGGTACTTCGTGAAGTACGTAAGGACATAACCGTGTTCGTGAGCGTCCGGAACCCATGGCCGCCACGTGACCCGATCCGTTGCGCCAGTGGGCGCACCCGCCGAAGTCGGCGGGTTTTTCTTATGTCTGTCTGTTTCGCATAACATACTTTATGTAAAGTCGGGGCCGCGTGTATGACCGTGCAGAAACAGGGAGCGAAAAGGAGGAGCGTTGACAGAGAAATGGAAGCGTGGGGAAGCGCGATCGCCCCGATTGACGATTTCTCGCACGGGTGTAGATTGCAGGTAGATGCTGATATTTCCAATCCGTTCTTTCACCTGCCTTTAGGGGCACCCACTTTTCAAACCTCGCCGCGGCGAGGTTTTTTCATTTGGCATACATGGCATACAGGTGATCGATCTCACGCTTCACTTCCGGTCGACATCCGAATCCGGACTGTTTAGCTCAATAGTATCAAGGCGTTACTTGCTCAACA